>ERZ1673693.193-NODE-193-length-88494-cov-48.701523_pt1 | contig 88494 bp, 72 predicted proteins | sample MGYA00580223_ERZ1673693 | MGnify/ENA primary metagenome ERZ1673693 (study PRJEB41218, sample SAMN15661741) | gut metagenome | host: Homo sapiens | place: Canada: London | collected 2015-08-20/2019-03-30 | study: EMG produced TPA metagenomics assembly of...
GTTGAGGGATGAGTGTTGAGTGTTGAGGGATGAGTGTTGAGTGTTGAGGGATGAGGGTTGAGGGTTGAGCGTTGAGCGTTGAGTGTTGAGGGTTGAGTGTTGAGGGTTGAGCGTTGAGTGTTGAGGGTTGAGAGATGAGTGTTGAGTGTTTGCGTTAAGGGATGAGCATTTACTATTTCCCTAACCTCTAAACCTTAAACCCTAAACTCTAAACCCTAAACTCTAAACCCTAAACTCTAAACCCTAAACCCTAAACTCTACCCCCTAAACCATAAAAAAGTAAAATTGGAAAAAGGAATAAAATAACGATATGGAAAATAAAAAAGTAATTACTGTTACTTCCCCCTTGCTTCCGTCTTTGGAGGAATTTATGCCCTATCTGCAGGACATTTGGGACCGTAAGTGGTTGACCAACAACGGTCATTATCATAAAGAGCTGGAGAAAGCCTTGTGCGAGTATCTGAAAGTGCCTTATATCAGCTTGTTTACCAACGGTACGTTGCCTTTGATGTGCGCCTTGCAAGCACTCCGCATCACAGGCGAAGTCATCACTACTCCTTACAGTTTTGTGGCAACGACCCATTCCTTGTGGTGGAACGGTATTAAACCCGTGTTTGTCGACATCGATCCGGTTACCGGCAACATCGACCCCGACAAGATTGAAGCAGCCATTACTCCCCGTACCACTGCTATCATGCCGGTACACGTCTATGGCAATCCCTGCGACACCCAACGCATTCAGGAGATTGCCGATAAATACGGTTTGAAAGTCATTTACGATGCCGCCCATGCGTTTGGCGTGGAGGTGAACGGAGAGTCAGTGCTCAATGCAGGGGATATGTCAACTTTGAGTTTCCATGCAACGAAGGTATATAACACCATCGAGGGTGGCGCCCTGATTTGTCACGACGAAAAGACCAAACAGCGTATAGACTACCTGAAGAACTTCGGTTTTGCCGGTGAAACCACTGTCATAGCTCCGGGCATCAATGGTAAGATGGATGAGGTACGTGCTGCATACGGCTTGTTGAACTTGAAGCAGGTTGATGCTGCCATCGAAGCCCGTCACCAGGTAGCCGTTCACTATCGCGAAGCTTTGAGAAATGTAAAAGGCATCCGTGTCATGGAAGACATTCCGGGAGTCCGTCATAACTACGCCTATTTCCCCATCTTTATCGATGCGGAAGAATACGGCATGACACGTGATGAACTCTATTTCAAAATGAAGGAACAGAATGTATTGGGGCGTCGTTATTTTTATCCGTTAATCAGCGAATTTTCAACCTACCGTGGTTTGGAATCTGCACGACGGGAGAATTTGCCAGTATCTCATCGGATTGCAGATAGTGTGATTTGCTTGCCGATGTATCATAATTTAACAGCCGAAGAGATCGAGCGGATTATAGAACAAATTGTGAAGTGATGAAGCAGAAAAAATTGATGTTGTTAGGTGGGTTGCGTTATCTGTTGCCTGTTATTGAATCAGCTCATAAATTGGGCTATTACGTGATAACTTGCGATTATCTTCCCGATAATATAGCCCATAAATACTCAGATGAATATCACAATGTAAGTATCATTGATAAAGAAGCTGTTTTAGCATTGGCTAAAGAATTGCAAATAGATGGTATTATGTCGTTTGCAGTTGATCCGGGTGTGGTTACAGCGGCTTATGTACAGGAGCAGATGGGACTTCCTGCATTTGGTCCCTATGAGTCGGTTTGTATTTTGCAGAATAAAGACCGATTTCGTAATTTTCTGACTCAACATGGCTTCAATGTCCCCAAGGCCAAAGGCTTTGCTTCCATTGAAGAAGCGATGGCTGAGAAATATTGGTATCCTTGGCCGGTAATCGTTAAACCTACAGATTCTGCGGGTAGTAAAGGAGTGACGAGAGTTGATCGTTTGGAAGATTTGCGACCTGCATTGGAAGTTGCTTTCGCTCATTCGCTATCTAAACGGGTGATTGTGGAAGAATTTATTGAAAAGGCTGGATGTTCTTCGGATACGGACAGTTTTTCAGTTGATGGAGAGTTGAAGTTTGTCTCTTTTTCAGCTCAGCGTTTTGATGAGCATGCTCCAAATCCCTATACACCTTCTGCATACAGTTGGCCTTCTACTATGACAGCAGAACAGGAAGCAGAATTGACTTCTGAAATTCAGCGCTTGTTAAAGTTATTGGGAATGCGAACTTCTATTTATAATATCGAAACCCGGGTAGGTACGAATGGCAAGCCTTATATTATGGAGGTATCTCCACGAGGTGGAGGTAATCGCCTAGCTGAAATGCTTCGTTTTGCTACTGGTGTGGATTTGATAACCAATGCAGTTTGTGCTGCAGTAGGTGACGAAGTGGTAGCAGTGGAGCAGAAACCTTATAATGGACATTGGGCAGAAGTGATACTTCATGCGGATAAGGATGGACATTTCTTTAGCTTGGATATGGATTCAATGTTTAAAGAAAAGCATGTAAAACAAATTGATTTATGGGTGAAAAAGGGTGATAAAGTTTCTGCATTTAGGGGTGCAAATGATGCGATTGGTACTCTTGTTTTACAGTTTGACACTGAAGAAGAATTAGTTTTAGCCTTGGCACAGCAAGAACTTTGGATGCAAGTAGTAGTAAACTGATGGATGCTATTGGTGGATATTTTGAATTAGAATTACGTAAAGGAGAGCATTTTCATAAGCATGCTCTTCAATTTAATTCTGCCCGTAATTGCTTTGAGTATATTCTGTTGGCTCGTAAATATACTAAAATATACATGCCATATTATACATGTGAGGTTATGTTGCAGCCTTTACAAAAATATGGTATTAGATATGAATTTTATTCAATAAACGACCGCCTGGAACCTATAGAACTGCCAAAACTACATTCTAATGAAGCTTTACTTTATACTAACTATTATGGCTTGAAGCAGTCCTATGTGGAGTTTCTGGCTGGAATTTATGGCAATCAATTGATTGTTGATAATGCACAAGCCTTTTTTGCGCCAAGGGTTGATGGAATAGACACTTTTTATTCTCCCAGAAAATTTTTTGGTGTACCAGATGGAGGATATCTTTATACGGATGTTATACTCCAGCAAAATTTTGTAGTAGATAAATCATATCATAGAATGCAGCATTTGCTTCTTCGTATAGAAGAGGGTGCTGAGAATGGCTATTCATCGTTTAGAAAAGCAGATGAGTCACTGGATAATCAACCCATACACAAAATGTCTTTATTGACAGAGAAAATAATGCAGAATGTTGACTATTCGTATGTAAGTAAGAGACGAAAGGAAAATTACTCTTTCTTTCGACAAATGCTTTCTGAATCGAATAAGTTAGCTATAATGGAAGATAACAATTTTGTTCCTATGATATACCCTTATTTAACGGAAGATGTTACGTTACGTAAACGGTTAATCCAGAATAAAATTTTTGTAGCAACTTATTGGCAAAATGTTTTCGATTGGTGTTCTTCTGGCAGTTTTGAATATAAGTTGGCTGAAAATATGTTACCTTTGCCTATTGATCAGAGGTATGAGCAAAAAGATTTAGTCAGAATTCTAAAAGTTATTAAGGAATGAAATTACGAAAAAGAATATTATTATTAGGTGGAACTTCAATTTCTCGTCAGATTGTATATGCGGCTCATGAGTTAAATTATGATGTTTATGTAACAGACTATTTTGAAGATTCTCCGTGTAAAAAAATAGCAGAAAAGAATTTTATGGTAAGTTGCACGGATGTAGATCGTGTTGTGCAACTTATCAAGGAAGAACATATTGATGGCGTTATTATGGGATACGCCGATGTTTTAATGTCTTCTTATGTTCAAATATGTGAGAAAGCCGGTCTTCCTTGTTATGCCAATTTACATGCCATCGAAGTAACGTCTAACAAGGCTGATTTTAAAAAGCTTTGTAGAAATTTTAATATACCTGTTGTACCGGAGTATTCTATTGAAGATGTAGAAAATGAAAATGTGGTTTATCCGCTGATTGTAAAACCTGTAGATAACAGTGGAGCGAGAGGAATATATATTTGCCACGATAAAACTGAATTTGATAAGTTTTATCCACAGGCTTTGCAATTTTCTCCTCAAAAGCATGTTCTGATCGAAAGATTTATGAACGGGCGGGAAGCTACTATATTTTATTATTTACATAAGGGAGAAATTTATCTTCTTGGAATAGGTGACAGACACATGTTAAAATTCAGTGATCATTTTTTGCAGTTGCCTATTGGATATACTTTCCCATCTGTTAATCAACAGGATTTTCTGAAAGTTGAGAATGCAAATATTAAGCGGATGTTTAAGTCTCTCAATATGAATGAAGGAATGGTCTTCATGCAATGTTTCAACGAGAATGGTACTTTTATTGTATACGAAATGGGATATCGCCTGACTGGCTCTCTCGAACATCATTTGATGGAATACGCATACGGCTTTAATCATTTAAAGGCAATGCTTCAATATGCGGTAGGAGAGGAAGTTGATGTAAAACCTATACAGTCGACGAATCTTGGTAATGCTATTTTGGCTAATGTAACTTTATTGTTGTCCGAAGGTATTATTGATCATTATGAAGGAATGGATGAGGTAAGAAATATGCCAGGGGTGCTGCATATACACGAGTCTTATCCTGTTGGTCAAGCTATAGATGAAAGTGTAATGGGGAAATTGGCACAAGTTGGGATCAGGGTATTATTACATGCCGATAATAAAAAACAATTGTTACAACGAATGGATCTTGTAAAGGATACATTAAAGGTAATTTCAACGGATAATAATGATATGATACTCCGAAATTATTCATATAAAGAAATCTGTAAAGAATGAAGAATATTATCATAACAGGTGCAAGTGGTTTGGTTGCCACAGAATTAGCGTCTGCCTTATTAAACCAGGCTGATGTACATTTGTATTTGCTTTCTACTCATATCGATAATATAGTAGAGAGGTATAAAAAATATAAAGATAGAGTTCACTGTTTTACACTTCAGGCCTTTACAGAATTTGCTAATGCTTCCAACATAAAATATAATTTTTGTATCCATACCGCATTTTCTCGTACTTCAAACGGAAATAGTATAGTTGCATCAATCAATTATCAGCGGGATTTGATAGAACTATTAGTAAAACTAAATGTGAGTGTTTTTGTAAATATCTCATCGCAGAGTGTATATGGTAAGTCTTCAGAACCATTATGGACTGAAAAAACTCCACTTGATCCGGATTATCTTTATGCGATGGGAAAGTATTTCTCTGAAGTTTTAACCCAACAAATGCTTGAGAAATCTAGTATAAAATGGACTAATATTCGGTTATGTAGTGTTTGCGAGAAAGCTCGTTTTATTAATGTCTTTGTGCAAAATGCTATTAAAGGTATTCCAATAGAACTTACTGCACCAGAACAGCAATGCTCATTTATTGATGTGCAGGATGTAGCGTCAGGATTAATGCATTTTATAGAAAAGGCTGAAACCATCTCTTTACTCCCTGTTTATAATTTAGGTGCAAATTTAGTATATACAATAGCTGAAGTTGCTGATATGGTTAAAGAAGTAGCAGAGCAACAGTATGGACAGACAGATGTACGTATTATACAACAAGCTTCAAATAGGCATGAAGAAATAGGAATGGATTCTATGCTTTTTATGGATACATTTGCATGGAGACCTAAATTGAATATGAAGGATATGATTACTGAAATATTTGAAATGTATAAGAACCCTATCTCGGGAGTTTTTCCTATAAGTTTTAAATTTGTATATGGATTATGAATATGAAGCGAATAAAACAAGTTATTATATATGGTTGGAAACATGCTGGAGAAGCAATGATCAAAGAAAGAAGAGGGCTTTCTTTTCGATTCAGGCTATTTGTTGATATTCTCTATTGTTTTCATGTTTATAAGATGTGGTCTAATCAATATCTCAAAGAAAAGTTTTGGAAATTACCAAAGGAGCGTCGTTATGAGCTTGGAAGTAAGTATCGAGAACGAGGACTAATTAGGGATGCATGGCAGAAAGATTTTCAAGAAAATCGAAGATTTTTATATAAATACGCATCTCGCAGATACGATTTACCCCACCTCAGAGAAAAACGTAATAAGGCATATACAAAACGTTTTAATATGGGGATAGGGGGAATGGTTGAGTATAATGTGGAGTTATCTAGGCAGCATTATTTAGATGGAACAATAACTATTGGTGATCATGTTCTTTTTGCAAAAAATGTATTTATTGATTATTCAGGATTTGTAACTATAGAGAATAATGTGAAAATAGCGGCTGGAGTTTCTATTGAGAGTCATCATCGAGATTTGGAGGCGAAAGAGAAAGGTTTAGATGTAAATATCCCTACAAGACTTCTTATTAGAGAAGGGGCGTATATAGGAACACATGCTATTATCTTAGATACTTGTAACTATATTGGAAAGAATGCTAGGATAGGTGCGGGGGCTGTTGTAACAAAAGATGTTCCAGATTACGCTACTGTAGTAGGTGTTCCGGCAAAGGTTGTTAAGATTAATCAGCCAACTTGATTTAGTATATAAAAATAAGTTCAATAGTAAAATGAGAGAAATTGTAATATTACATGTTTTCAAGGATGAAAAATTCTTTGATAGAGTATCTGACTTTTTCGACTCGTTACAAAGTGTTAGGAACTTGTATTATTTTTACAATAAGAATAATACAAATTTTAAATATATAAAAAAGAAAGAGAAGATTAAAGTTATTACTTCTTTCAAAGAATATACAGAGATTCTAAAGTCATCAAATATTGATATTATCTATTTTCAATCGTTGCCAGAAACATTTTATAAATTTTTTCGGTTTATCAATCCTAAAACAATTGTGATCTGGTGGTGCTTTGGCTTTGAAATATATTATCCAGTCAGATTCCTTTCTCCTTTAATAAAAGTCGATTTATACAAACCTTTAACTTTATATTATAAGAAAAGATGTACTAATTCATTTTCTTTCAAGACTTTTATACGTCCTATTTATTGGATGTTTCGTTACCCATGGGATAATTTGCGTAGAAAACGAATCTTAAGGCGAATTGATTATTTTTCTCCTGTTTTGCCGATTGACTATAAAAGGATGCTATGTGTGCCTTACTTTAGAGCTAAGCCTTTTATGATTAATAGTGGGCCTGGGTTATTCGAGAAAAAAGAATTCTTTTATTTTTCTTCAGCTCAGAATATATTGATAGGAAATTCTTTTACATATACAAATAATCATTTAGATATTTTTGCTAAGTTAAAGTCTTTTCAATTACCGAATCAAAAATATATTGTTCCAATTAATTATGGAACGGATTATAATGGGGATAAAGAAACTTTTAAAAATAAATCGGGTTTGATTCCTGAATCTGTTATTTGGATAGATGATTTCATGCCTCTTGAGAAATACAAAGTTGTGTTGTCCAGTGTTTCTCATGCTATTTTTGGTCAAATGAGACAACAAGCAATGGGGAATATAAATCGATGCTTAGCTAATGGTACTAAACTCTTTTTATACAAGGATAGCTTAATTTATAAGCAATTGATAGATTTTGGTTATGTTGTATATACAATTGAAGATGATCTATGTGAGAAAGCTTTAAGAGAACCGCTTTCCAAAGAGTACGCATTAAAGAATTACTCTATAAAGTATAATATTTCTAAGGATAGATTGAGAATTGCGGAAACTGAAATAATCAAAATGATCAATAATCGAGATTTTGCTATGAATAAAGATTAATGAATAAGTTCGTTGTATGACTAACGATAAGTAATGTCTGTTTTTAATGTTTAACACCTAAATGTTACAAATTTATAGTTTAAATGATTCTTTATATCTTGACATTTGTTGCTTGTCTTTTTGCAGATAATGTAAAGCAAAAATCTTTTAAAATACTGCTGAGGATATGGCTTTATATTTTTCTGTGTTTTGGTTATACAGTGGGGAGTGACTGGAGAAATTATGAGATTATGTATACTTATACCTTTGATGAGTTGCAGATCTTTAATCCTCTTTATTTCCTATTTAATTGTCTTTCTTCGTTTTGCTCCTATATTGGTATAGATTTTTGGTTATATACAGGAGTTTGTAAGTGCATTTTTCTTTCAGTCGTAATTTATGTAATAAAACAATTTACTCGGAAAATATTTTTTGTTATAGCTTTATTATTGCCAGCAATGTTGCTATTTTTCCTTATAGAAGGACCTTTCAAATTTATGTTGGCAATGATTCTTATGCTTTGTGGATTTTGTTGTTTACTTAAAAAGAAGAAAACGCAATTTTGGTTGTTGTCTTTTACAAGCGTATTTGTACATTTTGCAGCAGCGGTAATTTCTATTTTGATTTTCTTCTTATATACATATAAGGAAAAAATCTGTAAAGCAAGATTTTTATATTTATTTATATTTCTTCTTGCATCTACCATTATTTCTACATTTTTGTCTTTCTTTACAACTCTATCATCTACGTTAAATGCTTTACTTCCACTTCTTCAAAATAAAATTGAAGGGTATGAGGTCGTTTCTACAGAAAATTGGTTAACGTTGGGAAGTCTTGTTAATTATATGTTGTTTTTTATTTTATATTATACACGTCGACGTATTTTAAGTATTCCCAAAGGTGATTATTTGTACGCGGGAGCAATTTTAGCAAGAATAATGTTTGGTGTATGTTTAGTAATACCAACAGGTTTTAGATTTAATTTATTTTATGAGCTACTATCTATAATTGCTTTAAGTACGATTTGTATAAATTCTGTAAATGATATACATTTTCCTATTGTAAAATTCAGGAAAATAGCTGTTGTGATAATAATATTTTATTATTCATATAATTATGTAAAAACTATTTGGGGAGCTTATCAATATCTTCCTTATACAAATAGTATTCCGTATATATTGCAAGGTACAAGTGGTGATAATTATTCAAAAAGATCAGATTTAGGCTTTGATAATTATTATGAGCGAACAGGAAAGAGGATAGATCGAGAATGATAAAAACTGAATAGTAATTATTTAGTAATCAAATGTTGGCAAATAAATGATTGCTGATTTGAAATTTGTAGGTTAACAAAATAAATAGTTTAATTGGTTTAACAAATGTTATTTATATAGGATTCAGATGAAAAAAATAGCAATGATATTGCATACTAATGGATTAGAGTATGATGATAGAATCAGGAAGGAGATGCTTACTGTAACGAGACTCTTTCCCTATATTCAATTTAAAATATTTGCCATTATTGATGGTAATCAAAGTCAAAATGAGCAAGGTGTTACTGAGTATGGGATTGAATATGAAGTTCCTTTATTAACTACTAGATTGAAATATAAACAAGGCACTCATTTATTAGAGAAAGCATGGGATTTTTATAAGACAATAAAGCCTAAATTGAATGATTTTGATGCGATATGGTGTGCTGATTTTGATATTTTTTTCTTTATTTTGTGTGAGAAAAAAAATATTATATGGGACATGCATGAATTGCCAACTGTATTTATGGGAAATATTTTAAAACGTAAGTTTTTAATATACTTGATAAAACAATGTAAAGTTGTAATTCATGCGAATCCAGAGCGTATTCAGTATTTGGTTAATCAAAAAATCATAAAAGATACTTCTAAGCATTATGTCATTCATAATTATCCTGATTTTGATGATGTATCCACTTATACTGATTCAACATTTGAGAATTTTTTAAAATGGAAAGGCGAGGATAAATGTGTATATATTCAAGGTGCTAACAATTATGGGCGTTGTGATAAAGAGTGTATAGATGCGATTATGGAGATAAAGAATCTGAAAGCAGTTGTTGTTGGCAATTTCAGAAAAGAACTTAAAGATAGCTATTTTAATAAATTTGGTGAGGATTTTTTTAATAGGATCTATTTTACAGGAATGGTGTCTCAAAAGTTAACTCCTCGTTATATAAGATGTTGTCAGGCTTCGCTTGTTTTTTATAGGAATATTGGCCCAAATAATTATTACTGTGAACCAAATAGAATGTTTCAATCTATCATGAATGATTGTCCGGTTGTAGTAGGCTGTAATCCACCTATGAAGAATTTAGTAGAAAAATATAAATTTGGTATAAGTTTGAAAAGTGACGGAACGAATACATCTGAAATTATAGATGCTCTACATACTGTATTGGATAATTATCAATTATATTGCAGTAATATAAGCAAAAATAAGAGCGTAATAGAATGGAGACTTCAAGAACAAGAATTTAGATCTATTATGAATCAAATTTAAGTTTTTGATAACTATTTTTTATAGGTAAATATAATTATATTTGTAATATGAAAGCATGTTTTATGGGTTTAGGCTATATCGGCCTTCCAACCGCAATTATTGCCGCTAAACACGGTATTCAAATTATTGGCGTTGATATTAATCCGCAAGTTGTAGAAATGACTAATCAAGGTCGTTTGCATATTATTGAACCGGGAATGGAAGCACTTCTTCAAGAAGTTGTGGCAAATGGGCAATTGAAGGCTTCCACTACTCCTGAAACCTGCGATGCATATTTTATGGTAGTGCCTACGCCGTTCAAAGGAAATCATGAGCCCGATATTTCTTACGTAGAGGCCGCAACAAGAGCTGTGGTTCCTTATTTGAAAGAGGGTGATTTATATGTTATCGAGTCAACATCGCCAGTCGGGACGACTGATAAAATGGCGCATTTGATTTTTGAGCTACGCCCAGAACTGAAAGATAAGATTTATATTGCTTACTGCCCGGAAAGAGTACTTCCTGGAAATGTGATATATGAATTGGTACATAATGATCGTGTCATTGGTGGAATGAATGAGGCTTCTACTGATAAAGCAATTGAATTTTACAGTCAATTCGTACAAGGTAATTTGCATCGTACCAATTGTAAAACAGCAGAAATGTGTAAGCTGACTGAGAACTCTTCACGTGATGTTCAGATTGCATTTGCCAATGAACTTTCATTGATCTGTGATAAAGCAGGTATTAATGTATGGGAGTTGATTAATTTAGCTAATAAACATCCTCGTGTGAATATACTTCAACCAGGTTGTGGAGTAGGAGGGCATTGCATTGCCGTTGATCCTTACTTTATTACAGCTGATTTCCCGATGGAGTCTAAGATTATCGCTACAGCTCGTGAGATTAACAACTACAAATCGTTTTGGTGTGCCGAAAAAGTACAAAATGAGATGTTGAAATTCGAATTGAAAAATCATCGGAAGCCATGTGTAGCCATGATGGGATTGGCTTTTAAGCCTAATATTGATGATTTGCGGGAATCACCGGCCAAATATATTACCACGAAAGTAATGCAAAGTTGTAACAATGCCGATATTTTGGTTGTAGAGCCTAATGTAAAATCTCATAATGTATTTAAGCTTACAGACTATAAGGAGGCTTATGATAAAGCTGATATTGTAGTAATGTTGGTTGCTCATGATCCGTTTAAGACCTTGCCATATCGGGAAGATAAAGTAATATTGGATTTTTGTGGAATATATAAAAGATAATATTCGATGAAAAAAATAATGTTGGTCTTCGGGACTCGTCCCGAAGCCATTAAAATGGCTCCTTTGGTAAAAGAGTTCCAAAAGCATTCTGATAAATTCGAAACGGTGGTATGTGTGACTGGCCAACATCGAGAAATGCTGGATCAGGTATTGCATATTTTTGAGATTACACCTGATTATGACTTGAATATCATGAAGCAGGGACAGGATTTATATGATGTAACGGCACGGGTACTGACAGGTATGCGGGATGTACTTAAAGAAGTGCAACCTGATATTGTATTGGTGCATGGAGATACAACTACATCAACTGCTGCTGCTTTGGCTGCTTTTTATCAGCAGATTCCGGTAGGGCATGTAGAAGCCGGTCTACGTACTCATAATATTTATAGTCCGTGGCCGGAAGAGATGAATCGACAAATAACCGGCCGTATTGCAACTTATCATCTTTCACCGACACCACTTAGCAAACAAAACCTTTTGGCCGAAGGCGTAAAAGAAGAACAGATTACTGTAACTGGGAATACTGTAATTGATGCTCTGTATATGGTGGTGGAGAAGATAAAGCAGGATAAAGCGCTTGATGCAGAGCTGGAAGAACAGTTAAAACTGGCAGGTTATGATGTTAATCGTTTGTCGGAAGGGAGACGATTGGTTTTGATTACCGGTCATCGCCGTGAAAATTTTGGAGATGGCTTTATTAATATGTGTACTGCTATTAAGGATTTGACAAAGAAGTATCCGGAAGTTGACTTTGTGTATCCTATGCATTTGAATCCAAATGTACGTAAGCCAATTCATGAAGTTTTTGGAGCAGACTTATCAAATTTAGGCAATATGTTTTTTATTGAGCCTTTGGAATATCTTTCTTTTGTTTACTTGATGGAAAAATCATCTGTCGTGTTAACTGATAGTGGAGGCATTCAGGAGGAAGCGCCTGGTTTGGGAAAACCGGTATTGGTGATGCGTGATACTACAGAACGTCCAGAAGCTTTGGAAGCTGGTACTGTAAAATTGGTAGGTACTGATTACAATATGATTGTAAATGAAGTATCTTTGCTGCTGGATGATAAAGAAGCATATGAAAAAATGAGTAAGGCGGTTAATCCTTATGGTGATGGTAAAGCATGTGGTAGAGTATTGAAATTTTTATTATCATAACTACCTATTATTAAAAGATTTGGTTAGATGTGCATCTATCTAATTTATTGAAAAAAATATTTTGGGGAGTATAGTATTATTATGAATATAGCTATCGTTGGTACAGGATATGTAGGTTTAGTATCCGGAACTTGCTTTGCCGAATTGGGGGCAAATGTTACATGTGTCGATGTAAATAAACAGAAGATACAAAGCCTTTTGAATGGAGAAATTCCTATTTATGAGCCAGGATTGGAACAATTGGTTTCCAGAAACGTTAAAGCTGGTCGTTTGCATTTTACGACCAATTTGGCAGAGGTGTTGGACGAGGTCGAAATCGTGTTCTCTGCAGTGGGTACGCCACCTGATGAAGACGGTAGCGCTGATCTTAGATATGTGCTGGAAGTTGCAAAAACCATCGGGGAAAATATTAACAAGTATGTGTTGGTGGTAACTAAAAGTACGGTTCCAGTAGGTACTGCACAGAAAGTAAAAGCTACTATTCAAGCTGAATTGGATAAACGGGGACTTGATGTGCCTTTTGATGTAGCAAGTAATCCGGAATTCCTTAAAGAAGGTAATGCCATTGATGATTTTATGAAGCCTGACCGTGTAGTAGTAGGAGTAGAATCGGAAAAGGCTAAGGAACTGATGACAAAATTATACAAGCCTATGTTGTTGAATAATTTCCGTGTCATATTCATGGATATCCCTTCTGCCGAAATGACTAAATATGCGGCAAATTCCATGCTGGCTACTCGAATCAGTTTTATGAATGATATAGCTAATCTTTGTGAATTAGTAGGAGCAGATGTGAATATGGTGCGTAAAGGCATTGGCACAGATACCCGAATAGGCAGCAAATTTTTGTATCCAGGTTGTGGTTATGGTGGTTCGTGTTTTCCAAAAGATGTAAAGGCTCTGATCAAAACTGCATCCAAGCATGGATATGTAATGAAAGTACTGAATGCAGTAGAGGAGGTAAATGAAAAACAAAAGAATATTTTGTTTGAGAAATTTACAAAATACTACAACGGAGATATTAAGGGGAGAAAAGTCGCACTATGGGGATTGGCTTTTAAGCCGGAAACAGATGATATGCGTGAAGCACCAGCTTTGGTATTAATTGACAGTCTTTTAAAAGCAGGATGTCAGGTAATAGCTTATGATCCGGTTGCGATGAATGAGTGTAAAAGAAGGATAGGAGATAGTATTCAATATGCCGACAATTTATACGATACGGTCATTGATGCGGATGCAATTTTCCATGTAACGGAGTGGAAAGAATTTCGTATGCCGAGTTGGGGAGTCATTAAAAAAGCTATGAAGCCTGATGCTGTATTGATTGATGGTAGAAATGTTTTTGGAGAAACTGACTTGAATGGCATTAAATATTTGAGAATCGGATGAAAGCTAAAAAAAATAATATTTGCTTGATCTATAATTATGCTCAGCATTATCGGGCTTCTATCTTTACCTTGATGGACAAGGAATTGGATTGTGATTTTGTATTTGGAGACAAATATCTTGATGTGAAAAAAATGGATTATTCTCTTTTGCGTCATAAGGTTAAGGAAGTTAGAAACTTGAGGATTGGTCCTTTTTCTTATCAGTGTGGTGTCATGAATCTGGCATGGCAAGGATATGGTAAGTATATAATGTTGGGAGAGCCCATGAATCTTTCTACATGGGGGATGTTGCTGCTATCTAAGGTTTTGCGTAAGGATGTATATTTATGGTCACATGGGTGGTACGGAAGAGAGGGAGTAGCAAAGAAAATTATCAAGAAAATATTTTTTAATTTAGCATCTGGTGTATTGCTTTATGGGAATTATGCTAGAAATCTGATGATAGAAAATGGGTTTAATCCGAAACGATTATTTGTGGTACATAATTCTTTAGATTATGATAAGCAGATAGCTATTCGAAAACAGTTAAAGAAAAACCAAATTTATCAAGAATATTTTGGGAATACTTCCCCTGTTTTATTATTTGTAGGAAGATTGACAAAGGTAAAACGTTTGGATATGTTATTGGAATTAGTACATATGTCTGTTAACAATAATCTGCCTTTGAATTTAATACTTATTGGAGAGGGAGAGGAACAGGAAGGGCTTCAAAGAATGGCGGATGATTTGAAAATTGTATCTCATGTTTGGTTTTATGGAGCAAGTTATGATGAGATGGAATTGTCAAATTTGATTTATAATGCAGACATTTGTGTTGCGCCAGGTAATGTTGGGCTTACTGCTATGCATTCTCTTGTATATGGATGCCCTGTTATTACTCATGACAATTTCATGGAACAGATGCCCGAGTTTGAAGCTATTCGTGAGGGGATAACAGGAGACTTCTTTAAACAAGGTGATGTAAAGTCGTTATATAATGTGGTACAAAACTGGATTAAAAATCATACGAATAGAGAAGAAATACGAAATATGGCATACAAAGAGATTGACTTGAATTGGAATCCTTACGCACAATTGCAAGTTATAAGAAAAATATTAGAATTATGATATCATATTTGCGCGGTTCTTTAAAATATGCATTACAACGGAATGTTTCAATTTGGGCATTGATTACTTCAAATTCATTTATATCAAAAAGAAGTAAAATCAATAGGTTTGCCAGAATCTATAATTCAATGGTAGGAGACTATTCTTATATTGGTGTAAATACAACGTTATTGAATACTTGTGTTGGTAAGTTCTGTTCAATTGGTAATCAGTGTAGTATAGGCTTAGGCGAACATACAATTAGAAATATTTCAACTTCGCCTGTTTTTACTGAAGTTAATAATGGAACTGGCCATTCATGGATAAAAAAGAATACTGCACAAGTCACTTCACATTCTACTTATGTTACGGTGGGCAATGATGTTTGGATAGGATATCGTGCAATGATATTAAATGGAGTTACGATTGGTGATGGAGCTATAATTGGAGCAGGTGCAATTGTTACAAAGGATATTCCTGCATACGCAATTGCAGTTGGTGTGCCGGCTAAAATAATACGATATCGTTTCGAACCTAATATTATAGAGAAACTGTTACAAATAAAATGGTGGGAATATGATTCGAATATCCTTAAAAGGAATCTATTTTATTTTCAGAATGAGAATTTAACGCTAGAACTATTAAATAAACTGGAAAGGAGTTTAAAAAATGTCGATATTTAAAGATAAGATTTTATTGATAACCGGAGGAACAGGTTCTTTTGGTAATGCTGTATTACGTCGTTTCCTTGATTCGGACATCAAGGAAATTCGTATTTTCAGTCGTGATGAAAAAAAACAGGACGATATGCGCCATCGGTTGCAGAATCCGAAAGTAAAATTCTATATCGGAAATGTGCGGAACAAGACTTCGGTTGATGTAGCTATGCGCGGAGTGGATTATGTGTTCTCGGCTGCTGCATTGAAGCAAGTGCCGAGCTGTGAATTCTTCCCGATGGAGGCTACCCGTACCAATGTGCTGGGAACTGAAAATGTGCTGCTGTCGGCTATTGAACACGGGGTGAAGAATGTGGTGGTATTATCGACTGATAAAGCAGCTTATCCTATTAATGCCATGGGAATTTCGAAAGCATTGATGGAGAAAGTGGCAATTGCCAAAGGCAGGGAGCTGGGCGAAGGAGCGGCGACTACCATTTGTTGTACACGTTATGGAAACGTGATGGCAAGCCGTGGATCGGTTATACCACTTTGGGTGGACCAAATGATGGAAGGTAAGCCGATTACCATTACCGACCCTAACATGACGCGGTTTATGATGACACTGGACGATGCTGTTGATTTGGTAATCTATGCATTCACGCATGGGCATAATGGTGACTTGTTTGTGCAAAAGGCACCAGCTGCTACACTGGATACTTTAGCTATCGCTTTGAAAGAGATTTATGCTCAGGTCAATCCCAAATATGGAGATACAGAAGTAAAAATTATCGGTACACGTCATGGTGAGAAACTGTATGAAACACTGGTGACCCGTGAGGAAATGGCAAAAGCTATTGATATGGGTAACTATTACCGCATTCCGTGTGATAATCGTGACCTGAATTACGACAAGTATTTTACGCAAGGAAATGAAGATGTTTCGAGAATCGAAGATTATCATAGTCACAATACGGACAGATTGGATGTGGAAGGTATGAAGAAACAATTGATGCGCTTGCGGTTTATTCAGGAAGATCTGGGGTTAATCGAAAAGGCAAAAGGAAAAGAGATCAGATCGGAGTGAGGATAGTTTAGGGTTTAAGGTTTAGGGAATAATGAACGTTTAACGCTCATCCCTCATCCCTTAACGATAAACCCTCATCTCTCAACCCTTAATATTGAGAATATGAAAATATTGGTGACTGGTGCACATGGATTTGTAGGAAAGAATTTGTGTGCACAATTGAATAACATCAAAGATGGAAAGGCACGGAACTATCCGGTGAAAATTTCGGAAGTGATGGAGTATGATCTGGATACTCCAACGGAATTGCTGGATGTTTTCTGCAAAAAGGCTGATTTCGTTTTTAATCTGGCAGGGGTAAACCGTCCTCAAAATCAGGAAGAGTTTATGCAAGGAAATTTTGGCTTTGCATCGACTCTGCTTGATACGCTGAAGAAGCATAGGAATACATGCCCGGTAATGCTGTCGAGTTCCATTCAGGCTACGTTGATAGGACGTTATGGAGAGTCGGATTATGGGAAATCGAAACTGGCAGGTGAGGAACTGTTTTTCAGATATGAGAAAGAAACAGGAGCTAAAGTTTTGGTGTATCGTTTCCCTAATTTGTTTGGAAAATGGTGTCGGCCCAATTATAATAGTGTAGTGGCTACCTTCTGCAATAATATTGCGAACGGACTGCCGATTCAGGTGAATGACCGAAGTGCAAAGTTGGAAATGCTCTATATCGATGATTTGGTGGAAGAGATGATTGCGGCACTGACGGGCCAGGAACACCGTTGTGAGTTTGACGGATTGGAAACTGTATTGCAAGATAACGGAAAGTATTGTGCCGTGCCTATAACCCATAAGGTGACTTTGGGAGAAATAGTCGACTTGCTGCATACATTTGCCGAACAACCGACGACATTGATGATTCCGGAAATCCCCGATCAATCATTTGCCAAGAAACTGTATTCTACTTATCTGTCTTATTTGCCTAAAGAGAAAGTGGCCTTTCCGCTGAAAATGAATGTGGATGAAAGGGGAAGTTTTACAGAACTGCTAAGGACAGGCAAATGCGGACAGGTGAGTGTCAATATATCTAAGCCGGGTATTACCAAAGGACAGCATTGGCATCATACAAAATGGGAGTTTTTCATCGTGGTAAGCGGACACGGACTGATTCAGCAGCGTAAGATAGGCAGCGATGAAGTTATAGAGTTTGATGTGAGCGGCGATAAAATTGAAGCTGTACATATGTTGCCCGGTTATACGCACAACATCATTAACCTGAGTGATACGGAAAACTTGGTGACTGTGATGTGGGCCAATGAACTGTTTGACCCGAATCATCCGGATACTTTTTTTGAGAAAGTAATGGGGGAATAGGAGGTAGGGGTTAGGGTTTTAAGGTTTAAGGAATAGTGAACCCTCAACCCTAAACTCTCAATCTTACGTTCAACCATAAATATTAAACAATAAACCTTTAAAACAATGGTATCATTTAAAAATAACGGAAAACTTAAATTGCTGATTATTGTAGGAACCCGGCCTGAAATTATCCGTCTGGCGGCTGTAATCAACAAATGTAGAACTTATTTTGATTGCATTCTGGCTCATACGGGACAGAATTATGATTACAACTTGAATGGTGTATTTTTCAAGGATTTGAAACTGGCTGACCCAGAAGTATATATGGATGCAGTAGGGGATGACTTAGGGGCAACTATGGGTAATATCATTGACAAGAGTTATAAACTGATGGTACAGATTAAGCCTGATGCTGTTCTGGTATTGGGAGATACCAACTCTTGTCTGAGTGTGATTGGTGCCAAACGTTTGCATATTCCTATATTCCACATGGAAGCCGGTAACCGCTGTTTTGACGAATGTCTGCCGGAAGAGACCAACCGGAGAATTGTAGATATTATCAGCGATGTGAACATTTGCTACAGTGAGCATGCACGCCGTTATTTGAATGCTACGAATGTGGCTCCACAGCGTACGTATGTAAGCGGTTCGCCCATGGCAGAAGTTTTGCACAATAATCTGCCGGACATAGAGGCCAGTGACATACACAAGCGTCTGGGGCTGATGAAAGGGAAATATATCCTGCTGAGTGCTCATCGGGAAGAAAACATTGATACAGAGAAGAACTTTGTATCCTTGTTCACTGCGATCAACAAAATGGCGGCTAAGTATGATATGCCTATCTTGTACAGTTGCCATCCCCGTAGTCGCAAGCGGCTGGAAGCAAGCGGATTCCAGTTGGATAAAAGGGTGATTCAGCATGAGCCGCTTGGATTTCATGATTACAACAGTTTGCAGATGAATGCTTATGCTGTAGTGTCGGACAGCGGAACGTTGCCCGAGGAAAGCAGTTTTTTTACCAGTGTGGGACATCCGTTTCCGGCTGTCTGCATACGTACCAGTACAGAGCGCCCTGAAGCGTTGGATAAAGGCTGTTTTATATTGGCTGGTATTGACGAACATTCGTTGCTGCAGGCGGTAGACATTGCCGTTGAAATGAATAACAATGGGGATCATGGTCTTCCGGTGCCGACCTATACCGATGAAAACGTATCGACTAAAGTGGTGAAACTGATACAAAGTTATACGGGCGTGGTGAATAAGATGGTTTGGAGAAAATTTTAAATAATATATGATGAAAATTATTGGTAAAGAAATTATTTCTGAACTTCATAAAGAGGCTTTGCATTCTTCGCGTTTAAGAATGAACTACAACATACATGAATCACTTGATGAAGACGTGCATAAATTACTCAATTCATTGCAACCTGGTACTGTTATGCCGATACACAGACATCTTCATCCAGAAAAGAAAGAAACTTTTGTCTTGTTGGAAGGTGCGCTGGAGGTATTAAAATATAATGATGACAAGATTGTTGTAGAAAGATATAAAATGAGTCATGAAACGGGTAATGTGATATGTGAGATTATGCCTGATGAATGGCACTCTTTTCATGTATTGGAACCGAATACATTAATTCTGGAAATTAAAAGAGGCCCTTATATCCCGTTTCAAGAAATTGATTTACTGAAATGAATGTAATTTTTTTGACTGTTACCAAGATAGATGATATCCAGAGCAGAGGCATTTATACGGATTTGATGCGAAAGTTTCGGGATGAAGGACATCAGGTATATATAGTATCACCTGTAGAACGAAAGTATGGAAAATCTACCGGAATTAAAAAAGTGGATGGGGTCAATATTTTACAGGTAAAAACTCTTAATATACAAAAAACAAATCTGATTGAAAAAGGGGTAGGTACGGTTCTTTTAGAATCACAATTTAAAAGGGCTATTAAAAGATACTTAGGAAATATGCGTTTTGATCTGATTCTGTATTCAACACCTCCGATTACACTCAATCAGGTCATTACCTTTTTGAAGAAAAATAATCCACAGGCTATTTGTTATTTACTGTTGAAAGATATTTTTCCTCAGAATGCGGTAGATCTTGGAATGTTCTCGAAAGAAAGCCTTTTTTATAAATGGTTCCGAAAGAAAGAAATACAATTGTATAAACAATCGGATTTTATAGGATGTATGTCTCCGGCTAATGTAAACTTCTTGTTAAAACATAATTCGTTTGTAGAAAAACAGCATGTTGAAATAGCTCCTAACAGTTTGGAACTGGTAGATAATGGAGAAAGGATTGATCCAAAAGAAATAAGAAAAAAATATGCTTTGCCGACTGATAAACTTATTTTTATTTATGGAGGAAATTTAGGTAAGCCGCAAGGTATTGATTTCCTGATCCAATGCCTTGAGATGAATAAAAATAGGACAGATTGTTATTTTTTAATCGTTGGTAATGGCACTGAATATGACAAACTGGCCCATTGGTATGAAAATTCTTCTTTAGCAAACTTTTCACTATTGAAAAGTTTGCCGAAAGAAGATTATGACAAGCTGGTGCAAAGTTGTGATGTAGGACTAATTTTTCTGGATCATCGTTTCACTATTCCCAATTATCCGTCAAGGTTGTTGTCTTACTTGGAATATAAAATGCCTGTGATTGCTGCTACGGATATAAATTCGGATATTGGTTCGATTGCACAGAAAAACGGATATGGATATTGGTGTGAGAGTGTCAGACCTGAAGATTTTACCGATTGTGTGAACAAATTGGTGAACAATCCCTCAATGATTAAACTGATGGGGGAAAGAGGATATCAGTTTTTATTGAATAATTATCAGATAGGACATACTTACAATGTAATTATGAAACATTTTAATGAACATGTATAAGAACGGAATTAAAAGGGGGTTGGACTTTCTTATCGTACTTTCTGTTTTATTATGTATATGGCCTCTTCTGTTGATATTAGCAATTGGGCTTCATTTTGCCAATAAAGGGGCAGGGGCATTTTTTATGCAGGATAGACCAGGGAAAAACGGGAAAATCTTTAAGGTGATTAAGTTCAAAACAATGACCGATGAACGGGATGTAAATGGGAATCTGTTGCCTGATGCTGAACGATTGACGAAAGTGGGTAAGTTTGTCCGCTCTACCTCTGTAGATGAACTGCCGCAATTGATTAATGTTTTGAAAGGAGATATGGCATTGATCGGACCGAGGCCATTACTGCCTCAGTATCTTCCATTGTATAGCAAGGAACAGGCTCGTAGACATGAGGTAAGACCTGGAATTACTGGGTGGGCGCAGGTGAATGGACGAAATGCAATCAGCTGGACGAAGAAATTCGAATTGGACGTTTGGTATGTAGATCATTGTTCGTTTATGCTGGATGTGAGAATTCTATTTCTTACGGTGAAGAAAGTTTTTTTCAGGGAAGGAATTTCACAAGAAGGACAGGCGACTATGGAATTTTTTAATGGCAATAATTAGAATTTATAACTATGTTTTTATACGGTGCAAGTGGACATGCTAAGGTCATTATTGATATCTTGAATGCGAACGGAATTAAAATAGAAGGATTGGTAGATGATAATCCGGAAATAACAGATTTATTGGGCTATCCGGTTTCTCATCAATACACGGGCCATTCTCCCCTAATTATCAGCATTGGGAATAACACTATAAGGAAAATGATAGCTGAAAAAATATCAGCTGATTTTGCTACGGCTATTCATCCCACAGCCGTTATATCACCAGCAGCTACTGTAGGAGATGGGTCAGTAGTCATGCAAGGGGCGATTGTGCAATCGTGTGCCAAAATTGGGAAACATTGCATCATAAATACCGGAGCTTCTGTAGATCATGAATGTATTATAGAAGATTATGTACATGTATCTCCGCATGCGACTTTATGTGGTAATGTTCATGTTGGTGAAGGTAGCTGGATTGCTGCAGGTTCTGTTATTTTACCTGGCATTAAAATTGGTAAATGGTCGGTAATAGGTGCTGGATCTGTTGTTTCAAAGAACATTCCGGACGGAGTATTGGCAGTTGGGAACAGATGTAAAATAATAAAAAAAATACAATAAAGATATGACTGGAAATCAGAAAAGAATTTATTTATGCCTTGCTCATATGAGCGGCAATGAAATGAAGTACATTCAGGAAGCTTTCGATACCAATTGGGTAGTACCTTTGGGACCGAACGTAAATGGATTTGAAGCAGATCTGAAGAACTTTGTTGGAAATGAGAAAGAGGTTGTTGCTCTGTCCGCAGGTACTGCGGCTGTACATTTGGCTCTGTTGGCTTGTGGAGTAGCACCGGGTGATGAAGTATTGGTACAGAGTTTTACATTTTGTGCTTCTTCACATCCGATAACATATTTGGGAGCAACACCTGTATTTGTGGACTCAGAGGAAGAGACGTGGAACATGGACCCGAATTTGTTGGAAGCAGCGATCAAAGATAGAATAGCTAAAACTGGAAAAAAACCGAAAGCTATTGTTCCTGTTTATCTGTACGGTATGCCGGCTAAGATAGATGAAATTATGGCGGTTGGCAGAAAATATGATATCCCTGTCATTGAAGATGCTGCAGAAGGACTTGGAAGTAGATATAATGGACAAGTATGTGGTACATTTGGAGAATATGGGGTACTGTCGTTTAATGGAAATAAGATGATTACGACATCTGGAGGAGGAGCATTGATTTGTCCTGATGAAAAAGCAAAGCAGAATATCATGTTTTATGCCACGCAGGCTAGAGAATCTTATCCATACTATCAGCATGAGAAAATTGGATATAACTATAGAATGAGCAATATTTGTGCTGGAATCGGTAGAGGACAGATGACTGTCTTGGAAGAACATATTGCTCATCATCAGCATATAGCACATTTGTACAAAGAACTGTTGAGCGATGTGGAAGGAATCCGGTTGCATGAAAATCCTTCGCCTGTGTATGACAGTAACTATTGGTTGAATACTATTCTGCTTGATGAAAATGTGAAAGTAAAAGGCGAAGATAAAGCCTATGAAATTGCCATACAGGGAGCTGTCGGAGGCGCCGCTGGGGTAACGCATCAGGCAAAAACATTACATACAGATTGTGAGCCCAATAAAAACGTAGAGGCGATGCGAATGGCATTGGATAAAGCTGGTATAGAAAGCAGACCTTTATGGAAGCCTATGCACAAACAACCTGTTTATAAAAATAATCCAAGTTATGTAAATGGAGTGAGCGAAGGGTTATTTAAACGGGGATTATGCTTGCCTAGCGGTCCATGTGTGACGGATGAGGATGTCAGATATATCGCTGGTTGTATTAAAGAAAACTTACTGTAAAGAAGATGTAATATTTTTATGTTGTGGAGAATAAATAATTCGTTGAATTAGTGAAACAGCAATAAAGCTTTTATGAATATTTTCATGTAAAATGTAATATTTTGGGCAAAAATAGTTATTTTTGCCCAAAATTATGTATGCATGAAAGTGAATAGTAACATGAAAAATAAGTTTTCTTTTCGTAGTTATCTTTCTCTCAGGGTTTTGCCGATTTGGGCCATTCTGCTGTTTGATGTGTTTATAGTAGCCATTTCGTGTTTGGCTGCTTATGTGTTAAGGTATAATCTTTCGCTCGTATTGGCGAATATCGAACACATTGACATTGCCGTTTTGTGGTGTGTAGGCGTGAATCTGGTGTTCTTTAAATTATTTAAAACGTATTCGGGGGTGCTGCGTTACTCCTCGTTCGTGGATATTCTGCGGATATTTGTGGCATTGGCTGTGGCATATGCCGTATTGATGGTGCTGCGGATTGTGACGAACAATTTTGGTAGAGTAGGACTGCCGGGATGCAGTCTGCTGCTGGTAGCGTTTATGTTCAATTTCGGGTTGATGGCTATCTCGCGTGTAATAGCGAAGCAGCTGTTCGAATCGCTGAATGTGGACTATAAGCATAAGACGAATGTATTTATCTATGGTGCCAAGGAGATTGGGGTGAACATCGCCAAATCGTTGCGGGTGAACCTGAGTAACCGATACATCCTGCGCGGTTTCATTGCCGACGAGCCGGAACTGATCGGCAAGGTACTGATGGGGGTAAAGGTGTATGCCAACAACGGAGAACTGGCTGACCGGATGGCAGAACAGGGAACAAGAACCATCATTGTGTCGCCTGCCAAGATGGAGGAACTGAAGAACTCGAAGATGCTGGACCAGCTGCTGAGCGGAGGTGTGAAACTGATGACGGCTCCGCCACTGGGTGAATGGAACGGACAGATGCTGAACCAGTCGGAACTGAAGGAAATGCAGATAGAAGACCTGTTGCAGCGGGAACCGATCGTGATAGATACCCGGAAAATTGCCTCGCACCTGGAGGGAAAACGGGTGATGATAACGGGAGCGGCCGGATCGATCGGCAGTGAAATTATGCGGCAGGTGGCCACCTTTGCGCCGTATCAGCTGATTCTGGTGGATCAGGCGGAAACTCCGCTGCATGACATCCGTTTGGAACTGCTGGACAAGTGGCGGGATCTGAAGGCGGTGACCATTGTGGCGGACATTGCGAACGCTACCCGCATGGAAGAAATATTCCGTCAATACAAGCCGCAATACATCTTTCATGCTGCTGCCTACAAGCATGTGCCGATGATGGAAGACAACGTGTCGGAGTCGATTCAGACGAATGTGAACGGTACGCGGACGGTTGCAGACCTGGCGGTGAAATACGGGGCAGAGAAATTCGTGATGATCTCGACCGACAAGGCGGTGAACCCGACCAATGTAATGGGATGTTCGAAACGCATCTGTGAAATCTATGTGCAGAGTCTGGCCAAGAAATTGCAGAAACAGGGTGGAAAAAGCACACAGTTTATTACAACCCGCTTCGGCAACGTGTTGGGATCGAACGGGTCGGTGATTCCCCGCTTCAAGGAACAGATCCGTCGGGGAGGACCGGTGACGGTGACCCATCCAGACATTATCCGCTACTTTATGACCATTCCAGAAGCTTGCCGGTTGGTGCTGGAGGCTGGTAGTATGGGCAATGGAGGAGAAATCTACATTTTCGACATGGGTAAGCCGGTGAAGATTGTGGATTTGGCCAAACGAATGATCAGCCTGTCGGGAAGAACGGACGTAAAAATAGAGTTTACAGGATTGCGGCCGGGAGAGAAACTGTACGAAGAACTGCTGAATGTGAAGGAACTGACCAAACCGACTTATCACGAGAAAATCATGATTGCCAATGTGCGGGAATATGATTATGATCAGGTGAAGGTGCAGATAGAAAATCTGATAAAGACCAGCTATACGTATGACGATATGCAGATTGTGGCAGCCATGAAGGAACTGGTGCCGGAGTTTATCAGCCAAAATTCGAAATTTGAAGAGCTGGATCATAAACATGAGAATGCTCAAGGTTGATGTATACAAGATGAATTGTTTTACTTACAATAGATTATAATTATAAGCGAACAAAAGAATGGAAAATACGGAGAACAAACTTCCGCAGGAAGAACAGGAAATTGATCTGCTTGAACTTGTCCAAAAGCTATGGAAACGGAGAAAAATTTTTTATAAGGCATTGGGAGGCGCGTTGATTGTAGGGTTGGTAATCGCTTTCAGTATTCCTAAAGAATATAGTGTGACTGTGACATTGGCGCCAGAGTCAACTCGTCGGACAAGTAGTAGCTTAGCTAGTATGGCAGCTATGATGGGATTCGGTGATTTAGCAACAAGTAGTGAACGGGATGCCCTGAATATTTTGCTTTTTCCAGATATTTTGGCATCTAACCCATTTGCATTGGAACTATATTCTATGCCAGTAAAGCCAGTTGAGTCAGATACGCTTATGCTGTTGCATGAATATGTAAGTACGATGAAACGTCCTTGGTGGAGTTCTGTGATGGGAGTACCTGGAAAAATGATAAATAAAATCGTTTCCGCTTTTATATCTAAGGATGAATCGAATGCCCATGAGCTAAATCCATTTAGATTGACGAAAAAAGAAGCTGGTAAAATTGGAGCAATAAAAAAATCAATTGAGGCAGATGTTGATAATAAGACTGGGGTGACAACGATTACAGTCACTATGCAAGATGCAGAAGTGGCTGCAACAGTTGCAGATAGTGTAGTTGCAAAACTGCAAGATTATGTAACAGCCTATCGAACGAAAAAAGCTGCCGGTGACTGTGAGTATTGGGAAAAACTTTATAAAGAAAAACAGAAAGAATATTATGAGGCTCAACAGAAATATGCCAATTATGTGGACGAAAACAAGAGTTTGTTTACGCAGCGGTCGAAAATAGAAGGAGAACGGTTACAGAATGAAATGAACCTGGCTTTTCAGATTTATAACCAAATGGCCACCCAACTACAAATGGCACAGGGAAAACTACAGGAAGCCAAACCTGTATTTGCTGTGGTACAACCTGCTACGGTTCCGTTAAGACCTTCAGCTCCACGAAAAATGGTGATTTTAGTAGGATGTCTATTTCTAGTATTTGTGGGTACTGCCGGATGGATTCTATTTGGGGAAGATGTCTGGAGAAATTTAAAAAATAATTCTATAACTGAAGAATAAAAGAAGATGAAAATGAAACGTTTATTGATTGTCTTGCTGTTAGTTGCGACTTGTGCAACGTCGAAAATGTATGCACAAATGAAGATGACAGACCAGCAGGTAATCGAATATGTAAAACAAGCAACTCAGGAAGGGAAAGAACAAAAGCAAATTGCAGCGGAACTGGCCCGAAGAGGGGTGACACGCGAACAGGCTGAGCGAATCAAAAAGCAGTATGAACAGCAGATGGGAACGGATGCTGCCAACATGCAGGGGACGGAGCTGAACGAAGCACGGCTGCGAGAGGAAACCCAGGATGAGACAACTGTCTTGACGGACAACCAGCCGACTACGGAGGAACTGGCACAGGAGGATCAGGTATTTGGAAGAAATATATTCAATACCCGGAACCTGACGTTTGAGCCGAACAGCAACATGGCGACACCACCCAACTATCAGCTGGGACCAGGCGATGAGGTAATCATCGACATCTGGGGAGCCAGCCAAACCAGCATCCGGCAGACCATTACGCCGGACGGGACAATCAACATGCAGGAACTGGGACCTATTTACCTGAGTGGCATGACGGTGGAAGAAGCGAACCGATTCCTGAAGAACAAGCTGGGAACGGTGTTTTCGAATGAAAATAATCAGATACAGGTGACGCTGGGAAATACACGGACCATTCAGATCAACATCATGGGCGAAGTGGTGCAGCCGGGAACGTATGCGCTGTCGGCATTCTCAACGGTATTTCATGCACTGTATCGGGCTGGTGGTGTGAATGACATCGGTAGCTTGCGTAACGTGCAGCTGGTGAGAAACGGAAAGAAGATTGCAGCGGTGGATGTGTACGACTTCATTATGCAGGGAAAGATAAAGGATGATATCCGCCTGCAGGAGGGGGACGTAATCATTGTGCCGGCATACGACATGCTGGTGAAGATGAGCGGAAACGTAAAGCGTCCGATGAGATTCGAAATGAAGAAGGACGAAACGCTGGCGGCGCTGATCAAGTATGCCGGAGGATTCAACGCGGATGCTTACAGTAAGAGTGTGCGCATGGTACGCCAGAACGGAATGGAATATGAGGTGAAGACGGTGGACGAAATGGACTACAGCGTGTGTCAGTTGCGCGACGGAGACGTGGTGACGGTAGGTGCCATCCTGAACCGATTTACGAACAAGGTGGAGATAAAAGGTGCGGTGTATCGCCCGGACATCTATGCACTGGATGGAAAGGTGAACACGGTGCGTGCCCTGATAGAGAAGGCTCAGGGCCTGATGGACGATGCCTTTACCAACCGGGCTGTGCTGCAACGTCAGCGGGACGACCTGACGAGCGAGATTGTGTCGGTGGACGTGAAGGCGCTGATGAACGGAACAATACCGGACATACCGCTGCGCAAGAACGACATTCTGTACATACCCAGCATACACGACCTGCAGGATCTGGGCAGTGTGACCATCTACGGAGAGGTGACGAAACCGGATGAATATCCGTATGCGGACAACATGACGCTGGAAGACCTGATTATTCAGGCAGGCGGACTGAAGGAAGCGGCTTCGACGGTGCGGGTGGACGTGTCGAGACGCATCAAGGACACGAAGAGTGTGAACAGCACGGACAGCATCGGACAGATGTTCAGCTTCGCACTGAAGGACGGATTTGTGATTGACGGACAACCGGGGTTTGTGTTGCAACCGTATGACCAGGTGTTTGTGCGCCGCAGTCCGGGGTATCAGACCCAGCAGAATGTAAGCATACAGGGAGAGGTGATATTCGGGGGAACGTATACGCTGACTTCGAAGGCGGAGCGCCTGAGTGACCTGGTGAAGAAAGCGGGAGGCGTGACCAACTCGGCATACGTACGGGGTGCAAAACTGATCCGGGTAGCGAATGACGAGGAAAAGAAACGGATGCAGAACGTGGTGAAACTGATGGGACGCGAGTTGGGAGAAAATGCCATTGACTCATTGGGACTGCAGGTAGACAGCCTGTTCTCGGTCGGCATTGACCTGGAGGCGGCTTTGGCCAATCCCGGAGGGGATGCGGACCTGGTGTTGAGAGAAGGGGACGTGCTGAACATTCCGGAATATGTAAACACAGTGAAGATAAACGGAGCAGTGATGATGCCCAACACGGTGTCGTACCGGAAAGGGGAGAAAGTCAGCTATTATCTGGGACAGGCAGGAGGTTACAGCCAGCATGCCAAGAAGAGCAAGAAGTTCATCATCTACATGAACGGACAGGTAGCGAAGGTGAAAGGTAACGGTAGCAAACAGATAGAACCGGGATGCGAGATCATTGTGCCGAACAAGAAGCAGAACAAGGCAAACGTTGGAAACATTCTGGGTTATGCCACTTCGTTCTCGTCGTTGGCAACCATGGCGGCAACGATTGTCAGCCTGTTTAAGTAGGGTTTGCCATAAATGGGAAACGTGAAGAAACGCAGATTTTCGCAAAATCTTGTAATCGGCTGGGGTCGGTTTATGGAGATTTGCGAAAATCTGCGTTCATTTGTATTTTTATAAATAGCTGGAATATTTAAGCGGAAAAAGATGGCTGAAAAGAAAAGCAGTATACGGAAAAAGAGAATGGCAGCCGTATGGGTATGTCTGCTGTTCGGAGTACTGACGTGCAAGGCGCAGCTTACCAACGGAGTGACCGGGCTGCTGCACATGCCCAGTGCAGACATGCAGCGGGATGGTACTTTGATGATTGGAGGAAATTTTTTGAACCAAACCAATCTGCCTAATGAATATATGTGGGGCTATAATAGTTTTAATTACTTTCTGAATGTAACCTTTTTCAAACGGCTGGAATTGGCATATGTCTGTACGTTATTGAAAGGAAAGGAAGGCAATATTTACTGGCCAGAAATCACTTGGGGAAAATTTGTGAATCAGGACCGACATTTTGCAGCCCGTTTTCAAATTCTGAAAGAAGGGGAATGGTGGAAACACATGCCGGCTGTGGTATTGGGGGTTAATGATCCTACAACAGGAGGTACTAAGAACTACATTGACATGGGAGTAGAAGGCGATGGTAACGGCTATTTCAATCGCATGTACATTGCCATGACCAAACACTTCGATGTTCGTGTAGGGGAGCTGGGTGTTCATGCTGCCTGGCTGTACAACAGGCGGACGGACTATCCGCTGAACGGGCCTGCCGTGGGGGTGAACTTCAAACCGGCATTTCATAAGGAACTGAACCTGATAGCCGAGTATGATTCGAAAACGGTGAATGTGGGATTCACGTACTCGATGTGGAGCGACCACTTCAACCTGCTGTTCGAACTGCAGGACGGGAAGTACGTATCGGCGGGACTGGTGTACAAGGTGAACCTGATAGGGGGGAACCGGTGGAAACACTGGAGATAGATTTTATTTTCTCCATATTATTGCGTAACTTTGTACCATTGAGTTGGTGAGTTTTTGAGTTTTTAAGTTGAAGTAATACAGTGATTTAAAAATCCGCAAATTCACAAACTAAAAAACTAAAGGACTAAATATTGGTGTTTATTGGAAAGATTGTAATCCGTCATGATAAGGAAAATCGTAAAAATTCTCTGGATATTGCTGGCATTGGGCATAATGGCTTGTGCCGCTGTGTTTTTCGCCATTGCCAAGGGCTGGATAGGATATATGCCTCCGGTGGAAGACCTGGAAAATCCGAACTATAAATTTGCCACCGAAGTGCTGTCGGAGGACGGGGTGGTATTGGGTACTTACTCGTACAGCAAGGAGAACCGTGTGTACGTGGGGTATCAGGACTTGTCGCCACACATCATCAACGCGCTGATTGCGACCGAGGACGTGCGCTTTGCCGAACACTCGGGAATTGATGCCAAAGCGCTGTTTCGCGCAATATTGAAGCGTGGTGTGCTGATGCAGAAGAATGCGGGTGGCGGAAGTACGATTACGCAACAGCTGTCGAAACAGCTTTATTCGCCCAGCGCGGACAACGTGATGGAGCGTCTGTTCCAGAAACCGATAGAGTGGGTGATCGCTGTGAAACTGGAACGTTACTACACGAAAGAGGAAATCCTGACGATGTATCTGAACAAGTTTGACTTCCTGAACAATGCGGTGGGAGTGAAAACGGCTGCTTATACGTACTTCGGGTGTGAACCTAAAAACCTGAAAATAGAAGAGGCGGCTACGCTGGTGGGTATGTGCAAGAACCCGTCGCTGTATAACCCGGTGCGGTATAACGAACGGACACGCGGACGCCGGAATGTGGTACTGGACCAGATGCGCAAGGCGGGATACATCACACAGGAAGAGTGTGACTCGCTGCAGGCATTGCCTCTGAAGCTGACGTATCACCGGGTGGACCATAACGAGGGATTGGCTACTTACTTCCGGGAATACCTGCGTGGTGTACTGAATGCCAAGAAGCCGGTGCGTTCGGAATATCGCGGCTGGCAGATGCAGAAGTATTACGAGGATTCGCTGGACTGGGAAAACAATCCGCTCTTCGGTTGGTGTGAGAAGAACCGGAAGAAAGATGGGGCGAAATACAACCTCTATACGGACGGTCTGAAGATTTATACCACCATCGACTCGCGTATGCAGAAGTATGCGGAAGAGGCGGTGACGGAACATCTGAAAGAGTTGCAGTATTACTTCTTCAAGGAGAAGAAGGGACAGAAGACGGCTCCTTATACGCGGGAACTGACTCAGGAGCAGGTGAACTCTATTCTGGACAGAGCCATGAAGCAGTCGGACCGCTACCGGAAGATGAAAGAGGGGGGCGCGTCGGAAAAGGAAATCAGAAAGGCTTTTGATACGCCGGAGGAAATGACGGTGTTCACCTGGAACGGGGAAAGAGATACGGTGATGACGCCGATGGACTCGATACGCTATTACAAATTCTTCCTGAGAGCCGGATTCATGTCGATGGATCCGAGAAACGGACATGTGAAGGCGTATGTGGGCGGACCGAACCATCACTACTTCAAGTATGACATGGGTATGGTGGGACGCAGACAGATCGGATCGACCATGAAGCCTTATGTGTATGCGCTGGCTATGGAGAACGGATTCTCGCCCTGCGACCAGATGAGACACGTAGAGTTCCACGGATTTGACGAGAACGGAACACCGTGGTCGCCGAGAAATGCCAACAACAAACGATATGGCGAGATGGTGACCTTGAAATGGGGACTTGCCAACTCGGATAACTGGATTACCGCCAACCTGATGAGCAAGCTGAATCCGTACGAACTGAAGAGACTGGTGCACAGCTTCGGCGTACGCAACAGGGAAATTGTGCCTTCGATTGCACTTTGCCTGGGTCCGTGCGAAATCTCGGTGGGCGAGATGGTGAGTGCTTATACGGCGTTCCCGAACAGAGGTATCCGCGTGGCACCGCTCTTTGTGACCCGCATCGAGGATAATGAAGGCAACGTGCTGGCTACCTTTGCGCCGGAAATGCAGGAGGTGATCAGTGTGTCGAGCGCTTACAAGATGCTGGTGATGTTGCGTGCCGTGATCAATGAAGGTACGGGCGGACGGGTACGCCGCTTGGGTGTGAAAGCCGATATGGGTGGAAAAACGGGTACAACGAACAACAACTCGGACGGATGGTTCATGGGATTCACGCCGTCGCTGGTTTCGGGTTGCTGGGTAGGCGGTGAGGACCGTGACATCCACTTCGACCGCATGTTCTACGGACAGGGTGCTTCGATGGCATTGCCTATCTGGGCCAAATATATGGTGAAGGTGTATGCCGACAAGACGTTGGGATATGACGAAACGGAGACATTCCAACTGCCGGAAGGTTATGATCCCTGCAAGGATTCGGAGGCGACGGACAGCACTGTAACGGACGAACCGATACAGGGACTGGATGACTTGTTTAATTGATGAATCCGGTTTCGGAAGTTTTCGCGTTTTTCCGTGTAGTCGGTGCCTGAATGAAAAGGAATATGTCAGTTGCTTTTAAATGATACGTGACAGCCTTGGTTTATACGATTTGCATAGGGAGTAATGAGCAGCAAAAGGACAACCTGGCCTTGGCACGCAGGCGGCTGAAAGAACTGTTTCCGAACATCTGCTTTGCGGAAGAGGAGGAGACGAAACCGCTGTGCTGTAAGCGGACGGTGCCGTTTGCCAATCAGGTGGCACGTTTCCGGTCGGACTGTCCGGCAGAGGAGGTGAATGCCTTGCTGAAGGCGATAGAGCGGGAGGCGGGACGGAAACCGGAAGAAAAAGCTCGGGAGATAATTCGATTGGATATAGACTTGCTGGCATGCGATACGACAGTCTTCAAACCGGAAGATATGCAAAGGGAATATGTGCGGAGAGGGCTGTCGCAACTGGAGTGTTGAGCGACGATACAAAATAAAAAAGGAATGGTGATAAATGGTTAATGATTAATGGTTAATGGTAAATAGGTTAGTGTTATTCTTCATTTTTCATTCTTCATTAAATTCCTTCCCACTTCATAGTTGACGAGTTGACAAGGTGTTTGTAGCGATCTGTTTCAAGCGGTATCTCATCAAGCAGGATGTTCCGACTTTGTAGACTTGTTGACTGTGGTCTTGTCTACTGACAAGTTGAGTATTTGCGAGACTTAAATATATTTTGTTTATGAAGTTTTTAGGAATTATACCGGCGCGTTATGCGTCGACACGTTTTCCGGCCAAGCCATTGGCAATGCTGGGTGGGAAAACCGTTATACAGCGTGTTTACGAACAGGTAGCAGGTGTATTGGATGACGCCTGGGTGGCTACGGATGACGAACGGATTGAAGCTGCGGTAAAGGCTTTTGGCGGCAAGGTTGTGATGACTTCGGTCCACCATAAGAGTGGCACCGACCGTTGCTTCGAAGCCTATACCAAGATAGGCGGAGACTTTGACGTGGTAGTGAACATTCAGGGTGACGAACCGTTCATCCAGCCTTCGCAACTGGAAACGGTGAAAGCCTGTTTTGACGATCCGAAGACACAGATTGCTACATTGGTAAAGCCCTTTACGGTGGAAGACGGCTGGGAGGCACTGGAGAATGTCAATTCGCCGAAAGTGGTACTTGGAAAGAATATGAATGCGTTGTACTTCAGCCGTTCGATTATACCTTATCAGCGGAATGCGGAGAAGAAGGACTGGCTGAAGAATCATGTCTACTACAAACATATCGGCCTGTATGCCTACCGGGCAGAAGTGCTGAAAGAGATTACGGCTTTGCCGCAGTCGCTGCTGGAAGTGGCCGAGTCGCTGGAACAGCTCCGGTGGCTGGAAAACGGCTATACCATCAAGGCGGGTATTACGAATGTGGAAACAATAGGTATTGATACGCCACAGGATCTGGAAAGGGCGGAAGAGTTCTTGAAGAAACAATGCTGAACAGAAACGTACAACCTCCGATATGCCGTCCGGAACACTTGAACATTCAGGAACCGGTATGCAGAATAATGCCCAACGGCGTAGAACTGAATGTGCTGGATGCCGGTGACAACGAAGTGATACGTATTGACGTGATGGTGGCAGGAGGACTGTGGCGACAGACACAGCCTTTGCAGGCGCTGTTTACCAACAGGATGCTGCGCGAAGGTACGAAGCGGATGACAACAGCCGAAATTGCAGAAAAGCTGGACTACTATGGAGCATGGCTGGAGCTGTCGAATGGCATGGAGTATTCTTATGTAACCCTTTATTCGCTGAACAAATACCTGCCGCAAACTCTGGAGGTGATGGAGGCAATCATCAAAGAGCCTGCGTTTCCGGAAAAGGAACTGGGTATTGTGGTGGAAAACAACCTGCGGCAGTTTCTGGTGAATATGTCGAAAGTGGACTACCTGGCTCACCGCTCGCTGATGAAAGCAGTGCTGGGCACACGCGACGTGCTGGGACAGGTGGTGGAGGAAGAGGACTACCGCCATATTTCGCCGGAGGTGTTGCGTGCTTTTTATAACCGCTATTATCATTCGCGCAACTGTACGATATACTTGTCGGGCAAAGTGACGGATGAGTGTCTGGACAGAATAGAACAGGTTTTCGGCAGCGCACCTTTCGGAGAAGGATTTGTGGTGCCGGAGAAAAAGGTTTTTGCACCGGAAAGCTGTGAAGGGAAACGCTTTTTCACGGAACGGACAGACGCTTTGCAGAGTGCCGTGCGGATGGGAATGCTTACGCTGGAACACAAACATCCGGACTTCTTGAAGACCAGGGTGCTGGTGACGCTGTTGGGCGGATATTTCGGAAGCAGACTGATGTCGAATATCCGGGAGGAAAAGGGATATACATACAACATTTCGGCATACACTGTGCCGTATCCGGGATGTGGCATGCTGGTGATCAGTGCCGAAACTGCCAATGAGACGGTAGAACCTCTGATACAGGAAGTATATCACGAGATTGACCGGCTGCAGAACGAGCTGGTGGCAGAAGAAGAGCTAACGATGGTGAAAAACTATATGCTGGGAGAAATGTGCCGCAGTTACGAATCGGCATTCTCGCTGGCCGACGCATGGATATATGCCCGGGTGGCAGGTATGGAGAACGATTATTACAGCCGGATGCTGGAGGAGACAAAGGAGGTGACACCGGCAGAAATTCGCGAACTGGCCCGGAAATACTTGTGTAAAGAGAATTTAAAAGAAGTGGTTGTGGGCAAAAAAAAAATCATAAAACCGAAAGACACTGCCCTGCTTTGAAAGATAAATTGTATCTTTGTCCGAGATAGAAGCGCGCCTGCAGGTTGCGTAAGCAGGCAAATGACACACGGCATACTGAGCCGGCCATAATATAAACTAATATAGAATTTGTCAATGAAATATTTGTATACAGCATTGTTCCTGCTATGTCTGTCGCAAGGAACGGTATGGGCACAGGAAAAAGAAAGTTTCTTCGATAAGATAAAAAATACCTTCTCCTCGGAAATCAGAATCGGTACTTATACGTTTAAGGACGGATCGGTGTATACGGGCGAAATGAAGGGCCGCAAACCGAACGGAAAGGGAAAGACCGTGTTCAAGAACGGGGATGTCTATGAAGGGGAATACGTAAAAGGGAAACGGGAAGGATATGGTGTCTATGTATTTCCGGACGGAGAAAAGTATGAAGGACAATGGTATCAGGACCAGCAGCACGGAAAAGGAATCTACTATTTTATGAACAATAACCGTTACGACGGTATGTGGTACCAGGATTACCAGCACGGAAAGGGTACGATGTATTACTATACCGGCGATGTGTACGAAGGTGACTGGGTGAACGACAAACGGGAAGGTCAGGGAACATATACCTGGAAGAACGGTTCGAAATACACCGGTTCGTGGAAGAATGACAAGAAAGACGGTGAAGGCACTTTTGTGTGGAACGACGGCAGCAAATACGAAGGACAGTGGAAAAACGATGTCCGTCAGGGAACGGGAACATTCGAATATACCAACGGAGACAAATACGTAGGTGACTGGTCGGAAGACATGCAGGACGGAAAAGGTATTTACTTCTTCCATACCGGTGACAGATACGAAGGTACCTATGTAGAAGGTGAACGTACGGGATCGGGCATTTACTATTACGTCAACGGTAACAAGTACGTGGGCAACTTTAAAAACGGTATGCAGGACGGACAGGGAACATTTACTTGGGCCAACGGAGCCGTGTACGAAGGGGAATGGAAAAACAACGAACGAAACGGACGCGGTACATACAAGTGGAACGTGGGTGACTCGTACGAGGGCGAATGGAAAAACAATAAATTCGACGGACAGGGAACGCTGATTCAGACCGACGGAACGGTGTATAAAGGCGGTTTCGTAAACGGACTGGAAGAAGGAAGCGGAGTACAGACAGACAAGAACGGTGTACGTTTTGAAGGCTTCTTCAAACAGGGAAAAAAGCACGGTCCCTTTGTAGAAACGGACAAGGACGGAAAGATAATCCGGAAAGGTACTTACTCAATGGGAAGACTGGAGGCTCAGAAATAAAGGAGCCTCCTATGAAAAACATGTTGCCGCAAATGCCGATTTGCGGACATGCGACGACATCTACTGAACAGATATATAGCTGAAAACACACATCTATTATTTATATCTATCACAAACAACTTAAATTATTTATCATGAAAAAGCAATTTCTGTATGCTGCGGTTCTGGCCCTTGGCATTTCGTCGTGCCAGTCGCCTGATCCGCAAATGGTGCTTGAAGTAGACATGAACACCCGGGGAGCGGATGTGCCGGCTTCCATGTACGGTATCTTTTTTGAAGAGATCAACCATGCCGGAGACGGTGGACTCTATGGCGAAATGCTGATGAACCGCAGTTTTGAAGAACGGGTTATTCCAGAAGGTTACAAGGTAGAAAACAATGAACTGGTGGCACCGACCCTGATCCATCATTCGAACGGACAGCCTACATCCGGACGGTACCGGTGGGGAAGCGATCCTTATCCGGGATGGGAATTGAGTGTGGCCGAAGCCGCCCGTGCCGAAATGGGGCTGACGACAGAGCAGCCGAACTTTGCTGCTGCTCCCAATTCGATGAAGGTGAACGTTTCGGAGAAAGGAAACGGAGTGGCCCTGATAAACAAAGGATACTGGGGACTGGCTTTGCAGAAAGACGCAACTTACCGGTTGCGCATGTTCATGCGCAGCAACAGCGATGCGAAAGAGATGACGGTACGTCTGCTGGGACCGGCCGACAAAGAGCTGGGCAAGGCTGTACTGACACTGAAGAACGACAACAAATGGCAGGAATACAAAGCCGAAATACAGGCTATGGACACAACTACTGCCGGCCGGTTGGCCATCGAACTGCCGGAGAATGGCGTGTACTACTTTGACTATGTCTCACTGTTCCCGAAAGACACCTATAAAGGTCGGGAGAACGGCATGCGTAAGGATGTGGCAGAAGTGATAGAAGGGCTGAAGCCTGCCTTTATACGCTGGCCGGGCGGCTGCATCGTAGAAGGCATCACGCTGAACAATCGCGTGCAGTGGAAAAAGACGTTGGGTGATCCGGCAGCACGTCCGGGTGAGTATGATACATGGGGGTATCATAACAGCTATGGTTTCGGTTACAAGGAATTCTTGGATTTCTGTGAGGATGTAGGAGCCAAAGGCATGTATGTGTGCAATGTCGGACTGGCCTGTCAATACCGTTCGGGAGAAGCCTGCTCGGACAAGGAGGCTGAGGGCTATCTGCAGGATGCATTGGATGCCATTGAGTATGCGATAGGCGGTACGGACACCGAATGGGGAGCCCTGCGTGCCAAGGAAGGGCATCCGGAACCATATCCGCTGGCTTATGTGGAAATAGGAAATGAGAACTGGGGAAGCCTGTACGACAGCCGTTTCAACATGTTCTACGATGCCATAAAGGCCAAATATCCGGAGCTGACACTGATCTCGAATCACGGACTGGGTGGTCTGGGCCAAGCTCGTAAGACCGATATGATCGATCCGCACTGGTATGTGGCTCCCGACTTTTTCTTCAATAACACTCATATCTTCGACAATCATGAGCGTGGCAAATACAAGGTATATGTAGGAGAATATGCCTGCAACCAGGGTGTAGGTGGCGGCAACATGCTGGCAGCACTGAGCGAAGCTGCCTTTATCACGGGCATGGAACGGAACAGCGACCTGGTGACCATGGCTTCGTATGCTCCGTTGTTCGAGAACAAGAACGACCGTTGCTGGGCTACCAATCTGATCTGGATAAGCAACAGTCAGGTAGTGGGACGTTCGTCATACTATGTACAGAAGATGTTTGCCGATAACAAACCGACATACAATCTGCCGACCAAGTCGGAACTGTTGTGGGAAGTGACCGAACCGATGATCCGTGAAAAAGGATATGTAGGTTTTGGTAGCTGGAGCACGCAGGTACAGTTCCGTAATCTTTCTGTGACTGACAGTACCGGTGTGAAGACCGAAGCTGATATGAACGACGCTTCTCAATGGACAGCAGTAAGCGGAGAATGGAAAGCTGAACAGGGTGTATATGCACAGAGCAGCAATGAAACCCGCACGGCCCTGTTCTGGAACAAGGCAAAGGCCGGAGCCGGTGATGTGATAGAGTTTGAAGTAAACAAACTGTCGGGCGATGAAGGATTCTTTGCTTACTTCGGCATGAAAGAACCGAATCTGAAAGACGGCTATATGCTGAACGCCGGCGGATGGGGCAATACTTCGACTGCCATTGAAACTGTGAAGAACAATGGTAGCAGTGTACTGTCGGACAAAGTGAACGATAAGGTGGAAAATAATAAGTGGTATCAGGTGAAGATTGTGCTGAAGGAAATGGGGGCCGACTACTATGTAGACGGTAAACTGATGCTGGCACATGTCAACAAGCCGGTGAACCGCAAGTTCCACGTAGCCGGATACGACGAACAGGCAGGTGAGGTGATTGTAAAGGTAGTCAATGCTTCGGAAACTCCTTGCGTAACCCGCATCGATCTGAAAGGCGGTGAGGTAGCTTCGAAAGGACGTGTCATCACATTGAGCAGTACTTCGCTGGAAGAGGAAAACAGCTTTGAAGAGCCGCTGAAGATTTCGCCGGTTGAGACAGAGTATAACGGCTTCTCGTCATCGTTTGTATACGAGTTCAAGCCTAATTCATTCACAATACTCCGGATGAAGAAAAAATAAATATGTGCTGTAGGCGCTATATAGAATAATAAAGAGGGTGTGCAATTAAGGAAATGAATTCTTTATTTTGCACACCCTTTTTTATCTGTATCGGAGATGATAGTTGGCTTTACATCTTTTCAAGGTAGACTTGTGTCTTTCCCTGAAGTGCCGGATGGGTAATTGTCAGTCTGATGCGGTATACCTGTTCTACATTCCAGTTGTTGAGAAGTTGTTTGTCCGTCAGAGGAATGGTTTCGATGGATGGTTGCAGAAGGCGGCTGTCATACTTCATCTTCAGTATAAAATCTTTGTCTTTCAGTAACAGATAGCCATCTTTGATTTCCGGTGTACACACCGTCATAAAATTCAGAATCTGTTCTCCGTTCCGGTTGTTCAGTTTCCACTGGTCGGCAATGGTAAACCGGTGTCCGCGCTTCAGGGTATATGAACGGGTCCATTGGGCGACTCCGGTTTCTTCCGGATAAGCGGCTGCAATGTCGGCACTGAATGAAACTGTTTTGCCACGATCCGTAAACCGGACGTTACGGGCATGATATTTCTTCCCGGCATGCTGGTCTGTGCCATTGATAGTCGGAAGGTTGTGATAGCCGGACTGCATGGTCCAGATGGTATAGCGTTCGCTGCTGAAAGTCTTTTTAGTGTATACGCCTACTCCTACATCGATCAGAACAGGTTTCCCGTTATAGTACAGCATGAAGCTGCCGACATCGTTGTGATTGTGAGAAACACCGTTGTTGCTGCCATGGGCTGCAAAACAGAATCCTTCGTCGGAACGGTGCGAATCACGGGCTACGGCAAGCTGTCCGTCTTCGAAATAGAAGGAGGTTTCCTCAATGGAAGCACTGTCTCCTTCCAGTATTTCCTGGGCATCCAGTACGTCGTCGAGCAGACGGGCAAACAAACTGCCGATATGCAATTTGTCTTTCCATCCGTTGCGGCGGGCAAAGTCGGAAGCAAATCCCATCAGTTGGCGGTCACCTATCTTTTTACCATATAGATAGACAGCACCCGGACTGACGAAACACTTGGCGGCTGCATCCGAGAAATTCACAAAATACTGGTTGTGGATGTTGGCCCGGCGGATGTAGCGTCCTATGTTCTTGATTTTTCCGTTAGAGAAGATATTGACGTGCCCGTCCGTAGCCCGGTCTAGCAGGTCGAGAAATTTAATCAGATTGGCACCGGCATGGCCGAAATACGAAGGTCCTTCCTCGCAAGTGCCATCCGGATGCTGGACATCGATATAGCGGTCGACAGAACGCATCAGCTGATAAACGTAGGTTGCCTTTTTGGCTGTATCTTTCTCCAGCAGCAGGACTGCCTGCAACACATTATAATTGATCCAGATGTTCCAGTTGTTTACTTCCTGAGGGGTAAATCCCATCCACCAATAGTCTGTACGCGCAAAATAAGGGTCAATCAATCGCTGGTAAACAGTATTCCTGATTCGTTTGGCAATCAGTGGGCTGACTTTATCCAGTTCGTCGTGGAAGAAGTAATAAATCCAGGACATCTGTGCACCAATATCCGCCACAACCAGTTCGACGGTCGGTTCGTCCGGATCGGGAAGTCCGGACTGGTCCTTTTGAAAATAAGCATGGGCAGAGTGTACCCAGGAAACTTCGCACAGGAACCAGGTTCCATTGATGATGGCATCCATGAACCGCCCTTTTCCTTCCACCAGTTCTGCCAGTACCAGTGTATTGAGCGTCGTCTGATTCTTGCGTCCTGTCAGTATTTCGCCACGGCGTTTGTATGCCAGATAGTCGGTTGCCAAATCTGGCTTCCACTCATACGCCAATGCTTTTTCGCCGGCTTTTATGATGTTTTCCCGTATTTCAGCAGGTATTCGGGTGGTCCATGCCGAACGGTCGGTGTAGGCAGGATAGGTGACCCACTTTTCTGTAGGCTGTAACACTTCCTGAAGTTGTTGGGGAGTAATGCTATTCTCCAGCAACCGATCTTGTGCGGTGATGGAGCAAAGAAAGCATAAACATCCGATGAATAAGATGATTCGTTTCATAATATCAGTCAGTTTAAAACGTTATTTGGAATTACAGTTCTGTATGGTCTTGTCTGAGGTTGTAGGCTGATACGAGGCAGAAAACAGAAAGCCGGAGAATCCGTCCTAAGCATCGGCTAGGAGATTCCCCGACTTTCGATAGATCTATTTTAAACGGAGGTAAAGGTTCTGACTCCGCTTACCTTTGTTGTTTTATCCTTAAATAAGGTATTGCGAACTGATAGATTCGTTGTTTACCACGCGCTTGATGGTTTCGGCAAACATATCGGCAATGCTCAGTTGCTTAACCTTGGCGCATTTCTTGGAATAAGGAATACTGTCGGTAAATACCATTTCGGTCAGACCGGACTCCTGAATGCGGAAAGAAGCAGGATCGGACATGACACAGTGACTGGCGATGGCACGTACAGACTTGGCACCTGCATCCAGCATGATGTTAGCAGCCTTGGTGATAGTTCCGGCTGTGTCTACGATATCGTCGATCAGAACCACATTCTTGTCCTTTACGTCACCGATAATCTGCATAGATGCTACTACGTTGGCTTTTTCGCGTGTCTTGTTGCACAGTACCAGAGGCACACCCAGGTATTTGGAGAAAGTGCTGGCACGTTTGGAACCACCCACGTCGGGAGTGGCAATAACCAAATTTTCCAATTTCAGCGACTCGATGTAAGGGAGGAACACAGCCGAAGCATAAAGGTGATCCACCGGAATGTCGAAGAAACCTTGTATCTGGTCGGCATGAAGGTCCATTGTGATCAGACGGTCGATACCTGCAACCGAAAGCAGATCGGCTACTAACTTGGCGCCGATAGATACACGGGGCTTATCCTTTCTGTCCTGACGTGCCCAGCCGAAGTAAGGGATAACGGCTACAATGCTTTTGGCCGACGCACGTTTGGCTGCGTCAATCATCAGCAGAAGTTCCATCAGGTTGTCGGAATTGGGGAAGGTTGACTGAACCAGAAATACGTGTGAACCACGGATCGATTCTTCATAGGAAACGGCAAACTCGCCATCGGCAAAATGGGTGATGTTCATGTTTCCAAGAGGACAACCAAGGCTTGCGCAGATTTTCTCTGCCAGGTATCTGGAGTTTGTTCCAGAGAATACCATAAAGGGTGCTTTTTCGCTCATTTCTATAATAATAGATTTACCTATTTGTTAATTTACCTGCAAAGGTATGAAATTCTCCCTACATAACCCAAGAGTTATTGTATAAAATCTGCTCAAAGTATAAAGAAAACTCCGGGCTGTATCGGCAACTGTTGTTTTTCCAGTTTTCAAGAAGCTGTAAATTAGTTACTGTGGGCATCAGATAAGGAAAATATTTCATAAATTCTTCATTCATCATTCTTCATTCTTCATTTAATTTGTAGATTTGCTTTATGAAACCTATTTCTGCCATAAGGCTTGTTGCGTTGCTTTGCGCCAGTGTAGCAGTGGGGGCGTGTGTCGGTACTGCGCCCAGCAAGGAACTCAGACTGATTGATTCGCTCAACCAGCAGGCTTATGCTTTCCGCTATAAAAACATCGATTCTTCTTGTCATGCAGCCATGCAGGCTTATAAGTCGGTCAATCTGTATCGTGCGGGTGAAGCCGAAGCCTGCAATAATCTGGGCTTTTGTGCCTTTATGAGGATGGATTTTGAAGAAGCCGAAAGATACTTCCGGAAAGTCTACAGCCTGACCAAAAACGAACTGGAGCTGCTGATTGCCGACATCGGATTTATGAAGATTTACCAGCGTACGGCTCTTAACAAGGAGTTTTACGATTATCGCAACAGTGCGTTGCGGCGTATGAGGCGCATTGGCGAAGACAACAATCTGTTTGTCGACCGCCACGAACGGGCCAGACTGGAATATGCCCGTTCCGAATTCTATATTGTGTCGGCCGTCTATTACTACTACTTGCAACAGCGTTCCGAAGCGCTGGACAATATCGGACAGTTGAAGGAGGCAGAATTGGCTTCCGATACCAGCCAACTGCTCTATTACTATTATATAAAAGGTGCAGCCTCGCTGTGCGAAGCCGATACCCTCGACTCACAGCGATTGCTGGAGTTTGATGCTCTGTATAAAACGTGGCGGATCGCTTCGCGGAAAGGTTATGTCTATTTTGAAGGAAACGGCATACAGGGACTGGTCAACCTGATGGCTTCTCCCACCGATTACGAGCTTTTCAAGTTACGTCGGGGGCATGCCTTGAAGCAGTTCGGATATCCGGTAGACAGCTTGCTGCCTTTACGGCTAGGACAGTTGGCCTTGCAGAAGTTCCGCCAGTATAACGACCTGTATCAGATTGCAGGTGCTTATGTATCCATCGGGAAATACCTGAATGCGCATGGCCGTTATACCGAGGCGTTGGATACTCTGAAAATGGCGTTGGAGTGTGTCAACCGTCATCATCGGTTGTTCTACAACTGTCACGACAGTCTGGACTGGATGAAAGCGGCCGATTATCGCGACAATACCTATGCCGAACATGCCTGGATGGAACAAAAACTACGGACTGTGCCCGAATGGATTTCGCGAATACGGGAACAGCTGAGTGTATCGTATTCAGGACTGGGTATGAAAGAGTATTCCGACTACAACCGGAACATTTATCTGGATATTCTGGAAAATACCCGTCAGGACAAAGAATTGGAAAGCCGTTATCAGGCGTTGGCAACGGAATCGCGTCAGCTCAATCTGATACTGGTAAGTGTCATTCTGGGCTTGGTCGGAGTAGTGATATTCTTCTGGTTCTTCAACAGTAATTCGAAAAGGAGGAACAAACAGCACCTGTATCGGCTGAGACAGATGCTGGACATCTGCCAGAAAATAACGGCAGCCATTCCGGCCGATGCGCAAACCGAACAGGAAATTATCGATGCCATCCTGAATGCCGTACGTCCGCAAATGGAAAGCTTGTTCGGTGTGACGGAAATCGACATTGAGAACGGACAGTTTGTGTTGTCCAGTCGGGTGGGGAAAGACGAACAGGCCATGCTTCGGGTCATTAACCCGTATGTGCAATGGGCGTTGGATAACGGTATGACGACCATTTCGTTGGGCGACGAATGCCGCAGGCTGGAGAAGCAGCGCTACATTTACGAGCAACACATTGCAGGCAACAAGCGGCAGAATCTGGTGAAGAAAGCCTGTCTTGCCATTGTCAACGGTATTCATCCTTATATCGACCGCATCATCAACGAAGTGCACAAGATTGTCCGCAACGGATCGGAGATGGACCGCCGTGTCAGAAGAGAAAAATACGAATACCTGGACGAACTGGTTACCGCTATCAACGAGTACAATGATATTCTAGCTCTGTGGATCAAGATGCGTCAGGGAACGTTGAGCCTGAATATCGAGAACTTTGCACTGGACGACTTGTTCCAACTGATACGCAAAGGAACCCGCGCTTTCGAAATGAAACAGCTGACGCTGGAAGTAGAGCCTACTACCACCTGGGTAAAGGCCGACAAGGCACTAACCCTCTTCATGATCAATACGCTGGCCGAGAATGCCCGCAAATATACACCTGCAGGAGGCTCCGTCAGGGTGTATGCCCGTCAGGAAGCGGACTATGTGGAAATCTCGGTAGAAGACAACGGGTGCGGATTATCGTCAGAAGACGTGGCTCACATCGTCGGAGAGAAAGTATACGATTCGAAGAACATCGGCATGGACCTGGCCACCGATCGCGAAGCATTGCAGAAAAACAAAGGAAGCGGTTTCGGCTTGATGAACTGCCGGGGCATTATCGAAAAATATAAAAAGACAAACGAACTTTTCCGTGTCTGCCTGTTTTCGGTAGACAGTACGCCGGGAAAGGGCAGCCGCTTCTACTTCCGCCTGCCGGTAGGCGTACGCAAGGTGCTGGTTATGCTGGCAGTGCTGTTGGGAGGTACCTTCGGACTTTCGTCCTGCGGAAAGGGAGCAGAGATGCAAACGTCAGAATCTCCTGTTTCGGATTCGCTGGAACAGGTGGCTCTGTGCGACTACGAGTTGTTGCTCGACTCCGCTTCCAACTATGCCGATGCAGCTTATTACTGCAACGTAGACGGCCAATACGAATGGGCTTTGCAGTACATTGACTCGGCAATGCTGTGTCTGAACAAGCATTACCGGATGTATGCGCCCGATGCGGGACGTGTCATGACGCTGGAGGGCAGTGGAGAGCCGGCCGAACTGGACTGGTGGAACGAGTTGTTCAATTCGGACTATCATGTGATTCTTGACATCCGCAATGAAGCGGCCGTGGCGTTTCTGGCTTTGAAGCAATGGGATGCTTATCGCTACAACAACGACGCCTATACCATCCTGTACAAGCTGTTGGGCGAGGACCAGTCGCTGGAAGACTATTGCCGGCAGCTGGAACGTTCGACCAACAATAAAATGGTAGGAATCTGGCTGGCCGTCATGCTGGTTATCGCTTTGCTGGCCGGATATTATGTGCTATATTTCCGCAAACGTCTGGTCAACCGTTGGAATCTGGAGCAGGTTCTCGAAATCAATCAGGCTGTTTTTGCCGCTTCCAACAGCGATGCGGTACGTAAGAATCCCGACAGGCTGGACGAAGTCCCCCGTCAGATAGTGAACGAAGCCTTTGATGCCATCAACGAGTTGCTGTGTATCGACCGTCTCAGCATGGCTGTCTACGACGAGTCTTCACATCAGTTGGAGTATGTCTCCTGTCCGGGCGATGTGTATATGGCAGATGCAACCGAAAATCAGAACAAAGACGCCGTGATGGCGGCCCAGCAGCGCAGAACAGCTTTGATGCGCAGCTGTTACGAAGAGAAAAGCTACCAGTCACAATCCGGCATCCAGGTTTTCCCCCTGACCATCGAGACTGCTGGAAGCAACCGTTGTATTGGTGCCCTGTGCATTGAGCGGAGCGAAGGTAGTGAACAAAGTGCCGACCGTTTGCTACTGGAGCTCATAACCCGCTACGTAGCCATCGTCGTTTTCAATGCTGTCGTGAAGCTGGCCGTAAAATACCGGGACATCGAACTGGCACAGGATGAAGCGCGGCGTGCCTCGTGGGAAGACAGTATGCTGCATGTACAGAATATGGTGTTAGACAATTGTCTTTCTACCATCAAGCACGAAACAATTTATTACCCCAGCAAAATCAAGCAGCTGATAGGTAAACTCCGTACCGGAGAGCTGTCGGTGAAGGAAGAAGAAGAGACCGTGACAGCCATTGCCGAACTGATAGATTATTACAAAGGCATCTTCAGCATCCTCAGCCAGTGTGCGTCGCGTCAGCTGGAAGAGGTTACTTTCCGGCGTTCGGCCGTAAAGGTTGCCGACCTGATGACTGCTGCGGAGAAATACTTCCGCAAAGCACGCAAGAACCGGAATCCGGATATCACTTTCCACATCCAGCCTTTCGACGGCTGTGTGTTGGGCGATGTCAACCAGTTGCAGTTCTTGCTCGAAAACCTGATAGACGAAGCACTGTCCGATCCTCAGTCAGGCGAGATACGATTGGAAGCGGCCGAAGACGGTCGTTTCATACGTTTCTTCTTTGTAGATACCCGACGCGACAGAACTCAGGAAGAACTGAACAGACTGTTCTATCCCAGTCTGGAGCGTATGTCGGCTGTGGAGCAGGGCAGACTGAAAGGAACAGAATATCTGATATGCAAGCAGATTATCCGCGATCACGACGAGTTTGCCGGGCTGCGTGGATGTCGCATCAATGCGCAGGTGAATACCGAAGAAAGAGGCTTCACGGTATACTTCACCATTCCGAGGACAGGACAATGAGTAAGGCTGAAAATTCTTTTGAGAACTCTGCTGTACTCGAAATGAAAAAGTCCTTAAGCCTTTCTTCAGATTGGATTAAATCAATATCTTTGTGTGTTGTTCGATTCAGACTGTAAGAAAAAACTAAGATACTAACAGCGTTGAATTAAGAAGAATAAAAAGGTATGAATGAAATACATAAGAATATAAATACGTTTTTAGATGACATTCGTGGCATTATAGACTCTGCCAGAAGTCAGGCTGTTCGCAGTGTAGATTTTTGCCGTGTACAGATGTACTGGCAGATGGGAAAACGTATATTCGAAGAAGAACAGCAGGGAAAAGAACGTGCAGACTACGGTAGTTACCTGATTAAAAATCTGGCAAAATCATTACAGCCTGAGTATGGAAGTGGCTTTTCTGTGCGCCAGTTGGAAATGTGCCGTCAATTTTACCGGATTTATCCAATTGCGAATACAGTGTGTTCGCAATTGAATTGGTCACAATATAAGTTGTTAATTTCTATTTCAGACGCTGATAAAAGAGAATATTATCAATTGGAAGCTATTAACAATGCATGGACCAAACGGGAATTGGAACGGCAAATACATTCGCAGCTCTACGAACGTTTGCTCTTAAGTAACGATAAGGATGCGGTACTGGCCGTGGCTCGTAAAGAACGCCTTCCACAATCTCCTTTAGAGATTATAAAAGATCCTATGTATTTGGAATTTCTTGGTCTGGAACGTAAAGCGGCTTATTATGAAAAAGATTTGGAATCGGCTATTATCACTCATTTGCAACATTTCTTGCTGGAATTAGGACAAGGCTTCACTTTTGTGGCTCGACAGAAACGTATTTTGCTGGAAGATGATGAGTTTTTTGCCGATTTGGTGTTCTACAATCGTTTATTAAAGTGTTTTGTAGTTATAGAACTGAAAACCGGTAAATTGACGCATCAAGATTTGGGACAGTTACAGATGTATGTCAACTATTATGATCGTGTAGAGAAAACTCCGGAAGAAAATTCGACTATAGGCATTTTGCTTTGTACTAGCAAGAATGATACAGCAGTACGAATGGCTTTGCCGGAAAATAATAAAACGATCTTAGCCAGTGAATATAAATTATACCTACCATCACAGGCTCAATTGATTAATGAAATAAACACCGTTCGAAAAATGGTGGAGGAAAATACAAGTTTTGAGTCTGATGAATTATGAATGGATTTTACATTAAACAAACTGATTATAACATAGAATATCATACCAAACATGAAATTTAAAGTTATCATTGTAGAAGATGTCAAGCTGGAGCTGAAGGGGACGGAAGAGATTTTCCGTCACGAGATTCCCGATGCGGAAGTCATCGGTACGGCTATGACCGAACAGGAATTCTGGGCACTGATGCAGGTGCAGGTCCCCGATCTGGTTTTGCTGGATCTGGGGTTGGGCGGTTCTACAACCATCGGGGTGGAGATATGTCGCAACATATTCAAGCGTTACCCCGGCGTGCATGTGCTTATATTTACAGGCGAGATACTGAACGAGAAACTGTGGGTCGATGTGCTCGATGCCGGTGCCGACGGCATCATTCTGAAGACAGGCGAATTGCTGACCCGAACCGATGTTCAGGCAGTGATGGATGGTAAGAAACTGGTGTTCAACTATCCCATTCTGGAAAAGATTGTGGAACGTTTCAAACGTTCGGTCATCAACGACACCAAACGTCAGGAAGCCATCATTAACTACGACATCGACGAGTATGACGAACGTTTCCTACGCCATCTTGCACTGGGTTATACGAAGGAAATGATAGCCAATCTGAAAGGAATGCCCTTTGGCGTGAAGTCGCTGGAGAAACGGCAGAACAATCTGGTAGGGCGTCTGTTCCCCTCCGGCGAACGGGTAGGGGTGAACGCTACCCGGCTTGTGGTACGTGCCTTGGAACTGCGTATTCTTGATATAGACAATCTGGAACCGGACGACGAATAGGAAAGCATGCCGATGATGAGAGCCAAATGGAGAATGCCGCATCCGGCCACCATGTTTCTAATACTGACGATGGCGGTTGTGTTTCTGTCGTGGATATTCAATGTCTACGACCTGAGTGTGCTCCATCCCGAAACCGGGAAAGAAATATACGTGCAGAGTCTGTTGAGTCCGGAAGGAATCCGCTGGTGGCTGCGACATGTTGTAACCAACTTCACCGGTTTTGCACCTTTGGGCATGGTGATGATAGCCATGTTCGGAATAGGCGTGGCACAACATTCCGGTTTCATTGATGCCTGCATCCGTCTTGTGGCACGCAGAGGAACGCATTCGGGACTTATCATAACCAGTGTCATCGTATTGGGAATTCTTTCCAATGTAGTAGGGGATGCCGGCTATATCATTCTGCTGCCCATTGCCGCTGCCCTGTTTCATTCGGCCGGTCTGCATCCGGTAGGCGGCATCATTACGGCTTATGTCTCTGTGGCATGTGGCTACAGTGCCAATGTGGTGATGAGTACCCTCGACCCGTTGTTGGCGGCTACTACACAAGAAGCTGCCGACCAGGCTTTTGTCTCGTCGGGGCAGATGGGTCCTTTATGCAATTATTACTTTTTTGCCGCATCGGTCTTCCTGCTCGTCCCTGTCATTTATGCCATTACACGGCACCACCTGCTTCCACTGCTGGGTATGTATGCGGGCGAGATCCGATTTGGCGGTTATAAGCAGCTGTCGCGCAAGGAACGGCGTGCCATGCAGATTGCTCTGCTAGCTTGCCTGTCGTATGTATTGCTCATATTGGGTGCCACTTTCTCATCCTGGGGTATTCTGCGTGGAGTAAACGGCAGTCTGATGCGTTCTCCCTTTATCATGGGCATTCTGTTTTTGCTGTCGTTCGGCATCGGTCTTACGGGTATGGTGTTTGGCTTTGTCTCCGGTCGTTATCGTTCCGACGGTGATGTGATTGACGGGCTGACGTATCCGATGAAGCTTTTGGGCGTTTATTTTGTCATCGCGTTTTTTGCCTCGCAGATGTTCGCCTGCCTCGAATATTCCCAACTGGACAAATGCGTTGCCATTATGGGTGCCGATATGCTTGCTTCCCTACGTATGGACAGCATGTGGATTCTGATTCTGTTCATTCTGTTTGTTGCGGTAGTCAATCTGTTCATGGTGTCTGCCACAGCCAAATGGGCTTTTATGGCATTTATTTTTGTTCCGGTATTGTCACGGATGGGTATTTCACCCGAAACGGCGCAGTGTGCCTTCCGCATCGGCGATAGCGCTACCAATGCCATTACCCCCTTCATGTTCTACATGCCGCTGGTGCTGACGTACATGCAACAGTATGACCGGAAATCCACTTACGGTTCTCTGCTGAAGTATACCTGGCGTTATTCCGTATGTATCCTGTTTGCTTGGATCCTGTTGTTCATTCTTTGGCATTTGGTCGGTTTGCCGTTAGGACTCTGACAGGCTTTTTCTGTCGGTTGATGAAAATACCTTTTTGGGAAAGCTAAAGAGGCACTTTAGCAAACTAACTATGGACATTAGCTTCCTAAAGTGCCTCTTGGGAAATCAAAACATAAGATCGTTGTTTGACCACGGATTACACAGAAAAACGTGAAGAAAACAAAACGTCCGTACCTAAAATCTAAATCCTTATTCTTTTTTCAGTGCAAATCCCAACATCATGCCATCGTAGCTTTCGGCCAGCGAGCTGATGGTTTGCAGGGTGGTGTTGCTGCTTTTACTGGAAAGGAAAGTAATCAGGTCCAGCAGCTTGTCCGAGTTGAAAAGCAAATCCATATTGCTGGAAGTGCAGTTGACCTTGGCATTTATTCCGACAAGTTTGGCAAACTTCAGGTTGACTTTACCGGTAGACTTGTCGTACGAATAAGTTCCGCCCATGTTTCTGGTGCCCAACCGGGCATTGAACGTACTGTCGGCATTGAACGTAAAGGCCAGTTTCCCTTCGGTAATACCGAATTTGTTCAGTTGTTCATTCAGCTTGCTTTCAGCAGCGGTTGCGGCTACTGTACCTCCGGCTGCCTGTAGCAGATTGTCCGACTCGAATTCGATGGCCGAACCGGAAAAACTCCACGTACCCACCATGCTTGCCGTATTCTTTCCGGTGATGGTGTTGACAATATTTTCCACATTATCCTTATTAAACAGGTCCTTCAACGACTGGGCCTGACTGTTGCTGCCCAAGAGCAGCATGGCAACAAATAGCTGCCAGAAAACTGATTTTTTCATTTGCTTCGTTGTTTTTGGTATGGTTATTTTTGCAGTTCCTTGTTGATGCCCTCAATGTAGTTCAGCACTTCTTCTCTTCCGGTCTTGTCCTCGGACGAAGTGATGAAATAGGGAGGAAGTTCTTCCCACTGTTCCTTCAGACGTTTCAGGTACAGTTTGATGTTGGCTCCCAGCTTTCCGCCTTTCAGTTTGTCTGCTTTGGTAAAAATGAGGGAAAACGGTATTCCGTTCTCGCCCAACCACTCGATAAATTCAAGATCGATGGACTGCGGTTCGTGACGGCTGTCAATCAGAACAAAAAGATTGGTCATTTGTTCACGCTGCAGGATATAACTGCTGATAATCTTCTGAATCTGTTCCTGTCCTTTCTGTCCGCGTTTGGCATAGCCGTAACCGGGCAGATCGACGATATACCAGTTCTTGTTAATCAGAAAATGGTTGATCAGCATCGTCTTTCCGGGAGTGGCGGAAGTCATGGCAAGGCCTTTTCGCCCAGTCAGCATATTGATCAGGCTAGACTTTCCCACATTGGAACGCCCGATAAACGCATATTCGGGAAAGTTTCCTGCCGGACATTTCTTCACATCGGTATTGCTGATGACAAATTCTGCACTTGTAATATTCATAATCATACAGTTGGTTAATATTTCATTTTCGGCGGAAAGAAGAGGGGGAGACCGACCAGTCGGCATTTTGCCTCGCTTCCTGTGCAAAGGTACTACTTATTTCAAAAAAATCTCGTCTACAATTTAGAATTCTGTTTATCTTTGTTTCACGAAGATAGGATGCGTCTCAGCAAAAAAATCAAGCAAGTTTGTTTTTCTACATTCGACTTTCGCTATCTTTGCAAGCTCAAAAGCGAGGGAAAAGATAATTTTTTAAAGAAAATATGAATGGACAATACCCTTCCACATTGTTGGAGAAAGCTGTAAACGAATTTGCCAAACTGCCCGGCATAGGCCGAAAGACTGCCATGCGCCTGGTGCTGCACCTGTTGCGGCAAGACACTGCCACAGTCGAGGCATTTGGCAACGCCATCATTACGCTGAAACATGAGGTGAAGTACTGCAAGGTGTGCCACAACATCTCCGACACGGATGTGTGCCGCATCTGCTCCAACCCGCAGCGCGATGCGTCGACCGTGTGTGTGGTAGAAAACATCCGCGACGTGATGGCAGTGGAAGCAACACAGCAGTTCCACGGCCTGTATCATGTGCTTGGAGGGGTTATTTCGCCGATGGACGGTGTGGGACCGGGCGATCTGCAAATCGACAGTCTTGTACAACGGGTGGCCGAAGGAGGCGTAAAGGAAGTAATCCTGGCCCTCAGCACGACGATGGAAGGCGATACCACCAACTTCTACATATACCGGAAACTGGAGAAAATGAATGTGAAGCTGTCCATCATAGCCCGAGGCATATCGGTTGGCGACGAATTGGAGTACACCGACGAAGTGACGTTAGGGCGAAGCATTGTGAACCGTACCTTGTTTACGGGCGGAATGATGTAATAAGATTATATAGCAAGTAAGTTTACACAAAATGGAAGAACGTATCAAGCAAATATCACGGTGCCTGAAAGCTGTTTTCACCTGCTACTGGCTGTTGGCCATCCTAATGGTTGTATGCGGCGAAACGTTGGATAGCTGGACCGGACTTTATGCCGGCGATGTCCGGAGTACTTATCAGGCCGAGACGGCAACGATTCTGCTGGCAGTAGTTTGCGTGCCTGTTTCGCTGAAACTTTTTTCGTGGGTGCTCGATCATAAGATAGATGCAGTCAGCCTGCCCGAAGCCTTGCGCCTGTATGCGTGGTGGAGTGTGGTTCGCCTGTTTCTGCTGTTTCTGCCCGTTGTTGTGGGTTTCCTTACCTATTATCTGATGTTAAGCACCAAGGGAGTGCTTTGTGCACTGATTGCCCTGACCGCTTCCCTATTTTGTATTCCCGGCGAAAACCGCTTGCGTAAAGAATTGCGTATTGATAAAGAAAAAGAAGCATGAGTACATCCTATTTCATAAACGACCGCATCTATCTTCGGGCCATCGAACCCGAAGATCTGGACATTATGTATGCTATGGAGAACGATCCACAAACGTGGGATATTACTAATTTCACGGTGCCTTATTCGCGCTATGCACTGCGACAATACATCGAAAATTCCCAATGCGACATGTTTGCCGACTGCCAGTTGCGGCTGATGATTGTGCGTCGTGACGATCGGACGGTGATAGGTACCATCGACATCACCGAATTCATGCCTATTCATGCGCGTGGCGAGGTGGGTATCGTGATACGCAAGGAATATCAGGGACAGGGATATGCAACCGACGCACTGCACCTGCTATGCAATTATGCATTCGTTTTTCTGCACATGAAGCAGCTCACTGCCCACGTGACAGTAGACAATGAAGCAAGCATGCGTTTGTTCACTTCGTGTGGCTTCGTAAAGTGTGGCTTGCTGAAAGAGTGGTGGTGTGTAGGCGGAACATTCAAGGACGTTGTTCTGTTACAGCTTCTTCGCGACCAAGCTACAGGCAACCGTAAAGTGTAAACCACAGCAGTCGTAGGGCCTGCCGTCAGTTCAGTATCGGAAGCTGCGGGAATCGGGCCCATAGTTCGTACTTGCCACCAAGTTTTGACAATGCACTTTTCCAAAATTTCATGTCGCTTCCATCGTCCATGATGGCCTCTGTTTTCTCTTTGCTCACAATCCAGGTATTTTCCTCGATTTCTTCGTGAAGCTGGTTGTGGCTCCAGCCCGAGTAACCTAAGAAGAAGCGAATGTTTCCTTTAATCGGATTTCCAGACAGCATATATCGTTTGATAGCTTCGAAGTTACCGTTCAGGTAAAGTCCCTGAGATACAGGTAAGGAATCTGCAATACCTTTGATGGTATGCAGATAGAACAATGTATCGTTGCAGAGCGGTCCTCCTCTGTATAGCGGTATGTCTTCCAGTGATTCAAATTCTTTCAGCAGATGCTGAAGCAGCAGAGGCATTTTCTTATTCAACACCAATCCCATACTACCTTCCTGAGTATGGTCAATAAGCAAAACTACCGAACGTCCAAACAGATTATCGGAAAGGAACGGCTCGGAAATCAATACTTTACCACGTGATGGAACAGCGTGGTTACTCTCTATCTTAAATATGCTTGCATCTGTATACATGCCTCTAATATACAGTATATTTTGTGAAAAACAAAGAATGTGTCTGTTTTTTTGCAAAAACATAAAAGTTTGACTTCGCCGACTTTTAATTCATAGTTACAAACTGAAAGCTGACGAAGTCAAACGCGTATGAGATTAAAGGAATGAGGATCGCCCACTAATAATGGGCTTAACATTATACCGGATGATTCTCTGCAAATATCCTCATACGTTCATCCAACAAGGCATATTGATGGTCTTGGATGAACGAAGTGCAGGCACGCAGACCCTGTTGGTGACTGCCGGTAGTTACCAACGAAATGGCACTCACACCGTAGTACATCAGCTCTTTGGCCAGTTCGCCGCTACTCATACCCGGATAGCCGATGGTGAAATAGAATCCGTCGGCTACAGGTTCGCCCAAGTCGTTGTCGTAAACCAGATGGAAACCGTGGCGCAAGAAGATTTCTTTCAGTCGGCGGGCGCGTTCACCATATATTTTTACTTCGTCCAGGAAGTTGTATTGACCGTCGTTAGCGGCTTTCAGCATAGCTGCCAAAGCATATTGAGCCGAATGGCTGGTACCCGAAGACAGGGCATAGAGCACCCTGTGAATAAAGACTGTACCGAACGTTCCGCCACCGTATCGTTTGGTCAGTCCGGGGTAGGCACGATGATACAGTTTGTCCGAGATGCAGCTTACCCCGATACGCTGTCCGGCGTAGCTGAAGGCTTTGGAACCGGAGATAAGCAGAATATAATGATCGGTGTAATGTGCTACAGTAGGTTGGTAAGGCGGTTGGAAGGGAGTACCTAAGTCCTGACGGAAATCCATTGCAAAATAAGCAAGGTCTTCCAACACAATTACGTCGTATTGTGTAGCCAGTTCGCCAATGATTTTCAGTTCTTCTTCTTTCAGGCAAATCCAACTGGGGTTGTTGGGGTTGGAGTAGATGATAGCCGAGATGTTACCTTTCTGCAAATAGCTTTCCAGTTTGCTTCTCAGTTTCTCGCCACGGTACTCATAGACGTCGAAAGTTTCGTATTTCTGTCCCATCACCACCAGCTGCTGCTTCTGTACGGGGAATCCCGGATCGATAAACAAGATGGTGTCGCGTTTCTCGTCACATTGGCTGCACGTAAGGAACGATGCAAAAGTGCCCTGCATGGAACCGGTAACGGGTACGCATCCTTCGGGCGAAATATCCACATTGATAAATGCTTTGATGAAACGTGCCGCTTCCTGCTTCAGAGCTGGCAGTCCGTTGATATCGGGGTAAAGACTGGCAATGCCGTTTTCCAAAGCTTCTATTTCGGCCTTCACTCCTACAGCCGACGGAGGAAGTCCCGGCACACCCATTTCCATTTTAATAAATTCGACACCCGATTCTTCTTCGGCTCTTGCGGCAATGGCTTTCACCTCGCGGATGGTGGCTTTCGAAAAGTCAGTAATATGAAATTCGTCGATGGTATCATCGATCAGCTTGCGTTCGATAGGAGTATTTTTCATGATCTTGTTGTTTTATGTTGTTGATACGGACAAAGGTAATGAAAAACTTGGGATTACAAAATGAAAAACATACGGTTCACTTCGGATGAACAGAATTGTTCGGTGTCTAATAATTAGACACCACTGTCCAATAATTGGACACTGCGTCCGAAATCAGAAAATGCTTATCTGCTGGTTATCAGCAAGATTACTACTTTGGCACGATTTCTGCATAGAGATAGGCAGAAAACAATCAAAAAAACTCGTTATACAATGAAACAAATCTATTACGTCATCCAGACTCTGCTCAGAGGGAAGGGGAGTGTCCTCTTCAAGATCGTTTCCCTGGGTCTGGGACTTGCCATGAGCATCCTGCTCTTTGCCCGCGTGGCCTACGAGCAGAGTTACGACACGTGTTTCCGCGACTACAACCGCATCTATCAGGTGTGGAGCCAGTTCGTCATGAACGGTGAGGCGCAGGAGTCGCAAACCATGAACATGGGGCCGTTGGCGGGCGCCATCCTCGAAAGTTTCCCCAAGGAGGTGGAAGGAGCGACCTGCACCAATCGCTACTTGGCCTCGTGGCCGCTCTACTATGGCAACCACCGCTTCGACGAGCGCAAGCTCTGTGCCGACTCGCTCTTCTTCCAGACAATGGGCATCGAGGTGTTGAGCGGCAACCCTGTGCAGGACCTCCAGCAACCCAACGTGGTGTATCTCTCGAAGAGCCTGGCCGAAAAGATGTTCGGCGGCGAGGAACCCATCGGAAAGGTAGTCAGCTACAACCACGAACGCGACCTGACCGTGAGAGGCACCTTTGCCGACCTGCCCGACAATACGACCGTGGGAGCCGACGCCGTCATCTCCCTGCCTCCCGCCTGGGCCGCCCAGCAGATGAACTACTCGTGGAACGGCGGCGACTCCTACTTCCAGTACGTGCGTCTGCGCCCCGGGGTGGATGTGGAAGCCCTCAATGCCCGTATGGAAAAGATGGCCGAAAAATATTTGCCAGCCCGTGACAGTTGGAGCTATCGCGCCTGGGTGAACCCCCTGCGCGATACCTTCCGCCAGCAGGACGACGTGCAACGCATGTTCACCATCATGCTGACACTGGGCCTGTCTATCCTTTTCATCACAACACTGAACTACGCCCTCATCTCCATCTCCTCGTTGAGCCGCCGCGCCAAGATGGTAGGTGTGCACAAGTGTAGCGGAGCCAGTGGCGAAGGTATCTTTGGCATGTTTATGTTAGAGACGCTGATAGTGGTCGCACTGGCACTGGGCGTGATGTTCCTCCTGCTGTGGGGCTTCCGCGACTTTGTGGAAGATACAACAGCTACCAAACTGACCAACCTCTTCGCCGGAAGTCGTCTGTGGGTACCTGCCGCCACGGTGGGCGTGCTCTTGTTGGTGGGGGGCGTATTGCCCGGCCGCCTCTTTGCCCGCATTCCTGTGACTCAAGTGTTCCGCCGATACACGGAGGGCAAGAAGGGGTGGAAACGCCCGCTGCTGTTCGTGCAGTTTGCGGGTGTGGCCTTCATCTGCGGATTAATGTGCATGGTGATGATGCAATACCACTTCGTTATGAGTAAGGACATGGGCTTCAGTACCGAGTGCATTGCAGGCACCTACCTGCCCTTCAAGACGGCCAAGGAGTGCGACAACGCCTACAACTTCTTCCGCAGTCTGCCTTATGTCGAAGACCTCTCCTCCGCTTACGGCAACCCGCTGGAGGGATATAGCGGCTGTTTCATCACCGGAGAAAACGGTGAAAGCCTGTTCTCCGCCCGCTTCGACGCCTGCATGCCCAACTACTACGACCTGATGGGCATGAAGCTGAAAGAAGGCCGGCTGCCGCGCGACAACAGCGAGGTGGTGGTGAACGAAACCTTCGTCAGCCTGATGAAGTGGGGAAAGGATGCTGTGGGCCGTACGGTCCACACGATGGGCGAAACCTCTACCGTGACGGGGGTACTGAAAGACTTTCAGATAAACGGCTTCTATACCGAGCCGATGCCCTACATCGGCTTCATGACCAAGCAATTCAACAACGGCCTGCACTTTCTGCTGAAGGAGCCCTTTGCCGAGAACCTGCAACGCCTGACGAAGGATGCTGCCGAAGCCTTCCCCGACAAGACCATCGACTTCACTTCGATGGAAGAGGGCATGAATAGGATGTACAACCCCGTCCGTGTGTTCCGCAACGCTACAGTAGTGGCTGGCGTCCTGATGTTCTTCATCATGCTTATGGGATTGCTGGGCTACACAGCCGACGAAGTGCAGCGCCGAAGCAAGGAGATAGCCATCCGCAAGGTGAACGGTGCGGAAGCATCTTCCATCCTCAGCCTGCTGGGGCGCGATGTGCTTTGGGTGGCCGGCCCTGCGATATTGGTAGGTGTAGCAGCATCGTGGTATGTCAACTCCCTGTGGATGGAGATGTTCAGCGCACAAGCATCTATGTCGGCTGTCGCCTATGTGCTGATAGGGCTGATTGTGCTGGCAGTTATCATGGCTTGCGTATTGTGGAAGTCATGGCGCATAGCGAATGAGAATCCGGTGCTGAGCATTAAGAGCGAATAGGCCTCACCCCCGGCCCCTCTCCAAAAGAGAGGGGAGTAGGGGGCGGAATATGTACTTTTCTTATAAACTTATAGACTCAAAAATTTAAAAACTAATAACATAATAATAACCTATGTCTTTCCTTCCTCCCCTCTCTCTGGGAGAGGGGTCGGGGGTGAGGCTTTCTAAAACAAGGAGACCCCGTTAGCCCCTCTCTTTGGGAGAGGGGTTGGGGAGAGGCTTTATGATCGAAATCAACAACCTTAGCAAAGTTTTCCGTACGACGGAAGTAGAAACCGTAGCATTGAACCAGGTAAACCTTCATGTGGACGAGGGTGAGTTTGTAGCCATCATGGGACCGTCGGGCTGTGGCAAGTCCACCCTGCTGAACATCCTCGGTCTGCTGGATAACCCTACCTCGGGCAGTTATAAACTGTTGGGGCAGGAGGTAGCCGATCTGCGCGAAAAAGACCGTACCCGCGTCCGTAAGGGCAAGATAGGCTTCGTCTTCCAGAGCTTCAACCTGATAGACGAACTGAACGTATTCGAGAACGTGGAACTGCCATTGACCTATCTCGGCATCAAGGCTGCCGAACGTAAACAGCGTGTACACGATATTCTGAAGCGTATGGCCATCAGCCATCGGGCGCAGCACTTCCCCCAGCAGCTGTCGGGCGGACAGCAGCAGCGTGTAGCCATTGCCCGTGCTGTAGTGACCAATCCTAAACTGATACTGGCCGATGAGCCTACCGGTAACCTCGACTCGAAGAACGGTGCCGAGGTCATCAAACTGCTGAGCGAACTGAACAGCGAAGGCACCACCATCATCATGGTGACCCACTCGCAACACGATGCTTCCTTTGCCCACCGCACGGTGCATCTGTTTGATGGTAGTGTGGTGGCGAGCAATAAAAACCTGTAAATAAATGAAGAATGAAGAACGAAAAATGAAGAATTTACCCTGCGGTACAAATTTTTCTTTCTGAAATCTTCATTTCCAATTCTTCATTCTTAATTCTTCATTAACATGAGACACCTATACTACACCCTACAGACCCTGCTCCGCGGACATGGCGGCACCGTGGAGAAACTGGTTTCACTTACATTGGGACTGGTGATGGGCGTGTTGCTCTTCGCACAGATAGCTTACGAATTGAGCTTCGACCGCTTCTATCCGAACCCTGACACGCTCGTCATGCTGCGCATGAGGAACGCGACCAAGGGAGTGCCCGAACCCGAATACAACTACAGTACCTACCGCCCCGCCGCGGCCGACCTCAGCGAGGCCTTCCCCGAACTGGTGGAGAGTGCCAGTCTGACTTCCAGCTTGTACTGGAAGCCTGCCTTCTACAAGGATGACAAGAAGCTGGAGGACATCCAGACCCTCTTTGCCGATACGGCCTACTTCGCCACCACCGGCCTGACACTGCTTCAGGGCAACCCGAACGACCTGAACCTGATGGGCAATGCTTTCATCTCCGAAAGCAAAGCCCGTGAGCTTTATGGTGATGAAAACCCCATCGGCAAGGAACTTTCCGTGGAGAAGCTGTTCAACGTCACCATCCGCGGCGTTTATGCCGACGTGCCGCGCAACAGCATCATGCCCCACGACCTGCTGCTCCCCATGGCTGCCCTGGACTGGGCCTACGGACAGGGTACGTGGAACATGAACAACCTCTACGGCGTGCTGTTCCGCCTGAAGCAGCCCGCCGACGTGGAGACCATGAACAGCCGCATTCAGAAGGCTGTGGAGCAATATACCGATACCCACCTGGGCGACGACGTGGTGACGGAGTACAGCGTATTGCCTTTATACAAGGTCTATCGTTCTTTGCCCGACAGCACGCGGCGGCTGGTCATCCTCGGCGTGCTGGGCTTCTCCATCTTCTTTGTTTCTATCCTGAACTATGTGCTGCGTGCGGTGGCTGCCATGAGCCGGCGAGCCAAGCTGGTGGGCGTACATAAGTGCAGTGGTGCCGACGGCTGGCATATACTCTCGATGTTCCTCTGGGAGACGGGGCTGCTGGTGGCGGCTTCCATCGTGTGTGGCGGACTGTTGCTTTGGGTGCTGCACGAGCCGGTGGAAGAACTGTTGGGCAGCCGCCTGACCGACCTCTTCACGTGGCAGACGCTCTACGTTCCGCTGGGCACGGTGCTGTTGCTCTTCCTCGTAGCGGGGGTAGTGCCCGGTCGAATCTATGCCCGCATCCCCGTGACGCAGGTGTTCCGCCGCTATACCGACGGCAAGCGTTCGTGGAAGCGGGGGCTGCTGACGGTGCAGTTCATCGGCGTGGCGTTCATCGGAGGGCTGCTGCTGACTACCGTGTGGCAGTATCACGACCTGATGACCCGCAGCATAGGTTTCCGTTCCGAAGGACTGGCCATCGGAATCGTTACGGGCGACATCCAGCGGGCGCAAGGTGTGGCCGACGCCATCCGTCGTGAGCCCTACGTGGAAGCCGTGGCAGGCAGTGGTACCAGTCTGCTGGCCCACTTCAGTACCTATCGCCTGACCGACAATCAGGGCAACTTCATCTGTCCCCTGCACTTCATGCTGATGGACAAGGACTTTCCCCAGGTGACGGGCCTCCTGCTGCTGGAAGGCCATTGGCCGCAGCATCGGGGCGAAGCCGTGGTGGGCCGCAAGACGGTAGAGACGTTGAAGTGGGGCGACACCGCCATCGGCCGCAAGCTGCCCGTCGACCCCTCCTGGGCAGGACTGGAAGAACCGGCCATCGTAACAGGCGTGGTGGAGGATGTACGCAACATGGGCTTCTTTCAGGAGCAGACCTGTACCGCCTTCATTCTGAACGACCGCATCCGCTCCTTCAACGTCCGCCTGAAAGATCCGGTGGATGATAATCTGAAGCGTCTGAACGCTTTCATCAAGTCCACCTATCCCAATCTGGCGTTGGAGTTCGTCACCTATCAGGACGTCCGCCGCGAGCAGAATGCCAGTGTTTCGGCCTTCCGCAACACGGTGTGGGTCACTACCGCCTGCATCATCCTCATCGTGCTGATGGGGCTCATCGGCTACGTCAGCGACGAGACACAGCGCCGCAGCAAGGAGATTGCCGTCCGCAAGGTGAACGGTGCCGAAGCCTCCGACATCCTGCGTCTGCTCTCGGTGGACATTCTGAAGATAGCCGTCGTAGCCGTAGCAATAGGCATGGTAGCGGCGTGGTATGTCTCCGGCCAGTGGATGCAGCAGTTTGCCGACAGCCGTCTGCTTTCGCTCGTGTGGTATGTTCTGCTCGCCCTTCTGCTGCTGGTGCTCGTCGTGGCGGTGGTGGTTTGCAAGGCGTGGCGGATAGCGAACGAGAATCCGGTGCTGAGCATCAAGAGTGAATAGGAAAACTTTAAGTTCAGCCCAAATAGGGTGTCAAAACAAATGTATCTGAAACTCTCCTCCTTCTGGAAGGAGGAGTACCCGAAGGGGGAGGTGGTAGGAGAAAACATAAATACTTAACATACAGAGTGTCGTAAAACCTACCACCCCGCCCGTTGGTCACCCCTCCTTCCAGAAGGAGGGGAGTCAGATACTATAACAAACTTTGACACACCATCGTTAATAATTATAGTGTGACTGCAAACGTAATAGTTCACTTCCATGTAACTTGTAATATTTCCTGATTCATAGATTTAATTACTGGTTATTAGCTTGCATATGTTCAGGAATTTTGTGAATATTGCATCTAAGTTGTGCATACGATATTATTCTATTGAAAGTTTACTTGCCTTTATTTACTGAATATCAACAATATGTAGTACTTTTCATACATGCATGTTTTGTTGATTCAAATTGGCATACGGGTAAGGTTATTGTCGAACATTTAAAGAAGAACTGAATGAAAAAATTACAAAGATTACAAGATGCTCTTGAACAGTTCGTTCCGGCTAATACTGTAGATGGACTTACAAAACAATTTGAAAGTATTGCTCAGATAGTTTTTAATGGACGGTTTGTAGTTAATGGAGAATATGAAATATATCCAATTGATATTGAGTTCTATTTCCATGATGAAGAAAATAAAAGTATCACTGAGCCGCAGATGTATCATGTAGGAAAGAATCTTCCTTATTTTCCGATAGGTTCTATTTGCCCGAATAGATCTGGTATTGACATGACTTTTGAACGTGAAGGAAAATACCGGGCATCATTCCTTATACGGGGATACACATACAAATCCTTAGCCAAAGATGATGAAGAAACTTACACAAATAAAACTTCTCAAAAATTAAAAGAAGGAGAAATAGAAAAATTCAAGCCACAGTACTTATGGGAAGATTTATTGGGCAACGCATCGATTTTTGGGAATGGGTTGTCTATTATCTGGGCGGACAATGAAGATTATAATGAAGTACGTATTAGATCTTCCGCCAGAATAAATGTTCCAATAGTAAAAGGTGAAAAAGAAGATCGTATGTGGCGTTTTAGTAATCTTAATGCACATCTGTAATGAAAATCGTAAAGCAAACGATGGACTATGTATTTTTTTCGGAAAATCTAAAAAGATATTATCCGAAGGTGTACAATGAATTGACTGAGATATTGTCGAAGCATAATGTATGTTATGGCACCCTGAAAGGAACCGCTGATTATTGGTGTAGGGATTATATGCCAGTACAAGTAGATAGTAATTCTTTTGTTCAGTTTCAATACCATCCTGACTATCTGAAAGAACTTCGTGATTATGAAACTCCAACAGAAACGTCTATTGGGTTGGCGAAAGGGCTACTGCCTGGTTCTTCAATATGTGTTTCTTCGATTGTAGCTGATGGTGGTAATTTTACTTTTGCTTCGATAAAAAAGAGTAGAGGATATACGCCAGTTGTTGTAATGACCGAGAAAATATTTATCGAAAATCCTGATATGGATAGAAAAGATCTCGTTTTTCAGCTGGAAAAGTTATTTCCAAACCATAAGTTCTTATTTTTGCCTTGGGATAGGAACGATACTTGTGGTCATACAGATGGAATTTTACATGCTGTTGGAAGTAATAAAGTATTGGTGAATCTGAAAGTTTACCCTGATGATATTGCTGTTAAGATGAGAAGTTTATTAGAATCTTACTTTAAAGTTATCGATTTAGAGCTAAGCAATTATCACAATATGAGTTGGGCTTATATAAATATGATTCATACTCAAAATGTAATAATTGTTCCAGGCGTAGGACGTTCCACAGATGAAGAAGCCTTGAAACACATAAAAAAACTGTTTCCAGAGTACGAGAGTAGAATTTATCAAGTGCAGATGCCATCTATTGTCAAAAGAGGGGGAGGAGCGTTGAATTGCCTATCATGGACTTTTACTATATAAATATTAAAAAAACGCAATCATATACAATCATAACCTAAACAATTGCGGGTATATTATTAGCTATATAATAATACTTGAAACAGCGGAAACTACCGGAGTGAAACATGATAAGAATAATCATAATCTCAGCGTCGTATATGAAATGGGGCTTGTTGCCATGTCTGTTCTTCTTATCTTCAATCATATATTTTTCTGATGTAGCGCAAATTCCTGGCAAGAATCATCGGCCATACAATAAATCTCTGTAACTTTGGCCCCGATAACATCGTGGTTATTGATTTAAGTTAATAAGAACAGAGATATGAAAAATGTGTATATGATGCTGCTTGGTGCAGGCTTGCTGACTGCCTGCCAACCAGCGGCGAAGATGGATGTCAGCGGCATGCTGAATGGGATTGAAAGTGATACGTTGCTGGTCAACCACAGGCCGGTAGGCGAGGGGGAGGCGCAGCTCGATACAGTGCCTATGCAGAACGGGCAGTTTGCCTTCAATGTGGGCGACAGCGTGCTGAAGCAAGTCTACATCTACGCCAAACCTTCGGGCAACGGCGCTATCAGTATGCAAGCCTTAGGACTGATACTACTGCCCGGTCGCCCCGTCACGGTGAGCGGCACGCTGGAGGATTACCGTTTGGGCGGCGACGCCTTCTACGAGGCTTGCAACGAGCTGAACGACCAGCTGCGCCCCTGCATCCTGAAGCTCGATTCGCTGCGTGAGGTATGTATGCAGATGGAGAAGGACGGGATTCCGTCCGACAGCATCCGCAAGGCTTATACGCCTTCACGAGAGTTCCTGGACCGTATGCAAGACCTGCGTTGCGACTTTATCCGGAGCCATGCAGATCAGGAGGTGGCCGTCTATGCGCTGTCGCGCGACTTGTCGATGCAGAGGGTAGGCGAGATGCTCGACGTAGTGGCCGAGCCTGTACGTACGGGGGTAATGGCGCCCTTGTATCGTCAGGTGAAGGAGGGTTACGACAAAGAGATGGAGCGTCGTGCGGCAGCCGAGCGGGTGAAGGAAGGCAATCCGGCTCCCGACTTCACACTGAAAGATCTCAAGGGCAACGACTTTACGCTTTCTTCGCTTCGTGGCAAGTATGTAGTGCTCGACTTCTGGGGCAGTTGGTGCGGCTGGTGCATAAAGGGTGTGCCCGACATGAAGAAGGCTTACGCCAAGCATAAGGCCAAAGTAGAGTTTGTAGGCATTGACTGTCGCGACACGGAAGAAAAATGGCGTAAAGCCGTAGCAGAGCACGACATGCCCTGGCTGCACGTCCGCAACGAGGGAAAGCCCGATGTATCGGTGCTTTATGCCGTCCGTGGCTATCCGACGAAGATTGTTCTTAGCCCCGAAGGCACGATTCTGAAGATTGTGGTAGGCGAGGACCCCGAGTTTTACAGCTATTTGGATGAATTGCTGAATTCTTAAAAACAATTAGCCCCTACCGTTGTTATACTATGATTAACGTTATGCTAATCTGTAGTTGATATGAAGAATATATGGAATGACTTGAAGCGGAAAGACCATAAACGTTATCTGGGTGGTCTGGATGTCTTCAGATACATCGGTCCCGGACTGCTGGTGACGGTAGGATTCATCGATCCGGGCAATTGGGCTTCGAACTTTGCGGCGGGCTCCGAGTTTGGCTATTCGCTGTTGTGGGTGGTTACGCTGTCCACGGTGATGCTCATCATCTTGCAGCACAATGTGGCGCATCTGGGCATCGTGACGGGGCTTTGCCTCTCCGAAGCGGCCACCCGATACACGCCGTCGTGGGTGTCGCGCCCCATTCTGGGCACGGCGGTGCTGGCTTCCATCTCGACCTCGCTGGCCGAGATTCTGGGCGGAGCCATCGCCTTGCAGATGCTGTTCGGCATCCCCATCGTATGGGGGGCGGTGCTGACTACGGCCTTTGTGCTGGTCATGCTGTTCACCAATTCGTACAAGAAGATAGAGCGGTCCATCATCGCATTTGTGTCCGTGATAGGGCTTTCGTTCATTTACGAGCTGTTTCTGGTCAAGATAGACTGGCCGCAGGCCGTGCAGGGGTGGGTGACGCCTTCGTTCCCCGACGGAAGCATGATTATCGTGATGAGCGTGCTGGGCGCCGTGGTGATGCCCCACAACTTGTTTCTGCATTCCGAGGTCATTCAGAGCCACGAATACAACAAGCAGGACGACGCTTCTATCCGCAAGGTGCTGAAGTACGAACTGTTCGACACGCTGTTCTCCATGATTGTGGGCTGGGCCATCAACAGTGCGATGATACTGCTGGCGGCATCCACCTTCTATCAGGCAGGCGTGCAGGTCGAGGAACTGCAACAGGCCAAGTCTCTGCTCGAACCGCTGCTGGGCAACAATGCGGCAGTCGTCTTTGCCCTGGCGTTGCTCATGGCCGGCATCTCGTCGACCATCACCAGCGGCATGGCGGCAGGCTCCATATTTGCCGGCATCTTCGGCGAGTCCTACCACATCAAGGACAGCCACTCGCAGATAGGAGTGGTGCTCTCGCTGGGCATTGCCTTGCTGATGATATTCTTCATAGGCGACCCGTTCAAGGGGCTGCTTATTTCGCAAATGGTGCTGAGCATTCAGTTGCCTTTCACGGTGTTCTTGCAGGTCGGTCTGACCTCGTCGCGCAAGGTGATGGGGCAGTATGCCAACAGCCGCTGGAACGCGCTGGTGCTGTATGCCATCGCAGCCGCGGTGACTGTGCTGAACCTGATGCTGCTGTGGGAGGTGATAGCCGGATAAGGAATGTATAAAAAAACGAAAGTATAGAGTTATAAGGAGAAAACAATGGAATTGGAAGAACGTATCGGAAAGGCGGTCGAGCTTTTCAAAAGTGGTTTTAACTGCTCGCAGTCGGTAGTGGTAGCTTTTGCTGACATGTATGGCTTCACCGAAGAACAGGCATTGCACATGTCGGCATCGTTTGGCGGCGGCATCGGGCGCATGCGTATGACGTGTGGCGCGGCGTGTGGGCTGTTTATGCTGGCCGGGCTGGAGAAGTGTGCCCTCGAAGGCAAGGACCGCGCCAGCAAGGCCGAAAACTACGCACTGGTGCAGCAGCTGGCCGAAGAGTTCAAGAAGCGGAACGGAACGCTTGTCTGCGCCGAACTGCTGGGGCAGAAGAAGCCCGAAATCAGCAGCATCCCCGAAGAGCGTACGGCCCAATACTACGCCAAGCGCCCCTGTCCGCGCATGGTGGAAACTGCCGCCCGCATCTGGGTGGAACACCTGCAAGGGAAGTAGAAAAAGGCCGATATTGTGTTTTTTTTACCTTCATTTTCCGCTTTTTCTTACATTTTCAAGAAAAAAAAGAATGAAAATATGCTATATAACATAAAAATAGCTATATTTGCAGCAGAAATAAAATCTGAATCTGCCGTATAAAGGGAATTCAGAGTTTATAAAGCATGTCTAACTAAACTAAAATTGAAGAAAATGTTAAAAGAAAAAGCAGGCGAAATTGCTGGAAAGATTTGGAATGCACTGAATGGAACCGAAGGACTGACTGCCAAGCAACTGAAGAAAGCTACAAAGTTGATTGACAAAGATATGTTCCTGGGACTCGGTTGGCTGTTGAGAGAAGACAAAATCTCTGCCGAAGAAGTAGAAGGTGAACTGTTCTTCAAGCTGATCTAAGCAGACGAGATTCATAAAAGTATTAAGAAAATGTGTTGATGCAACGTCTATTTTGTTGTCAACGCATTTTTTTTGCGCCCTTTTTCCGAAAAAACTTACTGTAATACTGTAACTGTAACGCGGTTGCCGTTGTTTTCTTGATTTTTGCACCCCCTTTTTGCCCCCTTTTTTTATTGCCTGATTTTTTTTATGATGCGTGCTGATATGTAGAAATGCACATATTTCATTACATTTTTACCCGTTTGGCGTTACAGTATTACAGTTACAGTTAGATTTTTTTCGAGTATTCATCTTGATTCAAGTCGTTCCGACTTCTTCTGATTTGTATTGATTTTTCATTCATACCCTAGAGTGGAAGAAGTGTTAAAGAATTTAATATTATATATATAAATATATATAATATTACTCTTAACGTCAGTATGGTGGAAATCGAAATTTACCTAACTGTAACTGTAATACTGTAACGCCGGCAGTCGTCTTACGCCAAACGCCGTCTTCCGGTTGCCCATCACAGCCGATGGCAAATAAAAATAAACAATCACGGGCAAAAACGTATAAAACGCCTCCTACGCCCTGCCTTTCAACGAGTTAGCTTTATTAACACAAACCCCGTGTTTTATTAACAGATTTTCACAGTATATCGATACCCCTTTTATGGTTCTCCGCTTGGTTGTATTTATCTTTGTTCCGGCAAGAGGGAAACAAGGGGGGATGTTGACGATTCGTTTGGATAGGACAGGATGCAGCTCGGAAGAAAAAATATTCAAAACAGGTTTCAATAGTTTGTACGCCTCTTAGCTTTTCACTATCTTTGCGAACCCAAAAAGAGAACTAGTTTAGAAGATGAAGAATATACGTAACTTTTGTATCATAGCCCACATTGACCATGGGAAATCGACTTTGGCAGACCGCCTGCTGGAATTTACCAACACCATCCAAGTAACCGAAGGACAGATGCTGGACGACATGGATCTGGAAAAGGAAAGAGGTATCACCATCAAAAGCCATGCCATTCAGATGGAATATGTGTACAAGGGCGAAAAATACATCCTCAACCTGATTGACACCCCGGGACATGTGGACTTTTCGTACGAAGTGTCGCGTTCGATTGCCGCCTGCGAAGGCGCGCTGCTCATCGTCGACGCATCGCAGGGAGTACAGGCACAGACCATCTCGAACCTCTACATGGCCATCGAGCACGACTTGGAGATCATCCCCGTCATCAACAAGTGCGACATGGCAAGCGCCATGCCCGAGGAAGTGGAAGACGAAATCGTAGAACTGTTGGGCTGTAAGCGCGAGGAGATTATCCGCGCATCGGGCAAGACCGGCATGGGAGTCGAAGAGATTCTGGCCGCTGTCATCGAACGCATCCCCCATCCCGAAGGCGACGAGAACGCCCCGCTGCAGGCCTTGATTTTCGACTCCGTATTCAACTCCTTCCGCGGCATCATCGCCTATTTCAAGATCGAGAACGGTGTCATCCGCAAAGGCGACAAAGTGAAATTCTTCAACACGGGCAAGGAATACGACGCCGACGAGGTAGGCGTGCTGAAAATGGATATGGTGCCACGCGACGAGCTGCGCACAGGCGACGTAGGCTATATCATTTCGGGCATCAAGACCTCGCGCGAAGTAAAGGTGGGCGACACCATCACACACATTGCCCGTCCGTGCGACAAAGCCATCGCCGGCTTCGAGGAAGTAAAACCGATGGTCTTTGCCGGTGTCTATCCCATCGAGGCCGAAGACTTTGAAGACCTGCGTTCGTCGCTGGAGAAGCTGCAGCTGAACGATGCTTCGCTGACCTTCCAGCCCGAGTCGTCGCTGGCGCTGGGATTCGGTTTCCGCTGCGGATTCCTGGGCTTGCTCCACATGGAGATTGTGCAGGAACGACTCGACCGCGAGTTCGACATGAACGTCATCACCACCGTGCCCAACGTATCCTATAACGTGTACGACAAGCAAGGACACGTCATGGAGGTGCACAACCCCGGCAGCATGCCCGACATCACCATGATCGACCACATCGAAGAGCCCTACATCCGCGCGTCGGTCATCACGACCACCGACTACATCGGCCCCATCATGACCCTCTGCCTGGGCAAGCGTGGCGAACTGGTGAAGCAGGAATACATCTCGGGCAACCGCGTAGAAATCTACTACGACATGCCGCTGGGCGAAATCGTCATCGACTTCTACGACAAGCTGAAGAGTATCTCCAAGGGATATGCCTCGTTCGACTATCACCCCAACGGCTTCCGTCCGTCCAAGCTGGTGAAGCTCGACATCCTGCTGAACGGCGAACCCGTGGACGCCCTCTCCACACTGACCCACTTCGACAACGCCTACGACCTGGGTCGCCGCATGTGCGAGAAGCTGAAAGAACTGATTCCGCGCCAGCAGTTCGAAATAGCCATTCAGGCAGCCATCGGCGCCAAAATCATAGCCCGCGAAACCATCAAGGCCGTCCGCAAGGATGTGACCGCGAAGTGCTACGGTGGCGACGTGAGCCGTAAGCGCAAACTGCTCGAAAAGCAGAAGCGGGGTAAGAAACGCATGAAGCAGATCGGAAACGTGGAAGTGCCGCAGAAGGCGTTCCTGGCGGTGCTGAAGCTGGATTAATGCCCCCTTCACCCTGATAACCCCGAGGAGGATGCTCTCTTTCCATAGGACTGTCTTGGTGTCCTCCTCTTTTAATTATATTATAAATGAGAAAAGTTCTATCGTTTTCGGCCTTTCTGATGGCCGGGCTGCTAGTCAGCCAGTACCTCCCCCTGTGGGCGGGAGGAAGTTATGATGCGGTAAAGACCGCGTCGAATGTGTTGCTTTACGTCTGCCTTGGTTTTATCATGATCAATGTGGGGCGCGAGTTCGAAGTCGACAAGTCGCGTTGGCGGACGTATGCTCAGGATTACTTCATTGCCATGGCCACTGCCGCCATGCCTTGGTTTCTGATAGCACTCTATTACATCTTTGTCCTGCTTCCGTCCGACTGCTGGGGCAGTTGGGATGCGTGGAAGGAAAACCTGCTTTTAAGCCGTTTTGCCGCCCCCACTTCGGCAGGCATCCTGTTTACCATGCTGGCGGCCATCGGGCTGAAACAAAGCTGGATGTACAAGAAAATACAGGTACTTGCCATCTTCGACGACCTGGACACCATCCTGCTGATGATTCCGCTGCAGATTATGATGATAGGTCTGAAGTGGCAGCTGCTGGCCATTGTCGTGATTGTGATGCTGTTGCTCTCCTTCGGGTGGAAGCAGATGGGCCGCTACGACTGGCGGCAAGACTGGAAAGCCATCCTCTGCTATTCGGTACTGGTGTTTGCCGGCACGCTGGGCATCTATGCACTGAGCAAGCACTTCTATGGTGAAGAAGGCAGCATCCACGTCGAAGTGCTGCTTCCGGCTTTCGTACTGGGCATGGTGATGAAACACCGCGAACACGATTCGCCAGCCGAACGCCGTGCGGCTACAGGCATTTCGTTTCTGTTCATGTTTCTGGTAGGAGTGGGGATGCCGCGCTTTCTCGGAGTCGACTTTGCCGAAGCATCGGCAGGCAGCCATTCGATAACCGGATCGCAGGAGATGATGTCGTGGGGAATGATTGCGCTGCATGTAGTGGCCGTATCGCTGCTGTCCAACATCGGCAAGCTGTTCCCCGTTTTCTTCTACCGCGACCGCAAGTTCAGCGAACGTCTGGCCTTATCCATCGGTATGTTTACACGAGGCGAAGTAGGGGCAGGAGTCATCTTCATCGCACTGAGTTATAATCTGGGCGGACCGGCGCTGCTCATCTCCGTGCTCACCATTGTGCTCAATTTGGTGCTGACAGGCTTCTTCGTGCTGTGGGTAAAGAAACTGGCTTTACGCAGCTACCGCTAACCCTATTCTGACCAACATACACTCTACACAGACTTACACACTCTCCCTCGACAGCCCCCTTCGGAACGACCGGCGGAAGGCTTAACACAGTGGGGGAGGTGTGGGGCTGTGTTTCTTTTTATAATACCCCTTTCTTCGGCTTACACGTTACTACTGCTAACTTTAGTTAAACTACTGCCATTATTAGTTGATTAACTAATAGCATTAGTTGTTTGTTCGGAAATAATCTATATATTTGCAGCGTACACCAACGTTAAAACAATAAGATTATGAAACGACTGACCACTAAAGAAGAAGAAATCATGCGGATGTTTTGGGAGCACGGCCCGATGTTTGTACGCGAACTGCTGGCTTTTTACGAAGACCCTAAACCGCATTACAATACCGTCTCGACACTGGTACGCGGCCTCGAAGAAAAAGGCTTTGTAGGCTATAAGGCCTACGGAAACACCTACCAGTACTATCCCCTGATATCGGCCAACGACTACAAACGTTCGGCGCTGAACGACGTTATAGCCCAATACTACGACAACTCGTTCGCCAACGTCGTGTCATCATTTGTGGAAGAAGAAGGCATGCCACTCGACGAGCTGAAGGCGCTGATCGCACAGATTGAAAGCAAACGCAAAGCATAACCAGGACTATGGGAGCTTTTCTGTTCTATCTGTTCAAGTCGACGCTTTGCCTGACCACGCTATATTTCGTGTTCAGGCTATGTTTCCGCAGCGACACCCTGTTCCGCACCAACCGTCTGCTGCTGTTGGGCGGCACGTTGTGTTGCCTGCTGTTGCCATTCGTGCAACTCAGCATTCCGCAAGCCAGCCTGTGGCAAAAGCCCATGACAACGGTCGAAACACTGCTGACAACCCCTCCCTCGACATCGCCATCCATGCGCCTGCATGCAGAGGGCACAGAAGCGGAACAGCCGCTTCCGCCGACAGCAACCGTCTCCGCACCGGCAACGACCGCTCCTGCTGCATTCAGCGCCCTGCGCCTGATTACATGGGCATATACGGGTGGGGCCTTGCTGACATTGGCTTTCTTTCTGCTGTCGATGCTACGGATGCGTCAGTTGTTCTGCCGCTATCCGTCCGAAAGACAGCAGGGCTTCCGCCTGATTGTCTGTCCGCTGAAAAAAGGTTCTTTCAGCTGGGGCCGTACAATCGTTCTTTCGCAAGAAGACTACCGGAACAACCGCGAGGCGATATTGCTGCACGAACAGATGCACCTGCACTATCATCACACGGCCGATCTGCTGTGGATGCAGGCCATCATCGTCCTCCACTGGTTCAATCCTGCCGCCTGGCTGCTGATGCGTGAGCTTCGCGAAGTGCACGAGTTCGAAGCAGACAACGGCGTGCTGCTACATGGCATCGATGCTACTCAATATCAACTGTTGCTCGTGAAAAAATCCGTCGGCACAAGGCTCTACTCTATGGCCAGCGGCTTTGGACACAGCAAGCTAAAACAACGTATCAATATGATGTTAAAGAAAAGAACCAATCGACTGGCACGACTGAAGCTGTTGCTCTTCGTGCCTGTAGTGTCGGGGACGCTCTATGCGTTTGCCCGGCCCGAAGTGAAGAATGCGGTAGAACAGATGGTGAAACCGCCCGTCGGCACACAATCGCAGGACACCGTCCGACTGGACGAGCGCGAACTGCTGGAGCAGTATTTTGCACGGAAGTTCAAGGAAGGGGGCGGTACTGTTGCTCCTGAATCTGGAAAAGCAGCACACAGGCTGTTGGTCAACTTGCGCAATCAGGTTATGATAGACCAGGAAGGAACGCCGACTGATTGTGCAGACTTCATCCGCAAGCATCTGTCCGACGTATTACGAAAAGACTATCAGCAGGCTAAACAGTCGGGGCAACCATTCCGGTCTAGTTTGGAAATAATCTACGACCGCGGCTCTTCGGCCGAAGCCATGCGCCTATATCTGTACACAGTCAAGGAAGTTTATCAGCAACTACGTCAGGAAGCAGGCGCCGAACTGGGCACTACAGACGAAGCGGTGCTGGACAAGGTATTCCCCATTCTGGTAACTTTTGCAAAACCGAAAACGTTCAGAAAAACAGATGCTGCCGAAAAGCTTCCGATACAGATAACCCTGATAGCTTCCGACGGTCCGAGCAAGACGTTGAGCAACTTCACGCTGGACGAACTGCGCAACGAAGTGGAAGACTTCCGAAACAAACATGGGGAGACAACCGTGTCGTTGAAAGTAGAACAGGACATACCGATGGGTATGGTGATGGATGTGAAAGGAATCCTCCGGCAAGCGTATGTCAACCGACTAAACTATTCGTCGGCCAAAGCCCCTTCCACTGTTGAAGAAACGGTGAGGAAACCTTGACCGACAAACAAATATGGATGATAGGATTACTCCTTAATCCGTATCAAGGCATTCGCCACGATGGCGGTCAGTCCGCCCGTGGTGATGCCCGAAGCAAAGATGTTACGCAATGTATCGGGCAGCTGGCAAAGAATCTCCGGAACCAGCTCCACACTCAATCCTAACGAGAAACTGACCGCAATGACCAGTGTAGTCTTGCGGTTCATCTCCTGCGAAGCAATGATGCGGATACCGGCAGCCGCTACGGTGCCGAACATCAGCAGCGTAGCACCGCCCAATACCGGTTCGGGCATCAGTGAGAACACCAGCCCTACTGCCGGAAACAGCCCAAGCAGAATAAGAAGTCCGGCAATGTAATAGCCCACATAACGGCTGGCTACTCCCGTCAGCTGAATCATGCCGTTGTTTTGCGCGAATACCGAATTGGGGAAAGCACAGAGCATACCCGAAATCATCGAATTGAAACCGTCGGCAAAGATACCACCCGAAGCACGACGGATAAACACTTCACCTTCAACCGGCTCGCCGGATATCATCGAATTGGCCGTAATATCGCCATAGGCTTCGATGGCTGTAATCACAAAAATCAGCGCCAATGCCAATACAGCCGACAGACTGATATCAAGTCCGAAACGGAAAGGGTGGGGAATAGTAACCCCTCCGAAACTCTGCACTGAACTGAAGTCGATCATCCCCATCAGCCAGGCTACTACATAACCTGTAGCCAGCCCGATGACGATAGAACTCATACGCAGGTACCGGTTGCTGCTGCGGTTGAAGAACAGAATCAGCACCAACACCAAAGCTGCCAGCCCCACGTAGCGCAGACTGCCGAAGCTGCCGTCGGCTTGAGCCGCCGCACCGCCACCACAAGCCGTAATACCTACCTTGATAAGGCTCATGCCAATCAGTGTAACGACGATGCCCGATACGAGCGGAGTGATGATTTTGCGTGTATACTTCAGCAGCCGGCTGATAATCATTTCGACCGAAGCAGCAGCCATACACGAGCCGAACACCAACGCCAGGCCACCGGTAGTACCAGCAGCTATAATGGGGCCGATGAACGAAAAACTGGTACCCTGTATGCAGAGCAATCCCGTACCGATGAAACCGAAACGCCGGCACTGTACAAAAGTAGCGATGCCCGAAGCAATGAGCGCCATCGAAACCAAATAACCGGTCGTTTCCGTATCCAGCTTCAGCGCACCCGAAATAATGAGCGGCGGAGTAATGATAGCCACAAAAATAGCCAGCAGATGCTGCAACGCAGCAAAAAAGGCTTCACGCAAAGGTGGACGGTCGTTCAGGCCATAGATAAGCCCGTTCTTGTTTTTCTCTTCCATTACCAATGACAAAGAACGATGACAGGTTTATCTGATTTTAATCTCACAGTTGTCCAGACTCTCGATAATAGCCAGACTCTCTACATGAATGCCTGCCGCACGCAGCTCGTCGCCTCCATGCTGGAAAGCCTTTTCGATGATGAATCCCATACCCGTCAGTTCGGCTCCCGCCTGCTGAACCAGATCGAGAATACCCTTGGCAGCATTACCGTTGGCCAGAAAATCGTCGATAAACAGCACCTTATCGCCTGGGCAAAGAAAATCGCGGCTTACGCAAACATCGTACGAACGTTGCTTGGTGAAAGAGAAGACCGAAGTACTCAGCATGTTTTCCATCGTGCTGGGAACTTTCTTCTTGGCAAATACAACAGGCAGTTCGAGCAGATAACCTACCATGATTGCCGGAGCAATGCCACTGGCTTCTACAGTAATGACTTTGTTGATCGGGGTAGATGCAAAACGGCGTACAAATTCTACACCGATACTTTTCATCAGGATAGGGTCCATCTGATGATTGATGAAATTGTCTACTTTCAATATTCCTCCGGGGAAACAGCGTCCGTCGCGAAGAATGCGTTCTTTCAGGGCTTTCATTGTTTTATTTATTGTTTTTTAGTTGGTTATGCGATTTTGTAAAACAAATACTATAAGCGGTCTACTGTTTCCGTTGTCTCAGTTCCGGCATCATCTGCCGGGTCTTCTTCACGGGGCAGGAGACGGGGTGAAATGCGTTTCTTGGGTGTCAGACTCATACCACGCAATTGTTCGGCCTGCCGTACCACGCTGCCAGCACCGTCGGAAAGCTGGTTCAGCGCCTTGTCATAGTCCTTCTGCAAGCTACCCAAACGGTCGCCGATGCTCAGGAAAGTATCGGTAAAGCCTGCTATCTTTTCGTAGAGCGACGTGCCGCGCTTGATGATGGCCTGCACATTCTTCACCTGATTCTCACGTTTCCACAAGTCGAGCGAAAGGCGCAGGGCACTGATCAGGTTGGTAGGACTCATCAGCACCACTTTCTTGTTGTAAGCATACTCCCACAGATTAGCGTCGCTCTGCACAGCCAGCAGGTAAGCACCTTCCGTCGGAATAAACATCATAACGAAATCGGGAGCTTTGACGTCGTAGTGCGAATAATCCTTCCGGCTCAGTTCGTCGATGTGCGCACGGACCGACTGGAGGTGTGCTTTCAGGCAACGGGCCTGTTCTTCCTTATCTTCGGCTGCCGTATAGGCAGCATAGGCTGAAAGGGAAACTTTGGAGTCGATAATCATCTCACGGTCGTCGGGATAGCGGACGATGATATCGGGTTGCATACGCTGGCCGCTTTCGTCGTTGGTCAGAACCTCACCGCGTTCATCACGCAGAAACTCCTGACGCACATAATGCTCGCCTTCGATAAGGCCGGATGCCTGCAACAAACGTTCCAGAATGACCTCTCCCCAGTTACCTTGCATCTTCGAGTCTCCTTTCAGGGCACGGGTCAGGTTATTGGCCTCTTCACTCAGGCGGTTGTTCAGTTCTACCAGATCCTTGATGCGTTCGCCCAGCGAGAAGCGCTCTTTGGCTTCCGTATTGTAAACCTGCTCTACCTTTTCGCGGAAATCCTTCAGATTCTCGCCCAGGGGACGAAGCAGATTTCCGATGTGTTCGGCGTTCAACCGCTTAAAGTCGTCGGCCTTGCTTTGGAAAATACGGTTGGACAAAGCTTCGAATTCGGCATTCATCCGGCGATGCAAAGCCTCGGCTTCTTCCTTTTGTTCGGCCAGCCGTTTCTCCAACTGCTGACGCTGTTCGGCCAGGCGTTCGGCAAACTGCTGTTCGCGGTTGTTGTTCTGTTCGTTGAACAAGCGTTCCTGCTCGGCCAGACGGTTGGCAAAAAGGCGTTCTTGCTCGGTCAGTCGTTCGCCAAACTGTTTTTCCTGTGCAGCCAGCCGTTCGGCGTTCTGCTGGCCGATGGCTTTCAGACGTTCTTCGGCAATAGCCTTCTCGCGTTCGATGCGTTCGTCTGTCGTTCGGTCCAGCAAGTCTTCACGCTGCTTTGCGGCCTCAAGCTGTGCTTTCAAGGCAGAGGCTTTACGCCCTGCAATCAGCATTCCGACACCTGTTCCGACGCCCAGCCCTATAATCAGTAATACGATTTCCATAATATGCGACAGTATATCGTTTATAAAGTATAAAGCCAATCAATGGCGGTCAGCCTGTGGTTGCAAAGCTTGCCGCATCTTCTCAATCAGTTCGGGAGTCTCGGTAACAGGCTTACGAGTCAGCAGAAATGCGAAGTTTTCGGCCAATATCTCTTCAGGATTGATGATGTAGTCGGTATTCCTTCCTACCTGTTCAAAGAAGTTCTCCGCATCCTTTATTCCGTATACCACCGTTTTTCCGTCTTTCTGCTCCGCCTTACCGTTCTTCAGAGGCATCAGGCCAATCGTCAGATAATTGAAGAAGCTGCCTCCTTCGTATGGTTTGTTGGCATAAATCAGCATTGCACAGGGGCGTTCTTCTCCTTTGACACGAAAACGGGCATAACTGTCGAAGCGGTTGACGTCGGGATTGGTAATCACCACATCACGCAAATCGGCCGGAACTTCGAATTCTTCAGGCGCAATGCTGAAACCAATCAGCTTGTACATCTTCTCACGAAAATCCGGATTGTTGCGTGTCAGCACATGAAACAGTTCGTGCGCCAGCAGATAACTTACTTGTTGGGGCTTCATGCGGGCTATTTGCTCTTCCACTACGATGTAGTCCATACGGGTATATCCGCCTGCACCGCCTTCTTCGGCCATGGTTGTTTTCAGTATTCTGATCTCCTCCGGAAGAGTCAACAACAGGTTCAGAGCTTTGATATGGCTGTTCAGCGTATCGGCTGCTTCCTGCATCCGTTGTTTATCTTCCTCGCTCCAGTCGCGCGCCTGATCGGCAATGAAGCGGATCAGTTCCTGCCGGGTTCCACCCTTTCTGCCTAATCGGGCTTCATAATCGAAACGGCTCCACTGACGGGTAGTGACATCTTCCTGCGAAAGCAAAGCGCGGGCCTGCTCTGCATCGACGTAGCGTAGATTGATTTGTGCATACACATCCGCTGCACAAAGACTAAGAGACAAAAATGCTGTAGTCAGAAATCTTTTCATGCGAAACGGTCCTCCTTATTCTGTCAGCACTTCGTTTCCGTTCTCGGTAATGAGGAGCATGCTTTCCCATTGAGCCGAAGGCAGACCGTCGTCGGTGCATACCGTCCATCCGTCTGCTTCGTCGATAAAGACTTCGTAGCTGCCCATATTGATCATCGGCTCGATGGTGAACGTCATACCCGGCACAATCAGCATACCGGTTCCGCGGCGTCCGAAGTGTTCTACATCGGGCTCCTCGTGGAACTTGATACCTACACCGTGTCCGCACAGGTCACGCACCACGCTGTAGCCGTTCTTCTCGGCATGTTCCTGTATGGCTGCTCCTACATCGCCTAACCGTGTCCAGGGTTGAGCCGTCTGAACACCTATGTCACGACACTCTTTGGCTACCTGTACCAGCCGCTTCATTTCGGGGCTGACTTCGCCGATCAGATACATGCGCGAGGCATCGGAGTAATATCCTTTATAAATGGTAGAAACGTCTACATTGACAATATCGCCGCTTTTCAGAAACTCCCTGGTACTGGGAATACCGTGACACACCACATCGTTGATGCTGACGCATACGCTTTTGGGGAATCCTTCGTACATGAACGGTGCAGGAATGGCATCGTGGTCGGTCGTAAAGCAGTAGACCATGTGGTCGATTTCGGCTGTCGACATACCTTCGCGGATGTTCTCGGAGATGTAGTCGAGTAGGGCAGTATTGATTTTTGCACTCTCACGGATGCCGGCCAACTGCTCTTCGGTACGCAGCAAATGACGCTGGGGCAGTCTGTAGCCTTCCCGTTTATAATGTTGAATTTTGGCTTCTACTTCGTCGGAATAATTTTTAGGAGTAAACCGGACTCCTTTGATCAGTTTTTTCATTGTTTATAGCTTTTAGTGACGCAAAGGTACACAATTTTGCAGATAGTTATTGCGCTGTCTGCCTGCAAATCGCTTCTTCATCCTAGAAATTCAGAATGGCTCGCATCTTTTGGAAATCATTTTTTGACATAAAGCATTCGCCGCAAACAAACAAAGCTGTACTTTTGCGCCCCGTAAAAAGATTGTAGGTAAAAAAACAGGATTGAAAAGATGAAGAAAAGTCTGATTGCTTTAGCCTTTGGCACGTTGGGACTGGGCATTGCAGAGTTTACCATGATGGGAATTCTGCCTTATGTAGCCCAGGATTTGGGTATTAGTATTCCGATGGCCGGACATTTTATTTCGGCATATGCTTTGGGTGTATGTTGCGGTGCTCCGATGTTGCTTCTGGCACGTAAAAGACCGCTGAAACAAACGCTGCTGGTACTGGTGTCGCTGATGATTATAGGTAACCTTTGTGCATCAGTAGCTCCCAGCTATTGGGTACTGATGGCCGGACGATTCATTTCGGGTCTGCCGCACGGTGCTTATTTCGGAGTGGCTTCAATAGTAGCAGGCAAGCTGGCCGATGAAGGGAAAGGTTCCGAAGCTGTTTCCATTATGATTGCAGGCATGACTGTTGCCAATTTGTTTGGTGTACCTTTGGGAACCTCGTTGAGTCATATGATTTCGTGGCGTGTCACTTTCCTGCTGGTAGCATGTTGGGGAGTGATCACCTTATATTATATATATCGTTGGGTACCTCGTGTAGAAGGATTGAAAGATACCGGTTTCAAAGGCCAGTTTCGTTTCCTGAAGTCGCCTGCCCCTTGGCTGATTCTTGGAGCAACGGCACTGGGCAATGGTGGCGTATTCTGCTGGTACAGCTATGTCAACCCCATGTTGACTGAAGTAGCCGGTTTTCGGACAGAGAGCATGACTGCCCTGATGGTATTGGCAGGCTTTGGCATGGTGGTGGGCAACCTGGTGAGCGGACGTATGTCCGACCGCTATACCCCCGGCAAGGTAGGTACCGTGGTTCAGGCCATGATCTGCGTGGTTCTGTTGCTGATATTCTTCTTCTCGCCCAATCCGTGGTGTGCAGCCATACTCATGACGCTGTGTACAGCCGGTTTGTTCGCCGTTTCCAGTCCCGAACAGGTACTGATTATCCGTGTAGCTCCCGGAGGCGAAATGCTGGGAGGTGCCTGTGTGCAGATAGCATTCAACCTGGGCAATGCCATCGGTGCTTACGTAGGTGGTCTGGCCGTCAGTGGCGGTTACCGTTATCCTGCCTTGTTCGGAGTTCCTTTTGCGCTTGCTGGCTTTCTGTGCTTCCTGACTTTTTATAAAAAGTATCAGCAGAGGTATTAAGTTGCTTCCATTCCTTTTTGCTGAATAATATCCAAAGATGAATGATAAAATAAATTCTCAATCATTGGGGATTATTGCCTAGTTTAGTATCGAAGGTTGCCTACATTCGACCTGAACGCTTTAATCAATTATTCGGTATAAACTCTATTAAGTATTTATTTAATTTCAAAATATTCATAAATTCACTCATTTAATATTTTGCCATTCGTATCTATATAATACCAGTCGGGACTATCCCAGTAATGTTTTTCATCTTTAGAATCGGGAGAGGATTTACTTTTTCCTGAAAATTCTGCCAAAATCTTCAGAATAGCTTAAAATGAGCGATTTATGAGTGTTCCTCCTCAATAGAGGTAATGACTTGGCAATAGTATTAACTTCTACATTCTACATAAGTTTGCCTTGTTTGCCAAACAACTCTTTTCGGATGCAAAATTAAATCTAAAATCTGAAAAACGACACTTTTTGCTTTGTTTTTTAGATTATTAATTTTGGGTTGGAAGTGGGCTTATTCCAAATGTAGCAACACATTATCAATGCAGCATAGATAAATTTCATATACAGCATTAAAAGTAAGAGAAATGTTAAATGTCGTCCTCATTCCTACAATACAAAGCAAAACGTTCTCGTTTATGGATTGTTTTTCGTACTTTTGAAAGTTATAGAAAGATAATGTAGCTTAGAAAGGTAAAATATGGACAACAAAGTATTTCTTTTAGGATTATTTCTGCTTTCAGTTGCTAACGTGAAAGCTCAAACTCAGACGCAGAATGATTCGCTCACAATGGAGAACATGATGCACAACCTTCCCGAAATAATGGTCAAAGGTTCGCGCCCTATCGTTAAGGCAGAGCGAGGTATGTTATCCTATAACATGCCGTTACTTATGAAACAACTACCTGCCGACAATGCCTATGAGGCTCTCACACGTATTCCTGGTGTTAGTGATGCCGATGGTGGCATCAAGTATTCCGGAAACGAGGTGACGCTTATCATCAATGGACAGGCAACCACTTTAACGCAAGAACAGTTGGCAGACAGATTGAAAGCGATGCCTGCCGCACAGTTGGCTAAAGCAGAGGTGATGCTTGCAGCTCCTGCACGTTATCATGTTCGTGGCATGGCTATAAATATCGTCACAAAAGATTATACAGGTACAAATCAGTTGTCTGGACAGATAATTGGAGGATTGCAGCAAAGCAAATATGCAAAAGGGTTTGGTGATTTTTACCTTTCTATGCAAAGGGGAAAGTTTGGATTAGATGCACAATATCAATATATAGACGGCAATTCATACGGTGAGTCTTCACGCATTGCCAACCATCCATTGGGTAACAAACGTGTAAATTATAATGATGAAACCAGTCAGAAGTCATTTGGTATTGCCCATAACTACCGACTTGGCATGAATTACGCCTTTAGCAAGAATCACCGTCTTGACATTGCCTATACAGGTAAATGGGATAAGTCTTGCTCCAACAGCTACACCACAGGCTCAAGTGAAAGCGGAATGCATCGTGACAGCCATGTGTATTTGCACAATGTTGATGTAAACTATTCTCTTCCTTTTGGACTTAATGTTAGTGGTTCGTACACAAATTATCGTACACCCCAATAACAAAAACTTGACGGTACAATGTATGCTAATGAAAATACGACAGAAACTGAACGCAACCTTACAAGTGGCAGTGAACAGACAATCAGCAAATGGATGTTCGCAGCCGACCAAAACCATTCCTTTACACATGGTTGGGGATTGTCGTATGGTGTAAAGGGACAATTCACAAGCAACAAGAGTTATCAGAACACCCTCGATAAAGAGGGTAACATTATTCCTAATGCAACAAGCAGTGTGGACATCAACGAACGGATATGGAATATATACGCTGGTTTCAGCAAGCAGATAAACAAGGCGATTAGCCTTGAAGCATCTGTTGCCGCCGAGCAATATCACTCCCCCATATGGGATAAATGGCGCATATATCCTACACTCAATACTTTGTGGAAAATCAACGACAACCATTTACTCAACCTGTCATTTAGCTCTAATTCAGAGTTCCCGAGCTATTGGTCTATAATGAGTAGCGTGTACTACTCCTCAACATATACTGAGATACATGGCAATCCTGATTTGAAGCCGTTCTCTTATTACAATGTCAACCTTATGTGGCAGATAAAAAGGCGTTATACGCTGATGGCTTTCGCAAGTTTGAAGCCAGATTATTCTGTACAGTTGCCATACCAAACAACAGACCGCATGGCAGTAATATTAAAAGAAACCAATTTTGACTATGATAACAGTTTCGGACTACAAGTCTCAGCGATATTCAGTGCTGGCAAATGGCTCAATGGTAATGTATTTGCTGTTGGAACTTACAAACACGATAAGAGCAGCCATTTCTTCGATTTGCCATTTGACCGCAAGAAACTGACAGCAGCACTTGGAGGTACTGCATCTATAAGACTTTGCCGCACACAAGACTTGCGCCTTATTCTCAATCCTTTCTTTCAATCGAAAGCAATACAAGGTGTCTATGATATAAGTCCAGTCTTTAGAATGAATGCTAAATTACAATGGTCTTCACATGACGGGAAATGGGGATTACGCATCAATGGCAACAATATCTTTAACTACGAATTCGATACACGTTCCGTACAAGGCAATCAAAATTATCGTATGAAACTTAACTACAACTGGGCTACTGCCACTTTTGCTGTTATTTATAAGTTTGGTGGCTACAAAGAAAAGAAAGTAAAAGCAGTTGATACATCAAGAATGGGACACTAAGCCGCATGATATGAAACAAAAACTAATTGGTAGAATAAGTATGGATAACATCCATGAGCTATGCTTTCTCACCCAAGGCGAAGAGAACAACAACCGAAAGGAAGAACTCTATCGGCTCACTTTCGATGAGGACAACCGTGTAGCATTCAATGCACTGCATGTTCTATCAAATTTCGACTTAGCCAATAATGAGTGGCTTTACTGCAAACAGGACGAGCTGATTGACCGAGTGATGAAGGAAGAGCATGTTGGGAAACGCCGTCTAATGCTCAATCTTCTCTTACGCCAGCCGTTTGAAGAAGAATACCTCCGCTCGGATTTCATAGACTTCTGTGTAAGTAAGATTACCGCTTGCGCTCAACCCTATGCTATACGAGCCTATTGCATGAAGCTTGCTTATGAGCAAATGAAGTATTATCCCGAACTTCTCAGCGAGTTAAAGACGGCTTTGGACATGTTGGAACAAGAGACGCTATCCCCAGGATTAGCTTCTGCGAAAAGGCAGATACTGATGAAAATAAAAAGGAAGCATTCCTTGGCTTGATGTAGTATTTCCACAAAATAATAGTCTTGTTTCTGTATGTTTGTCATTCGATATACTGTTTACAGTTGGTACACTCACTTTCTGCGACCATCGGGAGCAAAATTTCTCCGCCCTTATGGTGGAGCGAGGAGTTTTGGGGTTCCCAAAACATAACCTCGCTCCCTCCTCTAAGAACAAAAGACGAGATATTTGCCTTTCGGCTTTCCATGCCCAAGGTTGCAGACCTTAATTCTCTCAATTTGCGCCACACATCAAAGCTGCCACATTGAAAGAATAAGGTCACAGACACAAGCTACTTTGTACATGGAGTTTGCAAAGGAAAAGGTGATATTTTCAGTGTGAAACTTGCCAAGTGTTTCAGTTGTGTGTTGTTGATTTCCTTTGTGAACTATGCCGAGTGTGTTATGTGTGCTGTGTGTCCTCGGTATAGTATAGTCTGCATAAATCTAATGCCATGCTAAAACACTGCGGAGGTTCGCCCAAGTGGCTGGAGGCGCAAAGCCTCCAAGGAACGTTGCTGCAACCATTTCGGAGAATAGAGCGGTTGCCAATTAATCCACAAGCACATTTTACAGCGTACCAAGTGAGGGCATGTAAAACGTTGAATTGTTGAAGATAGGTGTTATCTTTATGATAACCAACCATTTATACCCTCAACAAACTCTCAACAAATAGCTCTACACAACAAATTACTGGGCAAAAAAGAAAGAAAGGAATGGTGTTCATGGTTTTCTCTTTTCAACATTATCTTTCTTTTGTTGAGAGATTTGTTGAGAATATGTTGAGCCGTAAATACCTGATGTTCAATACTTCTTTCATCATATTCAACAATTCAACAAAAATAAGGGGTGTTTTGTCCGTCATTTTTATGAACAGAACTCATCCCCCTACAAGTAAGAATGTCATGCTTATGCTTCAGTACTTATTCACGACAGTACGACAGCGCCAAGCCAACAAACAAGCAAGAGGACATTCAACTAAAGGCGGTTGTTCTTCTATTGAGTTGTAGGATAATGACACTACTTTTCTCTTTTGCCCCGTACAATCTCTTGAAGATGGTGGCACGAAACCGAGTTGCCCCGTATGAGTTTATACGGAAGCAAAGGGCAACAATCATCGGAAAGCCATACAACGTTTGCCAAATGCCATTGGAAGTTTCCTGTTTCTGTTGGACTTCCGACACCGTCAATAAACCATCCTTGTATATTGACCTTATCACAGCATGGAGTTTCATGGCGGTGACATGAAGCATATCAGCCAATTCACCCTCACTCATCCACAAGTCTTGCAAGTTGGACGGAATGGATAACATTCCATTTCCGTCCACGGTGATTACAGTCCTTTTCATGCCATTCCCCCCATTGTCGGCATATGCCCCTTGATTCGACTTTCAAAAGCTGATATATCATGCTCCAATTTAGTACTTGTCACCTTTGCGTAAATTTGTGTTGTGGCGATGTCCGTATGTCCCAGTATCTTGCTTACACTCTCTATCGGCATACCGTAGTTTAAAGCCAAAACTGCGAACGAATGCCGGCTTACATGAAATGAAATTCGCTTCTTGATGCCACACATTTTTGCCACTTTCTTTATACGCTTGTTTACCATGTCAAGTGAGCCAATATTAAACAAGTGCATATCTTTTCTCAATGGCTTGTAACGTTCAATTATCTGTATGGCTGCATCTATCAGTTTAATTTTGAATGGTACGCCTGTCTTTTGACGCTGAGAAACTATCCATGGAGACCCACTTATAATGGCAACATTGTCCTCTGTAAGATTCTTGATGTCAACGAAAGAGATACCTGTCCAACAACCAAACATAAACAAGTCTCTCGCAAAAGCAAAGTTGGGATTTTCCAACTCTATTCCTGCAAATATGTCCAATTCTTCCTCTGTCAAGAACTCACGCTCCTTGTGGTCTGGGTCAACGTGGTACATGGCAAACGGATTTCTCTGTATCTTGCCGTTGTAGTGTGCTGCCGTGACGATATGCTTCAATGGTATGGAGTATATCCAAATGGTAGATTGCGTGAGTCCAATGACATTCTTCAAATACAGACAAAAATCACGGATGAACTCCTCGGTAAGCTCATTCATGGACATATCGCTGCGCTTGTACTGAAATTTGATGAACTCGGCAACGTACTTTCTTACCGTCAGATACTTGCGGTAGGTTCGGACAGCTCGGTCTTTTCCCACGCGTTGGGCAAAGGCTGCGTTCTCCTTGTCAAAAGCTCTGAGTAATGTCTCATACTCCGTACCTATGCCTTGATATGCGTTTCTCACCATTTCAGCGGTAACGAACGCCTCACGGTCGGAAAGCCGTTGGTAATGCTTAGCGATTTGAGCCTTGATGTTATCAAGCGCAAAGTTCACCTCATTGGCTTCCTTGCTTCTGCCTTTGGCTCTGTTGCCCTTGGCATCCCATATCGCCTTGGTCACGCTCAGCTTGCAACTGAACTGTGCGATAGTTCCGTTGATTGTCACACGTCCCATGATAGGGACAATTCCGTTTCTCTCCTTGCTTCCGTTTACATAGAAGACTGTCTTGAATGTACTTCTCATAATTCCTTGCTTTTTGTTCTGTGCAAAATTAAATCATGAGAGTTGCATGGCAAATTCACAACCTGTGCAGAATTGAGAAGTAAAAACCGAAGCCGTTAAAAATGCTTATTAGAGCGTTTCTTTGAGGTAATGACTTGAAAGCGTTTCTACTTCTCAAATCCGCCATTTTCGCATTTCCTCACGAATGCCACAAAAAGCCAATGACTGCCACAACCACTTGAAACTCAAAACAAAAGCTCAAATCTGCTATTTTTTGCTTTTTTAGTCATTCTTTTTCTGAAAAATGCGACCTTTGCCTTGCCATTCTCAAAAGGAAAGGCAAATTTGAATTGGGGCTTTAGAACTACATTCCCTAAGGAATCAGCGAAACCGATCAGTCCGTTTTTGTCCATTATGCGAAACAGGCCTTCCCGAATTTTATCCGGTCCATTGTCATACTGGAATACATAATACAGTTCTTTGCCCTGACTGTCCAGACAGACAATCCAGGCGTCTTGTTTGTTTTCGTATGCGAAAACTAAATTTTTGACGCGATTTATTTGACAGAATTTATACTTACCGTATGGCACAATGGTATCGCCCCGTTCATTCAGAAAGCATACGGGAACACCTGTTTCAAGATTTTTCTCAAATGTATGGGCAATCAGCTTGCCTTTTGTCTTCCTGAAAAAAACGTTCATGGTCCATTTGGACTCCATGTATTTGTTTTTGCCATAAAAACTGATGGCAGGTGTCCACCGCGGCATACCTTTGATTATATCCATTACTTGCGCGTCCCACTCCTGTATGCCACAACTCCGGAAAACATTTACTTCGGACACTTCTCCATACGAATTTATTTTTGCATTATAAAACCCTCTTACCTGTTCTTTATTACCCAACAACTTTGGGTCATACACAAGCCTTTCCTCTATATAATCTTGTATTGCAACAGGATTTCCGTCCCGGAAACGAGAAGGTGATTCCCATTCCACAAAGCAATGTTTCTGTTCTTCTTCCCAAATACTGTCTTTTCTTACTCGGTCTCTATAGTGTTGTGGCAGAAATGGGACATATACCGTAAATAGGCATTCCATCCGCTTCCCATTCTTGTCCCGGCATGGCAGGCAGTGGGGAAGTTCTTTGGTCAGTCTGATGACTTCCTTGTCGAAGTCTTTATGTTTGGTTGTCAAAATATTGATAGCACGTGGCAATCCCAAAGTATCAATGGAAAACATCACTACGGAATAACCTGCTATATTCTTTTTCAGCAATTCTTTCGGATATTTCATTTGGGAAACATAGTATTTTGTCAGATCATAATTCCACCCTGCCCATCGAGGAGGTTCTATTGCAGATAAATCTTTAACAGGTTCTCCGGTTATCTTTGCCACACCCTTGTTCCAAATATCCTCTTTGCGCCAGATACTGTCCAGCCGTTCTTCGTTCTTACGCTGTCCTTCAATACTGTTGTCTGTTACACATTTTAGAGGGCCAACACCAATCGTCAAGCTGTCCGGCAAATACTGAAAAACCAAAGTACTATCTGTAAGTTCTTGAATGATATACTTTTTCCTTGACTCAAAAACCTTGATTGTATCTCCACACAAAGAATAAGAATAAAATATTTCTGTTTTCTTCTCATCATATAAAAGAGTCTTTTTCCATCCTGCATCACGAAATTCCATCTCCATAGCATATTGCTTGCCTTTGGGTAGTTGTACATTCCAGATTTTATTTTCCAGCAATGCGGATATGTCTGTATAATCGCTGTTTTGTGCGGCAAGTTCACTGATAACGACTAATGAAAACAATATGAACAGAAGCTTTTTCATAATCTTTCATCTTGATGATACTCAAAGATACGGAAAAGAAATAACCTAACCAATTGTTGGACTCTTCCTTTCTCATTAAGTTTAAGCAAATTAACTCATTCTTTTCTGCTTAGGACAGTATTATCGATTAGGAACCATTCTTTTACTCTAATCTGCTTTAGAATGCTTCTATACGACTAACCTGGCTACTATGTTTTTCCTCTAACTCTTTAATTCTCAAAATATGTTACATTAATCTATAACAATTCTGCAGATATTCCAGAGATTTTTTGTAA
>ERZ1673693.198-NODE-198-length-87694-cov-15.894282_pt1 | contig 87694 bp, 89 predicted proteins | sample MGYA00580223_ERZ1673693 | MGnify/ENA primary metagenome ERZ1673693 (study PRJEB41218, sample SAMN15661741) | gut metagenome | host: Homo sapiens | place: Canada: London | collected 2015-08-20/2019-03-30 | study: EMG produced TPA metagenomics assembly of...
AGTATGGCCGCATCGACTGGCTGGAGTCCAACAATGAATACTGGCTGGAGCGGGATGCCGCCCTGCGCACCGATTTCCACATCACCAGCGGCTTCCAGACCTCTGATATGCCCCGCATCAAGTACAAGAGCAAGATGAAGGAATACTATCAGAAGGCCGGTATCGCCACCGCCCGCTACCACATGGTGGATGACCTTGCAGGCTGCAAGGCCTTTGTGGCGCAGGTGGGCTACCCGGTGGTGGTCAAGCCGGACAACGGCGTGGGCGCTTCGGATACGCACCGCCTTTCCAGCGACAAGGAGCTGGAAGAATTTCTGGCCTACAAGGAGAAGGAGCACCCGGATGTGGCTTACATCATGGAGGAGTTCGTCCGCGCCGAGGTGAACAGCTACGATGCCATCATCGACGCCCATGGCAACCCCATCTTTGAGGCAGGCAACGTGAGCCCGGTGTCCATCATGGACATCGTGAACAACGATGACAACTCCATCTACTACATCATCAAGGATCTGCCGGAGGATACCCGCGCCGCAGGCCGTGCCGCCGTCAAGAGCTTTGGGGTGAAGAGCCGCTTTGTCCACTTCGAGTTCTTCCGCATGACCGAGGATCAGGCCAGCATGGGCAAAAAAGGTCAGATCGTGGCGCTGGAAGTCAACATGCGCCCCTGCGGCGGCTTTACCCCGGACATGATCGACTTTGCCCGCTCCACCAACGTGTACAAGATCTGGGCGGACATGATCGCTTTCGGCGGCACCGATATGCCGGTGGGTGAGCACTACTACTGCGCCTTTGCCGGCCGCCGGGACGGCAAGAGCTTCGTTTACAGCCACGAGCAGCTGATGCAGAAGTATCAGGACAACATGCGCATGGTGGACCGCATCCCCGAGGCACTGTCCGGTGCCATGGGCAACCAGATGTATGTGGCCACCTTCTCCACCCGTGACGAGATGGAAAAGTTCTACTCCGACGTGCTGGCCGTCACCGATGCCACCAACGCCAAGGTGCAGTCCGAGTTGACGAAGGTGCTGGCTCTTGGTGAGCCGGAGGCCGTTTAAAGCCAAAAATTCAAGCCCGGAAAGTCTGCGGACTTTCCGGGCTTGTTCTATTTCATTACACCTTCGCAGCACCCCGTTCCAGAATACCGTTGAAGCGGGAGAAGAAGGTGATGGTGGTAATGGTGGCGGCCAGAATATCGCTGACCGGCTCTGCCAGAAAAACGCCGAATACCGGGTTCGGCAGCAGGTGCGGCAGGATGAAGATGAGCGGGATCAGCAGAATGATCTTGCGCAGGCAGGCCAGCAGCAAGCTGACCTTGGCCTGTCCCAGCGCCATAAAGCTCTGCTGGCAGGCGATCTGGAAGCCCATGGCAAAGATACCGGCCATGTAGATGCGCATGGACCATGTGGTGTAGTCGATCAGCGCCGTATCCGAGGTGAAGATGCCCGCCACAGCCCCCGGCGCCAGCATCATGAGCAGCCAGAACAGGCAGGTGTAGCAGCCGCACAGCAGCAGCTGGAAGCGGAACGCCTCCTTGACGCGGGACTTTTTGCCCGCGCCGAAGTTGAAGCTCATCACCGGCTGACCGCCCTGACAGATGCCCTGAATGGGCAGAGTGCACAGCTGGGAGGCGCTGGTGATAACGGTCATGGCACCCACAGCCACGTCGCCGCCGTACCGCGCCAGACTGGAACTGAAACTGATGGACAGCAGGCTCTCAGTGGACATCATCACAAAGGTGGAGATGCCCAGCGCCATCACCGGCAGGATGACCTTCTTTTCCGGGCGCATATAGTCCTTGCGCAGGCGCAGGATGGTCTTTTTGCCGGTGAGGAAGCGCAGGATCCACACCGCGCCCACAGCCTGACTGAGCACGGTGGCAATGGCAGCGCCCCGCACGCCCAGACCCAGACCAAAGATCAGGATGGGGTCGAGAATAATGTTGATGACCGCACCGATGACGGTGGTAAGCATACTGGTCTTGGCAAAGCCCTGCGTGGTGATGAAGGGGTTCATGCCCAGCACCAGCAGCACAAACACCGAGCCCAGAATGTAGATGCGGCTGTACGCCAGCGCATAGGGCAGGGTGGCATCGCTTGCGCCAAAGAGCCGCAGCAGGGTGGGTGCTCCGGCGTAGAACACCACGGTCAGCACCACCGAGAAGAGCAGCAGCATGGTAAAGCTGTTGGAGATGATCTTTTCCGCCTGCTCCTTGTCGCCCTGTCCCAGCGCAATGGCGGTGCGGGGTGCGCCGCCCGCGCCCACCAGCATGGCGAATGCGTTCAGCAGCATAAGGATGGGGGTGAACAGTCCCACGCCGGTCAGCGCTGCCGCGCCGATGCCGGCGATATGTCCGATGTAAATGCGGTCCACGATGTTATACAGCAGGTTGACCACCTGTGCAACGACCGCCGGGATCATGAGCTGCAGCATCAGCTTTTTTACGCTGCCAGAGCCCATATCCTGTTTTGCCTGTGCCATGGATGTGATTCTCCTTTTACTTCAAATTTGAACTATCTCTTATATTATACTCAAAACCCGCAAAAAAACCAGTCCTTTTTGCAAAATTTTCCGTGCTGCGCAAAAAGGCACACTTCTCCCCTGTCACAGCGCCGGGCTTGCCGCCATGTCCTCTTTGCAGTGCGCTTTTCCGGGCGGCAGCGGCCTTTGCATCCAAGTTTTCGGCGATATGTCTGTAAAAAAGCAAGGTTTTTCGTCAGGTTTGTGTCTTGTGCACAGCGGCATTTTTCAGTACAATAAAGAAGCAGAGAAGAAAAATAAGCGCTGCGACCAAAATAGGTCGCCGCGCTGTTTTGTATTTTGCGGCGCAGCTGCGCCCGGTGAAAAAAGGAGTGCTGTACAATGATCAACATGGTCAAGCTTCCCACCAGCAAAAGCGAACTGTTCCTGCGGGTGGCCAAGGGACATTTTGCCACCAGCCACAGCCACATCAACTATTACATCGACGTGACCACCCAAAAGTCCCGCCTTTCCGAGGCAAAAGCCGTGGCAAAGGAACTGGTCAGCGCTTACCAGCACAGCACCATCGTGGATACCGTGCTTTGCTTGGACGGCACACAGGTCATCGGCACCTGCCTTGCCAACGAGCTGACCAAGGACGGCTTTACCAATATGAACGCCCACAAGACCATCTACATCGTCACCCCGGAATACACCTCCGGCAGCCAGATCATTCTGCGGGATAATCTTGCTCCCATGGTCAAGGGCAAGCACGTCCTCATTCTGGCCGCATCCATCACCACCGGCTACACCATTCAGGCAGCCGTGGAAGCCGTAAACTACTACGGCGGCATCGTGGCCGGGCTTTCGGCGATTTTTGCCACCACCCACGAGTGCCTCGGCTACCCGGTCACCTCCATCTTCGACCCCACCAGTCTGCCGGATTACGCCAGTTTCGACTCCCGCGACTGCCCCCTGTGCAAGGCCGGGCAGCACATCGACGCGCTGGTGAACAGCTTCGGCTACTCGGCGCTGTAAATAGAACCAATCTGGAGCTGCCGCACCCGTGCGGCAGCTCCTTTTTGTTGTCCCACGGGCGGGATTGTGCTATACTGATACCAGACGAAACTAGGAGAACGAGGTATCAAGTCCATGAAAATTCCCGCAAACGGTTTTACCCACGCCGGCAAGTTCCATGCCGATGACGTGTTTGCTACGGCGCTATTGCAAATTCTGCGCCCGGATATCAAGATCACCCGCGGCTTTACCGTACCTGACGATTTTGACGGCATCGTGTACGATATCGGCTTTGGGATGTTCGACCACCATCAGGAGCCCCGGGAGTACCGCGCCAACGGCGTGCCCTACGCGGCCTTTGGTCTGCTGTGGCGGGTGCTGGGCCCGGGTCTTGTGGGCGAGCGGCAGGCGCGGCTCATTGACGAAAACTTCATCCAGCCGCTGGACCTGAACGACAACACCGGCGAGCAGAACAGCCTGTGCGATGCCATTGGCTTTTTCAACCCGGTGTGGGACTCCAAAGAGGATCAGGACAGCTGCTTTTTCAAGGCGGTGGCTGTGGCAAAGCAGATCTTGGAAAACCAGATCGACAGCGCCAACGCCGTGAACCGCGCGGACGAAAAAGTACAGCAGGCCTACCGCAACTCCCGCGACGGCATCGTGGTGCTGCCCTGCTATCTGCCGTGGAAAAACGGTCTGTACAAGACCGATGCCCTGTTTGTGGTGTACCCCAGCCAGCGCGGCGGGTGGAGCGCCCAGTGCGTCACCGACCACAAGACCAAAAAGTCCAAGCTGCCCTTCCCGCAGTCTTGGGCGGGGCAGCCGCAGGAGGTCATCGAGCAGAAGAGCGGCATCCCGGGCATCAGCTTCTGCCACGCCAGCCGCTTCCTCATCACCGCCAAGGACAAGGAGACCGCCCTTGCGGCCTGCCGTCAGGTGCTGAAAAACAATGGACGCCTTGCCTGACGTCGCCTACGTCTACATGGTGCGCTGCACCGGCGGGCAGCTGTACACCGGTTGGACGAACCACCCCGCCGCCCGGCTGAAAGCGCACCAGAGCGGCAAAGGTGCCCGCTACACCCGCGCCCACGGCGCGGTAGGCTTTGCCTATCTGGAGCGCTGCGCGGACAAGCGCGCCGCCCTACGCCGGGAAGCCGCCCTGAAAAAGCTTTCCAAGGCGGAAAAAGAGATACTGTGCGCCGCATGGCGCGCCGCCGGGTGCCCCGGGGTGGAGAACGATTGAAAACGCCCTCTGCGGGGAAAGTTTCTGCCTGCCGGGGGATGTTCTCTTTTGACCCCGATGAAGTGGGCACCACCGGTTTGAAACCCTCTCAGGCGCTCCCGCGCAGCGACGACTGAGAGGGTTCGTTCCCCCAAAAGCAGCAAGGCCGTCCGGCATTCGCCGGACGGCCTTGCTGCACTTATTGGAAAGGATCGATCAGGAGATGGCAATTGTTATTTCGCCAGACCCAGCTTTTTCAGCCGGTTCCATGCGCGGATGACCTGTACCTTGGTCACACGCTTGCCGGGCATAAAGGCGCCCTCGCCCATGTCGGGCAGCAGCCCGGCCTCCACAGCCCAGCGGGCTGCCTTGGCGGTGTCGGGCGGGGCGCTCTGGGCAAGGGCGGGCAGCGGCATTGCGGTCAGTGCCATGCTCAGCGCCAGAACCATGCTGATGAGCCGTTTTTGCATAAGATTCTCTCCTTCTCAAGCGCCCTCCAAGCCGGGCGCTTTTGTTGTACCCAGTGTACCACGTTTTGCCCGCTTTGGACGGTTTTGGGCACGAATCGCCCCGCAAATGCGCTGAAACGACCCGGTGCACCACACGCACCCGCAAAAAACAGAAAACCGCCCGGTTTGCGGTTACCGGACGGTTTTCTGCTCTATAGGAATTACGGGAATGGCATATTGAACAGAGCACTGCTCTGTGCCTGTAGTATACCACGAACGGCGGCAAAAATGGAGCAATTCTGCGTGAATGGCCCCTGAAATGCATCGAATCGCCCTGAAAAACCCCAAAAAAGCCCTTGCGCACCCTTTTGGGACGCAAAAAAAGGGTTGCAAACGAATGTGCGCCTGAGAGGCTTTCCACCGCAATCTCTCCCATAAAAAAGCAGTTCCGAAACGCCCGCAGGCGTTTCGGAACTGCAATACAAAATATTCTTTCCGCTCTTTATGTCCAAAGTGCAACGACGACGACCGCCGCCAGCGGCGGAAACAGGGAGGAGTTGTTGGGGCAGCGGCCAGCAAGACGCGAGTGCCGTCCAAGGCACGATGCGGATGCTGGGTGCCGCAACCCGATAGCGGCGGGCATTCAAAACCGTTTTACTTGCCCGCCAGCAGCACCGCCAGCACGGCTTTCTGGACGTGCAGACGGTTCTCCGCCTCGTCAAAGATCTCGTCCGCGTGCTGCTCGAACAGGGCGGTGGAGATCTCCTCGCCCCGGTGGGCGGGCAGACAGTGCAGCACCAGCGCGTCCGGCTTGGCGTTTTCCAGCAGACGGCCGGTGAGCTGGAAGCCCACAAAATCCCGCAGACGCTGCTCGCTCTCGGCGGTGCCGGGGGCGGTGGTGTTCCACGCGGCGGTGGCCACGATGTCCGCATCCCGCACGCCCTCGGCAGGGTCGGTGGTCAGGTGGAAGGCATTGCCGTATTTGTGGGCAAATATCAGCACATCCGCTGCCGGGCGGTAGCCCGGAGGACAGACGCAGGATACCTGCATCCCCGCCAAAAGGCCGCCCACGATCAAACTGTTTGCCATGTTGCTGCCGTCGCCCACAAAGCAGAGCTTCAGCCCTGCCAGCGTGCCCCGGCGCTCCCGAATGGTCATCAGGTCAGCCAGCACCTGACAGGGGTGGGCGTAGTCAGTCAGGCCATTGATCACCGGAATGCCGGAAAGCTCCGCCAGCTCCTCCAAGTCCCGCTGGCGGTAGGTGCGCCAGACGGCACAGTCGTAGTAGCGCCCCAGCACCCGGGCGGTGTCCCGCAGGGGCTCGCCGCGCCCGGCCTGCAGCTCGGCGGTGTTCATGTAGTTGCCAAGGCCGCCCATCTGGTACACGCCCACCTCAAAGCTGGTGCGGGTGCGGGTGGACGCCTTAGAGAACAGCAGCGCCACGCTTTTGCCCGCCAGCAGCGGGGCGGTGCGGCCCGCCTTGCAGTCCGCTTTCAGCTGGTCTGCCACATCCAGAATGTGGGTCAGCTCGGCGGGGGAAAGGTCGCTCATTTTCAGCAGATTTTTCATGCCTGCTCCTTCGGAGCCGTCGGCTCCATCGTGCCCAGCACCTCGGCCAGCACCTCCAGCGCCATGTCTACCTCGTGCTCGGAGACGGTCAGCGGCGGCAGCAGACGCAGCCGAGTCTTGGCGGTAAGCACCAGCAGGCCCTTTTCGCGGCAGGCAGCCAGCACATCCGCAGCCTGCACATCAAAGAATTCGATGCCCACCATCAGGCCGATGCCGGAAATGTTCTTGACGTGGGGCAGCTTTGCCAGACCGGTGCGCAGCTGTACGGCGCGCTCGCTGACCTGTGCAAGGAAGCTCTGGTCCAGACGGTCCACCACCACGTTAGCACCGGCGCATACCACCGGGTTGCCGCCAAAGGTAGAGCCGTGGGTGCCGGGGCCCATGCCCTCGGCTACCTTTTCATTCATCAGCACCGCGCCGATGGGCAAGCCGCCGCCCAGCCCCTTGGCAAGGGTGACGATGTCCGGTTTGAGGTTATAGTGCTCACAGCACAGGAAGGTGCCGGTGCGGCCTACGCCGGTCTGCACCTCGTCCACGATGAGCACAAGGTCTTTTTCGTCGCACAAAGCGCGCACGGCCTGCACATAGTCCGGGTCCAGCGCCATCACGCCGCCCTCGCCCTGAATCAGTTCCATCATCACGGCGCAGGTGTGACGGTCCACCAGCTCCCGCAGCGCCTCGATATCCCCCGCCGGGACGTACTGGAAGCCCTCGTTGAAGGGGCCGAAGTAGTTGTGGAACACCTCCTGCCCGGTAGCGGTCAGGGTGGCAAGGGTGCGGCCGTGGAAGCTGTTGACCAGCGTGATGACGTTGTAGCGGTCCTTGCCGTAATGGTCTACGCTGTACTTGCGGGCGGCCTTGATGGCACCCTCGTTGGCTTCAGCACCGGAATTGCCGAAGAACACCTTACTCATGCCGGTGCGCTTGCACAGCTTTTTCGCCAGCTTGCCGCAGGGCGCAGTATAGTAGAGGTTGGAGGTGTGCTGCAATTTGTGTGCCTGCTGGGACACGGCCTCTGCCCATGCAAGGTCGCAGTAGCCAAGGCTGTTCACCCCGATGCCGCTGGTGAAGTCCAGATACTTCTGTCCCTCGGGGCCCTCGGCGTACAGCCCGTGCCCCTTTTCCAGCACGACGGGGTTGCGGTTATAGGTGTGCAGGACGTACTCGTTGTCCCGCTTGATGACTTTTTCAGAATCCATAGGTGTACCTCCTGTGAATAGAAGTTCCGCGCATGCGCCGCTCCCCCGGAGGGAGCGTTTTTTCTATTATAATACTGCTTTTTCGCTTGCGCAATCTTTTTATTCGCGGTGGCTGCGGCGGTAGAAGCGGGTACCGGAGCCGCGGTCGGAGAACAGTTCCAGCAGGATGGAGTGCGGCACGCGGCCATCAATGATGACCGCCTCGTGCACGCCCTGATAGATAGCATCCGCCATGCCGCCGATCTTGGGGATCATGCCGCCCGCAATGATACCGGCGGACTTGTAGCCCTCGATCTCGGTCACCTCCACCTCGGGGATGAGGGTGGTCTCGTCCTCCTTATCCCGCAGCAGACCCGCGATATCGGTCATGGACACCAGCTTTTCCGCCTTGAGGGCAATGGCGATCTGGGCCGCGGCGGTGTCTGCATTGATGTTGTACGCCTGCCCGAGGTCGTCCATACCCACGGTGGCGATCACCGGGATAAAGCCGCCGTCCAGCAGGCTTTCGATCAGGGTGGCGTCCACATGGACGATCTCGCCCACATGACCCAGCTGGGGGTCCAGCTCGGTGCAGCGGAGCATCTGTCCGTCCATGCCGCACAGACCCACGCCGCGCCCGCGCAGCTTTGCTACAAGGTCCTTGTTTACCTTACCGGCCAGCACCTGCTGCACGATCTCCATGGTAGCATCGTCCGTCACCCGCAGACCGTTGGCAAAGTGGCTCTCCACGCCCACCTTCTTGAGCATCTCGTTGATGGCAGGCCCGCCGCCGTGCACCAGCACCACCCGCACGCCCAGCAGCGTCAGGGTGACAAGGTCGTTCATCACGGCGTTTTTCAGCGTCTCGTTGATCATGGCGTTGCCGCCGTATTTGATGACCATGGTTCTGCCATGGTATTTCTGGATATAAGGGGTGGCCTCCGAAAAAAGCCGCGCCATTTCTTCGTTTTTCATCTGTTCCGCGCTCCTGTCAGGTTCTGTAATCGCCGTTGATCTTCACATAGTCGTAGGTCAGGTCACAGCCCCACGCCTTGGCGCTTGCCTCGCCGGTGCCCATATCCACCTTGACCAGAATATCGTGCTCTGCCAGCACCTTGGCGGCTTCATCCTCGCTGTACGGGTGGTAGGCTGCGTTCTCGCACACATACACCTCGCCCGCCTTGCTGGAGAGCCAGACGCAGACCTTATCAATGGAGAAATCGCCGGGGGTGTAGCCGATGGCGCACAGGATGCGTCCCCAGTTGGCATCGCGGCCAAAGACCGCCGCCTTGAACAGGTTGGAGCAGACCACGCTGCGGCTGACGGCGCGGGCGGTCTTCAGGTCGGGCGCGTGGGTCACTTCGCAGGTGATCAGGTGGGTAGCGCCCTCGCCGTCTCCGGCGTGCTCGGCGCACATGTGCTCTGCAATGGCGGTCAGCGCTGCCACAAAGGCGGCGTAGTCCGCGTTTTCCTCGCAGATCTCCGGGTTGCCCGCCAGACCGGACGCCATAATAATAAGGGTGTCGTTGGTGGAGGTATCCAGATCCACGCTCATCTGGTTATAGGTGCCGGGCACTACCGTCTTGAGCGCCTTTTCCAGCAGCGCGGGCGAGACGGCGGCATCGGTGGTGTAGAACGCCAGCATGGTAGCCATGTTGGGGGCGATCATGCCGCTGCCCTTGCCGATGGCACCCACAGTGCACACCTTGCCGCCCAGCTCGAACTGGATGGCGTACTCCTTTTTATGGGTGTCGGTGGTCATGATGGCGGTGGCAGCGTCCGTGCTGCCCTGCGCGGTGGCAGCCAGCTTTTCCGCTGCCGCCGGGATGCCCCGGGCAAAGGGGTCGATGACCATGGGCTGACCGATGACGCCGGTGGAGGCGGGCAGAACGTCCTTTGCATCAATGTTCAGCGCCTTGCCCACCAGCGCGCAGCACTCCTCGGCCAGCGCCACGCCGTTGGCGGCACAGGTGTTGGCGTTGCCGCTGTTTACCACAATGGCCTGTGCATAGCCATCGGCCAGATGGGCGCGGTCCACCTTGATGGGCGCACCGCAGACCTTGTTGGTGGTGTACACGCCCGCAGCAGCGCAGCGCACCTCGGCCTTGATGAGCGCCAGATCGTATTTTTCGCTGTGATTTGCCCGGATGCCGCAATGGACACCGGCGGCGGCAAAGCCCTTGGGCGCGCAGATGCCGCCCGCAACTTCCTTATACTGCATTTTACTTCCCCCATCGTTCAGCATACGCCCTCATCAGTCACCTTCGGTGACAGCTTCTGCCGGGTACGCTGATTCTTTTTCATCAGCACCCTCTTATAAAGCCTTCCCCCAGACGGGGGAAGGTGTCATTGCGCCAGCAATGACGGATGAGGGTGTATTGTTATTCCAACCCTTTGGTCTCTTCCAGACCCAGCATCAGGTTCATGCACTGGACGGCGGCACCGGAGGAGCCTTTGCCCAGATTATCAAACAGCGAGATCAGCATCATCTGATCTCCGGCGGCGTTCACGGTCAGGTACAGCTCCATGCGGTCGGTGCCCGCCATGGCATTGGAGTACAGGCCGTTTTCCGGCAGCGGTTCGTTCAGGCCGTGCACCTTCACGGTGGCGGCGTCCTTGTAGTAGTCCGCAAGGGCGGCAACCACGGCCTCGGCGGTAGTGCCCGCAAGGCCAAGGTCCAGCGGCACCAGCACCTGCATCCCGCAGTAGTAGTCGCACACCACCGGCACGAACATCGGCGTGTGCGCAAGGCCGCTGATCTTCTGCATCTCTGGCAGGTGCTTGTGGCCAAGGCTCAGGCCGTAGCTCTTGGGCGCTTCCAGCTTGCTGTGCGCCGGGCGGTCGGGGCTTTCGTAGTCCGCGATCATCTTTTTGCCGCCGCCGGAGTAGCCGGAGATGCCGGTGCAGCTGAAGGGGTAGCTTTGCGGCACCAGCCCCAGCTCCACCAGCGGGCGGGCGATGCTGATAAAGCCGCTGGCATAGCAGCCGGGCACCGCCACGCGGTAAGAGTTCTGAATTTTTTCCTTCTGTCCCTTCAGCTCCGGGAAGCCGTAGTCCCATGCGGCATCGGTGCGGAAGGCGGTGGAGGTGTCCAGCACCTTCACATCCGGGCGCAGCAGGGGCATGACTTCTTTAGAAGCTGCATCCGGCAGGCAGAGGAAGGCAAGGTCGGCAGAATTGATGACCTTTGCCCGCTCGTGCACGTCCTTGCGCCCTTCGGCAGAGATGGACAGCAGCTCGATCTCCGGGCGGGCTGCCAGACGGTCGGCGATGCGCAGGCCGGTGGTGCCGGAAGAGCCATCAATAAATACCTTTACCTTCATGCGTTTTCCTCCTCCCATGCGTCCAGCCGTGCCGTTGCCAGCGCGATCTGCTTTTCTACGCTGGCGGCGCTGGGCCCGCCGTAGCTGGTGCGTCCCTCGCAGCAGTGCACAAGGTCGATGGCATCATAGATATCGGCCCCGAACAGCGGGCTGTAACTCTGGAACTGGGTCAGGGTCAGCTCTTCCAGCGTTTTGTCGGCGGCAATGCAGTCCGACACCATGCAGCCGGTCAGCTTGTAGGCATCCCGGAAGGGCATTCCCTTCTTGGTCAGGTAGTCGGCGCAGTCGGTGGCGTTGATAAAGCCCTTTGCGGCGGCGCGGCGCATATTGGCGGGCAGAGTCTTCATGGTATCCAGCATGGGGGTGATGGTCTTGAGGCAGAGTTCCAAGGTATCCACTGCATCAAAGATGGCTTCCTTGTCCTCCTGCATATCCTTGTTGTAAGCCAGCGGCAGACCCTTCATCATCACCAGCAGGGTGTTCAGGTCACCGTACACCCGGCCGGTCTTGCCGCGGATCAGCTCCGTGACATCCGGGTTCTTCTTCTGGGGCATAATGGACGAGCCGGTGGTAAAGGCATCGTCCAGCTCGATGAACTTGAACTCCCAGCTGCACCACAGGATGATCTCCTCCGAAAGGCGGGACAGGTGCATCATGCAGATGGAGATGGCGCTTGCCAGTTCGATGCAGAAATCACGGTCGGACACGCCGTCCAGACTGTTGGCGCAGGGGGCGGCGAAGCCCAGCTTTTCGGCGGTGAAATCCCGGTCCAGCGGGTAGGTAGTGCCTGCCAGTGCGCCAGAGCCCAGCGGGCACTGGCTGTCCATGCGGGCGGTGGCGTCCGCAAAGCGGTCAAGGTCGCGCAGCAGCATGGAAGCGTAGGCCATCAGCGCATGGCCGAAGGTGATGGGCTGGGCACGCTGCAAATGGGTGTAGCCGGGCATGACGGAGGCGGTGTTCTCCGCCGCCTTTTTGCACAGCACCCGCACCAGCTCCACGATGTAGGCCTGCAAAGTCTTGCTGTAATCTCGCAAAGTCAGGCGGATATCCAGCGCCACCTGATCGTTGCGGCTGCGGCCGGTGTGCAGCCGCTTGCCCGCATCCCCGATACGGGCGGTCAGGGTCTGCTCCACAAAGGTGTGCACGTCCTCGGCGGCGGGATCAATGGTCAGCGCACCGCTGGACAGGTCGTCCGCGATGGAAGCCAGCCCGCTGAGGATATCCGCACAGTCCTGCTCCGAGATGATGCCCTGCCGTGCCAGCATGGCGGCATGGACGCCGCTGCCGCGCATATCCTGCGCGATCATCCGCTGGTCGAAGCGGATGGAGGAGTTGAAGTCGTTGACGCGGCTGTCCACCGCCTTGGAAAACCGACCCTTCCAGAGTTGTTCTGCCATAATATAAACTCCTTATAAAAACGGCAAAGCCGCCGCAGGGGAAAACGCTCCTGCGGCGGTGCCGCCGGCTACGATGCCGGTGTGAGAACCCGCGTGTGAAAGTGTGAAAACACACGCAGTCGAAAATGTTGCGATTACTTGACCTCCGGCCAGTTCTTGGACAGCTTTGCGCGCTCCTTAATGGACAGGCCGAACAGGTTGATGAAGCCGGTGGCATCGGACTGGTCGTAATCCTTATCGACGCCGAAGGAAGCGGTCTGCTCATCGTACAGGGTGAACGGAGAGGTCACACCGGCGTTGATCATGTTGCCCTTGTAGAGCTTCAGCTTCACATCACCGGTCACAGTCTTCTCAAGGCTGTCGGCAAAGGCATCCAGTGCCTCGCGCAGCGGGGTGAACCACTGGCCGTTGTACACGATGTCGGCGTACTTCTGTGCCAGCTGTGCCTTGAAGTGAGCGCTCTCCTTATCCAGCGTGATGGTCTCCAGCACGTCGATGGCCTTGTACAGGATGGCGCCGCCGGGGGTCTCGTACACGCCGCGGCTCTTCATGCCCACCAGACGGTTCTCCACGATATCCAGCAGGCCGATGCCGTTCTCGCCGCCCAGCTTGTTCAGGTACTCCACCAGCTCCACAGCGCCCATCTCCTTGCCGTCCACGGCAGTGGGAACGCCCTTTTCAAAGTGGATGGTCACATAGGTCGGGGTGTCGGGAGCCTGCTCAGGGCTGACACCCAGCTCCAGGAAACCGGGGTGGTTGTACTGGGGCTCGTTGGCGGGGCTCTCCAGATCCAGACCCTCGTGGCTCAGATGCCACAGGTTCTTGTCCTTGGAGTAGTTGGTCTCACGGTTGATCTTCAGGGGGATGTTGTGCGCCTCGGCGTAGTCGATCTCCTCGTCACGGCTCTCGATGTCCCACTCACGCCACGGAGCGATGATGGCCATATCCGGGCACAGTGCCTTGAGGGTCAGCTCAAAACGCACCTGATCGTTGCCCTTGCCGGTGCAGCCGTGGCAGATGGCATCTGCGCCTTCCTTAATGGCGATATCGGCCAGAGCCTTTGCAATGCAGGGGCGTGCAAAGCTGGTGCCCAGCAGGTAGTCCTCGTACTTTGCACCGAACTTCAGGGTGGGGAAGATGTAGTTCTCCACAAAGTCCTTCTTCAGATCCAGAACGTACAGCTTGGAAGCGCCGGTAGCCTTGGCCTTTTCCTCCAGGCCGTCCAGCTCGGTGCCCTGGCCCACGTCTCCGGAAACGGCGACGACTTCGCAGTTGTTGTAGTTTTCCTTCAGCCAGGGAATGATGATGGAGGTATCCAGACCGCCGGAGTAAGCCAGCACGACTTTTTTGATGTTTTCCTTTTTCATGATAAACGCGCTCCTTTAATAAAAATACACTTTTGTTCTCTGATGCGCATTTCCATTCGCATCCTCTGTCCTTCGTTTGCGGTTGATGCTTTTATTATACGCGGCGCGGGTTTTCCGTCAATGCTAAAAACTGCCAAACATAGCGCCCGTTTCGCTTTTCTTTTGGTTCAATCTGTATCTTTATGCAGATATTTTTAAATATATTCGCATTTTATGCAATTTGAGTGTATTTTTTCATGGGGTTTTTGGGGACTCCACCAGTCAAAGCACCCCCCTCGGGGGAGCTGTCGAGCGTATGCGAGACTGAGAGGGTTCGTCCCCCTACAAACAAAACCACCGGAGCATCCGCAGACGCTCCGGTGGTTTAACTATAACTATTTAGTTCAGCTTCAAATCGCCCTCTTTGATCCAGCCCAGCTTGCGCTCCACCTCGCAGAACACTACGCTGAGCACGGCAGGCAGCACAAAGCACAGCAGCGCCATGGCAGCCCAGTCCATGGGGGTGATGGCAGCCTTGGTACCGGCGGCAATGTCGCTGACCCAGCCAGTGTAGACGCCGATCTGACCCACCAGACCGCAGGTGCCCATGCCGGAGGAGACCGCCGCGCCATTCATCTCAAAGTGGAACAGACAGGTAGCCAGCGGGCCGGTGATGGCACTGGCCAGCGTGGGGGCGATCCAGATGCGGGGATTCTTGATGATGTTGCCCATCTGCAGCATACTGGTGCCCAGCCCCTGACTGACAAGGCCGCCTACCCCGTTCTCCTTGTAGCTCATCACGGCAAAGCCCACCATCTGGGCGCAGCAGCCCGCCACGGCAGCGCCGCCTGCAAGGCCGGTCAGACCCAGTGCGGCGCAGATGGCGGCAGAGGAGATGGGCAGGGTCAGTGCCACGCCCACGATGACCGACACCAGAATGCCCATGACCAGCGGAGCCTGCTCGGTAGCCCACATAATAAGAGTGCCCACCTGACTTGCGGCTGCGCCGATGGGGGCGGCGATGAGCATGGAAAGCCCGACACCTGCAAAGATGGTCACCAGCGGGGTGACAAGGATGTCCACCTTGGTCTCCTTGCTTACCGCCTTGCCCAGCTCTGCTGCCACAATGGCAATGATAAGCACAGCCAGCGGGCCGCCTGCACCGCCCAGCGCATTGGCCGAGTAGCCCACGGTGATCAGGCTGAACAGCACCAGCGGCGGGCAATGCAGTGCCCAGCCGATGGCACAGGCCATGGCGGGGCCGCTCATGGCCGTTGCGTAGCCGCCCAGATCCACCAGCAGTGCAAGACCGGTCTGCTGACCCACCGTCTTGATGATGGTGCCGATGAGCAGACTGGCGAACAGCCCCTGTGCCATTGCGCCCAGTGCGTCAATGAGGTAACGCTGCGGAGAGATGACGATATCCTTCCGCACCAAAAATTCTTTCAGCTTCGACATAAAACTTGCCTTTCTATCCAAAACAGATCGTTAAGGTTACGAACGTATGCCCTGTATCATACCATACACCTGTCAAGACAGCAAGAGGTTGCTGGAAAAATTGTGAAATTTCGGCTTTGTGCAATGTTCTGCCCTGCCGGAACGTATTCCATTTGGAACATTTTCCGACACACTGCCCCGGTGGAGAATTTGTGTAGAAGCCCGCTGTGCCGTTGACGGCTCCCCGCGTGCGGGTGTATACTAGAGGAAGCGTAAAGTTATCATCCGCCGTCCTTTTTATTATAAGCGCATGGGCGGCGTGGAATAAAAGCAGGCCCGCCCCGGGCAAGGGGCAAAGGCCCGGAGCAGCACAGCGCTGCACCACCGGGAGATTCGGAGGCAGAGACGACAGATGAAAAAACGATTTGACCGATCCGGCACAGCCCGCCGCAAGGCGGTGACAGCCATTGCAGCGCTGACCATGGCGCTGGTTCTGGCTGTGGGCGGCGCAGGGGCAGCGACCCTGCTGTCTGCACAGCCGGAAACTTTGACCGTAGGCGCGGTCGTGCCCCACATCACCGCCGAGGCACAGCAGCAGACTGCTCCGGCTGACCCTGCCCCGGCAGCGGAGAGCACGGCGACTGCCCCGGAGCAGACAGCGGAAAGCACCGCGCAGCCGCAGCAGGTCGAGTCTGTCCCGGAACAAGCAGAAAAGCCGGAAACCGCCGAAGCAGAACCGGCTGAACCGGAAGAAGCTGCCGCAGCACCGGAAACGCCGGAAACGCCGGCACAGCCCGCCGGGGACGCCGCACTGGAGGAGGAGAACTCCCCTGCCATGCTGCTGGAAGAGACCCCGGAGCTGGCCGCACAGGACCCGCAGGCTCCCGCAGCGGACGGCACCGCACAGAATGATACCGCCGCCCAGCACACCCCGGAGGGCAGCGTACTGCTGACCCCGGAGCAGATCCAGCAGGCACTGGATTCCGGCGCGCTGGAGGATGCCGAGGCGCAGTGCATCGACCTGACCGATGAAAACGGCTTTTTCCGTTGGCTGTTCAACTGGCTGTTCGGCAGCAAGGATAAGGAAGAGGAACCGGCTCCGGCCTACTCCGGCTGGCGCACCGAGAACGGCAAGACCTACTACTATGCGCAGGACACCAACAAAAAAGTCACCGGCCTGCGCTCCATTGACGGCAAGCTGTATTATTTCGATGCCAACGGCGTTAAACAGGACAACGTGACCTTTGGCATCGACGTGTCCAAGTATCAGTCCGGGCTGGACTGGAACAAGATCAAAAAGTCCGGGGTGAGCTTCGTCATCATCCGCATCGGCTACCGGGGCTACGGCGCTGCGGGAAACCTGGTCAAGGACCCCATGTTCGAGGAGCACTTTACCAACGCCCGCAATGCGGGGCTGAAGGTGGGCGTGTATTTCTTTACGCAGGCCGTGAACGAAGCCGAGGCGCAGGAGGAGGCCGATGGTTGCAACTGGGCGCTGAACGGCCGGATGCTGGACTACCCCATCTTCTATGACACCGAGGCCTCCACCGCCCCGCGCGGCACCGGCCGCGCCGACGGTCTGGGTGTTGAGGACCGCACCAAATGCGCCATCGCCTTCTGCGAGCGGGTGAAGGAGCTGGGCTACAAGCCCGGCGTGTACGCTTCCACCACATGGTACCGCAAGCGGGTGGATTACAACACCCTGCGCAGCCGCTACACCATCTGGAACGCCCACTACGGCGTCTCCTCCAGCCCCATCGGCTGCGATATGTGGCAGGGCACCAGAACAGCCCACATCAACGGCTACAGCGGCGAGCTGGACGCCAATATCAGCTATATCGGGTAAAAGAGACTAAACACCCCCGGTCAGTGGCGCAAGCCCTGACCGGGGGTGTTTTTATCATACTGTCCTGTTTTTCCGCATAAGCTGGTGGCAGAGTATGCAAGCGCAAATGGCGGGGAGGCATGGGGATATGTTTGTGGTCACACTGAGCAAGACGAGCCTGAAAAAACTGGGAGCAGGGGCGGCGTGCTGCGCGCTGGTGGTGTTCAGCGCCATGCTGGGGCGGTTCATCAGTACCCGGACGGTGGCGGTGGCTGCCCCGGTGAACCGTATCGAGAGCGCACAGGACATCCAGACATGGTTCACCGGCTACGGGCTGGAGGTGGACGGCGCGTCCATTACGGCGGATAAGGTCAAGATCCCCCGCAGGTGGGACGACAGTTTTTCCGCCTTCAACGGGGTGGTGCAGCAAAGCGGCATGGACCTTGCCCGCTACAAGGGCAAGACGGTGGAAAAATGGTCGGCGCTGCTCCCGGCGGCAAGCAACGGCGAGACCAGCCGCTACGGGGTGCTGCTGGTGTATAAAAAGAAGGCTGTGGGCGCGTATCTGCTGGAAAAGCCCTCCGGCACGGTGCTGGGGCTGCAGGACGCTCAGAACGAACTGGCAAAACAAACTTCCGGCGAGGATTACAGCGGCGACTGGGGCGAGCGGCACGACGAGCAGCTGACCGACAGCACCGCACAGCAGACCTCCGGCGAACCGGAGACAGAGCCCGAAGCCGCCCCGCAGGCAGCGCCCTACACCGAGCTGCCGCTGGACGCAGAAGGGTATCCCGTGGAATAGGGACGGCATTGCCGCAAAACGACCTTTTTAAGCTCTTGTCCGGCAGTTGCACAAACTGCCTAGTTTTTACAAACGATTCGACAAAAATTAGACAAAACACGGATTTTTGTAGTATCCGTATGTTCAAATATAACAAAAAATTCTTGTAAAAATCGGCAATATGAAACGGTGCAAAAAAAACGGTACGGGTTTATAATAATAGTATACCGATTCCCGTTGGCAAAGCCATGTTCCGGGGCTGAATGTGCAGCCCGGGCAGAGGGATCAAGTAGTAAGGAGAAAATGATTATGAAGGAATTTCAGTACACTGTTAAGGATGCCTGCGGCATCCATGCCCGTCCCGCCGGCCTGCTGGTCAAGACCGTGAAGGGCTTTGCAAGCACCGCCACCCTCGAGAAGGACGGCAAGAGCTGCGATATGCGCAAGCTGATGGCTCTGATGGGCATGGGCGTCAAGCAGGGCGAGACCGTGACCATCAAGGTCGAAGGCGATGATGAAGAAGCAGCCGCAGAGGCCATCCAGAAGTTCCTGAGCGAGAACGTCTGAGCCGCGACTTAAAAGCCGAGCCCTCGCGGGAAAACTGCGGGGGCTTTTTTGACAAAACGCCGGGCGCTGCACGCCCGGCTGTAAGTGGAAGGAGAAAGTGCTATGCAGGTAGGCACCGGCAAAAGCGTGCTCAATGGCATCGCCATTGGCAAGCTGAAGATCTATAAGAAAAAAGATACCGCTATTTCCACCGCCCCTGTGGCAGATACCGCCGCAGAGCTGGAGCGTTTTGAAGCTGCCCGCCAGAAGGCCATTGAGCAGCAGACCGCCCTGTACGAAAAGGCACTGGCAGAAGCCGGCGAGGACATCGCCGAGGTGTTCAACATCCACGCCATGATGCTGGATGATGACGACTTTGTGGACGCCATCAAGGAGATCATCAACGGGCAGAAGATGTGCGCCGAGTACGCTGTCAAGACCGCCGGCAACAATCAGGCTGCGGTGTTTGCCGCTATGGACGACCCGTATCTGCAGGCCCGCAGCGCCGATGTGCTGGACATTGCGCAGGCCATGCTGGACATTTTGCAGGGGGTGGACAACGCTTCCCTGCAGGGCACCGAGCCCAGCATTCTGGTAGCCGAGGATCTGGCTCCCTCCGAGACCGTGCGCATGGATAAAAGCCTGCTGCTGGGCTTTATCACCCGCGAGGGCAGCTCCAACAGCCACACCGCCATTCTGGCACGCAGCATGAACATCCCCGCCCTGATCCAGTGCAAGGACATTCAGGACGACTGGGACGGCAAGATGGCTGTGGTGGACGGCTACAACGCCTGTGTGTATGTGGACCCCACCCCCGACCTGCTCAAGAGCCTGAAAAAGCGCCAGCAGGAGGACCAGAAAAAGCAGGCCCTGCTGCAGGAGCTGAAGGGCAAGCCCAACACCACGCTGGACGGCAAGACCATCAACGTGTTTGCCAACATCGGCGGCATGGGCGACGTGGGCGCTGTGCAGCAGAACGACGCCGGCGGCGTGGGTCTGTTCCGCACCGAGTTCGTCTACCTGAACTGCAAGGACTTCCCCACCGAAGACTACCAGTTCGAGGCTTACAAGCAGGTGTTGGAAAGCCTTGCACCCCGCAAGGTGGTGGTGCGCACCTGTGATATCGGCGCAGACAAGACCGTGGATTATATGAAGCTGGATCACGAGGATAACCCCGCGCTGGGCTACCGTGCCATCCGCATCTGCCTGACCCGCAAGGACTTTTTCAAGACCCAGCTGCGTGCTCTGCTGCGTGCTTCCGCCTACGGCAACATGAGCATCATGTTCCCCATGATCACCAGCCTGCGGGAGCTGCAGGACGCCAAGGCTGTTCTGGAAGAGTGCCGCGCCGAGCTGACCGCCGAGGGCGTCAAGATGGGGCAGAACATTGAAGTGGGCACCATGATCGAGACCCCCGCCGCCGTGCTCATCGCGGACGAGCTGGCCGCCGAGTGCGACTTCTTCTCCATCGGCACCAACGACCTGACCCAGTACACCTGCGCACTGGACCGCCAGAACGCAAAGCTGGAGCCCTTCTTCAACCCCCATCACCCCGCCGTGCTGCGCGCCATCAAGATGACCATTGAAGCCGGTCACCGTCACGGCATCTGGGTGGGCATCTGCGGCGAGCTGGGTGCCGACACCGCCCTGACCGAGACCTTCCTGCGCATGGGCGTGGACGAGCTGTCCATGAACGCCAAGAGCATCCTGCCGGTGCGCAAGATCATCCGCAGCGTAGACCTGAGCAAGCCCTCTGAGAAGGCTTGACCCGCGGAAAAAATATTATTATAATTTGTGGCTCAGAAACGCCTGCGGGCGTTTCTGAGCCACTTTTTTCACAGAAGGGATCGTAACGGCAAATGGCATCTGCATCGCCGCTTTCTGCGAAAGCGCGGCGCTGCGGGGAATACCCCTTCCGTCAAAGCCTGCGGCTTTGCCACCTTCCCCAAGGGGACGGCTTTGAGCGATGCCGGAAACTTTGCCGCTACACAAAAAAGCTCCCCCTTTCGGGGGAGCTGGCACGCCGTAAGGCGTGACTGAGAGGGTTCGCGCGGTGCGCATTCCCGATCATTTCCGCTGTTCCAGCATGGTCTGGATGCGGGTCTTGGCGCGGTAATAGGTCACCCGCGCCCATGCGGCATTGTGGCCGAAGATCGCCCCGATGCGGTCAAAGGGCAGCTCGCCGAACACCCGCAGGCTGAAAACCTCCTTGTAAGGCTCTTCCAGCGCGTGCAGACACTGGTGCACCGTAAAGGCGGCATCCTTGTCCACCAGCAGCTGCGCAATGTCCGGGCTGTCGGCGGCTTTTGTTTCGGCATCTTCCAGCGGGGCGGCGTGCTTTGCGCGGCGGCAGTGGTCGTAGTAGGCGTTGCGCGCCACCGTAAACAGCCACGCCCGCACATCCTGCTTGCCGTCATAGTCCTTCAGGCCGTCCAGTGCCCGGAAAAAGGTCTCCTGCGTCAGCTCCTCGGCCAACGCTTCGCTGCGGGTAAGCCCCTGCAAAAACAGGCAGACGTCCCGGAAGTAGAGCCGGTAGATGGTTTCAATGTCCATAGTCAGCCCTTCTCAAACACGCCTTGTTCCTGCGTGACCACATCCTCGGATTCGTAAACATAGGTCTGCGTTCCATCCTCTTTTTTCAGGATGAATCGCTCCACCCGCTGACCGTCCCTATAATAGCGGATCTCGTCGGCGCATTGCACCGTCAGCAGCTGTGTGCCGGAGACTGTAATGCTGGTATCGGAAGCCGATGTGCCCAGCAGCCCTTCCAGCGCGGCATGGATGTGCGGGAAGGTATAGCGCACCGCCCGGACGGTAACGGATGGTTTGCCCCAGTTAAAGGAGCCTTCCAGTTCCAGCCAGACGTTTTCGCCCTGCACTTCCAGCACACAGAGGTTGGCCTCGTTTTCCTTTTTGTTGTAAGTCCAGATCTTCGCCTGTTCTGCCGTTACCGGCGTTTTTGCGCCACCCATCCAGAACACCAGCCCAAAAGCGCACAGCACGGCCAGAACCGCTGCTGCCGCTATGCGGATGCTCTTTTTCTGCAAGGTCTTTCGGATGTTTTTCAGCGGTGCATCCGGCTGGGGTTCCGGCTGCACCGGCACCGGTTTTTCCATCTGTTCCAGCTCTGCACGGCAGGCGGGGCACTCTGAAAGGTGCTGTTCCACCAGCGCACTGCTGGCGGGGCTGGCAAGTTTTTCGGCGTACAGGGGCAGTAAGTCGCGGATCACGTCACATTCCAGTTTCATGGTCATTTCCTCCTTTGCGGGCTTTCGTGTGCCCTTTCACTCCAATAACAATAACGCACAAAGAGGAAAAACGTTACAAAAAATCTGCAAATTCACCGGACTGCGGTCTTTTCCCGCAGTTTTTTTGTTCCCTTGAGGAAGAGCCACACCAGCACCCCCAAAAGCAGGCAGATGCCAACGTGCATGGCTGCCATCATATAGTAGCCCTGAAAATCAAACCGCACCGCACCTGCCATCAGGTAGGGCTGATGCCCCGCCTTATACAGGGGCAGGAGATGGCGTTGTACAGGCCGTACAGCCCTGCCGCTGCGCACACGATGACCCGCAGCAGCCTGCTTGTGATGAATTTTACGAACATAATTGCAGCTCCGTCCTCTCTCCGTCCTTGTAGCAGTAGATGCCCCCTGCGCGGGAGAAGTCCTTGTCCACCTCCACGCAGTCGAAGGCGCTGAAGGCCTGTTCAATTTTTTCGGGCGTGCAGACAAAGCCCCGGATCTTCAACGCAGCATCCTCGCCCACCACCGCGTTCCACAGATGGATCGACCAATAGCTGCAATTTTTGTCCACCGTCCATTTATCGTGCTGTTCCATGTAGTCCTCAATGACCTTCAGCTGCTCCTCCCCGATATTGGTGCTCAGGGACAGTCTGCCGGTGTAGCGGCCGTAATTGACGATATAGCACGGTTCCAGATCGAACAGCAGCCCCGAAAGTCCCGACACCGCCCAGACCGAGAAGGTGACCATCTCACCGTCCGGAATAGCGCGATCCTTCAGGTAGACCGTGTGCCCGGTGCGGTTGTCCAGCCCGATCCATGTATGCCCGAAACACTTGAGGAAGGGCTTGGATTCGCTCTTGCCATCAAAGGTGGTGATGGAGAGGATAAGCCCCTCCTCTTCACAGGGCAGGGTGCGGGCAGCTTTGCCGGCGGCGGCGCTGCACCACAGCCCAAGGGCTGCTGCACATACCGAAAGCAGCACCGCCCATGCAATGATCCTCTTTTTCAATGCAATTCCTCCTATATGTTACGGCTCAGCCGTTTTCCTTCCAGAACAACCCGCCGGAGGTCTGGAACAGCAGCCGGGGGTTCACGCTTCTGCTGCCCAGCTTGAAGTCCATGGTCAGCTCTTCGCCCAGCGCGCCCACAGCCTGCCCCTTTTCCACGGTCTGGCCCTTGCTGACCGAAAGCTCCTGCAAGCCGTACAGATAGCTGCGCAGCCCGCAGCCGTGGTCGATGACCACCGTGTTGCCGGTAAGCGCCAGATTGCCCGCAAACACCACCGTGCCGTTGGCTGCGGCGCGGCAGGGCGCACCGGGGATGGTGTACAGCTTTGTGGAGTTGGAGCGGCTGCCCTGCTGGCCGTTCGTTACTTTAATTTGCCCGTAGTCCACCAAGGTCATGGAGTCCTCAGCCGGGGGCACAAAGCCGCCCTGCCACTGCTTGGCGGTGGCGGCAGCCTCGTACAGCGGCCAGATGGCACTGCGGAACTGGGCGTTGGCGCTCTCCGGGGCGGGTTCCTCGGCCTCTGCCTCCACCGTGCCGAAGTCCTTCGGCAGCACGGTCAGGGTGCGGGTGATGGTCTCGCCGTTCACCGTGATGTGTACCTCGTGCCCGCCGGAGGAGGCGTTATAGGCTGCCGGGATATAGGCACGCCAGCCCTCGGCGGCGCGCACGCACTGCACGCTGCCAAGGTCGGTCTCGATAGTGGGCACGGCGTCCCCGGTCATGCCGGAGATGCGCACGCCCACCGTGCCGCCCTGCTCCACCCGCTCGGCGGAAAGCTCCACCTCCGCACTGGCCTGCAAGGTGAACCGGAAGCTGTACCGGTACCAGCCGGTGGGCTTTGCGGGGCGCTCCAGACCTAAGTTTTTGCGCAGCTGTCCGGTGCTGCCGCCCTCGAACTGGGTGATGACCCCGCCCTTGGGCACACGCCACGCTGTCAGCTCCGCCTTATACTCGCCGTTCGCAGGGAAGAGGAAGTTCTGGTACTCCCCCGCGCTGCCCGCAAACAGCACATCCCCCGCCGCATTCTGGATGGTCAGGGCGGTGTAGCAGGTCCAGTCCGGCACTGTAAGTTCCGGGTGGGCAGTGTACAGCACCCCCAGCTTCTGTACGCTCAGGGTGGCGGGGCTGGCAAATACCTTATCCAGCTTGCCGCCCAGCAGCGGCACCTGCCAGCAGGAGCCGTTCGGCTCCAGCGCCTGCCCGCCGAACTGTGCCGCACCGTCCGGACAGCCGCCCTCGGTGGTAAAGGCATAGCTTACCCCCATCACAGCCGCCAGCAGCACCACCACACCCAGCGCCACACTGATGATCCAGAGCAAAAAACGCTTCATGTTCCTTCTCCTTATGTACAAAAAGGGCGCACCGGGGCAAGTCCGTTCAGACAGACTGCTCCGTGCGCCCCGATGTGCTCATCTTCCCGGCAGTTTCCGGTATTTGCGGAATTTTATTCTGCCTCGGTCTCGTCCTCGGCAGCGGCTTCCTCCGGCTCTACGGTTTCTGCGTCATCCTCGCCGAACAGCAGGCGCTCGTATTCGTCCAGTTCCTTCTCGCGGCGGTTCAGGTAAAGTGCCACAGCAGCCAGCGCACCAGCCACAGCAGCCAGAACAGCGATCACAGCGACCAAGCAAGATTTTTTCATAGATTCAGTACACTCCTTTTTGCAGTTGAAACGTTGTTTCAGCTTGATTTTTCCAGCGGGCGACCCGCAAAAGGATCTTGATGCAAGCGGCACCACTGCGCCGCTTTGTAGCTTTTATTATACCCGTTCCCGCCCAAAATTACAACCGTTGCACCCCAATTTTCACGCCCCGAAGGTGCTGCGGGGCGCAGTTTGGGCAGTGTGCCGGTTTTGGCGCGGTTCATTACAGCAAATTGCCAATATCACAGCAACAGCGGCTTATACGCCCGGAACGCCCCGGGCAGGGTGTAGGTGGTGCGCAGCTGCTCCCGGCTTGCCCAGACATAGCCCGCCGGGGCACTCTGCACCGGAACGTGCAGCTGTACCCCGGACATGAGCCACTCGATGTGGGTAAAGATGTGCTTTGCGGCGGGCAGGGCGGCGGGAGCTGCCGTGCCGGTGTCCAGCCCCAGTGCCGCAAGCCGCGCCAGCACCTCGGCCTGCAAAAGATGCTCGCCCTCCCACAAGACCGGCTGCCACAGCCCGGCCAGCAGGCCTTTTTCCGGCCGCTGCTGCACCAGAAAGCCCGCCGGGCTTTCCACAAGTGCCAGCGTTACCGGCACAAGTTTGCGGGGCTTGGGCTTTGCCTTTTGGGGCAGCTGGGCGGTGGTGCCCGCCGCCCGGGCAAGGCAGACTTCTGCCAGCGGGCACTGCCCGCACAAAGGTGCGCCATTGGGCACGCAGACCAGCGCACCCAGCTCCATCAGCGCCTGATTGTAATCCCCGGCCTTTTCCGGCGGCTGATGCTCCATGACCCGGGCGGTAAAGGCCTTTTTTACCGCCGGTTCTGTAATCACGCCCGGGTCATTATACAGGCGGGAAAACACCCGCAGCACATTGCCGTCCACGGCGGGCACGGGAAGGCCGAAGCTGATGGACGCGATGGCTCCGGCGGTGTACTCCCCGATGCCGGGCAGCGCACGCAGGGCGGCATAGTCGGCGGGCAGCTGCCCGCCGTACTGCGCACAGACGAGCTTTGCGGCCTTTTGCAGGTTGCGCACCCGGCTGTAATAGCCCAGCCCCTCCCACAGCTTATGCAGCTTTTCCTCTCCGCAGGCGGCAAGCGCGGGGATATCCGGCAGCTCCTCCAGAAAGCGGTAGTAATACGGCAGCACCGCCGACACCCGGGTCTGCTGCAGCATCACCTCGCTGAGCCACACATGGTAGGGGGTGGGGTCCTCCCGGAAGGGCAGACTGCGGCGGTTCTTGTAAAACCACTCCAAGAGGGCAGGCGAAATATTTTCCACTTGTTTTGTGCTCCTTGTTGAAAAATGAAGAACAAGAAAGCCGCCGCAGAGGCGGCGGCTTTCTTTAGTTACAGTATGCGCGCTTCTCAGAAGCCGTATGCGGTGCGGGGGAAGGGCAGCACGTCACGGATGTTCTGGATGCCGGTGAGGTACATGATCATACGCTCAAAGCCCAAGCCGTAGCCTGCGTGCTCCACGCCGCCGAACTTGCGCAGGTTCAGGTACCACTCGTAGTTGGTCTTGTCCATGCCCAGCTCGTCCATGCGGGCCACCAGCTTGCCGTAGTCCTCTTCACGCTGGCTGCCGCCGATCAGTTCGCCGATGCCGGGCACCAGCATATCTGCTGCGGCCACGGTCTTGCCGTCGGCGTTCTGCTTCATGTAGAAGCTCTTGATCTCCTTGGGGTAGTCGGTGACGAACACCGGCTTTTTGTACACAACCTCGGTCAGGTAGCGCTCGTGCTCGGTCTGGATATCCACGCCCCACTCCACGGGGTACTGGAACTTCTTGTTGTTCTTTTTCAGAATTTCGATAGCCTCGGTGTAGCTGATGCGGGCGAACTCACTGTTTGCCACCAGCTCCAGACGCTCGACAAGACCCTTGTCGATGAACTGGTTGAAGAAGGCCATCTCATCCGGGCAGTTGTCCAGCACATAGCGGATGACGTACTTGATCATGGCCTCGGCGTTGTCCATGTAGCCATTCAGGTCGCAAAAGGCCATCTCCGGCTCGATCATCCAGAACTCGGCAGCGTGGCGGGTGGTAAAGCTCTTCTCCGCGCGGAAGGTGGGGCCAAAGGTGTACACCTTGCCAAAGGCCATAGCCATGGCCTCGGCCTCCAGCTGGCCGGAAACGGTCAGGTTGACCGGCTTTTCAAAGAAGTCCTTGCTGTAATCCACAGCGCCGTCCTCGGTCTTGGGCACATTGTCCAGATCCAGTGTGGTCACGCGGAACATCTCGCCGGCACCCTCACAGTCGGAAGCGGTGATCAGCGGAGAGTGGGCGTAGACAAAACCGTTCTCCTGGAAGAACTTGTGGATGGCATAGGCTGCCACGCTGCGCACGCGGAAAGCAGCGTTGAAGGTGTTGGTGCGGGGGCGCAGGGTGGGCATGGTGCGCAGATACTCCATGCTCATCTTCTTTTTCTGCAGGGGGTACTCGTCTGCGGGGCAGTCGCCCAGGATCTCCACGCTGTCGGCGTTCAGCTCAAAGGGCTGCTTTGCCTGCGGGGTCAGGACGATGCGGCCCACGATGCGCAGGCTGCTGTACAGGCCGGTATGGATGACCTCCTCGTAGTTTGCCAGCTTGCCTGCCTCCAGCACGACCTGCAGGGTCTTGAAGCAGCCGCCGTCCGACAGGGCGATGAAGCCGATGTTCTTGGAGTCGCGGATGTTCTTTGCCCAGCCGCATACGGTGACGACCGTACCATCGGCGGGGGTGTTCTTGTACAGCGAAACGATCTCAGTGCGTTCCATAGTTTTTCTCCTTATCGATTTTACAAAAGAAAAAGACAGCTTTTCTCCCTGAAAGTTCAGGGCGAACAAGCTGTCTTGTAATGTCCGCGGTGCCACCTGAATTACCGGAAGTGTCCGGTCGCTCACGCGCTCTTTGTTTAAGCGCTGTCCCTGTAACGCTGGACCTGCGGCGCACCTACTTAACGGCAGACACACTGCCGTGTTCAGTTTGCTGCTCCCGGGTGTTCGTTCACGCGGCGCACGGGCGCGGCTCTCAGCTGTACCGCACTCTCTGGGCCGGACGGCCCGCGCTACTTTTCCCGTTCCTTGCATTTGTTGTTTTAAAATAGCACGTTGGCGGCATTTTGTCAACCTTACCGCGCGGCATCGGGGAAAATTCTGTGTTTTTTCTTGTCAGGATGCGCATTCTCTGGTAAAATGGAAAAAAGCGACATTCCGCAAAAACAGATTCTGGAGGAGATCATGAAGCACACACACCGCATCATCCGTCTGCTGACCCTCGCTGTGGTCAGCTGCGCACTGGCCGCCTTGCTGAGCGGCTGCACCAAAGAGGAATTCATTGCCGGGTACAACGAGTTTTTGTTCGGCGACTGGTTCCCCTCTCCCCCAAGCGCCGGGGAGACCACCGCTGCGGAAGGTTCCGCATCGGGGGACTCCGGTCACGTCTACGCCGAGCCCAACCCCGAGTGCGACGCCAAGATCTCGTCGCTGATGAGCGAGCTGTACTCGCTGGAGTCCTCTGCACGGTCGGATGTCAGCAGTGCCATCCAGAGCGCAAAGGATGAATACCACGCTCTGCCCGCCTCTCAGCGGACCTTTGCCAATAAAGTCAGCATCGCCTACAAGCATCTTTCCTCGGTGGAAAGCACCTACGACAGTGCCGTCTCCTCGGTGGTCAGCGAGATGCGCAGCGTGCTGCGGGAGTATAACCAGCCCGAAACCGTGGCCGATCAGGCATGGAGCTACTATCAGTCTGCCAAGAGCAGCATGATCTCCAGCCTTGGCGGCTGACCCTCAACTTAATAGTGCATCCGCGAGGCCCTGTGCTGCCAGATATCCGGCGTACAGGGCCTCATTTAAGTTGTTGCCGTGCCCACCGATCTCGATCAGCAGACTGCCGGTGGTCAGGTCCTGATTATAGAACCGGTAGCTGAACAGCACCGGGCGGGTAAGTCCGGGGTATTTTGCCTCCATGCTGCGCTCCCACGCAGCGGCAAAACGCAGGTTCTGCCGCCATGCGGGCAGCTGCACGCTGGTGCCGTTGTCGCACCCGCAGATGATCATCACCTGCGCCGCCTGCCGCCCATCTATGCTGCACACCGGGGCGCAGCGGGTGCCGTTTTCCCGCTCGATGGCGTCCCGGTGGACGTCCAGCACCACCTTGATGCTGGGGTACTGCGCCAGATACTGCTGCACCACCGCCCGGCTGTTGGCATAGCTGCCGGTATAGCTGGGGTAGTCGTTCAGGGTCTCGTCGTGCAGGGTGCAGATGCCCGCCGCGTTGAGGGTATCGGCCATCACCCGCCCCACCGCGCACATATTGATGCTGCGGTCGGTGCTGCGGGCACCGTCCCCGGGGGTGAACCACAGCCCGGCAGAAAGGCGGTAGTCCTCGGTGGCGTGGGTGTGCATGATGAGCACCTGCGGCGCGGCGCTGTCCTTTTCGATGGCAAAAGGCAGGGGCTGCGCCGCCTCGGCGGCGACGTCTGCCGCCGTCTGCCGGGTGTTATTCTTGATGCTGCCCGCGCCGCAGGGAATGTACTTTTCGCCGCTGCCCTGCCCGAACTGCTGCTCCGTCACCGCGCCTGCATCGGCGGGGCGGGCTTCGTCCGGCTGCAAGGCCACAAAATACTGCTCCACCCCGGTCTGCACCGGAGCGGCAGTTTCTTGCTCCGGCGGCACAGACGCAGCCTCCACCGCGCTTTCCGCAGACGATTCTGCTGCCCGGCTCTCCACGGCCTGCTGCCCCAGATGCAGCAAAGTCTGCGCCGCAGGCACCGGCGCTGCCAGAAAGGCCGCCAGCACCAGCGCGGCGCTGCGGGCAAAGATGCACAGGGCTGCAAACAGCACCGCAGCCTGCAAAAAGGGCACTGCCCTGCTCTGCCCCGCAGGCAGACGCCAAGGCTCTCTGCTGCGCATGGCAAGACCTCCTTTCTTCACCCCGTCAGCCAGCAGAGCTGCTGCACGGTAAGGCGGGGCTGCAAGGCGCGGTTGACGCTGCCCGCCAGCAGGGCCGCGCCGTGGGCGATGACGCTGTCCAGCGCCCGGGGCGTGACCACAAGGTCTGCCCCCTCCTGCGCCTGCATCAGGGTGGGGATGCCCGCCGCCACCACCGGCACGCCTAAGGTGTCCCGGGTCAGGTGGCGGGTGTGGTCGGCCTGCGCCGGGTAAAGCCCTGAGTCCGAAAACTGCACCGTGCGCCCCAGCCGCTGCCCCTCGGCAGAGCAAAGACTGTCCACGCAGACCACCGCCGCCGGGCGCAGCTGCCCCACCAGCGCCGCCGCCAGCTGCTGCAGCGACAACCCGGTGGCTGCCGCCACCCCGGGCGCAACGGCTGCTACCGGGCGCAGCCCCCGCACCGGCGGGGCAGCGCCCGCGCCCATAGTAACAAGGATGCGCTGCACCGTGCGCGGGCCAAGGGCATCGGCGGTAATGCGGCGGTTGCCCACCCCCAGCACCAGCACCGGCCCTTCTGGCGGCAAAAGGGCCCGCAGCTCCCGGGCGCACACCTCGATGACGGCGGCGTCCCGCTCGTCCAGCACGCTGACGCTGGGCATTTCCAGCGTGACATACCTGCCCCGGGGGCGGCTGAGCCCCTCGCGGGCGATCTCCACCCTTGTCACCGTAACCCCGCCGTGGCGGGCGGTAGCCAGCCGCACCCCGGCTGGCAGCGGCTGCGCCGCTGCTGAAAACAGCTCGTCAGCCATATCCGTAGTACGCATTTTCCACACTCTCCGTTCCTTTTTGGGGCAAAAGCCCGCTTTCTTGCCGGAAAGTATGGGAAAAATAAAACTTTTCCAAACAAAAATCAAAAAAACGCTTGCGCTGGTACGCGAAATATGGTATCATAGGGTGCGCTGTTATAGGTAGCCAAGGAGGTGGAACGAATGCCTAACATCAAATCTCAGAAGGACCGCGTCGTGCAGGCTGCTGCAGAGCAGGCTCACAACAAGGCCATTAAGACCAACCTGAAAACAGTCGTCAAGAAGGCAGACGCTGCCATCGATGCGAATGCCGCTGACAAGGACGCAACCGTCCTGGCTGCTGTTTCCGCGATCGACAAGGCTCGCGCTAAGGGTGTCATCAAGAAGAACACCGCCAGCCGCAAGATCAGCCGTATGGCAAAGCGTGCTAACAAGAACGCTTGATCGCGCAGTTTGATTGACGAACAAAACCTCTGTACCGGGTAACCGGCACAGGGGTTTTTGTTTTTTCCGCTGTTATGTCCCGCACAGCGCGGCAAGACTTTGTCGCTGCACCGGTTCCAGCAGCTGCTCCGGCGGCAACGGCTGCGGCGGCAACGCCATCCACCACACCGCCCACGCGGCGGGTACGACTGCCGCCAGCGAAAGCCCCGGGTACAAAAGCGCCGGCTCGTGCAGCCACGGGCTGCCCGGCGGCAGCACCAGCGCCGTGCACAGGCACAGCGCCGCCCACAGCTCCCACAATACGGTCTGTCCGCTGCGTTTCATGCGCCTCACCTCCGTTTTGCCCCCAGTTTACCAGCCGCCGGGCGCAAAATGTGGCGAAGCAGCGCGGACAAAACATCAGTTCTGGTCGTGGCTTTTGCCCACAAGACTGCATACCACGCCGCAGACAAGGCTTGCGGTGATGCCCGCAGAAGCAGCGGTCAGCCCGCCGGTCAGGATGCCGATGGCACCCTTTTCCGCCACGGCGGTGCGCACCCCTTTTGCCAGCAGATGCCCGAAGCCCAGCAGGGGCACGCTCGCCCCCGCACCGGCAAACTCTGCCAGCGGCGCATACAGCCCCACCGCCGAGAGTACCACTCCCGCCACCACATAGCCGGTCAGGATGCGTGCCGGGGTCAGCTTTGTCAGGTCGATGAACAGCTGCCCCACCGCGCAGAGGACACCGCCTATTAAAAATGCCCACAGATAGTTCATTTCAGCTCTCCTTTTCCGGCGCGGTCAGTTCTACCAGATGTGCCACCGCCGGGATGCTCTCCTTCTGCAAAAAGGTGGTCTGACTCATCAGTGCCCCAGTAGCGAGGAACAGCACCCGGCGGCTGCCACGGCGCAGCAGCTTTGGCAGGATATGCCCACAGAGCACGGCGGCGCAGCAGCCCGCGCCCGAGCCACCGCTCTTTACCCGCTGCTCCTCGGCATCGTAAAGCAGACAGCCGCAGTCCGCGTGGTTTTTCAGCAGCAGACCCTCTGCCGCCAACAGCTCCCGCAGCATCTGACTGCCCACCAGCCCAAGGTCGCCGGTATAGATGCAGTCAAAATCCCGCAGTTCTGCATGGGTATCGGCAAGATAGTGCAGCAGGGTGGCAGCTGCTGCCGGTGCCATGGCTGCGCCCATGTTGTTGATATCCTTGATGTTATAATCCTGCACCCGCCCAAAGGTGGCGGCGGCAATGCCCACCCCCTGCCCTGCCGGGCGCAGCAGACAGCACCCGGCGGCGGTAGCCGTCCACTGGGCGGTAGGGGTGCGCACCGCGCCGTAACTCAGTGGGGTGCGGAACTGACGCTCTGCCGCGCAGAAATGGCTGGAGGTCATCGCCAGCAGGTTCTGCGCCGCCCCGCTGCTGCACAGCGCCGCGCCCAGCGCCAGCGCCTCCGCCATGGTGCTGCACGCCCCGAACAGCCCCGCAAAGGGCACGCCCAGCTCCCGCAGCGCGTAGCCGGAGGCGGTGCACTGCGCCTGCAGATCTCCCGCCAGCGCAAGATCCACCTGCTCTGCGGGCAAGCCAGCCTTTTGCAGGCAGAGCCGCGCCGCCCGCAGCTGCAACTGCTTTTCGGCGGCTTCCCAGCTGCACTGTCCCAGCCGGTTGTCGGTGGTCAGTTCGTCAAAGCCCGCCGCCAGCGGGCCCTCGCTCTCTTTTTTGCCGCCCGCCGCCGCCTGTGCGGCGATGACCGGCGGGGTATGGAACAACAGGGTATCGCCCCGGCGCTCTGTCATAAAAAATTTCTCCCTTTCTGCAAAAAATGCCCCGGAACGTGCTATACTGGTGCTGTGGCACTGCAATATCCGGCGGGGCTGTTCCGTATTATAAGGCAGAAGTTCCCAGCAGCCACAGCACCACACCATACACCACCGCCGCCAGCGTGCCGTACACGATGACCGGCCCGGCGATGAGGAACATCTTGGCTCCCGTGCCCGGTACACGGCCCTCGGCCTTGAATTCGATGGCCGCACTGACCACCGCGTTGGCAAAGCCGGTGATGGGCACCAGCGACCCCGCCCCGGCCTTTGCCGCCAGCTTCTGGTACCAGCCCAGCGTGGTCAGCACCGCCGAGAGCAAGATCAGGGTGCAGCTGGTCAGGGTGCCCGCCGCTTCGGCGTCCGCGCCCTGCCGCAGAAACAGCTGCCGCAGCCCTTCGCCCAGCAGGCAGATACCGCCGCCCACGCAGAACGCCCAAAGGCAGTCTGCCAAAAGCGGCGAGTGCGGCCCGGCCTTCTGCACCCGGCGTGCGTATTCCTGCGCTGTCATCTTCATCTTCCCGCGCCCCCTTTTGCGGATAGTCTGCCCGGGGCGGCGGGCACTTATCCTTTTTTGTGAAAGAAGGTAGGTTTTATGTATTCTTCCCACCACCATAAACATCATGCCCGGCGTCTGCTCTGCCTGACGGCGCTGCTCTGTTTTGCGGCGGGCGGCACCGCCTACGCCTGCACCCGCAAGGCCGCCGTGCCGCAGCTGCCGCAGCTGCCCGCCGAAAGCCTTGAACAGCCCGCCGAGAACGGCGCGCAGCAGAGCACCCTTACCGCCGCACAGGCGCAGGCCATTTTGGATGACCCCCGCATGATCCTTGTCAGCCGCGCCCACAAGATGCCGGAGGACTACCCCGTCGAGACCAAGGAATGCGGCTCGGCCACCGCCATCAACAAGACTTTGCAGACCGAAGCCGCCGATGCCTTTCTTGCCATGCAGGCCGCTGCCGCCAAGGACGGCGTAGATGTGCGGATGCAGAGCGGCTACCGCAGCGTCAGCTACCAGAAAAAGCTGTACGACAACAAGACCCAGTATTACCGCAACAAGGGTCTGAGTGAAGCCGCCGCCCGGGAAAAGGCGGCTACCATCGTCAACCCGCCGGGCTGCTCGGAGCACAACTGCGGCCTTGCCGCCGACCTGAACAGCCCGGAGCACACCACCCTTGACACCGGCTTTGCCGACACCGCCGCCTTCCGCTGGCTGTGCGAGAACGCGGAACAGTACGGCTTTATCCTGCGCTACCCCAAGGAAGCCGAAAGCGTGACCGGCATCACTTACGAGCCGTGGCACTGGCGCTATGTGGGCGCGGAAAACGCCGCCCTGCTCAACCAGAGCGGCCTGTGTCTGGAGGACGCGGTAGCCGTTTTGCAGCGCATTGCCGCCGGGGAGACCGTGACCGGTTAAAATCCGATGAAAACTGCCGGAAAACCCTGTGGGGTGCGTTGCAATTTACCTGCCGTTATGGTAAGATAAATACAGTCTGCCCGTGTGCGCGGTGCAGCCCCGCACCCCGACAAACGAATTCAACAAAAGAAGGAATATTTTATGATAAACCGCACAAAACTCTCTGTAATCGCCGTCAGTGCCGTGCTGGCTGTTGCCCTGACCGGCTGCGGCGGCAGCGCTTCTTCCGCGCCGTCCTCCGTGTCCAGCGCCGCCACCTCTGCACCGGCTTCCAGCACTGCCGCCCCGGCGGCGGATACCACCGAAAACGGCACCGCCGATCTGGACAGCGCCGTGGAGACCCTGCTGGCTGCGAACCCCATCTCCAACCAGTTCGAGATCGCTGCCATGAACATCGAGTACGACTTCGGCCTGAAGGCGGAGGACGTAGCCGCCTACAAGGGCGTGAAGAGCAACGACAACGGCGATGCCGGCCTTGTGCTGGTGGTGGAAGCCGCTTCCGGCAAGGCACAGGACGTGGTGACTGCGCTGGAGAGCTACAAGCAGGATCAGGTGGCTTTCTATGGCAACTACGCCGAGTTTGCACAGGCACAGAGCAACGTGGAAAACGCCATCATCTCCTCCAAGGGTGACCGTGTGGTCATGGTGATCGCCTCCAACGAGTGCTCCGCAGACCTGAACAGTGCTGTAGACAGCGCCCTGAACAGCTGAATCTGATCTTCTGAGCCGGTGCCATCTGCGGCATCGGCTTTTTTCAGTAGAAAGCCCCTGATGAGGGGGATTTCTGCTGAAGCTGCGCCCGCATCCGTCATGCCACCTTCCCCCGGCCGGGGGAAGGCTGAGTCTGTAATTCCGTGTAAAAAAGGAGGCTGACCCCTTGGTTTTCAGCACCATCATCTTCCTGTTCCGCTTTTTGCCCATCACGCTGGCGCTGTACTATCTTGCCCCCGCAAAACTGAAGAACACCGTGCTGTTTTTGTGCAGTCTGGTGTTCTACTGCTGGGGCGAGGTGCGCTTTTTCCCGGTCATGGTGGCGCTTATCCTCATCAACTATCTCAGCGGCCTTGCCATCGAGCACTTTGATGCAAAGCCCGCGCTGCGCCGCTTCTTTCTGCTGGTAGCGCTCATTGGCAGCTTAGGGATGCTGTTCTACTTCAAGTACGCAAACTTTGTGCTGCGCAGCGCCAACGCCCTGCTGGGCACCGCTTTTGCCGAAATTCAAGGCATCGGCACCCTGCCGCTGGGCATCAGCTTCTATACCTTCCAGACCCTTTCCTACTCCATCGACGTCTACCGCCGGGACGTAAAAGCCGAGCGCAACATCATCGACTTCGGCGCTTATGTGGTCATGTTCCCACAGCTCATCGCGGGGCCTATCGTCAAGTACCGGGACGTCTCCGACCAGCTGCACGTCTACAAGCACCGCTATAACCTCAAACAAATTGAAGAGGGCATGACCCTGTTCACCTTCGGTCTTGCCAAAAAGGTGCTGCTGGCGGACGCCGTGGGCGCGCTGTGGACGGACATTATCGGGGTAGCCGACAGCCCCTCCACCACCTTTGTGGGTCTGGCAAACGCCTCCACCCCGCTGGTGTGGCTGGGCATCATCGCATACAGTTTGCAGCTGTACTTCGATTTCTCCGGCTACTCCCTGATGGGCATCGGCATGGGCAAGATGCTGGGCTTCGACTTCCCCGCAAACTTCAACTACCCCTATATCTCCGCTTCCATCACCGAGTTCTGGCGGCGCTGGCACATGACCCTGTCCGGCTGGTTCCGGGAGTATGTGTATATCCCGCTGGGCGGCAACCGCAAGGGGCTCAAGCGGCAGATCTTGAACCTGTTCATCGTGGAGCTGCTCACCGGCATCTGGCACGGCGCGAACTGGAACTTTATCTGCTGGGGTCTTTACTACTTTGTGCTGCTGGCGGCTGAAAAGCTGTTTTTGCTGCCCTACCTGAAAAAAGGCAGGGTATGGCCGCATTTCTACACCCTGTTCCTCGTGGTGGTGGGCTGGGCGATGTTCGTGGGCAACGACACTGGCGTGTCCTTCGGGCTGCTGTTCCAGAAGCTCTTTATCCCCTCCGGCGGGGTGTCGCCGCTGTATTTCCTGCGGAATTACGGCGTGCTGCTGGCGGTAAGCGTGGTGTGCTGCACCCCGCTGATCGAAAAGCTGTGGGATGTGCTGCGCAAGAACGTGGTCACCCGCTGCGCCGCCATCCTGACGCTGCTGGTGGTCTCCACCGCCTATGTGGTGGGCAGCACCAACAGCCCGTTCCTGTACTTTAACTTTTAAGGAGGCGGGAAGATGTCCAAACACGAGAAAAAGACCTCCTCCCTTTTGCACTATCCGGTGCTGGTGGTGTTCAGCCTGTTTTTCATCGGGCTGTTCGCGCTGGATATGGTCACCCCGGACCGCAGTTACAGCGAGCTGGAGAACACTACCCTGAGCCAGCGCCCGGCGCTGACCCAGTTCACCGCCAAGGGGCTGAACAGCTACTTTACCGCCTACACGAAATATGTCAAGGATCAGGTGGCGGGGCGCGACCAGTGGATCAGCCTGCAGAGCGTGGTGGAGACCACCCTGCTGCAAAAGCAGCAGAACGGCGGCATCCTGCTGGGCAAGGAGCACATGATGTTCCCCCGCACTTACGGGCTGCTTTCCAGCGAGGAGCGCACCCTGCCCAAAAACACCGCAGCGCTCACCAGCCTGTGCCAGCGCTACCCGGGCAAGGTGAATGTGCTGCTGGCACCCGCCGCCAGCGATATCTATAAAGAAAACGTGCCCGCAAACGCTCCTTTGCTGGACGAGGACGGCTACCTTGACCAGCTTTCCGCTGCGGTGCAGGCGGCCGGCGGCAGCTTTGTGGACGTGCGCCCCACCCTTACCGCCCACAAGAGCGAGTATATTTATTACCGCACCGACCACCACTGGACGAGCCTTGGCGCCTACTACGCTTACAGCCAGCTGTGCCAGACCCTTGGCCTTACCCCCTTTGATACCGCCGCCCACACTGCGCTGACTGCCAACGGTTTTTACGGCACCCACTACGCCAAGGCGCGCACATGGAACGCCGTGCCGGACGTGATCACCTACTACGACCTTGCCAACACCCTGACGGTATGGAACGTAACGGCGGCAGGCCAGCCCACCGAGGGGCAGACCACCGGCCTGTACGACACAGATAAGCTCTCCGTTTATGATAAATACGCCATGTTCCTGCACGGCAACAACGGTTTAAGCCGGGTGCAGGGCAACGGCAGCGGGCGCATCCTTGTCATCAAGGACAGCTACGCCAACTGCTTTGTACCCTACCTGACCGCCAACTACGCCGACATCGATGTGGTGGACTTCCGCAACTACAACTACGGCTTGGACAAGCTGATCGCCGATAACGGCTACGACCAGATCCTTGTGCTGTACAACTTTGACAGCTTCAAGAGCGACCCCTACCTCTACCGCGCCGGGGTACAGGGCTAAACAGCCAAAAGCCTAAATTATTGCAGTCTATTTTCACAAATTTATAGCCGCAATTTCATGCGTCCCGCCAGTTTTTGCACAGATGTGCCAAAACCCCTTGATAAAATCCGACCACTGTTGTAGAATGGCCATATAGAGAACAATGCTCTATCAGCCTTTGGGTATAGACGCCGGGGGATCGGGATGCAATGCGGCATTTCCCTTTGACAAAGGAGTATTGATGATGAAAAAGATGAATTATCCCGCAGATTATGCGGTACTTTCCAACGAAGAAATGACCTATACCACCGGCGGCGGCGCTGTGGATGATGCTGCCGGTCTCGCCACTACTGCCGCAACGGTCGTAGGTGCTGTGGTGCTGGCCTCCAGCTATATCTGGGGCATCAAGCAGGCACGCACATGGCTGCAGCAGGACGGCAACAAGGACGGCAACTTCTTTACCGTGATGGGCCGCGCCACCGATGCCCTTGCCGCCGATATGGGCAAATCCGCTGGCAACTTTGTGCGGGATGCCGTTTCCACCACCATGGTGGTGGCGCTGGCTCCCCTGAGCGCCCTTCTGCTGATCGTGCGCTGACCTTTTTAATCAGATAAAACGGTGCGTTTTTGGGTGCACCGTTTTGGATAGCTTTGTTTCAAAAGGAGTGTTATTATGGAAAAAATGATGATGCCCGCGTATTACAACGTCCTGTCCACTGAGGAAATGACCTACACCGAAGGCGGCGCTACTGCTACCATGTCTGAGGCTCTGCTGTGCTGGCTGATTCCTCCGTACGGCTGGTTCAAAGGCGTGACCGCTGTCCGCGACTACCGCCGTAAGAACCCCAACACTTGGATGGAGAAGGGTCTGGATGCTCTGGCTACTGATATGGAGAAGAGCACTGCCAACACCATCCGCGACCTCGCCTGCGCTGCATGGTTCGTCACTTCAACCGCTTCTGGTGTCGGTCTGGTCATCAACGCAGCGATCATCCTGCTCTGATCCATCTTATCTCATAAGACCGGCTCGGAGTACACCAAAGAACAAAGCAGGCGGAGGCGCTGCCCGAAAGGGCAGCGCCTCCGCTGTTTTTATGCTCATTCTTCCGGCAAAGAATCCTCTTCCAAAGGTTCTTCCCTTGTTTTATCAAACAACACGCTCAGATAGTCCCTGCGGCCATAGAGTACACGGTCGACCGTGACCACCGATTTTCCGGTATGGTAAAAAATCAAATAGTTCTCGCATACAAGGAACCGTTCTTCTCCTATTACTTCCGATATGGATGAAAGCAGCATTCCGCTCTCCGCAAAATCTTCCAGCTGATCTACTCTGTCCATGATTTTATTGACAAGTCTTTCCGCCGCCTGCTGATTTTGCAGATCAAGTGCAATATAATCCCAGATCGAATCCAAATCACAGCGTGCCTCGTCTGTGTATAAGATCTTATTTTTCATTTGCTCTTGCACGGAAATGCGCCCTCATTTCTTCACTGGTCAGACAGCCTTTCTCTTCCCCGGAGCGGCGACCTTTTGCGATCTCACTCATCAGACGGATCGTTGCCTGTGCTTTCTCATAATCACGCAGTTCCACAATGGCATATTTTCCGCGGCCGTTCTTGGTCAGAAAGACCGGCGAGCCTTCCTCCACATCCCGCAATACCTCGTTATAATTTCGCAAATCAGAGATCGGTTTAATATTCGGCATATTATCCACTCCTTTCAGTTTTAGTATAACGCATCTTGTTGTAAAATTCAACGTAAAATTTGCAGCAAAAAACAAAAATTCCCTGAACTGCTGTTTCCGGCAGCTCAGGGGATTTCATACCTTATGCGTTGAACATATCCTTCAGCTTTTTGAAGAAGCCCTTACGCTTTTCGTAGTTTTCTTCTTTCAAAGTGCCCTCAAACTTCTTCAGGGCATCGCGCTGCGCCTTGTTCAGCTTTTTGGGGATCTCCACCTCGCACTTGACGTACATATCGCCGCGGCCACGGCCGTTCAGATACTGGATGCCCTTGCCGCGCAGGCGGAAGGTGGTGCCGCTCTGGGTGCCCTCGGGCACGGTGTACTCCACCTTGCCGTCAATGGAGGGCACGGTGACGCTGTCGCCCAGCACAGCCTGACTGTAAGTGATGGGCACGGTGACCCACACATCGTAGCCGTCGCGCTGGAACACCTCGCTGGGGCGCACGCTGACCATGACGATGACGTCACCGGCGGGGCCGCCGTTGGTACCGGCATCGCCCATGCCGCGCAGTGCAAAGCTCTGGTCGTCGTCGATGCCCATGGGGATGGACACCTCCAGCGTCTTTTTGGTAGCCACCTTGCCGCTGCCGTGGCAGACCTTGCAGGGGTTCTTTACCAGCTTGCCCTTGCCGCCGCAGCGGGAGCAGGGCTGCTGGGTCTGCATCACGCCAAAGGGGGTGCGCTGCTGGCGGATGACAAAGCCGCGTCCGCCGCAGTCCGGGCAGGTCTCGGGGCTGCTGCCGGCGGCGCAGCCGGAGCCGTGACACTCAGTACACTCCTGCTGGCGGGTGATGGTAATGTTCTTCTTGCAGCCGTGCACGGCCTCGTCAAAGCTCAGGGTGATGCGCACCCGGATGTCCTGCCCCTTGCGAGGGGCGTTAGGATTTGCCTGACGGGACGAGCCGCCAAAGCCGCCAAAGCCGCCGCCGAAGATATCGCCAAAGATGTCGCCCAGATCCACACCGTCGCCGCCAAAACCGCTGAAGCCGCCGGGGCCGCCGCCGTTCTGTGCTGCATAAGTGGGGTCAACACCGGCAAAGCCGTACTGGTCGTACAGCTGGCGCTTTTTCGGGTCCGAGAGCACCTCGTTTGCTTCGTTGATCTCCTTGAACTTTGCCTCGGCGTCCTTATCGCCGGGGTTATAGTCCGGGTGGTACTTCATGGCAAGCTTGCGGTATGCCTTTTTGATCTCGGCATCGCTTGCGCCCTTGGATACCCCCAGCACTTCGTAATAATCACGCTTTTCCTGTGCCATATCCACTCACCTCTCCGGGAACGCCCTCTCCGGGTAACGCCCCGGTCGGTTCCTCCTGTTCAAAAGCTCCCGCTTTGGTCTTTCGCAGCTGTTGTCTGCGCCCTCATCCGTCATGCCGCTTCGCGTCATGCCACCTTCCCCCGTCCGGGGGAAGGCTTTTGCGGCAGCGAGAACTCTTTTACTTATAAACCAGCAAGAGCCGCTCCGGCCTAAACCGGAGCGGCTTTTGCTCTATTGCGCGTGTGCCCGCCGGTTTGGCCGGACACAGCGCTTTGTGTCAAACTTAGACTTCCTTGAAGTCGGCATCCACAACGCCGTCATCGTTGGGCTTTTCGTTGGCTGCGCCTGCGTCAGCACCGGGCTGTGCACCGGCGGCCTGCTGTGCGGCAGCGGCTGCCTGATACATCTTCTCGAACACCTGGCTCAGGGCTTCCTGCTTTGCCTTGATGTCGTCCACGTTGCCGGACTGGACAGCGGTCTTCAGGTCAGCAAGCTTTGCCTCGGCATCGCTCTTCACGTCTGCGGGCAGCTTGTCGCCGTTCTCCTTCAGCATCTTCTCGGTCTGGAACACCATCTGGTCGGCACCATTGCGGATATCGACCTCTTCACGCTTCTTCTTATCGTCGGCAGCAAACTGCTCAGCTTCCTTCACAGCCTTGTCGATGTCGTCCTTGGACATATTGGTGGAAGCGGTGATGGTGATGTTCTGCTCCTTGCCGGTGCCCAGGTCCTTCGCGCTGACCTTCACGATGCCGTTTGCATCGATATCAAAGGTGACTTCGATCTGAGGCACACCACGGGGAGCCGGAGCAATGCCATCCAGGTGGAACACACCCAGGCTCTTGTTGTCGCGGGCAAACTCACGCTCGCCCTGCAGAACGTTGATCTCAACAGAGGGCTGGTTATCAGCGGCAGTGGAGAACACCTGGCTCTTGTGGGTGGGGATGGTGGTGTTGCGGTCGATGATCTTGGTGCACACGCCGCCCAGAGTCTCAATGCCAAGGCTCAGCGGGGTGACATCCAGCAGCAGCAGACCCTTCTTCTCGCCGTTCAGAACGCCGCCCTGAATAGCAGCACCGACAGCCACGCACTCATCAGGATTGATGCCCTTGAAGGGCTCGCAGTTCAGTTCCTTCTTCACGGCGTCGTAGACAGCGGGGATACGAGTGGAACCACCGACCATCAGGACCTTCTTCAGGTCAGAAGCGCGCAGACCTGCATCCTGCAGAGCCTTGCGCACGGGGGTCATGGTGCGATCGACCAGATCAGCGGTCAGCTCGTTGAACTTTGCGCGGGTCAGGGTCATATCCAAGTGCTTGGGGCCGGTAGCATCGGCGGTGATGAAGGGCAGGTTGATCTGGCTGCTCATTGCGCTGGACAGCTCGATCTTAGCCTTCTCGGCAGCTTCCTTCAAGCGCTGTGCAGCCATCTTGTCCTTGCGCAGGTCGATGCCGTTCTCGGTCTGGAAGGCGTCTGCCATCCAGTCAATGATGCGCTGGTCGAAGTCATCGCCGCCCAGATGGGTATCACCGTTGGTGGCCAGAACCTCGGTAACGCCGTCGCCCATCTCGATGATGGACACATCGAAGGTGCCGCCGCCCAGATCGTAGACCATGATCTTCTGGTCGTCCTCTTTATCCACACCGTAAGCCAGAGCAGCTGCGGTGGGCTCGTTGATGATACGGCGGACGTTCAGGCCGGCAATGGTGCCTGCGTCCTTGGTTGCCTGACGCTGGCTGTCGTTGAAGTAGGCAGGCACAGTGATGACAGCCTCGGTGACGGTCTCGCCCAGATAAGCCTCAGCATCAGCCTTCAGCTTCTGCAGGATCATAGCGCTGACCTGCTGGGGAGTGTACTCCTTGCCGTTCAGGGTCACCTTGTGGTCGGTGCCCATCTGACGCTTGATGGAAGAAACGGTGTTGTCGGGGTTGGTGATAGCCTGACGCTTTGCAACCTGACCTACCAGACGGTCGCCGGTCTTGGTGAAGCCGACAACGGACGGGGTGGTGCGGGCGCCCTCAGAGTTGGCGATGACAACGGGCTCGCCGCCCTCCATAACAGCTACGCAGCTGTTGGTAGTACCAAGGTCGATACCAATAATCTTACTCATAATGATGTCTCCTCTCGAAAGAACAAATCTTGTTTATATGATGCTTATGATGATGTCAAGCGGATGTTATTGCAAACTCCCTTGCGGGAGGTTCGGCTTGTTTATTCGGCCACCACAACGGTTGCATGGCGGATGATCTTGTCACCCAGCTTGTAACCCTTCTGGAAAACGGTGACCACCGTGCCGCTCTCCTGCCCGTCCGGGGCGGGGATCTGCTGCACAGCATTCATAAAGTTGGGGTCAAAGGGCTTGCCCAGCACCTCGATCTCCTCCACATGGAGGGCTTCCAGTGCCTTTGCCGCCTTATCCAGCGTCATGACCACGCCCTTTTTGTAGTTCTCGTCAGTGGTGGGGGCGTTGGCAGCCATATCCAGCGTATCCAGAATGGGGATGATCTTTTCCACTGCATGGGAAACACCGTCGCCAAACTTCTGATCGGCCTCGCGGGTGGAGCGCTTGCGGTAGTTGTCGTACTCGGCAGCCATGCGCAGCAGCTGATCCTTGGCCTGTGCAGCGTTCTTTTCCGCTGCATCCAGCTTTGCCTTAACGGCTTCCATCTCCCGGGCCTTCTTGTTGAACCAGCCGCCGTCCTTCTTCTTGTCCTCTTCGGTGGCAGCTTCGGCAGCAGCCTGTTCGGGCGCTGCGGCAGCGGTCTTTTCCTCGGGGGCAGTTTCCGGCTGCTCGGTCCCGGGCACCGTGTTCTTTGCTTCTTCGCTCATTCCAGATCCTCCTTATAGATCACAGTCCGCCGTGGTACGGCAGTCTGCGGGGTGTCTTTTCGTTTGCCGCTCATGCCCTCGCCCAGCTGGTCTGCAAACTCGTGCAGCAGGGGCATCAGCTTCTGGAAGGGCATCCGGGTGGGGCCGATCAGGGCAATGGAGCCCCACAGCCCGCCGCCTACCAGATACCGGTCGCTCACGATGCACAGCCCGGGGATCTGCGGTTCCAGATCCTCGCCCAGCAGCACGCTTTCGCTGCGGTTTTCCGGGGGTGCGATCAGGCTTGCGGCCTGTTCCTCGTCGTTCAGCAGGGTAAGGATATCACCCACCCGGCCGTCCAGCTGCGGCCAGTCCAGCAGGTACTGCTCGCCGCCCAGAAATACATGGGGCTTTACGCTGTCCTGCAAAATTGCGGCTGCGGCGCTGACCACCGGCACAAGCTCCGGTGCGATCTGGCCACACAGCTCGCTGAGCATCCGGGTGGAAAGATCCACCGGTGCCACAAAGGTAAGGTTGCGGTTGAGCAGCGCCGCAAGGGCAGCTGCATTTTCCCGGGAAAGCCCGGTGCGTACCCGCGCCACCCGGGTGCGGACGTAACCGGCAGTGGTCACAGCCAGCACAGCGGCTGCGCTGCGGCCCACCTGCACCACCTCGTAATGGGCAATGCACAGATCCTCGGCGCAGGGGGTGCTGACGGCGGCGGTGCAGCCGCTGATGGCGGCCAGCGCCTTGGCAGCGCCCTGTGCCAGCTTTTCCGGCTCATGGTCTAGGCTGGCGAACACCGCATCCACCCGGGCGCGGGTAACGCGGTCCAGCGGCTGATCATCGGTCAGCAGGTTGTCCAGATAATACCGGTAGCCCTTGGCGCTGGGCACACGGCCTGCGCTGGTGTGGGGCTGCTCCAGCAGACCCAGCTTTGTCAGCGCCGCCATCTCGTTGCGCAGCGTTGCGCTGGACACTGCCATATCAAAGTAGTTTGCCAGCACGCTGCTGCCCACCGGCTCGCCCTCAAGGCCATACAGCGCCACGATTGCCTGCAAGACCCGTTGCTTGCGTGCATCCATCGTCATAGCGCCTGCCTCCTTTTTGTATTGCTTTTGTTTGTTTAGCACTCCTTGTTCCTGAGTGCTAAGACCATTATAACCGTTTTTGCCCTGCTGTCAAGCCCTTTGCAAAAATGTTTATAAAGATTCATAATTCTGTCATAAAGGGGGTGTGAACTCCCTCAGTCAAAGCCTGCGGCTTTGCCAGCTCCCTCTGGGAGGGAGCCTTTGGCATGGTGGCACAGTTTCCGGCTCAAGCGCAAAGTTTGCGGGCGTGCCCGCTCCCCCTTGGGGGAGCTGTCGCGCAGCGACTGAGGGGCTTTGAAACGGCGGAGCCGGAAAAAACGGTTAAAAGATCTTCACGCCGAACAGGCGTGAATCTTCAGTTTTTTCCGGTGTAGCCCACTTCTTTGGGGTTAAAAGGGGCGAGCAGCCCCTTTTTCGTGGCTCCAGCGCGTCGAAATCGCTGGCACTTTTCTGGTTCTCTTTTGGTGTCAAAAGAGAACGTCCCCGGGCAGCAGTGTTTTAGTTTTCCCTCCTTTTTCAGCCATTCGCGCAGTTTTAACCCCCATTCGCGCAGAATTTCTTTTGTTTTTGCCCAGTTTATGGTATATTTATAGTAACGAGACCCCCGTATAAAAACCACACGAAAGGAGCGAACCCCTATGAAAGCCAAACGCATTGTAAGCATCCTGCTGACCGGCAGTATGCTGCTGTCCCTGCTGCCGGTGTCTGCACTGGCAGCCGCCCCGGTGTTCGATGCACCTGCCCAGACCACGACCAAAAAGGCGGCCCCCCCTTGTGCAGGAGGCCGACGCCTCCCGCAGCACCGAGGAGGAAGCCGCCACCCGCAGCAGCCGTGATCTGGACGCAGAAAACGGCACCGCCGAAAGCTTTACCATCCAGCTGAATGCCGAAGGCAAGCCCGCAGACAGCGGCGACGATGGCAATTGGTACTACGATCCAAGTTCCGGCGGTCGGCTGTACCTGTACAATGGCGGCTGTACCCTGAAGCCCTCTTCGGAATCCGGGGCTGAAAGCGCCCTGCAAGGGGTAGAGCTGATCATCAACCAAGACGCCGACTTTGCCGACGGCACCGTTGGCTGTTGGACTAACAATGCCGGCACTATCTCCGGTGGCACCTTCCAAAAAGCGGTGCACAACGATGCCACCCCCAACAATCAGGGGTTCATCCTTGACGGCATCTTCAAAGAACAGGTACACAACTGGGGCACCATCTCCGGTGGCATCTTCCAAGGGGAGGTGCACAACTGGGGCACCATCTCCGGCGGCACCTTTGAGGAAGTTGTCGAGATGAACGAGTCCCCCGAAGGGGCCAAAATTGAGGGTGGAACCTTTAAAAAGGGTATAGAGCTCAATGCGTACTTCCCCACCATCACCATCAAAGACGGCCTGTTTGACGGCGAGGTTTCTGCCGCAGAAGGTTACTCCGGCACGCTTAGCATCAGCGGCGGCTACTTTGTGAACAAACCCTCTCTGCCGGTAGGCAGCGACACCCGCTTTACCACGGTGAGCGATCAGTCATACAGAACCTTCCAAGTGCCTGTAAATGGAGACTGGTCTGAAAGCGGCTACAACAAACTTTATGTTCCCAACGGATCACCTGCGCAGCCCAACACCATTACCGTAAAGACTCATACCAAACTACTCTATTACCTTGCAGACGGTGAACAGTTCCCCGTACCTGACAGCGACAGTGACAGCTATGTTTACAAGATTCCTGTGCAGAACTATGAAAAGATCGTTCTGGTGACCGAGGAGCCTTCGGCACCCCCAACGGACGACCCCGGCGAGCTTGACCCGGCGTTCTCCTCCGGCGCAGCCGCACTTGGCATCGTGCTGGGCACTGCGGGTCTGGGTTATATCACCTATGCTCACATCTCTTCCCTGTACCTGTACTATACCCTGCCGGGCGGCTTTATCCCCTCCACCCGGCAGGAGCTGGCAAACGTCCTGTGGACGACTGCCGGCAAGCCCGACCCTGTAAGCACCGCACTGTATACCGATATCCCCGCTGACGCTATCGAGCAGCAGAAGGCCGCCCGCTGGTGCGTGGAGCAGGGTCTGCTCTCCGACTACGGCGCAACCTTCGGCCCGGACACCAAGGTGACCAATGCCCGCATCATCCGCGCATGGAACAGCCTGAAAAAGGTGCCTGTGACCATCACCAAATAATCATCCTCACATTCATCCTTTCATGTACACCGCCGCCCGGCTTGCTTCCACAGGCCGGGCGGCGGTGTTTTCACTCCTCCATCTGCTTTGCCAGAAAGGCCGCTGCCACTGCAACCGCCTTGCACTGGGCGTCCTCCGGGCAGGCGGCGCGGTCCTCGGTCAACAGACCCACCGCGCCGGTCACGTCCCCGCCCGCCAGTACCGGCGCGGCGCATAGCAGCACCCGGGGTGCGCCCTCGCAGGGCAGCAAGGTCTTTTCCGGTGTGCCGGGGCTCTGGTAGGGCTTGCGGGCTTCCATGAGCTTTTCCAGCGGCTGGCTGATGCTGCGGTCGGTCAGCTCCCGCCGCCCGCTGCCGCTGACCGCCAGAATGCGGTCCCTGTCGCACACAAAGGCGGTCAGTGCAAACTGGCGGCTGAGCACCTCTGCCAGCTGGGCGGCAAGGGTGTTCACCTCGCCCATGGGCGAGTACTTTTTAAAGATCACTTCCCCGTCGCCGGTGGTAAAGATCTCCAGCGGGTCGCCCCGCCGGATGCGCTGGGTGCGGCGGATCTCCTTGGGGATCACCACCCTGCCAAGCTCGTCAATGCGGCGCACGATACCGGTTGCTTTCATTTATAGTGTCCTCCTTTTGGTTTCCTTTGTATGTAGTATCTGTCAGCGGCGGCAAATTATACCGGCAGCGCATTTTTTGCTTTGCCCGCCGCATTGCGTTCCGGGCGGGGTTCTGCTACAATAAATAGGAATAAACCCAAAGAAAGCAGGTGTCCGCATGGCACACATCCTTATTCTGGGCGGCGGTGCCGCCGGACTGGCCGCTGCGCTGGCGGTTGCACAGGCCGCGCCCTCTGCCCGCGTCACGGTGCTGGAGCGCAACCCCAAGGTGGGCAAAAAGCTGCTGGCTACCGGCAACGGCCGCTGCAATCTGGACAACACCGCCATTGCGCCGGAAAAATACTTCACCGCCGACCCCGCCGCGCTGCGGCCTTTGCTGGCGGCGGTGGATGCCGCCGCGCCGCTGGCGTGGTTCGAGCAGCTGGGGCTGTACACCCGCACCGATGAAGCCGGGCGGGTGTACCCCTATTCCAATCAGGCCGCCGACGTGCTGGCGCTGCTGGAACTGCATTTGCAGCGGCACAAGGTACAGCTGCGCACCGGCTGCACGGTAAGCACCCTGCGGCAGAGCAAGGGCGGCTACGCCGTACAATTTGCAAACCCCGAGGGCGATATGGAAAGCCTGCGGGCAGATGCCGTTATCTGCGCCATGGGCGGTGCTGCCGGGCCGCAGTTCGGCACGGACGGCTTCGGCACCCACTTTGCCGCCGCCTGCGGCGGGCAGATGCGCCCGCTCTACCCCTGCCTGACCGCCCTGCAATGCGCAAAGCCGAACAAGAGCCTTGCGGGCATCCGCGCCAAAGCTGCCGCCCGCCTGCTGGACGGCGACCGGGTGCTGGCAGAAGAAATTGGCGAGGTGCAGTTTACCGACTACGGGCTTTCCGGCATCTGCATCATGCAGCTGTCCGGCCTGCTTGCCCCCGGGCGCAGACCGAGAACCCCGGTCGTGGAACTGGACCTGTTCCCGGAACTGAGCGAGATGGACCTGACCCGTCTGCTTGCCCGGCACGCCATTCAGACTGCATCCGACACCCTTGCCGGGTTCTGGACAGGTCTGCTGAACGTCAAGCTGGGCTACGCCCTCTGGGAAGCCGCCAATATGCCCAACAACCGCTCGGTCAAACAGATGCAGCCCCTCGCCCGCACCGCCAAGCACTGGCGGTTCGAGGGGCTTACCCCCTGCGGCTGGCGGCAGGCGCAGACCACCGGCGGCGGGCTTGCCCTGACCGAGGTGGAACCGACCTTCCAGTTCAAGGGCTGTCCGGGGCTGTACTTCGTGGGTGAAACGCTGGACTGCGCCGGAAGCTGCGGCGGCTTCAACCTGCACTGGGCGTTCGGCAGCGGCCTTGCCGCCGGGCGGGACGCCGCAAAGCACCTTTGCAGCCGAAAACGGTAACAAAAAAGGGCTCCTGAAGCGCCAGCTGGCGCTTCAGGAGCCCTTTTTATTTTTACTCGCCCTTGGAAAGCAGCTTTGCACGCTCCAGCGCGGGGCGCAGTGCCAGATACAGCACCACGGCGCAGGCAGTGGAAGCCACACTGTTCACAAAGGTGACGCCGCCGGCGATTTTGGTCAGCGCCTGTGCCACGGTGTACTCCTGCCCAAAGATGTACACGTTGCGGAAGTAGCCAAGGAAGGGGTCGGTGAACACGTTCAGCAGCAGACCGGAACCCGCAGAGACGATCACCTTGACCAGATACCCGGCGCTGTGACGATCCTGATCCCGCAGCTTGAACACCTTATGTGCCACGGCACCGCAGGTGATGCCGATGATGAACTTGAGCACGAAGGTGGTAATAGCGTAGCCCGGGTCACCGGCAAGGATATCCGCCAGCGCCAGACCGATGGCACCCGCCAGACCGCCGGATACACCGTCCAGCAGCAGCGCCGTCAGGGCGGTAAAGGTGTTGCCCAGATGGAACGAGGAACCGCCGTAGAACGGGATGCGGAAGAACAGGTAGGCCACAAGGCTCAGCGCAGCCATCACGCCGGTAAGCGCCAGCTCGTGCACTGTAAAGCGGCGCTTGTACAGCACACTGAAAAACAGGATCAGGATAACGACGACTGCCAGCAGCAGCCACATTGCAGTAGTAGACATGATACTTTCCCTCCAATCGCGCCGATAACCCCACAAAACCACTTGACATTTGGGTGTCCGGCGGGTATGCTCCTATTATACGCAAAACTGACCCCATGAAAATACCCAGAACAAAGTTTTTTTATGGGGTCAGTTTGACGCAATGCCCAGATGGGAGGGATATTCTATGGTACATCTGACCACGGCACTGGACCCGGCTTCGGCGGTGCCGCTGTACGAGCAGCTCTACCGCAGCCTTGCCGCCGAGATGCGGGCGGGCACCCTGACGGCGGGCACCCGGATGCCCGGCAAGCGGCGGCTGGCGGCAGAGCTGTCGGTCTCGGTGAACACGGTGGACACCGCCTACCAGATGCTGGCAGCCGAGGGCTACCTGACCGCCCGGGAGCGCAGCGGCTTCACGGTGCAGGAGTATCTTGCCCTGCCGCAGGGGGTGCAGCCGCCCGCGGCGCCCTCTGCGCCGACGGCAGTGCACCCCGCCGATGCCACCCCGCCGGTGCAGTTCGATTTATCCACCCGGGGCGTGGACCCGGGGCTGTTCCCCTTCCGCACATGGGCACGGCTGCAAAAGGAACTGCTGTACTCCGCGCCGGAACTGCTCACCCCCGGGGATGCCCGGGGCGACGCTGCTCTGCGGCAGGCGCTGGCAGAGTATCTGGCCGAGTACCGGGGCGTGCAGTGCGACCCGGAGCAGCTGGTGGTGGGTGCAGGGCTGGAATATCTGCTGGGGCTGCTGGCACCGCTGCTGCCCGGCCCTGCCGCCGTGGAGACTCCCGGCTACCCCCGTGCCCGGCAGGTGCTGGAAAACAACGGCGTGTCCTGCCGCTGCCTGCCGGTGGACGCGGATGGGCTGTCGCTGACGGCCCTTTCCGCCAGCGATGCGGCGGTGTGCTACGTCACCCCCAGCCACCAGTTCCCCACCGGGGTCACCATGCCCGCCGGACGCCGGGCCGAGCTGCTGCACTGGGCAGCCCGCGCCCCGGGACGGCGATACATCATAGAGGACGACTACGACTCCGAGTTCCGTTTTGACACCCGCCCGCTGCCCAGTTTGCAGGGCATGGCGGGCGCAGACGGCCCGGTGGTGTACCTGTCCACCTGCTCCCGCAGCCTTGCCCCGGGCATCCGCATCGCCTACATGGTACTGCCCCGGCAGCTGCTGGGCGCATGGCAGGCCAAGTACCGGCTGTACTCCGGCACGGTGGGACGGTTTGAGCAGCAGACGCTGGCGCGCTTTATCACCGGGGGCTATTTCACCCGGCACTTAGCGCGGGAGCGCACCGCCTACAAAGCCCGCCGGGATGCACTGGTGGCGGCGCTGCGCACCTCCTTTGCACCGGAAGAGCTGACCCTTGCGGGGCTGCACACCGGCCTGCACCTGCTGGCGCAGCTGAAAGACCCGCCGCCGGACGCCGCCCTGCGGGCTGCTGCCCGGCAGTATGGGGTGCGCTGTTCCCTGCTGAGCGACTACGACCTGACCGGCACGGCACACTCTGCCGCCGGGACGCTGGTGCTGGGTTATGGCTCGCTGCCGGACGCGGACTGCGCCGCCGCCGGGGAGAGGTTGAAAAAGCTCTGCACCGCCGCCCGGGAAGCATCGGACACCGTATAGTGTCCGCCTGCCCACGTCCCGGGCAGGGCGTCAGCGGTGATATCCACCGGCTCGGCGCTGGTGGCTAAAAATTCCAGCGTGCGTTCCAGTGTAGCAAGGTCTACGGCGGTCAGGCTGGTCAGCAGGCTGCTGCTCACCTCCCGCAGACCCTGCGGCAGGGTGGTGGGCAGCAGCTCCAGCGCCTGCCGGAAAAACGCATCCCACACCGCCGCCCGGGCGGCGGCGCTGCGCCGGGGCGAAAGAGAAGTGTCGGCATCCAGCGCCGCTAAAAAGCTGTGGGCATCGGCGGCGGAGATGCCCTGCACCCCGGTGCCTTTGCCGTACCGCGCCAGCTGCTCCGGGGTGAGCGCCCCGGTAAAGCCCACCCGCACTGCACCGTACCGCGCCGCAAGCTTTGTCAGCACCGCCGGGGCGATGGCAAGATAATCGGTATCCTCCGGCAGAGCGAACACCTCGCCCAGCGCCTCCCGGCAGCGGGCGGGGCCTGCGGCGGCGTAACAGTCCGCGAGGGGGACGTTCTTGCCCCCAAAGGGCACTTCCAGCGCGGCGGGCACCGCCAGTAGATGGATGCAGTTCTGCCCGGCGTTCAGGTAAGCCAGCACAAAGCCCGGGGTCTCGTCTGCCACGCACAGCAGCACGGTGCACCGGTCTGTGGCCTTGGGCAGACGGATGGGCACCCCGCTCTGGCTTTTTGCAGCCTGCCGCAGACTGCTGCGCAGCTGGGCGCGGCTGAGCAGCACCGTGCCGCCCACCAGCGGCAGCAGCACCAGCAGGGCGGCGCACAGCGCCGCCCAGAAGGGACGCCAGCCGCTGCGTTTTGCGTGTTTCATGGCTCTGCCTCCTTTTTGTGCATAAAGCATGACCCAACGGGCGACCCTTTATGCAGAAAGGCAGGGATGCTGTATGGATAAAACCGAAAACCCCAACAAAAAAGACCGCGAGGAACAGGAGGACTTCTGGCTGACGCTGGAACCCCTTCCCGCCCCAGACCCCGAAAAGCCCTCCGCACCGCATGAGGACTAAGGCTGCTGCATAGGATACGGTAAAAAGGGGGGATGGGATGCCAGAGCGGTTCATGCGGGGGATCGAGGCCGTGAACGGCATCGTGTGGGGGCCGATGGGGCTGGGGCTGCTCTTCGGCACCGGGCTGCTGCTGACGGTGCGCACCGGGGGCTTTCAGCTGCGGCGGTGGGGCTACTGGATGCGGCACACCCTCGGCGCCATCCTGACCGACCGGAGCGTCACCGCCCATACCGCCCGCGAGGAACAGGCCATCAGCCAGTTTCAGAGCCTGTGCACCGCGCTGGCGTCCACCATCGGCACCGGCAACCTTGTGGGAGTGGCTACCGCCATCCTTTCCGGCGGGGCGGGGGCGGTGTTCTGGATGTGGGTCATGGCGCTGCTGGGCATGATGACCAGCTACGCCGAGAGCGTGCTGGGCATCTACTACCGCCGCAAAGACCCGGCGGGCGGCTGGCGCGGCGGGCCGATGTACTACCTGCGGGACGGCCTTGGCGGCAAGCCGGGGCGGGTGCTGGCGGTGCTGTTTGCTGCGTTCTGCGCGCTGGCAAGCTTTGGCATCGGCAACCTGAGCCAGCTCAATTCCATCGCGGGCAATCTGCAGGCAGCTTTTGGCGTGCCGGAGGCCGTCACCGGCGCAGTGCTGGCGGCAGTATCGGCGGTGATTTTGCTGGGCGGGCTCAAGCGTGTGGCTGCGGTGGCAGAAAGGCTTGTCCCCGCCATGGCGCTGCTGTACATCGTGGGTGCGCTCACCGTGGTGGGGGTGCACATCACTGCCGTCCCGGCGGCGCTTGCCACCATCGTAAAGGGCGCGTTCGGGCTGCGGGCCGCCGGTGGGGGCATCGTAGGCTATGGGCTGTCCCGGGCGGTCACTTGGGGCTTCAAGCGGGGTGCTTTTTCCAACGAAGCGGGGCTTGGCTCCTCGGTGATGGTGCACGCGGCTTCCAACGTAAAGGAGCCGGTGCAGCAAGGCATGTGGGGCATTTTTGAGGTGTTTGCAGACACCATGGTGGTGTGCACCCTGACGGCGCTGGTGGTGCTGACCTCCGGCTTTGTGGATCTGGACACCGGGCGCATTGCCGCCGGGGCGGCGGGCAGTGCACTGGTGGGGCAGGCCTTTGATGCCGTGTTCGGTGCACTGGGGTCCAAGCTGATCGCGGTGTGCATCCTGCTGTTCGCCTATTCCACCGCGCTGGGCTGGAGCTGTTACGGCTGCAAGGCTGTGGAGTATCTCTTCGGCGCAGGGGCAGGGACATTTTACCGGGTGCTGTTCGTAGCGCTGATGCCGGTGGGCGCGGTGATACGGCTGGACCTTGCATGGACGCTTTCCGACACCTTCAACGGCCTGATGATGCTGCCGAACCTCATCGGCGTGGTGGCGCTGTCCGGTACGGTGGTGAAGATCACACAGAACTACCTCGCCCGCAAGTTGCACGGCAGCGCCGCGCCGCCGCTGTTGTCTGCGGGCGAGACGATTTAAAATCGTCAGCCGTCCCCTTGTCCCGGGGCGGAGTTTGTGCTATGCTAAGGGATACAAGCGATTTTTTGCGCTGAGAGGAGGAGCCCCATGGCCGCCGTAAAAACACGGAATACCGCTACCCTTATGACCGAGGGCAGCATTGTAAAAAGCCTGCTGCTGTTTGCCCTGCCGCTGATCTTCGGCAACCTGCTGCAGCAGATGTACAACACCGCCGACAGCATCATCGTGGGCAATTTTGTGGGCAGCAACGCCCTTGCCGCCGTGGGCTCCAGCGGGTCGCCCATCTACCTGCTCATCGGCTTCAGTCAGGGGCTTGCCGTGGGCGCGGGCGTGGTGGTGTCGCAGTATCTGGGCGCGGGCGACCACAAGGAGACCCGCGAGGCGGTGCACACCTCCCTTGCCATTGCGGTGGTCATGGGGCTTTTGCTGACGGTGGGCGGCGTTGCCTGCGGGCGCGCTTTGCTGGTGGCCATGAACACCCCCGCCGAGGTGCTGGCCGATGCCGTGACCTATATCCGCATCTACTTTGGCGGGGTGCTGTTCAGCGTAGTGTATAACATGACCGCCGGCATCCTGAACGCCGCCGGCAACTCCCGCCGCTCGCTGGTGTATCTGGCATGGGCGTCGGTGACCAACATCGTGCTGGACCTTTTGTTCATCGTGGGGCTGCGGATGGGGGTGGCGGGCGCTGCCATCGCCACAGACCTGAGCCAGCTGGTGTCCTGCGTGCTGAGCCTGCGCTTTTTGATGAAAAGCGAGGACGCCTGCCGGGTGGAACTTTCCGCCATCCGGCTGCACCGCAAAATGGCAGGCCGCATCATCCGGGTGGGTCTGCCCACCGGCATCCAGAATATGGTCATCTCCTTTTCCAACGTGCTGGTGCAGGCCAGCGTGAACAGCTACGGTGCCGCCGCCATGGCGGGCTTTGCGGCCTACATGAAGATCGATGGCTTCAACATCCTGCCGGTGAGCAGCATCAGCATGGCAGCTACCACCTTTGTGGGGCAGAACTACGGCGCGGGGCGTCTGGACCGGGTAAAGCGCTCGGTGTGGGTCACCCTTGCCATCGGGGTCATCTACACCCTTTGCACCGGCGCGGCGCTATTGGCCGGACAGGACGCCATTCTGCACCTGTTCACCGCCGACGAGGCCGTAGTCACCTACGGCAAGCTGGCTATGCGGTGGTTCTGTCCGTTCTACTTCCTGCTCAGCATTCTGCACGGCCTTGCCGGTGCCGTGCGCGGCACGGGTGCCAGCATCCCGCCCATGGTGGTGCTGCTGGTCTCGCTGTGCCTGTTCCGGGTGGTGTGGATCCAGTTTCTGCTGCCCTTCTTCTCCGGCATCGAGGGCGTGTTCATCCTCTATCCCGTCAGCTGGGGTCTGGGCGCATTGCTCATGATCCTGTATGCGTGGAAGGGCAAATGGATGGAGTATCATACATAACATTTTTACAAACAACGACCCGCCGCACTGAAAGAGATGCGGCGGGTCGTTGTTTTTCAGGTACTCCTGTCGGGGCAGCTTACCATGCAAAGCCCACGGAGTCCATGTCGATCTTCTTTTCCATCAGCCCCAGACGGCTCTCGATGAAGTTGACAGCCATATCCGGCCACTGGGCGATCTGGGTGTAATAGTCCACATAGCCCTTGGTGCCAGTGCCCAGACCCACACCGTGGGGCGCATCGGGTGCCAGATAGAAGCTGAAATCCTTGAAGATATCCGCGCACTCCGGCAGAGAGGGCAGCATCATCGCACTCAGGCCATCTTTCTGACCCACAACACCAAAGACCGGAGGCAGGTTGGGGTTCTTCGTGAAGTTCAGACCAGTGACGAACAGTCCGTAGATGGGAATCGCCACATTCAGGTCAGCGCTCTCATGGTCCACAGCATCGCAGACGTAGCTGGGGTAGACCTTATCCGGGGTATTCGTAGTGCCGAACTGGTCGGCCACCACCTGCATCACATTCATGCCGCCGGCAGAGAAGCCCACAGCGATCATGATATCGGTCTTGCCGATGTGTTTTTCAGAGGCGTTGTGGCGGATGTAGCGGATAGCACGGGCCAGATCCAGCTGCTGATCCACAGCGGCATAAGGGTTGACGCGGCGCTGCAGCACAAAGGCGTTGTAGCCGTTCTTGTTGAAGAACTCGGCCACAGGGTAGCCTTCCACCACGTTGTTGCGGTGGGTGCTGCCGCCGCCTGCAATAATGATCACGTTGCCCTTCACCTTGCCCTGATCCCGCAGCAGGTATGGGTTCAGGAAGGGACGGAAGCCCTCGTTATCGTAGCAATTTTCCCAGTTGGTGGGCAGCGGAGATTCCACGGCCATCTGATCTCCCCAAATTTCCCAAACGGTGCTCTTGGGGTCCTTGATCTGGCGCAGCGCCTTGCGGGCATTGGTCAGAGCAACACACATATCGTAGTGGGAGGCGTTGATACCGGGCACAGGTGCACCGTCCACCTTCTCGTACTGAGCACGGGACAGCTTGTGGAACAGCACATAGAACTTGTCAAAATCGCCCCGGAAAGCAGCCGGATAAAAGGCCACCTCGCGGGAGAGACGGAGTTCCTCTGCCACCATGGCCTGCACCTCAGCATCGGTGTGCACGCCAGCGTTTTCAGCAAAGGATGCGGGCGCCATGCCAGCCACTGCGCCCATGGTCACAGCAGAAGCGGCAGAAAGCTTCATAAAGTCTCTTCTGTTCATCATCATTTCTCCTTTTAAATGCAGACGGCTCATTTGTGCAGAGCAAAGCCGTCCAAAGCTGTGCAGCAAACGCCCTGCTGCCGGGCCCGATAGACATTCCAGTTGTATCATGCCATCGAAATCTGCACAAATCGTACCACAATATAACGAGCTTGTAAATAGATTTTGTTGTTTTTGTGCGAAATTGATATATTAGTATGCCAGTTCTTGTGAAAATCAACAAGCATGAGAATGGGTACAAAAAAGGACTGCCATGCACTCTGCACGGCAGTCCTTTTTTATCTTATTACAGCTTTTCAAACACCAGAAAGCGGAAGGCGATGGTGGTGGTCAGCTGCGGCAGAGCCGCAAGGCGGGCAGCACCGTCGCGGGGTGTTTTCCAGTAGTAGGGGGTCATGGCGAACAGGGCTTCCAGCTGGGCGGCGGGCACGGTGATGGTTCCCTGCACCTCACGCTCATCAATGGCGCGGAAGCCCGGGTACTCCACCTGCTGCACCGGGTTTTTGTAGGGCTTTTCGTAGAGCACGGCCTTCATCTGGTACAGATGCTCTGCCCCCGGCACAACGTAGATCATGCGCCCGCCCGGGCGCAGCACCCGGCTGAATTCCTCCTGTGCAAAGGGCGAAAAGCAGTTCAGCAGCACATCTGCCCAGCCGGTGCGCACCGGCTGGCTGAAGCTGGACGCCACCGCATACTGCGCGGCGGGCAGCGCCTTTGCCGCCAACCGCACGGCGGGCTTTGCGATATCGAACCCGGCCAGCTGCAGCGGCTTTTCTGCCGCCGCGAACTGCTGCGCGATGCAGCGGTCGTACCAGCCCTCGCCGCAGCCTGCGTCCAGCAGATGCAGCGGGGCGTCCTTCGCGGCGGGCACGCCGTGGGCAAGGCACAGCTCCCCCAGCGCCTGCCCGAAGATGCCGTAGTATCCGGCGTTCAGGAAGGCGCGGCGGGCGGCAACCATCTCCTTGCTGTCCCCGGGGGCTTTGGTGCGCATGCTTTGCACCGGCAAAAGATGCCAGTAGCCCTCCCGGGCGCGGTCAAAACAGTGGCCTTTTTCACATTTCAGGTCATTCTCCCCTTGCAGCGCGCCGCCGCACAGGGGGCACTGCCACGGGGCAAAGGCTTCGTTCCGGCTCATACTTCTTCGCTGTGATCCTCAATGGGTGCGGTAGCACCGCCGTGGGCGTCCATATACTCCTCAAAGCTGGTATACTTCTGCTGGGGCGGGCGGCGGCTGATGAGCATCAGCCCCGGGTCCTCGTCCCGGGCGGCGGCATTGCGGCCGCGGCGGGCAGGCTCAGCCTTGGGGGCGCGGGGTGCGCTGCCGGTGCGGTTCTGGCTGCCTGCATTGCCGCGCTCGTTGCGGACAGGGCGGGCGTTATTGTTCTGGGCTGCGGGGCGGGCATTGCGCTGTTCACCCCGGTCGTTGCGGTCGTTGCGACGGCTGCCGCTGCGGCTTGCGTTCTGGTTATTCTGGGGCTCCTGTGCGCTGCGGATGGCAGGTGCTGCCGGAGCAGCAGGAGTCTTGCGTGCCGGGCGCAGCGGAGTAGCCTCCGGGGCGCTGACAAAATGGGGGTCAAACTTGGGCTGGACGTTGCTGCCCCGGGCGGGGGCGGCATTCTCGCGGCGGGCGCGGGGCGCTGCCGTCTCCTTGGGGGCGTTTGCGCCCCGGTTGTTGGCGCGGCGGTCGTTGCGGGCCCCGCGCTTTGCGTTGCTGTCTTGCATCAGTGTTTCCTCTTTTTTCGGTTTTGCAGGCACCGCGTTCTTTGCAGCCTTCGGCTCCTGCTTCGGCGCGGGCGCAGCTGCTTTTGCAGCTTTTGCGGGCGCAGTTTCGGCCTGTTTTTCTGCTTCGGGGCGGGGCTTTTTGCCGCGCACGGGCAGCACCGGGCGCACCGGGGCGGGCACGCCGTCCCACGGATGACCGGATACCACCGGGATCTTGCGGCGGTTCAGCTTTTCGATGCCTGCCAGATACTCCTGCTCCTCCGGGGCGCAGAAGCTGACGGCGGTGCCGTCCGCACCGGCGCGGGCAGTGCGCCCGATGCGGTGCACATAGGTCTCCGGCACCTCGGGCAGATCGTAGTTGAACACATGGGAAAGCTCGCTGATATCAATGCCGCGTGCGGCGATATCGGTCGCCACCAGCACCCGGGTCTTGCCGGACTTGAAATCCTCCAACGCGGTCACGCGGGCGGTCTGGCTCTTGTTGCCGTGGATGGCGGCGGCGGGGATGCCCTGCTTTGTCAGATCCTTTGCGATCTTATCCGCGCCGTGCTTGGTGCGGCTGAACACCAGTGCGTTGACCACCGGCGGCTGTAAATTTTTGATGAGCCACGGCAGCAAAAGCTTTTTGTTGCCCTTTTCCACATAGTACAGGCTCTGCTGGATGCGGTCCACGGTGCTGGACACCGGGTCCACCTTGACAAAGGCGGGGTCATGCAGGATGCCGGAAGCCAGCTGCTCGATCTCGGCGGGCATGGTGGCGCTGAACATCAGGTTCTGGCGCTGGGCGGGCAGCTTTGCAATGACCTTTTTCACGTCATGGACAAAGCCCATGTCCAGCATTCGGTCGGCCTCGTCCAGCACAAAAATTTCCAAAGCGGACAGGTCGATAAAGCCCTGCCCGATCAAATCGTTCAGCCGTCCCGGGCAGGCGATAAGGATGTCCACGCCCTTTTTCAGCGCTTCCACCTGCGGTGCCTGCCCCACGCCGCCAAAGATGACGGTGCTGCGCAATTTCAGGTACTTGCCGTAGGCTTCAAAGTTTTCGCCGATCTGCAAAGCCAGCTCCCGGGTGGGGGTCAAAATCAGCGCACGGACAGCGCCCTTGCGGCGGGGCGCATTGGCGGTGAGCCGGTCCAGCATGGGCAGCGCAAAGGCCGCCGTCTTGCCGGTGCCGGTCTGGGCGCAGCCCATCAGATCCCGGCCAGCCAGCACCGGCGGGATGGCCGCTGCCTGAATGGGCGAGGGGGTCTCGTAGCCCGCTTCCTGCACAGCGCGCAGCAGCGGGGCGGACAGATTCAGTTCTTTAAATGTCATGGTTCTCCTATTATTCTGTGATCTTCCGGCACTCGATGTAGTAGCGCTTTTCCTCCGCGTGTCCCATGCTGAAGGTCTTGCGGGGCAGCACGCCGCCCATCACAACGCCGCGGAACAGGTCGCTCTTGGCGAAGGGCGGCATCAAAAACGCCACGGCGCCCTGCTTGCACAGCGCACGCACAGCCGGCTCGTCATGCACATAGTCCACCTTTGCTTCCGGGTGGCGCTCGATATAATCCGAAATAAAATCGTCGATGGTGCCCACGGTCAGCGGCTCGGTGGGGTCCTCAAAGCTGAGCACATTGGCCATGTGGGGGCCTGCCAGCGTAAAGGGCTGCTTTTTGCTGCCGCCAAAGCAGCAGCCTACCATGTTGGAATCGCTCCATGTAATCAGGCTCAGCAGTACAGTGGCGCAGTCCACGTTGAACAGTACCCGGTGGATGGGCTCGATCTCAATAGCCGGGGAGTGCACGTTGCACACCTCTGCCAGACACCAGCGGGCGGGGTGATTTTCTGCCTGCTCCGGGGTCAGGGTCTTTTTCAGCTCCTCCCAGCAGGCTTTTGCGGTAGCCAGCGAATGGTTGCCGTCGCCCACGGCCAGCGTCAGCGGGTCGCGGCGGGTGGCATCGGGGTATTTCTTGTCAAATTCTTCCTGACTGCCCAGCACGGTCAGCGCGTTTTCGATCTGCGCGATGAGGGCGGGATCCTCCACCGCCCAGCCTGCCACATGGCCGCCGCCCAGCATCAGCTCGCCCTCGTACACCTTGGGCAGGCTGTCCTTGTGGGCGGCAATGGGCTCGATGAGGGTGCAGTCCGGGTCATCCGCCAGCATCATGATGTGGGGCGTTTCCAGCGCAGCGCCGGTACGCACCTTCATGCGGGGCGGGATGCGGCTTTCCACGGTGCACTCGCTGGGGCGCACGGTGCATTTTTCGCCCCGGCGGTAGCTGTAAGCCTCCAAGTCCACACGTCCTACAAGACCCTGCCGCACCCGGCCGCTCTGCTCGGTGCGCTCTACATAGATAAAGCCGTCCACCGCCCGGGTGAGCACATTTTTGGCGTAATCCTGCATGGTGGCGTGGATCTTTTCCACCCGCGCGTCGGCGTCTCCGTCCTCCAGATACACCTCCGGCAGGATCAGGTTCAGGGTGCTGGGCGCACCCGCAGCGGTCTTTTCTGCCCGCTGCCAGTAGCTGCGGTCACTGGTGAACTGGTCACAGGCAATGCATCCCCACTGCTCCAGCGGCACCTGCTCCGAAGGCAGCAGGATGTGTGCGGGTGCAAAACAGGTAGTCGGTTTCATAGTCATTTCCTCCCCTCTTTATTGCAATTCAACTTTTTTAATGCAACAGCAACAACGTTGAATTGCATATCGCAAATATGCTGTTTGAATGTTGCGCTAATTTTTGACTTGCGATAAAAGCCGCTTCTCAGCGGAACGCTGCGGTATCGTGCACCACAACGTGCTTCACACCGGCGTCGGCAGCGGCCTGCTCCAGCGCAGCGCGGCTGTCCGCATCCAGTGCGGTGCTGCTGGTGACCAGCAGGTTTTCCATGCCAAGGGACGTGCCGGTGGTGCCAATGGCATCGGTAGCGGCGGTGCACAGTGCGTCCGGGTAGCTGACCCACAGGGTCACGCTGCCTGCAAAGCGGGTCTGCCATGCGGCGATATCCGCCGTCAGCTGGGCGGCGCGTCCCTCCCGGCTCTTGCCGCCGGAGGCACCGAAGTCCTGCTTGCGGGTGATGATATTGGGGAACTGCACCCCGGTAAGCACCACCTGCTCGTAGCCCATGCCCTGCACCTCCTCAATGAGGTCGCCGACATACTGCACCGCGCTTGCGGCAAAGGGGTTCATCCATGCCTTGCCGCCCTTGGCTGCGCTGACGTTGTCCAGCCAGAGACTGTTGCCGTCGTAGTGCACGCCCATGCTGCGGTCGGTGTACACCGACACCGGGTCGGTAAAGGCGGCAAGCTGCGCCGCCGGGATGATGCCCTCCTCCCGCAGGATGGCGGCGATATTGGCCGCATCCACCGGGTTCTCAGTGATGCTCTGGGCAGCAGCTGCCACGCCGGAAGCATAATACACCGTGCCAGCGGCGTCCTTCAGAGTGACAAGGGCGTAGTCTGCGCCCTGCTGCTTCAGCTGTCGGGCGGCGGCGCGGATGGCGGCCTCATCGGTCAGGGTGGTCACGTCCAGCTCTGCCCAGCTGCCGCCGGTAATGGCCTTGCCGTCCAGCGGCTTTTCCTCTTCCGGCTCCGGTTCAGACGCTGCCTGCGAAGCAGCAGCGCTGCTTGCCGCCGCAGAGGAGGCTGCTGCCTCGGCGCGGGAAGCGCTTTCGGCCTCCAAGTCCCGGTCCTTGACCACGGTATACCAGGTGTGGGTGGCCCAATCCAGCACATGGGGTGCGGCAAACCATGCTGCTGCCAGCACTGCCACTACCAGCACCGCAATGCCGATGCCGCGCTTGACGCGCATTTCACGGCTGTAAAAGCTGCGGTGATAATGCTTGACCTTCTGACGTTTATACTTAGCCATGGTATCTTTTCCTCCCTGTCTGCATTACAGGATGACGGAATGTCCGGTAAAGCCATAGATTGCCAGCGCCAGCACGCCGATATACACCAGCGTGATGGGCAGGCCGCGGAATGCCTTGGGGATGGCTCTGCTGCGCAGGCGGTGGCGCGCCTCGGTGACCAGCAGCACCGCCAGCACATAGCCAAGGCCGCTGCCAAGGCCAAAGCCAAGGCTCTGGCCAAGGGTAAAGGACTGGGTGCGCTCCACCAGCACCGTGCCCAGCACGCCGCTGTTCAGCGCGGCCAGCGGCACGATGCGCAGCAGCTGGGCGCGGCGGGGCAGGCTGCGCAGCAGCCACAGCACCAGATGCTCCGCCAGACACACCACGGCAATGCTGGCAATATACACCAGCGGGCGCAGCTGGGCGCGGTTATCCAGCGGGGCAATGAACCGCCCGGCAAGAAAAGCCACCGGCGCCACCAGCACCTGCGTGATGCACAGCATCATGCCGAACAAGGCGCTGCTGGTGCGGTCGTCCCCCACCAGCTGCACCATGCGGGACACGCCCAGTGCACGGGTAAAGACAGCGTTCTGTGCAAAAATGGCCAGCAGTGCATAGCTGAAAAACACTGCCGAGCTGCTTACAACTTCCTTCACGGTTCGCGGTCCCCCTCCTTCTGGTAGTGCACGGTCAGGGTATCCCGTGCTTCCTTTTTTAGATATTCCTTGCGCTTTGCAGCCGCAGCGCGCCAGATGGCGCACAGGATGCCCAGCACAATAAAGCCGCCCGCCGGCATCTTAGCCAGCGGCAGCAGCGCCCAGCGCCCCACCGGGGCACCGAACACGGTGCCAAGGCTGAGCCACTCGCGCACCACGCCCACCACGAGCAGCAGCAGCGCGTAGCCCACGGTGATGCGCACGCCCTTGGAAACGGCCTTGTGCACTGTCTCCTGCACGCGGCCGAAGCGGTATGTCAGAAGCGGCTCCACCACCAGCATGGGCAGGTAGATGCCAAGGTTCAAAAGCCCGGTGCCAAACACGAAGTTCAGAATGGGATATGCCGCCAGATACACCACGGCGGCGCTGGCTGCGTACAAAAGTGCACGGGGCAGCAGCTTTTTTTGCAGCTGCTCCGGGGTAGGCTCCTCGTCCCGCAGGGGTACAAGGCGGCTGAGCAGGCAGGCCAGCACGCGGGAGGGCACCAGCAGCAGCGTCACCGCCGCCGCCAGCATCAGGCCGTTCTGCCCGGTGGTGGCCACGACCACCAGCGGTGCCAGACCCATGCCCTGCATGACCACCGGGTTATTCAGGAACACGCGGTCATGATGGGCAAACTTTTCGGGGTCCTTTAAAATCAGTTCCGCAGTACGCTTTTTCATTCCGCAGCCTCCTTTCGTTCGGACGGCAGACGGTGCAGCAAACGGTACAGCCGCTCCTCCGTGCGGTCAATGAGCGCGGACACGCTGTTGACTGCCAGCAGCGCAAAGCAGACGCCGGTCTCGTACACGCCGAAATAGCGGAAGCCCATGGTGGCAGCACCCACCAGGGCGCCGTACAGGATGCGTCCAAGCCGGTGGTGGGCACAGGTGTAGGGCTCGTTGAGCAGGAACACCGCGCAGAACAGCACCGCACCGGTGTGCAGCTCGTCCCGGATGCCCTGCAGGCGGGGCAGCAGGCTGCTGAAGAGGGTGCTGTCCGCCAGACCCACCTGACGCGGGAAGAAGAAGGCGATGAGCCCGCAGGTGATGAGAAAACTTGCCGATGCGCCGATGTGCACGTCCTTCTGGGTCCACAGCACGAGGCCGCAGGCCAGAATGACCAGTGCCGCGCCGGTGCCCATGGGGGCAGCAAACTCGCCCAGCACAACGGCGAGGGCGTTCAGGTTCAGGATGCCGCCGCTGCGCAGGGTATCCTCAATGGTGCTGCTCACCGGCACGGTAGAGGCGTTCCACAGGGGCAGCGGCGTATAGGGCTGCGGGTAGCGCACCACCTGCTCCGGCCACGATACCGCCGCCACGGCGTAGCCCACGGCAGCGGGGTTGAAGGGATAGCTGCCGTAGCCGCCAAAGACCTCCTTGCCGATCAATACGCCCGCCAGCACTGCCACCACCAGCACATAGATGTCCACGGTGGCGGGCATGAGCAGGGCGATGATCAGGCTGAAGCTCTCGTTGGAGAGATCTTTATTGGTGTACACCCGATGGCGCAGCAGCGCCACCAGACGGTCGCACAGGTTGCCGGTAAGCAGGGCGATGCCGCACAGCAGCAGCGGACGTGCGCCGTAGAAATAGCAGGCCATGCACAGCAGCGGCACACACAGCCAGAAAACGTGCTTATAGTACCGGCCGGTCTTTTGCAGCTGCCGTTCCTGTTCCTGGATCAAAGTTTCATCCATATACGGGCCTCCTTACAGGCTGGCCAGTGCGCCCACAGCCGCAGCAGGGTCGGCGGCGCCGAACACGGCACTGCCTGCCACCAGCACGTCGGCACCGGCTTCCACGCACAGGGGTGCGGTGGCGGCATCCACGCCGCCGTCCACCTCCAGCAGGTAGGAAAGGCCGCGTGCTTCCCGCTCTGCCTTGAGCCAGCGGAGCTTATCCAGCGCCGAGGGCATGAACTTCTGCCCGCCGAAGCCGGGCTCCACGCTCATCACCAGCACCAGATCCAACTGGTCCAGCCACGGTGCCAGCGCCTCGGCCGGGGTGCCGGGCTTGATGGTCAGACCCACCTTGCAGCCCAGCGCACGCACGGCGTCAATGGTGGCCTGAATATCATCTTCGCACTCCAGATGGAAATTATACAGGGTCGCACCGGCCTTGATAAAGGGCTCGGCGTATTGCAGCGGGTGGCTGATCATCAGATGCACGTCATAAAAGGCATCCGGCAGCGCCTTGTGCAGGCTTTTGAGCACCGGCACGCCAAAGCTGATATTGGGCACGAAATGCCCGTCCATCACGTCGTAGTGCAGCATCTGTGCGCCAGCATCCAGCACCATGCGGCAGTCTGCACCCAGCTTGCCAAAATCAGCAGAAAGAATCGAAGGACTTACGATGGCCATAATATTTCATTACGCTCCGTTATTTTTAGCAATTTTTATCCCATGTGTTGCGCGTTTTGCAGGGTTCTGCCGGGCAAAAAATACGCGGGCATGGTTATCTTTTAGTTTACATGAAAACGGCCAAAAAATCAAACCCGCAGCCGTTTTTTTCACCGAAAAGTCGTAAATGGCGCAAAAAGTCCATTGCGCGGCAGCATCTCCATGTGCCGCGCAGCTGCCGCCGAAGGCTTGCCATTTTGCAGCAGCTTTCTTTGAAGCAGAACGATTTGGAATGGCCTCCGCTGCTTCCGGGTTGCGGCACCCAGCATCCGCTTCGTGCCTTGGGCGGCACTCGCGTCTTGCTGGCCGCTGCCCCAACAACTCCTCCCTGTTTCCGCCGCTGGCGGCGGTCGTCGTCGTTGCTAGCCATATTCAGCGGAAAATAGATTTTTAATTCCGCGTTTGTCGCACTCTGCGGAGTGCTCCAAACGCATTTTCACAAGAGGGGGTCACAGCGGTAAGCAGAATTTTTATTCCAACAACGCCAAAGCAGCCAGACCGCCCGGGCGGGGCAGTCTGGCTGCGGGGTCTTATTCTACCGGCTTCATGCTGGCGGGGTCCTCCACTGCGCCGGGCTGCCCGGCGGCATCCGGCAGGCGCTTCATGCCGCCGGGATTGGGGGAACAGGTGGGCAGGGTGAACACAAAGCGGCACCACTCGCCCTGCTGGCTCTCCACGCGGATCTGCCCGCCGGCCAGATTGACCAGCACCTTGCAGATGTTCAGTCCCAAACCGGAGCCGCGGGCGTGCAGGCCGCGGGAGCGGTCCTCTTTATAGAACCGCTCGAACACATAGGGCAGCGCCTCCGGGCTGATGCCCTGCCCGGAGTTCCAGATGGAGATCTCGGCCTCGGGGCCCAGCTTTTCCACGCTGAAGCGGATGGTGCCGCCCGCCGGGGTGAACTTGATGGCGTTGTCCAGCAGGTTATACGCCACCTGATGGATCAGGTCGGGGTCGGCGTAGACCAGCACCTTTTCATCCATGGTCAGGCCTTCCAGCTCGATCATACCATCGTTGATGCGCTGCTCTGCCGCCAGTGCCACGCCGGTCAGGGTCTCCCAGATATTGAACATCCGGGCGTTCACCTGATACTCGCCGCTTTCCAGCTTGGAGAGATCCAGCATATTCTGGATGAGCCGTGCCAGACGGCCGGTCTCCTCGCTGACCAGCTGCAGGTAGTGGTTCTGCATCTCGGGCGGGATGGTGCCGTCCAGAATGCCGTCCACAAAGCCCTTGATGGTGGTCATGGGGGTGCGCAGTTCGTGGGCGATGTTGCCCATGAACTGACCCCGGGAGTTATCGTTGGACTGGATGTTCTCCGCCATCTGGTTGAAGGTGCGGGCAAGGTCTGCCACCTCGCCATCGCCCTCCACGCCCTCCACGCGGACAGAGAGGTCGCCGCCGCCAAAGCGCTGGGCGGCATCGGTGACCTTTTGCAGCGGGTCGGTGAGCTGACGCATCAGCAGGCGGGTCAGCACGCTGGCGCACAGCAGCATCACGCAGGCAGACATCAGGAAGTTGGACCAGAACTGCTGTTTAAAGTCGGTGAGCTGCGCGCCGGAGGAGCACAAAAACAGCCAGCCGCTGAACAGGCTCTGGTCGTCGATGGTCTCCACCGCCGCGATATAGCTTTTTTCGGTCAGGGCACCGCCCAAATCGCCGAAAGCGTGGTAGTGCCGGGCGTCCGGGTCAGCCACTGCGTTGGCGCGCTGGCAGATATCCAGCGGCACGGTGGTGGTGGTAAGCTTGTCCGGGTCGGAGGCAATAAGCACATTGCCCTGTCGGTCGGTGAAAAACAGATACGCCTCGGCGCTCTCGCCGATGATCTCCAACTTGGTGTTCAAAGCGTCCAGCTCTGCGCCCTGCGGCATGGTCTCGCTGTTTACCAGATACTCCGCGGTGCGCTTGGCAACGCTTACCACCTGATCCAGCGTTTCGTAGCGATCCTTCGCAAAATAATTCTTGAACAGCACCCACTCCGAGCAGCCCATCAGCACGATGCCCAGCACCATCAGGGTGGACACCATGGAGAAAAAGGCTGTGGAGATACTTTTACGCATTACTGACGCACCTCGAACTTATAGCCCACGCCCCAGACGGTTTTCAGTTCCCACTTATCGGAAGCACCGGCCAGCTTTTCGCGCAGGCGCTTGACGTGGACATCAATGGTGCGGCTGTCGCCGTAGTACTCAAAGCCCCACACCTCGTCCAGCAGCTGGTCGCGGGTGTACACGCGGTTGGGGTGGGAGGCCAGACAGTTCAGCAGTTCCAGCTCCTTGGGGGGAGCTTCCACCACCTTGCCCTTGACCCGCAGTTCGTAGCTGTTCATATCCAGCCGCAGGTTGTCGAACTCAATAACGCCCTCGGTACTCTCGGCGGCAGCGGAGGTAGTCTGGCAGCGGCGCAGCACCGCCTTGATGCGTGCCACCACCTCTTTTGCGTCAAAGGGCTTGACCATGTAATCGTCTGCGCCCAGCTCCAAGCCCAGCACCTTGTCAAAGGTCTCGCCCTTGGCGGTAAGCATCATCACCGGGGTGTTGCCCGCCTTGCGGATGCGGCGGCAGACCTCAAGACCGTCCATGCGGGGCATCATCACGTCCAGCAGCACCATGTCCGGCTTGACCGCGTTGAACTTTTCCAGCCCTTCTTCACCATCGTTTGCCACCGTGACCTGATAGCCCTCCTTGGTCAGGTACAGCCGCAGCAGCTCGCAGATGTTGGCGTCGTCGTCCACCACAAGGATCTTTTCGTTTGCCATAAGTGTTTTCCTCCCCTTTTATGCAGGTTTTTGCTGTATCTTCAGCCCTTCCGGGCGTTTTGACAGGCTCTTTCCTTTCTATTATACGGGACAGTTATGACAAAATAAAGAAGGAAGTGTAGTTTTTTCACATTTCTGCCTAGGGTACACCTTACGCAGCCGCGCTATCGGCAAGAAACGTTTGCAGCAGAAGCCCCGAAATTTGATTTCTTGCCGATAACCCATCCCGGATTATTTCAGGATTCCTTATTCAAGATAGCCCGTCCCCCTTGCGCTGGCGGGGTTCATCGCGTATAATGGTAGATGTATCGTTATGCCAAAAAACGTGTAAGGAGCGTATTTTATATGAAATTAGGTATCGGAGTTTGCAGCGTGTGCGATGTATCCTGATGCCACTTCATATATCCTTATATTCATCGTTGCTATGTCATTTGCACTTCTATGTAAATTTGTACATCCTGCTGCATTCTCATGGCAAAAGGGTGAGTAAAGGGTGAGTGCATTCTCCGCTTTAAGCCCACACAACCAGAAAAAATTATGGCCGCTCATGGATCGAGAGAAGATTCTCTCTTTCCACGAGCGGCCTTTCTTTTTTGCTTATACTTCCAACGTGTCCGTTTTCTATTCAATCCATCAGATATGCATATCGGCGCATCTGTTCCCGAAGAAGGCGCTCTACCCGCATAATGATCTCCTCCGAATAGCCCTCGTTTAACGTTTGGAGTTCTTTCTGCACTTCTTTCGCTCCGAAATGGAAGTGAATTTGGATACCATACAGTTCTTCCGCAGCATCCACCTGCTGCACAAAACTCGAATGGAAGGGCTTCGCTTCCACTCGCTTTATGCAATCTTCCAAGGGCTGTTCTAACGAAAAATCATAGCTGGTATCAGCCAATAGAGAAAGCCCCTGGTCAAAAATCGGACTGAGTTCGTAACAGTCTTTTTCGGTATCATACAGTACTGCAATGTTGTTTGTATGACGATCTTCGTTCAAAAAAAATGCATCTAATTCCAGCATGGCCGTCAGATATTTTCCAAAATCATGCAATTCTGTGTACTTTTCAACCTGTTCCACAGTATATTGGATTCTATTTGGCACTTCTGGAAATTCTACTAAACTCAGCGCCAAACTCTTGCCCGTGTTCTGGCGGTAAAGTTTTTCCAGCGGAATCAGCTTCTGGTTTTCTTTCAGAAAATTTTTGCTGCGGCATCCCAGCAGCTTCTGCCCTTTATAAGCGATCTCTACCGGATGATATTCTACAAAAGGATATTTCAGTTCCGTCTTGTGCAGCAATCTGGATACCAGAACTTCGGACAGTCCCTCGTAGCCCATGTGGTCGGCTTTATACCACTGATCGCCCAGTTTCCATTTCAACTGATTTCCTTTTGATGTGTGTCCCTCGGTTTCCTGCACTGGAATCTTATTCAGGTCAATGCTTTCCATAATTCACCTTGTTACGATGCCTTTCTATGGATCACTTCAATCCACTGTTGATCTTCTGCCATCTTTCCCTTAGTCTTTTCAATAATCATAAGCGGATCATAGAAAGGTACTCCCACATCACTCAGCACCCATTTCAGATGCGCCCGTGTCTCAGGAAAGCAGCGGTCTTTCAAAAACCACTGAAAATCTTCCCATGTTGGGTTTTCAACCATGCCAAACGCTCTGAGTGGAATTTTGTCCGTATAATTTTTAATTTTGATCTTTTCGTGCTTGAAATCCACATCAATTGTCGTACACAGATCATTCCGGTTCATATAATTGAGGCGCAGCATGGTGTTCGGGTCATTACTGAAGTTCTGCGCACGTTCCAGCTGCTTGTAAATCGTCTGGCGACTGATGCCGTACTTTTTCGCCAACTCCGTTGCTCCCATTCCCTGCTGATGCAGAGCCAGCATCTCTGCCAACTGCTGCGGAGTCAGGCTGTTTTTGCGTCCTGCGCCGCGTTCATTATGTGGTTTTTCACTTTCTATAAGCTGTACTTTCTGCGCGATCGCCCGCAGCTGCTCTAAATCCACCGTGCCGAAAATATCAAAAATCTGTGTCTTGAAGTCTTCTTTCACAGTCTCACTTCCCCTCATTTTCATTATAATCATTCTCTTTCATGATGTCAATATTTTAATTTATACACATTATTTATATCGGCAAGATTTTAGTTTTTACGCATTTGTTTATTTGATTTCTTGCCGATAAAATGATATAATCATCTTACAGGAGGTGTTCCGATGAACTATAAATCTGTCGCTGGTACGGCAAAATCATGGAATGTTTCAGAGCGCACTGTCCGCAACTACTGTGCTACCGGCAAGATTCCGGGGGCAATCCTTATCGGCAAGACATGGAACATTCCGCAGGATGCAGAGCGTCCAGAGCGCGTCAACAAAAAGCAACCGGCACCTCGTACCCTGCTCAATATTTTGCAAGATGAAATGGCCGGGCACGTGAAAGGTGGAATCTACCACAAAATTCAGATTGACCTTACCTATAACTCAAACCACATTGAAGGCAGCCGTCTGACCCATGACCAAACACGGTATATCTATGAAACCAATACCATTGGCATAGGGAACGGTGTTGTCAATGTGGATGATGTAGTCGAAACGGCCAATCACTTCAAATGCATTGATATGGTCATCCGGGATGCCAAGAAGCCCATCACCGAAGCTCTGATCAAAAAGCTGCACTTTACCCTGAAAAGCGGCACCAGCGATTCCCGCAAGGACTGGTTCGCCGTTGGCGAATATAAAAAACTTCCGAACGAAGTCGGTGGCAAAAGCACCACTGCGCCAGAACTCGTTGCCCCACAGATGAAAGAGCTCTTATCTGCATACAACCAAAATTCTGCCAAGTCGCTGGAAGACCTGCTGGAATTCCACTATGCCTTTGAATCCATCCATCCGTTTCAGGATGGAAATGGCCGTGTCGGGCGGCTTCTGCTCTTCAAGGAGTGCCTGCGGAACAGCATCGTGCCGTTCATTATTACGGATGACCTCAAAATGTTCTACTATCGGGGGCTGCACGAGTGGAAAACCGAACGCGGGTATCTGCTGGACACCTGCCTGACCGCGCAGGATCAGTTTAAGGCCGTCATGGATTACTTCAGAATCCCTTATTGACCGTTTTATTTTACTACGAGACCGCCGGTGCCTGGGACACCGTTTCTCTCATCCGCCCGATAGAGGAGTTTTATAACAGCCACTTTGAAGAGCCCGAGTTCAGCACCCTTGCCATCAGCAGATAAGAGGCTGTTTTTATAAGCAGTGCACGCCGTTGGCCGTGCGTCTTTGCAATCTGCACAATTTTCCTGTAAAGATTTGTGCGTTCACACAAACTTCATAATCGCTGCTTGCACTCTCGTGATTTGTGTGTTATGATTTTGTGCAGTGAAAGAGAATATTGACGTACACACGGTGTGTTACTGGTAATACAGGCAAGATCCGGTGAGAATGAACGCAGCAGAAGGCGTAGTGGGCTTTTTGTAACTGTGTCTCATTTTCATTGGGTCTTTTTTGTTGTGTACGGCAGCATGATGCTCTTTTCCGCGCGCGGTTCGTTTGTTTCACACTGGTAAAAGGAGAAAAACATGGATTACAACAAGGTAGCCAAAGACATTCTGGACAATGTCGGCGGCAAAGCCAACGTGAAGCAGGTCACTCACTGCTTCACCCGCCTGCGCTTCGTGCTCCGCGATGAGAGCAAAGCCAAAAAGGAGGTCGTTGAGCATTTGGAGGGTGTCATCTCGGTCGTTGTGGCCGGTGGCCAGTTCCAAGTGGTCTGCGGCGCAAAAGTCACCAAGATCTACGATGCTGTCGTGGCTCAGCTGGGCGGGCAGGCTGCATCCTCTGCCGAAGAGGAAGCCGTCCCCGCGCAGAAGCAGAGCCTGGGCAACCTCATCCTGCAGAAGCTGACCGAGATCTTTACTCCGCTGGTGCCCGCCATTGCAGCTTCCGGCCTAATCAAGGGTCTTCTGGCCGCCTTTGCCAAGATGCCCGGCTTTGACACCGCCAACAGCACCTACATCATCCTGAACACCGCCAGCAACGTCATCTTCTACTTTATTCCCATCTTCCTTGCTTACACTGCCGCCAAGGCTCTGAAGTGCAGCACCGTCGTGTCCATGATGCTGGGTGCCTTCCTGTGCCACCCCACCATCGATGCCATGATGCAGGACACCGCCACCCGCTCCACCATCTTCGGCCTGCCGGTCATCAAGATGGCCTTTACTGTGGGTGAGTCCAGCAAAATCTTCACCTACACCGAATCGGTCATCCCGATCCTGCTGGCGGTCATCCTATTGGCGCTTTTGGAACGGCTGCTCAACAAGATCGTACCTGAAATCCTTCAGTTGATCCTTGTCCCCGGCCTGTCCCTGCTGATCATGGTTCCCGTCATGCTGGTGGTCGTTGGCCCCGTGGGCATTTATGTCGGCTACATCATCCAGTGGCTCTACACCGCACTGTACAGCTTCAGCCCCGTTCTGGGCGGTATCATCGTGGGCGGCCTGTGGGGCGTCTGCGTTATCTTCGGCGCACACCGCGCTCTGCTGCCCATCGGCCTGAACGATGTAGCCATGACCGGCACCAACACCCTGATGTGCTTTGCCGGTGCTGCAAACTTCTCTCAGGCCGGCGCTGCTCTGGGCGTCATGTTCAAGACCAAGGATCCCGGCCTGAAGCAGGTGGCCGCTTCCGCTTCTCTGTCCGCATGGCTGGTCGGCGTTACTGAGCCTGCGATCTACGGCTGTAACCTGCGTCTGAAGAAGCCCATGATCTGCGCTGTCATTGCCGGCGCTGTGGGCGGCGGCATCATGGGCATCGGCAAGGCTGTGAACACCGGCTTTGCCAACAACGGCATCCTGACCATTATGTCTTACTGGGGCGAGGGCACGACCTTCGGCCAGTTCATGGCTTACATCATCGGCATCGTGGTGTCCTTTGTGGGCGCTGCTGTTCTGACCTATCTGGTGGGCTTCGAGGACACTGCTGTCAAGGCTGCCCCCGCACAGTCCGCTCCTGCACAGTCCGCTCTGCCCGAGGATGGCGTTGTTTCTGAGATCAAGGCCCCTGTTGAGGGCAAGGCTTACCCGCTGAACGAGGTGCCCGATGACGTGTTTGCATCCGGCGCACTGGGCGGCGGCATCGGCATCCTGCCCAGCAAGGGTCTGGTGGTCGCGCCCGCAGACGCCACTGTCTCGGTCGTTCACTCCACCCTGCACGCACTGGGTCTGCAGATGGAGGACGGCACCGAGCTGCTGATCCATGTGGGCGTGGACACCGTTGAGATGAACGGTGACGGCTTCCACAGCTTCGTCAAGGAAGGCGACAAGGTAAAAAAAGGCGACAAGCTACTGTCCTTCGACATTGACAAGATCAAAGCGGCCGGTCATAATACTACTGTCAGCGTGATCGTTTCCAACTCGGACGACTTCAAGGCTGTCGAGGGTCTGCCCGGCGATCCGGTGAATCTGAGCTGCTCTGTGATCCGCACCGTGCACTGATCCCTTCCTTATTCAAGAAAGGAGCTCAACATGATGAATCAATTTCCTGCAAGCTTCCTCTGGGGTGCTTCCTCCTCTGCCTTCCAGATCGAAGGCGGCTGGGATGAGGGCGGCAAAGGCATGACCGTGGCCGACTTCAACTCCTTCAAACTTTCGGATAAGCAGGCCGACACCAAGGTGGCCAGCGATTTCTACCACCACTGGAAAGAGGACATCGACCTGATGAAGGAGCTGGGGCTGAAGGCCTATCGCTTCTCCCTCTCTTGGGCGCGCATCATTCCGGACGGCGACGGCGAGGTGAACCCCGAGGGCATCGCGTTCTACAACAAGGTCATCGACTACCTGATCGAGCAGGGCATCTGCCCGCTAGTCACCCTGTACCACTTCGACCTGCCCTATGCGCTGGTCGAGAAGTACAACGGCTGGGAATGCCGCGACTGCGCCTACGCCTTTGAGCGCTATGCACGGATCTGCTTCCGCGCCTTTGGCGACCACGTCAAATACTGGCAGGTCATCAACGAGCAGAATCTGATGATCCGCGTCAACAACCGCATGAACATCTACACCAATGACGAGTGGGAAGCTGACCGGATGCGTGCCCAGATGGACTACCACATGTTCCTCGCCCACGCTCTGGCTGTCAACGCCTGCCACGAGCTGGTGGAGGGCGGCAAGATCGCCCCGGCAGTTTCTTCCACCTGCACCTACCCCCTGACCAACAAACCGGAGGACGTATGGGCAGCCCGGATGAACGACTGGTTCAAGACCAACTACTGCCTTGAGATGCACACCAACGGTGAGTACCCCGGCTACTACATGCGCTACCTCGAGGAGCGCAATATCGTGCCCAAGATGGAGCCGGGCGATACCGCCATCCTCAAGAGCGCAAAGATTGATTACATCGCGCTGAACTACTACCGCACTCTGTGCGCCAGCTATCTGCCCGCAGATGCCGAGCATCCGGCAGGTTCCCGCGTGTTCCGCGGCAACGAGGTGGACTTCGACCAGTACGGCTACTGCCGCGACGAGCGCAACCAGAACCTGAAAGCCAGTGAGTACGGCGCACAGATTGACCCCATGGGCCTGCGCATCGTGCTGAACGAGTATTACCGCCGCTACCACCTGCCGCTCATCATCACCGAGAACGGCCTTGGCATGGGCGACGAGCTCACCGCCGACGGTCGTGTACATGATGATTATCGTATCGATTACCTGCGCCAGCATGTGCAGGCCATCGCGGATGCCATCGGCGACGGTGTGGAGGTGATGGGCTACTGCCCGTGGTCGGTGATGGATCTGCTGAGCTCGCATCAGGGCTTCCGCAAGCGGTACGGCTTTATCTACGTCAACCGCACCGATTCTGACCTGAAGGATCTGGCCCGCATCCGCAAAGATAGCTTCTACTGGTATCAGAAGGTGATCAAGACCAACGGGGAGTGTTTATAAGGCCATGCGTGTCATCAAAGTGCTGAACAACTCTCTTGTGCTGGCACTCAACGATGAGGGGCAGGAGATCATCCTGATGGGCAAGGGCATCGGCTTCCAGAAAACCATCGGCTACAAGCTCTCGCCCAAGGAGATCGATAAGGTCTTTGTGCTCAAGGATCGGGAGCTTTCGCGCCGGATTATCCGGCTGGCCGCCGAGACAGACAGCATCTATTTTGAGATGGCCAAGTCTGTCATCGACTATGCCGTGGAGAACTACCACATGAAGCTGATGGATCATATCTATCTGGCCCTGACCGACCATCTTGCCTTTGCCGCCAAGCGCATCCGGAACGGCGTTATCCTGCAGAACTTCTACACGCTGGACATGAAGAAGTTCAACCCCCGGGAATTTCAGGTGGGCGAGTACGCAGTCCAGCTCATGAGCCGCAAGCTGAAGGTGGAGGTGCCGCTGGACGAGGCGGGCAATATCGCGTTCCACTTCATCAACGCCCAGTATGACAACCCCAGCAACAGCCAGAACCTTATCATCGCCCATGCGGTCAGCGCCGTGCTGGATATCGTAAAGTATACCCTTGGCCTGACCTATAACGAGGACAGCCTTTCCTATTCCCGTTATGTCACCCACATCCGGCTTTTCGTTCAGCGTCTGGTCAGTCACAATCAGCTGCCGGAGGACACGTCGCCTTTGTTGTATGATCAGATCGCCCCGGTGTGTCAGAAGGAATTTGCCTGCGTAGACAAGATCCAGATCTACGTCTCAGAGCAGTTCCAGACCCAGATCACCAATCAGGAGCGGCTGTATCTGGCCCTGCATATCCACCGCATCCTTGAGGATCAGTCCTGAAAGTGCATCGCTGATATTTAATGCAAAAGGAGTATTTTTCAGCCCATGAAATCCGAATCCAATAAACTTGCAGTCCGCGGTGAGCTTGCACTGATCGCTATGGTCATCATGAACAGCGCCGGTGTGCTGCTGATGCTGCACTCTGGTTCCGGCATCTCGGCCATATCCAGTGTGCCCTACGGCTTCCAACAGGTGTTCCCCCAGCTGACGCTGGGCACATGGACATACATGTTTCAGGGCCTGCTGGTGCTGGTATTGATGCTGCTGCGCCGGAAGTTCATGCCTAGCTACCTGTTCAGCTTTGTGGTCGGCTTTGTGTTCGGCAAATTGATGGATCTTGAAAAGCCGTTCATCGACGCGTTGCCCCTGAACATCCCCATGCGGGTGCTCTACTTTGTACTGAGCTACCTGATCCTATGCTTCGGCATCTCGCTGGGCAACCGCTGCGGCCTGCCCATCACCCCCACCGATCTGTTCCCCCGGGAGATGGCGGACATCACAAAGCTCCCCTACGCCCGGGTCAAGATCACCTTTGATCTGACCTGTCTGATCACCACCGCTGTCATCACTTTTGTGGGCGTTGGTGCTATCCGCGGTCTGGGCATCGGCACTGTGGTCGCCGCCTGCACCATGGGCAAAGGTATCTCCTTTATCGGCAGCCTGCTGGATAAAAGACTAACGTTTCACTCCGTACTGGATGGCCAAAAGGTGTAAAATAAGAAGGTAAAAAGCAATTAGACCCACCAGCTGATCTGGTGGGTCTAATTTGTTTGCGCTGTCTTTGATCGTTCCGGTCTTTATAACGGTTCGTATTGTCCCACCAGATTATCCAAATCATCCAACCTTCAAGGATCTGCTGTCTGTTTGTGGCGCAAGGCAAAACTGCATTTTCCGGCCCGCCTTGCAGGATAGCTGCACGGAAATCAATATTACGAAAAAAAGGCTGTTGCACATCGTTTTATCCGAAAGTGCGGCAGTCATTTTCAAAATCAAACGCATAATCAAGCAATTCAAAAAATCTCACCCAGATATAATAATAGTGAATCCGAAGCCTCTGAGTCGAAAGACTCAGGGGCTATTTTTATGTCTGGAGGTGAGCATTTTGTTATTCCGCACCATCACTATCATTATTACCATCGTATTTTAAAGCGCAGCTGCGCAGAAAGGAGAAAGCCTTATGAACTTTTGGTCCGAAATCGTCAAAGAGGTTGGCACCGTCTTGGTGGAAGTCCTCGTCCGCATCGCTGAAGAAATGGAAAACAACAATTGATCACAGTACACTGAAAAGGAGATTTTACTATGTCTGCAAATGTTGAAACGATGTTCTCTGTCCGTGAGACCCCTTGGCACGGCCTTGGCCGTATCGTGATGGATGCTCCTGCAAGCCGTGAAGCCTTGGAACTGGCTGGTCTGGATTGGCAGGTGGAGAGCCGTAATATCTATTCCGGCACGGGTGCTATGATTTCCGGCTATCGGGCTAACGTCCGCAGCACCGATGATGCTGTTTTGGGTGTGGTGTCTGACCGCTACCGCATTGTGCAGAACGAAGAAGCGTTCCAGTTCACCGATGATCTGCTGGGTGAAGGTGTCACTTATGAAACTGCCGGTTCTTTGCAGGGCGGCAAGAAGGTCTGGATGCTGGCAAAGCTGCCAGAGAAATATATTATCGCCGGAGACGAAGTGACCCCATATCTTGTGATCTTCAACAGTCATGACGGAAGTTCTGGTGTGAAAGTGGCCATGACTCCGATCCGTGTGGTCTGCCAGAACACGCTGAACCTTGCGCTGAATACCGCAAAGCGCAGCTGGACTGCACGCCACACCGAAAATGTTCTGCTCCGCGTGCAGGATGCCCGTGAAACCCTGCAGCTGGCCAGCAACTATATGGTTGAACTCGGCAACCGTGGCGATGAGCTGGCTCGCATCGATTTATCCGATCACAAGGTGCAGGAGTTCATCAATGAGTTTTTCCCGATTTCTGAGGACCTGTCCGATTGCCAGCGGAAGAATAATCTGCGCCTGCAGGAAGAGCTGAAGGCTCGCTACTACAACGCACCGGATCTGGAATGGGTCGGCAAGAACGGTTGGCGCTTTATCAACGCAGTCTCTGATTTTGCTACCCACGCAGACCCTCTCCGCAAGACCAAAAACTACAACGAGAACCTGTTCCTGCGCACCGCAGAGGGCAACCCCATGATCGACAAGGCTTACAAGATGGTGCTGGCAGCAGCATAAAGGAGCAAGCCATGAATGATGTAAATAACCGCATTTTCAGGGAATTCACGGAATTTTTTGACAACGTTGAGAAGAGTGCTTCTGAAATCAGCGTTACCACGGCTTATGAGATCACGATGAAAAGTACCATCAGCACCGCCATTATTATTTTGGAATCCGAGGGCAGACTGGAGGAGCGCTACTGGAACCATCTCAGGGTGCAAAATAATATTCTGGATTTTCTTTATGACCTGTGGGTTGGCTCTTGCCATTCGTTAGCTGCCGACTTTTCCACCATCATGAAAGACTTGGTGGAATATGACTTCATTCTTGCCGAATCTATTATGAAAGAAAGGATGCAAAGTGCATGAAAAGATTGATTTCAACTTTGAACCTGTCCAAAGAGGATTGGCTCCGCTACCGCAAGTGCGGTATTACCGGCACCGATGCCGGTGCCATTCTTGGTTTGAATCCCTATCGCTCAGCATTTCAGGTGTACTACGATAAAATCAGCGATACCATTGGGGATATCGACAACGAGGCTATGCGGCAGGGCCGTGATTTGGAGGATTATGTGGCGCAGCGCTTCACCGAGGCCACCGGTCTGAAAGTACGCCGTGCAAATGCCATCTACCAGAGTGAGGAACATCCGCTGCTTCTGGCAGACTTTGACCGCCTGATCGTTGGACAGAAGGCCGGGCTGGAATGCAAGACAGTCTCGCCCTTCTCCGCAGATAAGTGGACAGATGGCAAAATCCCTGCACATTACATGGCTCAGGTCAATCACTATCTGGCCGTCAGCGGTTTTGACTGCTGGTACATTGCTGCTCTTATTTTCGGGAAGGAACTGGTGATTCACAAGATCACAACCGACAAAGAAGTTCTGAACAACCTCATTGCCAAGGAAGAGCACTTCTGGAAATACAACGTGATGCCCGAAATTCCGCCTGTACCTACCGGAAGCGAGGGGGATACACAGCAGATCAATCAGCTGTACTCTGCAGATGATAGAAACAAAACTGCCGATCTGAATCCCATCCGCGACCTGTTGGATAAGCGGCAGGAGCTTTCTGATCAGATCGAACAGCTGGAGCAGGAAAAAGCCTCTATTGAACAGCAGGTGAAGTTGGAGATGCAGGACGCCGCCTATGGTACAGCACCGGGCTACAAGGTGTCCTGGGTATCCTCCGAAAGTAAACGGGTAGACTCCCAGCGTTTGAAGAAAGAACAGCCCGATATTTTCAATCGGTACAGCAAGAATGTAAGCAGCCGCAGATTCACCATCGTTCATGCGGTATAATTGTATGGCGGCAGGGAGTAAATACTCTGCCGCCTTTTTTCTTGGAGGTTATCTTATGGCCACAGAAAATCCGTTCGTAAAGTTATTCGCTATCGACTTCAAAGATCATCTGGAAGTCAAAAAGTCCGGCAACACGGAACTGAAATATGTAAGCTGGGCGTATGCCTGGGCAGAGGTGAAGAAGCTGTATCCCGCTGCCAGCTACGAGGTCAAAAAATTCAACGGCCTGCCCTATGTTTATGACCCCATAACCGGCTTCATGGTGTATACCTCGGTCACGATTGAGGGCGTTTCGCATGAAATGTGGCTGCCTGTACTGGATGGCGCAAACAACACACGAGGTCTGTCAGGCATACATCAATAATTGCTTATCCGAGTGGGACAGCTCGCTGGATTGCAACGCAAAGGAAATTTTACACAAGGCACTCTTTTCGGCAAGCGAAGCCGGTGATATTCGTTTTATACGCTATGAAGAGGTCGATTCCAGCTATGACCCTGAACGGGACATCGTCCAAAAAAAGGATGCTTTCCTTCTGAAAGGGTCTTTGCTGAAGTCTCTGCTCCATGAGTATGCACCGGGATATAGTGCATCCGATGTTATTTCGCGTTTGCAAAGTGAGCATCTGCTCTCTGAGTTCAGCACTGCCAAAAAGATTCGCATTAACAGCGGAACCTATGTAGATGCTCGACTCTTGACTTTGAAGTGCAGTTGCTTAACCGAATATGAAGATTCTGATTAAAACAGGAGGGACAGAACCATGAAGTTGAAAATAGGCTCTACCTATCAAAAAGCCGTTACAATCGTTGAAAAACTCAAGGAGGGGAACGCTTCCATTTTTATCTGTGGAAAAAGCGGCGTAGGAAAGTCTACTCTTTCCTACAATATTATAAGGGGGCTGCTGGAGTCAGGTGTTCGGATCGTAGTCATAGATCACCGGCACGCTGTGTCTTTTCCAGTAGAACTAGAACCGTATGTACATCGTCAGGACGTATCTCAAAAGCCACTCAAGCTGCATTTGTTCGGGGCATCAGATAATCCAGCGGATGCGGCTGCATCTTTCGCTGATACTATCACATCCGTTATCGCTCTGTCGAATACACAAAAACAGCTATTGCGGTCTCTTTTAAAAGAGGTGCTTCGCGCTTCACCGGCTCCGAATGAAGTGCTGGAATACCTGCATCAGGAGATCAAGAGTTCTCATTCACGCTCTGCGCCCGGTTTGGAAAACGCCTTGGCACCCCTATTTGCACAAAAGCTTTTTGAGGATGGTGACATAGAGTTTTCTCCCGGCATCACCTTGCTGGATTTGAGCTCGTTTTCGTTATCCACGCAACACATCGTTGAAGAGGTGCTTTTTGCAGCACTGTTACGAGAAGCCACCCGCGAGGATTTTTCGCCTACCTTTTTGTATCTGGACGAGTTAAGCAACTATCCACTGCGCTCTTCCAACGCACTGGGGCGAATCCTCTGTGAGGGCCGCAAACAAGGTCTGTACGCACTGCTGGTTGCCCAGAGCATTCGTGTGTTCAAGTCTGAGCAACGGATTTTGCTTCAGCAATGCAAATATATGATGTGTTTCCAGCCAGCGGATGAAGAGGTTCGTATGTGTGCCCGTTTAATTAGTTCGTCAGGTGGAACCAAGTTGACTTCCATGCTAAAGAGTCTTCAGGTTGGTGAGTTCATGGTCTCCGGCCCAGTTTATGTAGGTGATTCTGATACGCCGACTACCAAGCCACTGGTCGTCCATAGTAAGTCACCAGAGGATGTCGTTCCTGCCAATGGCCCGCTGGCGATTCCGGTACCTTCCGATACAGAACCGATCCTGCCCCCAGCGCAGATTGACCTTCTTCTGCCGTTGGACGCTCTTGATGACTGTGACGATGAAGAAGCCGCTCCCAGCAAACCGGAAACCGTAACGGAGAACGCCTGTCCTCTGCTGCCGGATTCGCCTTCGGAGCCTTCCATTGAACCGCTGCATCTTCGTGATAAATCTTCTGCTCCACAAGAGCAAAGTCAATCCCAGCAACTGCAGCTGCTTCGATCTGCAGTTTTTACATCCGTTCCTATGAACTCGTATTACGGTAATTATAACTGTTCTTGGCCACCAGCACAAGTGCAACCGGAAACCTTTTCTTACCCGAACATGGATTTCAGTTCACTGATCCAACAGGATGATGCGCAGATTTCCTTTCAAGCGCTTATCACACCATAAGGCAAAATGTACGCTAATTCAAGCAGATATGCTTATCATGAAGCAATCCGCTTCGCATTCAATTTTAATTTCAGGAGGAAAACACTATGAGCACTCATACCAACATCAACATGTCCCCCACTGTTTCCAATTTTGCAGCCGATCTCAACTCGGAACCGATCCCCTTTCCGAACACCGATACATCCATCAAAAAGTCCGTCCCGTTCGTGCCGCTCTGTGAAAAATGGCTGCTTTCCATCGAGGAGGCCTCTATCTATTTTGGTGTGGGGCAGAACCGTCTTGCTAAACTCGCCTCGCAGGATGGCTGCAAGTTTGTTGTATTCGTGGGCAATACAAAACGCATCAAACGGAAAAAGTTTGAGGAGTTTCTGGATGAACAGTACGCCATCTGACACCATATAACGTCCTCTGAAGGACTTGCATAAACCATGCCCACATGATACAATAAAGTGTGTTGTGTGGGCTCTTTTTTTCTCAGAAAGGAGCCGCAACATGGGCAAAGATCTTAAAGGAAAAGAACTCGGAAAAGGGCTTGGTCAACGGAAAGACAAATACTACTACGCCAAATACTCCTATCACGGAAAGAAAGGCCAGCAAAGCTTCCATACTTTAGTTGAAGCCAAAAACTGGCGGCAAGAGCAACTCTACCTCTGCCGCCATCCAGAGCTTCGCACCGCAACATCACCTGATATGACGGTCGATGCATGGTTCAACCGCTGGCTGAAGGATGTCGTTGGCAACCGTGCTCCGAATACGCTTCGGAATTATCGTGAACGCTACGAACATAATGTTCAGCCGTTTATCGGTTCCATGCTGCTGCGCGATGTCAAGCAGATCGACTGTCAGCGGATTTTGAACGCCATGGAGAGCGACTACGCTGGTTCTACCATCCGTCAAACCTATATGACGATGGGCACATTTTTCAAGAGTGCCAAAGATAATGGTTTCATTGACCGTCATCCTATGGATGGTGTTCGCTATACGAAACCTGTCCGGGCGGTTGATGACATCCACTTTCTGACTGTGGATGAGCAGAAACGGTTTCTGGAAGCTGCCAAAGGCTCCCACAACTATGCTCAGTACGCACTGATTCTGGAAACTGGCTTGCGTACTGGTGAAATGATCGGTCTGACATGGGATGCTATTGACTGGGAGAAACGCACCCTGACGGTCAACAAGACCTTGGAGTTCCGCTACAAGCAAGACGAATGGCGTGCTGGCCCTCCGAAAACGGAATCCAGCTATCGCACCATTCCTTTGACTGACACCGCTTACGGCATCCTGCGGGAAATCTACGACACCAGAGAATACCGCAACGAATCGAACGGCCTGTCCACTGTCCTGACCTTTATGGATCGTAAGACTGGTCAGAAGCGAAAGTTGGTCATGCGTGATCTGGTGTTCATCAACTGGCGCACCGGAATGCCTGCCAAGAACAGCTCCTACGACACCCACCTCTACAAGCTGTGCGATGATGCGGGAATCAAGCGTTTCTGTATGCACGCTCTACGCCATACATACGCTACCCGCGCCATTGAGAGCGGAATGCAGCCCAAGGTCCTGCAAAAGCTGCTGGGTCACGCCAGTATCACGACCACTATGAACCGCTATGTTCATGTAACAGACGATTCCATGAAAAAGGCCGTAGCGCAGTTCGCAAAGGCACAGGAAGCACAAAAAGGGTGAGTAAAGGGTGAGTAAAACCGATTTGCCCACCCAACGCCAAATTCAGTTCTTACAAAAAACAACTTATATCCGTACAATATAGCTGTTTATCATCTACATCATAAAAGGAGAAATCACAAAAATGAAATTAGGTATCGTCGGCCTGCCCAACGTGGGCAAGTCCACTCTGTTCAACGCCATCACCTCCACCAAGAATGCGGAGGCTGCAAACTATCCCTTCTGCACCATCGAGCCGAACTCCGGCATCGTGGCGGTGCCGGACAAGCGGCTGGACAAGCTGGCCGAGATCTGGCAGACCAACAAAAAGACCCCTGCCATCGTGGAGTTCGTGGACATTGCCGGTCTTGTGAAGGGTGCAAGTCAGGGCGCAGGCCTTGGCAACAAGTTCCTTGGCCATATCCGCGAGTGCGACGCCATCGTGCACGTGGTGCGCTGCTTTGACGATGACAACATCATCCATGTGGTGGAGGACGTGACCAAGGCCGAGGCCGTGGACCCCATTGCCGATATTGAAGCCATCGACTACGAGCTGATCCTCTCCGACCTTGAGGTGGTGCAGAACCGCGCAGGCCGCATGGCAAAGGCTGCCAAGAGCGGCAACAACAAGGGCGCTGCCGCCGAGGCCGCATGGCTGCAGCAGCTGGCCGACCATCTGAGCGCCGGCAAACCCGCCCGCAGCTTCGATTTTGACCCCGCCGACACCGAGCAGCAGACCGTTCTGCACGAGATGGGTCTGCTGAGCGCAAAGCCGGTGCTGTACGCCTGCAACGTGGGCGAGGATGACCTGATGGAGGGCATCGAGAACAACAAGTACGTTCCGCTGGTGGCTGCCCGCGCCAAGGAAGAGGGTGCCCGCTACATTCCCATCTGCGCCAAGACCGAGGAGGACATTGCGGATTACAGCCCCGAGGAAAAGAAGGCATTTCTGGCCGAGATGGGCATCGAGGCCAGCGGTCTGGACAACCTGATCACCGCCAGCTACGACCTGCTGGGTCTGATCTCCTTCCTGACCGACGGCAAGAAGGAGTGCCGCGCATGGACCATCCGCAAGGGCACCAAGGCTCCGCAGGCTGCCGGTAAGATCCACAGCGACTTCGAGCGCGGCTTCATCCGCGCCAGCGTCATCGGCTACAACGATCTGGAAGCCAACAACTTCGACTACGCCGCCGTCAAGGCCAAGGGTCTGCAGCGCACCGAGGGCAAGGAGTACGTTGTGCACGATGGCGACGTCATCGAGTTCCTGTTTAATGTTTAAAGGAGTCCACCATGATCTTTGGTATTATGGGCGCTATGCCCGATGAAGTAGACCAGCTGTGTGCAAAGCTGGAAAATGTCACCGTTGAGCCCTACGGCGGCGTGGAGTACCACAAGGGTACGCTGGCCGGCAAGCAGGTGGTGGTGTGCTGCGCCGGTATGGGCAAGGCCAACGCCGCCGCTACCACGCAGGTGCTCATCACCAAGTTCGGCGCAGAGAAGATCATCTTCTCCGGCATTGCGGGCAATATGACCAGCAAGATCGGCATCGGGGATGTGGTCATCGGCAAGACGGTGCTGTACCACGACGCCCAGCTGGATATGATCTGCCAGAACCCGCCGTTCCTGAAAGAATACACCGGCGACCCGGAACTGATCGCCGCTGCCGAAGCCGCCTGTGCCGAAGCCGGGGTAAAGGCACTGGTGGGCAAGATTGCCACCGGCGATTTGTTCGTGGGCGACAGCGAGACCAAAGCTGCCATTGAAGCCAAGTGCGCCCCGGACTGCGTGGAGATGGAGGGTGCGGCGGTAAGCCAGATCGCTGCCAAGAACGGCGTGCCCTGCGTCATCCTGCGCGCCATGAGCGACAACGCCGACGAGGACGGCCACGAGGTGCTGGTGGTGAAGAAGTTCAGCATCAGCGAGTATGTCGCCACCGCCACTAAGATCGTAGCAGCGATGGTGGAAAAGCTGTAAAAGTCTTGAAACAACAACAGCCAGACCGGCAGTGCCGGTCTGGCTGTTTTGCGTTTATGTCAGTTTTTGGTCAGGTCTTTGGTATACAGGGCACGGGTGGCGTTGAGCACGGCAATGACCATCACGCCCACGTCCGCAAAGATGGCTGCCCACATTCCGGCAATGCCCAGTGCACCCAGCAGCAGGCACAGCGCCTTGATGCCCAGTGCGAACACGATGTTCTGGTGCACGATGCGCAGGGTGCGGCGGGCAATGCGCATAGCCAGCGCGATTTTGGCGGGGTCGTCATCCATCAGCACCACGTCTGCGGCCTCGATGGCGGCGTCCGAGCCCAGCGCACCCATGGCGATGCCCACGTCTGCGCGGGAAAGCACCGGCGCGTCGTTGATGCCGTCACCCACAAAGGCAAGGTTCTCCTTGGGCTGCTTTGCGGCAAGCAGCTTTTCGATCTGGTCTACCTTGTCGCCGGGCAAAAGACCGGCGTGGTACTCGTCCAGACCCAGCTGCTGCGCTACTGCCTGTGCCACCGGCTGTGCATCGCCGGTCAGCATGACCGTCTTGCGCACACCGGAGGCCTTCAAAGCGCGGATGGCATCGGCGCTGTGGGGCTTTACCACGTCCGAAATCAGCAGATAGCCCGCGTAGCTGCCCTCCACGGCAACGTGCACGATGGTGCCCACGCCCTCCACGGCGGGCACGGCAAGGCCAAGCTTTTCCATCAGGCGGGCGTTACCGGCGGCAACGCTCTTGCCGTCCACCTTCGCGGTCACGCCATGACCGCCCAGCTCCTGCACGTCCGTGACCCGGGCGGCGTCAATGGGCTTGCCGTAGGCGGCCTTGATGCTCAGGGAGATGGGGTGCTTCGACCAGCTTTCTGCCAGCGCAGCGGCTTCCACCAGTGCGGCGTCGGTCACGCCCTCGGCCGGGTGGATGCCGGTGACCTTAAAGGTGCCCTGCGTCAGGGTGCCGGTCTTATCGAACACCACAATACCGGTGTTGGCAAGCTCTTCCAGATAGGTAGAGCCCTTGATCAGGATGCCGCAGGAGGAAGCACCGCCGATGCCGCCGAAGAAACTCAGCGGGATGGAGATGACCAGCGCACAGGGGCAGCTGATGACAAGGAAGGTCAGGGCGCGGTAGACCCAGTCGCCAAAGCGGGCGGGCTGTCCCATGAGCAGTAGCGCCACCGGCGGCAGAAGCGCCAGCGCCAGTGCGCCGTAGCAGACAGCGGGGGTGTACACCCGGGCAAAGCGGGTGATAAAGTTTTCTGCCCGGGCTTTTTTCATGCTGGAATTTTCCACAAGGTCGAGAATTTTAGAGACAGTGGACTCGCCGAATTCCTTGGTGGTGCGCACCTTCAGCAGGCCGGTCATGTTTACGCAGCCGCTGATGACCTCGTCCCCGGCGTTCACGTCCCGGGGCAGGCTCTCACCGGTCAGGGCGGCGGTGTTCAGGGCAGATGCGCCCTCCACGATGACGCCGTCAATGGGCACCCGCTCGCCGGGCTGCACCACGATGACGGTGCCCACCTCGACCTCATCCGGGTCCACCTGTTCCAGCTTGCCGTCCTCGCCCTCGATGTTGGCGTAGTCCGGGCGGATATCCATCAGGCTGGCAATGCTCTGGCGGCTCTTGCCCACGGCGACGCTCTGGAACAGCTCGCCGATCTGGTAGAAGATGATAACGGCGCAGCCCTCCACATAGTCGCCCAGCGCAAACGCGCCCACGGTGGCCACTGCCATCAGAAAGCACTCGTCAAAGGGCTGGCGGTTCTTGATGCCCTTCAGCGCCTTGCGCAGCACATCCCAGCCCACCACAAGGTAGGGGATGCAGTAGAGCGCCAGCTCCACCGGCATGGGCAAGGCGGGCAAAAGCTTGAGCACGATCACCAGTGCCACGGCGATCAGAATCCGCTCAAGGGTCTTTTTTTGTTTCTTGTTCATAAGCAACGCTCCTCAGTTTGCGGTGCAGTGGGTGAAAAATGGGTGGTTTTCCACAGGTTTTTCGGCGAAAAATGGGTATTCCACAGTTTTACCCGCGTTTTCCACACAGTTTTCCTGTAAAAAAGCGCTTTTCCACGCTTCTTTTTCTCTTTTTCCGCAAAGTGTGTTGAAAACCCGGTGGAAATTGTTGAAAAGTGGCGGATTTTTCCACAGAAAAACTCCCCCAGTCCGTACCGACCGGGAGAGCTTTGCCGCACATCAGATATCAAAGATCTCGCAGTTGTCCTCTACCTTCTTGCAGGCAGACAGCACGTTCTCCATGGTGGCGTGAGGGTCGGCGCCCTCGGCAAACTCCACCTTCATCTTCTGGGTCATAAAGCTGACGGTCGCCTTTTCCACACCGGCTACGGTGTTGGCGGCATCCTCCATCTTCTGGGCGCAGTTGGCGCAGTCCACTTCGATCTTGTAGGTCTTTTTCATAATAAGTACCAGCCTTTCTTTTCTGCGGGCGTGTGCCCGGTCATTCTTCGATATGATCCATCCCCATGGAGAGGATGCTGCGCACATGGTCATCGTCCAGTGCGTAGAAAACGGTTTTGCCCTCCCGGCGGAAGCGCACAAGCTTGGAGTCCTTGAGCACCCGCAGCTGGTGGCTGACGGCAGACTGGCTCAACTGCACGGCGTCCGCGATATCCTGCACGCAAAGTTCGCTGTCGTGCAGGGCGTACAGAATTTTGATGCGGGTGGAATCGCCGAACACGCGGAACAGGTCTGCCAGTTCGTACAGCACCTCGTCATCCGGCATCTCCACCGGCTGCGTTTCCTTTTCCGGCGCGGCTTGTTCAAGCCCGGTCATGCTGTCCTCTCCCTTCGTTTCGATATATGAGCATCTGTTCATGTGTTCATGATAGCACGCAGACAGCCCCCTGTCAAGCAAAATCCGCAAAGTTTTTTACATTGCCGTAAAATTGCTGAAAATCGCCGTAAAACGCAAAAAAGATGCAATTTTAATTTGCAAATGGGGTGCGGGTTGGACAGGCAAAACGATTTGGAATGGCTTCCGCTTCGCTCTAGCCATTTTCAGCGGAAATAATATTTATATTTTCGCGTTTGGAGCGACCGCGTTTGCGGAGCGCAGCGCAGCAATGAAAGCCCCAGTGGGGCTTTTAAGCGGCAGAGCGGTCTGCGTTAGCAGATGGAGGGGCTTTGCCCCGACAAGCTCTGCGGAGCGCTCCAAACGCTATTTTCACGGGAGGGGTCGTAACGGGAAACGGCAGCTGCTGCGCTTGCTCCCCCGGGGGGAGCAAGCGCAGCGACTGAGGGGCTATAAATGGAGAAGCGAAAAAAGCGTTAAAGCGATAG
>ERZ1673693.199-NODE-199-length-86940-cov-17.941290_pt1 | contig 86940 bp, 73 predicted proteins | sample MGYA00580223_ERZ1673693 | MGnify/ENA primary metagenome ERZ1673693 (study PRJEB41218, sample SAMN15661741) | gut metagenome | host: Homo sapiens | place: Canada: London | collected 2015-08-20/2019-03-30 | study: EMG produced TPA metagenomics assembly of...
TCGAGCTGCCTGCTCCTCAGCAGACGAAGGCTTTGCCTGAGAACCCGAATCTGATCGAGATCGAGTAAAACGCCGGTCGTGTGCGCCAAGTCACACACGCATATAAAGTGGCCCCGGAGAGCTGTAACAAGCCCTCCGGGGCCGTTTTTGTTTCCTGGTATCTTTTCCGCAGAGAGAAATTATGGTATACTGAGAACGACAACTCGGAATTTATGAAATCGGAGGCATTGATATTATTATGTGGAATGAACTAGGAATCAGCGGTGGAACCGCAATCGTTATTTTAATTGCGCTGTATTTTGTTATCAAGTGGGCAGTGAAAAATGGTATTAAAGAAGCATACAGTGCTATCACCGGAAAGAAAACTGATGAAGACATCAAAAACGAAAAAGAACTGAAAGAGCTTGGAGCAGATCTGAAGATCAAGCTGTCCTGAACGAGTCCTCTGCCACGGGAGCCGGTCACCCTCTCCATTGACGGGAAAATTCTGAATTGAGGAAAGCGCTTTAACGCGGGATTTTTTATAAACCCCAAAGGGAGTTCTGTTCGGACGTTCGTCCGTAACGGAACTCCCTTTTTTGAAAGACACAATTTTTTAACATCCCTTTCCGTTTACACCCCGGCGAAAGAAGTGTATAATAAAATAATGTAATTGTGCGGCTGTGCATTGCGAAATGATGTGAGAAGGGAACCGATATCGATGAACCAAAACAAGCAAGCGCCCCGGCGGCGGATGACCCGGCGGGAGTGGAGGATCCGGCGCTGCCTGCGTCTGGCACGGAACTGGGCCGTGTTTCTGGCGGCCTGCGGCGCGGCTGTTGCCCTGATGACCAGCGGCATTTTATGGCTGCTGCCCAAGGCCCACGCCCTGATCGCAGGGCCGGAGGCCTTTGTGGCCAGAAACTACGATGGCACCGAATACCAGCTGAACCTTGCCGATGCCCGGCTGGTGCTGGTGAACGGCAATCTGCCGCTGGACGCAGAGCCTGCCCCGGCCCTTGCGGTGGCGGATGATGCCACGGGCCAGCAGCTGGAAGCGGAAGCCACAGAGCAGTACCGCGCCATGGCGGCAGCCGCGGCGGCAGACGGCATCACGCTGGAACTGGTGACGGGCTATCAGGATGTTTCCGCACGGGAAGCGGCTTTTGATGCCCGGAAGCAGGTGTATCTGGAAAAGAGGCTTTCCGAAGAGGAGGCAGCGGCCTATGCCGCCAGCGTCTGCCCTCCGGCCAATGCCAGCGAGCAGGCCACCGGCTATGCGGCGGACATTCTCAGCCCGGACTGCACCGAAAAGACCACCCGCTTTGTCGATACCCGCGCCTACGAGTGGCTGACCGCCTACGCTGCGGAGTATGGTTTTATCCTCCGCTGGCCGGAGGAGCGGCAGGCCGCCACCGGAATGGTATACGAGCCCTGGCACTGGCGCTATGTGGGGGTGGAAAATGCCCTCGCCATCCGCGCGTCCGGACTCTCGCTGGAGGAGTTCCTTGCGCTGGAGCGCACAAAGCTGTAACAAAAAAGGAGAACGACTGTTGAGACGAACCGAGATCGCGCCCGGGGTCCATCTTTCCTGGGACCCGGCGCAGAAATTCAACCGCTGCCGGATCAGCATCCACTTTGCGTTTCCGGCACGGCGGGAGACGGCAACCGCTCACGCTCTGCTGCCTCTGTTGATGGAGCGGGGCTATGCGGATTGCCCGGATATGACCCAGATGACCAAAAAGCTTGCCCGGCTGTACGGCGCGGATCTGACCGTGGATGCCCGCCCGCTGGGTGCAAACCACAACCTCTGCGTCAGTGTGACCGGCATCAAGGACCGCTTTGCACTGGAGGGCGAGGCCCTGACCCGGGAGTATGCCGCGCTGGCGCTGGGCACAGCGTTTCATCCCTATTTTGTGGGTGGTGTGTTTGACCCGGAGGCGGTCACCATCGAAAAACAGATGCTGAAAAAGGCGCTGGAGGATGAGATCAACGAAAAGCGCATCTACTGCCAGCGGCAGGCCAACCGGGAGTTCTTTGGGAGCAGCCCCGCCGGCATCCGGCAGGAGGGCTATCTGGACGAGGTGGACGGCCTGACCCCGGAGACGCTGACAGAGGCTTATCGTGAGATGCTCCGCACCGCCAGCATCGAGCTGCTGGTGCTGGGCTGCGGGGAAGCGGAGACCGAGCAGGTGAAGCAGGCCCTGCTGGAAGAGCTTTCCCACATCGGGCGGGCCCCGCTGCCATTGTGCGAGAACCTTGCCATGCCCCGGCAGGATGCCGTGCGCAGAGTAGAATGCTTTGACACGGTGCAGGCCAAGCTCTGCATGCTGTTCACGCTGGGCGTGCCCATGCGCCCCGACCAGATGGCGGCGGTGCGGCTTGCCATGGCGCTGTATGGCGGCAGTGTGACCAGCCGCCTGTTCCTGAACGTGCGGGAACGGGATCATTTGTGCTATTACTGCTCGTCCAGCTTCCAGAGCTTTACCGGAAGCATGGCTGTGAACAGCGGCGTGGAGCACGCCGACGCAGCCCGGGCCGAAAAAGCGATCCTGAAGGAGCTGGATGACCTGCGCAGCGGCCCCATCACGGCTGAAGAGCTTGAGGACTGCCGCCGCTCCCTGCTGAGCGGGATGGCGGGCATTGAGGATACGCTGGGCGGCATTGAGACCTGGTATTACATGGAGGTGCTGCGGGGCGGCCCGGTGCAGACCCCGGACGATGCCCGCGCGGCCCTGCAGGCTGTGACCGAGGAGGATGTCCGCACCGTCCTGCGGCAGCTGACCCTTTCAGTCAGCTATCTTCTGACCCGAGAGGAGGAGAGCGCCCATGCCTGAACAGAACACGAACCGTGCCCTGACCGAGGCCGCCGCCGATGAGTGGAAGGTGCTGCCCTCGGGCCTGACGGTGCTGGTGCGGCCCATGCCGGGCTATTCCGGCACTCATGTCATCTATGCCACCCGCTTTGGCTCCATCGACCGGGATTTCCGGGTGGACGGCAGGGAAGTGCACCTGCCCGCCGGTGTGGCGCATTTTCTGGAACACAAGATGTTTGAGGATGAGGACGGCGATGCCTTTGCAAAGTTCGCCAAGACCGGTGCCAACGCCAATGCCTTTACCAGCTTTGACCGCACCTGCTACCTGTTTACCGCCACCGAGCAGCTGGACGAAAGCCTGGATGTGCTGCTGGGCATGGTGGGCCGTCCCTACTTTACTGAGCAGACCATCGCCAAGGAGCAGGGCATCATCGGGCAGGAGATCAAAATGTATGATGACAGCGCCGACTGGCGGCTCATCACCGGCCTGTGCGAGTGCCTGTATCACAGCCACCCCATCCGCAGCGACATTGCGGGCACGGTGGAAAGCATTGCAGAGATCACGCCGGAGATGCTGTACGACTGCTGCAAGGCGTTCTATGCCCCCAACAACATGGTGCTGGCCGCCGCAGGCAGCACCAGCATGGAACAGATCCTGGCGGCCTGTGCGCGCCACGGCCTGATGGAAGCGCGCCCGGTGGAGCGGGTGCAGCGGCTCTGGACGGAGGAACCCATGACGCTGGCCGCCGCCGAAAAGACCATTACAATGCCGGTGTCCAAGCCCTGCTTCGGCATCGGCTTCAAGGAGCAGCCGCTGCAGCATGACGACCTGCGCAGCGAGATCCTGTATGACCTCATCCTCTGCTGCATCTCTGGCGGCATGTCGAGGCTGTACCGGAAGCTCTATGATGAGGGCCTGACCAACCCCGGCTTTGGCGGGGAGGTGCTCCGGGTGGACGGTTGCTGCTGCATCCTGTTCACCGGCGAGAGCGATGTGCCCGACACTGTGAAGCAGCTGCTGCTGGAGGAGATCCGGCGCATCCGTGCTGAGGGCGTGGACCGGGAGATCTTTACCTTGTGCAAGAATGAAAAATACGGCCAGCTGATCGAAAATCTGGAGAACGTGGAGGACTCGGCCAGCCAGATGGCAGACTTTGCCCTCAGCGGCCAGACCGTGGCCCAGCAGATCGCCACGCTGGCGGCGCTGACGGCAGAGGATGCCGACGCGGCGCTGCAGAAGATCCTGAGCGAGGAGCGGATGGCTGTGATGTACATCCAGCCCGATGGCACGGCCGGGGAAGAGCCGGACGATGAAGAGGAGATGGAAGAATGACGAATCTGGTGCAGTTTCCGGGACTAGGGCTGAGCTTTGAGCTTGACCGCGTGGCCTTTTCCATCGGAGGCATGAACATTTACTGGTACGGTGTCTGCATTGCCGTGGGCATGTGCCTGGCGCTGGTGTTCGCCTTCCGGCACAGTGTGGAGTTTGGTGTGGATGCCGATGCCATGGTGGATGTCATCCTCATCGGTGTGGTCATGGGTATCCTGTGTGCCCGGCTCTACTATGTGGCCCTTTCGCCCTATCAGTACCACAGCCTGAAAGATGTGCTGGCCATCCGGGATGGCGGTCTTGCCATTTACGGCGGCATCATCGGAGCCTTTCTGTTCGGAGGTCTGGCCTGTAAGTGGCGGAAAGTTCCCGTGCTGCCCATGTTCGATCTGGCGGCCATGGGCTTCCTCATCGGGCAGGGCTGCGGCCGCTGGGGCAACTTCTTCAATCAGGAGGCCTTTGGCTGCAACACCACCCTGCCCTGGGGCATGTACAGCCAGGCGACCCGCGATTACCTGACGAGCAGCGTGGTCACGGTGCCCAAAGGTGTGACCATTGACCCGAACCTGCCGGTGCATCCCACCTTCTTATATGAGAGCATCTGGTGCTTTGTGGGCCTGTTTCTGCTGGTGCGCTACATCAAAAAGCGCAGGTTTGCAGGGGATATCGCCCTGCGGTACCTCATCTGGTACGGTGCGGGCCGCTTCTGGATCGAAGCCCTCCGCACCGACAGCCTGCTGCTGGTGCCCAGCATCGGCCTGCGGGTGTCCCAGCTGGTGGCTGGCGTTGCCGTTGTGGGCGGCGTGATCGCTGAGATCCTTCTGACAAAGAAGTTCAGGGACAAGCCCCTGATGGTAGAGCTGCCCCTGAACAGCGAGAACCGGGCACGGATGAAAAAGCTGGACGGTCCCACCACTTTTGCGGGGACGGACGCTACTCTGCCGGCCTCTGCATCCCGCGCGGAGTTCGTTGAGAAAACGGCGGCGTGGAATGAGGCCGTGAAGGCGGAGCTGGACAAACAGAACAAAGAGCAGAAATAAGAACCAAAGCCATAGTGCAGAGAAGAAAAACTTCTCTTGCACTGTGGCTCTTTTTGATGTACAATAAAGACACAGAAAAAGCCGCAGGAATCACAGGAGGTACTATATGCAGATCGTTCCGATGCGTGAATTGAAGAATACCGTGGAGATCGAGCGCCGCTGCGCCGAGGAAAACGGCCCGGTGTTTGTGACAAAAAATGGTTACGGCCGTCTTGTGGTGATGGATATTGATTACTACGAGCGGACCATGAAGGAAATGGAAGAACTGAAACTGGTAATGGAGGGGCTGAAAGATGACGAAGAAGGCCGTATAGTAGATGGTCCGACCGCAATGGCTGAATTGAGGAGAAAGTATGCAGTCTGATTATGGCTATGAATTGACAGACCGCGCAGAAAAAGATATTGACGAAATTGCAGGGTATATCCGAGATGAGCTGAGCAACGCCAGCGCAGCCATGAACTTTCTGAATGATGTGGAACAATGCATCCGGAGATTGTGTGACTTTCCATCCAGCGGGAGCCGTATTTTTGTGGAATATCTGCCGGGAAAGAACGTCCGAAGAAAAGTAATTGGAAATTATCTTCTTTACTATCGTGTCCTGCAAGAGAAGAAAAAGGTTCGCATACTTCGGGTCGTTTATGGATCACGCAATCAGATACCGATAGTCCACGGATTGAACAGTTGACACCTGAAATTTCAAAAAACTTTGAAATAATGTCCGAAAAGCTCTTGCAAAGCGGACTTTTTTCTGCTATAATATTCTAGCCGCATGGTGTGGGCACCGGAAACGGCCCCGTGAGGGCCTGCCTTTACGACCAGCGAGTACAACGAAAAGGAATGAAACAAATGTACGCAATCATTGTTACCGGCGGTAAGCAGTACCGCGTGGAGCAGGGCGACATCGTCTACATCGAAAAGCTGGACGTTGAGGCCGACTCCGAAGTGAAGTTTGATCAGGTTCTCGCTATTGGCGAGGAGGGTTCTGTCAAGGTTGGCGCTCCTGTTGTTGAGGGCGCTTCCGTTTCTGCCAAGGTCATCAAGAATGGCAAGGGCAAGAAGCTGAACATCATCACCTATCGCGCAAAGAAGCACAGTGCTCGCCGCATGGGCCATCGTCAGCCCTACACCAAGGTTGAGATCACTGCGATCAACGGCTAAGGAGGTAAATTACAATGGCACATAAAAAGGGCGTAGGCAGCACCAAGAACGGCCGCGATTCCGCAGCACAGCGTCTGGGCACCAAGCGTGCAGATGGTCAGTTCGTTCTGGCCGGCAACATCCTGGTTCGTCAGCGTGGCACCCACATCATGCCGGGTGAGAACGTTGGCAAGGGCAGCGATGACACCCTGTTTGCTCTGGTTGACGGCACCGTCCGTTTTGAGCGCGTGGGCAAGAGCGGCAAGAAGTGCAGCGTGAAGCAGTAACTTCTGCCTGAAAAACTGCAACCCGAAGAGCCGGACCCTCGTGGCCCGGCTCTTTTTAGTGATTTGAGAGAACCTCTCCGTTATTGCTTTGCAATGCTGCCTTCCCTGACCGGGGAGCTGCCGAGCGGATGCGAGGCTGAGAGGTTTGGTTAGGAGGGGCTGTATGGCAGCACAAACCAATTTTATCGATATCGCCACCATCTGGCTCCATGCGGGCAAGGGCGGCGATGGCGCAGTGAGCTTCCATCGTGAGAAGTTCGTGGCCGCTGGCGGCCCGGACGGCGGTGATGGCGGCCGCGGCGGTGACATCATCTTTGTGGCGGATGATCATCTTTCCACCCTGATGGACTTCCGCTACAAGCGCAAGTACACTGCCCCCGAGGGCGGCAAGGGCGGCGCAAGCCTCTGCCACGGCAAGAATGCCGAGAACCTCATCATCAAGGTGCCGCTGGGCACCGTGATCAAGGACGCGGAGAGCGGGCTGGTCATCGCGGACCTGTCCGACCACACCCCCGTCACAATCGCAAAGGGCGGCCGCGGCGGCTACGGCAACGCACATTTTGCAACGCCTACCCGCCAGATCCCCAAGTTTGCCAAGCCCGGTATGCCCGGCGAGGACATCCAGGTGACGCTGGAGCTGAAGCTGATCGCTGATGTGGGCCTGATCGGCTTCCCCAATGTGGGCAAGTCTACCCTCATCTCTACCATCAGCGCAGCCAAGCCCAAGATCGCGAACTATCACTTCACCACGCTGGTGCCCACCCTGGGTGTCGTGTCGGTGGGTGAGGGTGCCAGCTTTGTCTGCGCCGATATCCCCGGCCTGATCGAGGGTGCCAGCGAGGGTGTCGGTCTGGGCCACGACTTCCTGCGCCATGTGGAGCGCTGCCGCCTGCTGCTGCATGTGGTGGATGTCTCCGGCAGCGAGTGCCGTGAGCCGGTGGAGGACTTTGAAAAGATCAACGAGGAGCTGGCAAAGTTCAGCCCCGAGCTGGCACAGCGCCCCCAGATCGTGGTGGGCAACAAGTGCGACCTGGCCACCGAGGAGCAGATCGAGAGCTTCCGCAGCTATGTGGAGGGCAAGGGCCTGACCTTTGTGCCCATCTCTGCCGCCACCATGCAGGGCGTGCGGGAGCTGCCGGGCCTGGTCTACAACCGCCTGAAGGATATCCCGCCGGTGCCTGTGTTCACCCCCGAGTACAAGAAGCCCGAGCCCAAGGCCAACGACCGTGCTTATACCATCCAGCGGATGGAGGCCCATGTGTGGAGCATCGACGCGCCCTGGCTGGAGTATATCCTGGCCGGCAGCAATGTGGATGACTACGAGAGCCTGCAGTATTTCCAGCGTCAGCTGGATGAGAGCGGCATCCTGACCGAACTGGTGGAAAAGGGCGTGCAGGAGAACGACACCATCCTCATTGGTGAATATCAGTTCGATTATATCTTCTAAAAGGAGACGGCCCTCTCAGTCTCGCTGCGCTCGCCAGCTCCCCCGAAGGGGGAGCCAACGCATCTGACAGGTTCACAGCTTCTGTTTTGCTGAATCCTGTCTGAAAGCTGCAAGTGCCTCTCCCCTTTGGGAGAGGTGGCATTGCGTAAGCAATGACGGAGAGGGCGAGGATTACAACAATGCAGGAAGAAACCATCGACCCCCGTGAGCTGAACCCGCTGGCGCTGGCCTTTGTGGGAGACAGCGTGCTGGAACTGCTGGTGCGCACCCGTCTGGCACGGCATCACCGGATGTCGGCAGGCAAGCTCAATGTGGAAAAGGTCAAGTATGTCTCGGCCCGGGCACAGTTCCGGGAGGAGCAGCTGCTGGAGCCGCTCTTCACAGAGGAGGAGCTGGCCGTGTTCAAGCGGGGCCGCAACGCCAGCAAGGCCAGTGTGGCCAAGCACGCTTCCCCCGAGGAATACCGCGCTTCCACCGGCTTTGAGTGTCTGTTGGGCTGGCTCTACCTCACCGGGCAGATGGCCCGTGTGGAAGAGCTGTTCGATGCCCTGTGGCAGCAGTTTGACCCGAACCAGAAATAAAACGCGAAAGCCCGCTGCTTTCCGCACTGGAAAACAGTGCAGGGAAGGCAGCGGGCTTTCTTATGCGGTGTTACTTCTTGTTCTTGGCACCCTCGTCGTCAGCACCCTTGGTATACTGGTTGGGGTGCTTGTGCTCGTTGGTGGTCTGATTGGTGGTGCGGTTCTGGCTTTGGTTCTTGCAGTTGTTCGTGCGGTTTTCGGTGCGATTCTCGCTATGGTCCTTCATGGTTCGTTACTCCTTTCGTGAGGGGGCTTTCCCTCACAGCCTTAGTTTTGCCGCGAACGGCGGCTTTATTCATGGGAGGATAAGCTTTCATGCCTACGGAATATTTTGAGCGCCGGGAGCGCGCTCTGCTGGGCGACCGGTTCGATGCTCTCTATGCCGCCCCGCAGGAGACTGCTGCCCGGGGCGTGACGGTCTCGGCCCTGCGTGCTGCGCCGGAGCAGTTTGCCGCGCAGTCAGATTTTCCGGTGGAGCCCTCGCCCTTCTGCAAGGCGGGCTTTGTGGTGCAGGACCCCGCCTTCAAGCCCGGGCGGCACCCCTACCACCATGCGGGCGTGTTCTACTCGCAGGAGCCTTCCGCTTCCAGTGCCGCGCCCCTGCTGGGGGTCCGGCCCGGGATGCGGGTGCTGGATACCTGCGCGGCCCCCGGCGGCAAGAGCAGCCAGCTGGCGGCAGCGCTGGGCGGGCAGGGGCTGCTGGTGAGCAACGAGTTCGTTGCCGCCCGCGCCGAGGTGCTCCGGAGCAATCTGGAGCGGATGGGCGTGCCCAACGCCGTGGTGCTGAACGAGGACACCGGCCGCATTGCCGCCGCTCTGCCGGAGTTTTTTGACCGTGTTCTCGTGGACGCGCCCTGCTCCGGCGAGGGGATGTTCCGCAAGGAAGCCGTGGCTGTGACCCAGCATTGTGAAGCGCTGGTGAAGCAGTGTGCCGCACTGGGGGCACAGATCCTGGACAACGCGGCGGCCTGCCTGGCCCCCGGCGGCGAGATGATCTACTCCACCTGCACCTTTGCCCCGGAAGAGGACGAGGGACAGGTGGCGGCGTTTTTGCAGCGCCACCCGGAGTTCACGCTGGCCGATGTGTTCGGCAATGTGGATTACAGCTTTGGCAGCCCGGGTGAGGCAAACCGCACCGGCGGCCTGCCGCTGGATGTGAGCAAGGTGCGCCGGATCTGGCCCTGTCAGGGCGGCGAGGGGCATTTTATTGCCCGTCTGGTCAAGGCAGGCATGCCGCGGCCGCTGCCTGCCCCCGGAACCTATACGGCAGAGGAAGAACTCTGGCTGGCTGCTGCCGCAGAGCAGAGCAAAAAGCAGAAGGGAAGCAGGGGAGGCAAGCCTGCCAAGGCCCCGGATGCCCGCAGCGCCCGCCGGGAGAGCAGCCGTGCCCTGCGGGAGGCGGTGCAGGGCCGCAGCACCCGCAGCCGGGATGCCGGGGCAGGGGAGGCCACCCCGGCCCAGAGCCTTGCTGCCTGGCAGGAGTTTGCCCGGCAGTATTTCCCGGCGCTGGCGGACCGCCCTGCCGTGGTGCATGGCGGCAGCGTTCTGCTGCCCGTGCCCTTTCCGCAGACGGGACTGCATGTCCTGCGGGCGGGGGTGTTCGTGGGTAGCGTACAGAAGGGCCGCTTCGTGCCGGAGCACCACCTGTTCACGGCGTTCGGCGCGCTCTGCACCAACCGCGAAGCACTGACCCTTGCCGACCCGCGGGTAACGGAATACCTTTCCGGCCGTGAGATCGCCGCGGACACTGCCGCCGATGGCTGGTGCTGCGTGACCGTGGACGGCTGCCCCATGGGCGGCGGCAAGGTGTCGGGCGGACGGGTCAAAAACCATTACCCCAAGGCCCTGCGGCTGCTGTAAATCGGCCTGAAAAGCCGGTTTTCCAACACAAACAGGCGAAAAACACGCCCGGAGCCCTTGAATGGGATTCGTGATTGTGCTACAATAATAGAGTTAGATTTTGTGTGCTGCCACAAGCGGGCGACCACAGCCCGTCTGCCCGCAGGCGGAGATTTCGATAAAACTTTAGGAGGTTCCCATGTCTGGACATAGCAAATGGAACAACATTAAGCGCAAGAAGGAAAAGACCGATGGCGCAAGAGCAAAGGTCTTTACCAAGATCGGCCGCGAGATCAGCGTTGCCGTCCGTGACGGCGGCCCCAACCCGGCTTCCAACAGCAAGCTGGCAGACCTGATCGCCAAGGCAAAGCGCATGAGCGTGCCCAACGATAACATCCAGCGCATCATCAAGAAGGCTGAGGGCGGCGACAAGACCGAGTTCGAGGCCATCACCTACGAGGGCTACGGCCCCGGCGGCGTTGCTGTTATGGTCGAGACCCTGACCGACAACCGCAACCGTACCGCTGCCGACCTGCGCCACTATTTCGACAAGAACGGCGGCAACCTGGGCGCTATGGGCTGTGTTGGCTTCCTGTTCAGCCAGAAGGGTGTCATTGACATCTCCCTGGAGGATAAGGATGCCGACGAGGCCATGATGGACGCTCTGGATGCCGGTGCCGAGGACTTTGATGCAGGCGAAGAGGCTGCTGAGATCACCACCGATCCCGAGAACTACTCCGCTGTGGTCAAGGCCATGGAAGAGAAGGGCTACGAGATCCTGAGCGACGACCTGGCCATGGTCCCCATGACCACCACCCGCCTGACCGACCCCGATCAGCTCAAGGCAATGGGCAAGCTGCTGGACTCTCTGGAGGACAACGACGATGTCCAGAACGTCTGGCACAGCCTGGAGAACGAAGAGGACCTGCCGGAATAAGCTTCCGCAAGGCTCTTTGCTCCTGAAATAAGACGATAAAAAAGCCGCTTTTTGTGTTGTGATGCACAAAGAGCGGCTTTTTGTTTTGGAATAAGGACGAATATTTTGCACACGGACAAAATAAAACCCCAGCGGGGTGGGCCGCTGGGGGGGTGAATGAAATGATTACATATTCGAGGAATACAACTTTGTTAAATAAGTATATGTAAAATTGCTTTCTTCAAATGTGACAGTATGGATTATCCTGTGCGGAGCAATAGCAAACAGGTCTGAAAACTCTTCATATTTTGCTGCACTGATAGGGTAACGTACGGCGACCATTGCGGATTCACCCTCGGATAATTTGACGGGGTCAATTAGTTGCGCATTGAGATATACAAAATGATCGGTTAAAGGTTCATCATCCCATGCAACAGAAAAAGCATCATTTCCAAGAGAAATCGGGCAATTTCCCGTATTGGTGATATTATATATGATATCTAAATAGTAGTGATGATATCCCCATGTATAGCCTTGGCCGGGAACATAGACCTGCTTATCGCTGTCAGTGACAACATCCTTACAGCGGATATAATTCTCATTCCAGCTTACAGAGATAGACTTTTTCTCAGTAACAGAAGAAGCAGGGCTTTCGGAAGGGGCTTCGGAAGAAGAGGGGGGCTCAGAAACCGAAGAACTCTCTGAACTAGAAGAAGGATTTTCAGACGGGATACTACTAGATGAGCTTGAACTGGATACGGGTGCAGAGGAACTACTAGATGCAGGCTGACTAGGGGAAGGTTCGGATGATGCGGAAGAAGAAGCAATAGAAGTACTAGCGGGTACTTCTGGAGTACCTCCCTCACTACAACCAATGAGAGCGGAACAGATAAGTATACCAACAAGTCCTAATGAAATAATTCTTTTCATAAAACACCTCAATTGATGACATTACGGATAAGAGATAAGGACGGTGAAACTGAATTCTTTATACTGTCTAATTGCGATACCAACAATCTGGGCGCTACCATAAGAGATTTCTTTATTATAAAAATCAGAGGATTTTGTTGGAATGATAGTACCAGTATAGATTTCGGAAAAGTATTTTCCATTGATTTTTGTCATACCAGCACTATAAAACTCTTTTTCAAACTGTTCTTTTGTCAGATTTCCGCAGTAATAATCAATTCCGGCGTTGGCAATCCGGGCGGCAATGATATCTGCCTGATCGTCCTCAGAAAGAACATTTACATTGTTTGATTTGCGAGCTGCATTAAGTGCAGCAAGCACGGCATCCTTTTGGGACTGAGCAGGAGTATTATTTGAACTACCACAACCGGTCAATAATAAAAAGCCGAATAGACAAATAAATAGAGGAGTCAAAAATCGTTTGAAAGATTTCATCAGAACCTCCTTGTTAATGGTATGCTTTTACAGAACCGGTATCTGTTGAATAAACATAAGCCAATGTTCCATTACCATACTGCACACCAAGGGTAATATTATGACCGGGGGTATTCCAACTATTATACTGATATTCGGAGATATCATAAATTAGCTTTATTGTAGTCTGAGCGCCAGGAGCAAGACCGTTTTCATTATAGGTGGCATCAAATACTGTACCGGAGTTAGCTAATCTAGAGGAATCCCAGTATGCGCTAAAGTTAGAACTATTAACTTTGGCACGGTAATCACCCGTATTTTTTACAGTGATATATACATGCAGCTGGTAGGTATAAGCATATTCCCAGCGCCAAACACCATCCCTTCCCAAAACATGAACACCTTTTCCTGTTTGAGCGCGTTCATGAGATATTTTATCAAGACGTGTTGAAATTGCATCTTTTTTAGTTGTAGTAGATGAATTGGAATTGTCATTGGTTTCATCAGATTTTGATTCAGAAGATGAACTAGAATTATTATCTGAGGTACTACTAGAATAAGAATTGTTTGAATTAGAAGCTGGAGCATTAGGCTGTGAAGATTCGCTACAACCAGACAGACAAGCGCATAAAAATACGGAAGTTAACGCAAGAGCACAGATTCTTTTTCGCATAGAATATCCTCCTTGAAAACCATGATTCTGGAAAGACGGAACATTTTATATAAAAGTTCTTATCACAAAGCTATCACACTTTTGCCAAACTGTCAAGTAATAGAGCCAAAATGATAAAGAATAACCAAAAAAGCACACTATACTTGACATGAGAGGTGATGTTATGACGGCCGACCGCATCAAGGCCCTGAGAGAATCGCGAGGGTGGACGCAGGCAGAGCTTGCACGCAGGATGAATATGACGAGAAACGGTATCAATTCATGGGAGCAGGGGCTTTCGATGCCGTCGCCGCAGAGCCTGGTGGATTTGGCTAGGCTGTTTTCTGTCTCGACAGATTACCTGCTGGGTGTAGAAAAGCATAATACAGTAAACGTGACTGGTTTGGATGAAAAGGATGTCGCACTGATTGCGCAGCTCGCAGAACGCCTGCGGAGTGCGGCGAAAAACAATGAAAACACATGAAATTTAGGGAATCGGCGGCAAAACATCTGTGGTTCAATCATTGAAACCCTCTGGATTTCATGGTATACTTCTTTTAAGAAAGAGGGTGTTCGGATGCTTTATCCTTTTATGACCTTGAATGATGGGACGGAAATCGTTTATTCCTCGCCAATTCAGAATGGCAATCAGGAGCAGGTAAAGGTACAGATTGAAACACCTGTAGAAAACGGCTTTAAGTCGGCGACCTGTATTCTGCCGGGGTATTTGTGGACCAATAATGGCTATTCTGAAATGGAGATGGCGAGCCTGAAAGAGCTGGTCAAATCAACGGCACATCTTCTGATCCGCTTCTCGCATGAGGGGGGGATCGAAAGTGCCTAGTCTGTTCCGGCTGTTCGGTTATGTGATTTTCTTCTGGAGCAATGAAGGTGCACCGCTGGAACCGGTTCATGTCCATGTTGCAAAGGGTGTTCCGAATGCCAGTGCAACAAAGATCTGGATTACGGAAGCGGGAGGCTGTATCGTGGCCAACAATAACTCGAAGATTCCTGCCAGAACGTTGAGCGCAATTGTAGATGTTCTGGAAAGCCGTTCAAGCTACATTGTGGCACAGTGGAACGATGTGTTTGGTGAATCGAAGTTCTACTGCTGATATTGGTGCGAATTGAGCGCTGCCCCCTGTGAAAAAGCTCAGAGGGCGGCGCTTTTTTGCTTTGCGGATTGCGCGGCGGGGGTAAATATGGTACAATGATTTGAAACAGACCACGATGAAACGAGGTGGCGCATATGGAAGCAAAACGCATCTGCCCGTACTGCATGGGCGAGCTGGAGAGCCGGGTGTCGGTGTGCCCGCACTGCGGCGGGGTACTGGCCGGGCGCAACCCGGCGGGCAGCCTGCCGGTGGGCACGCTGTTGGCCGGGCGGTATACCGTGGGCGAGATGCAGAGCATCGACGGCGAGGGCATCCTGTACCGGGGCGTGGAGAACGTCGGGCGGTTCCGGGTGACCATCAAGGAGTATATGCCCCTGACGCTGTCGGCGGAGCGGGGCACGGACGCGCTGCTCCGGCCCAAGCTGGGCAGCGAGGTGCTGTTCAAGACCACCCGGATGGACTTTGCCGATCTCTACCGCTCCATCCAGCGCATCACGCCTGCAAACGGTCTGGAGGCCGTGCTGGACGTGTTCGAGGAGAACAACACCGTCTACGCCGTGATGGAAAACCCCGGCGGCATCCCGCTGCAGCAGTGGCTGGATGAGCGTCCCAGCCCGGTTTCGGCCGAGACGGCTCGCAATATGCTGCAGCCTGTGTTTGACGGTGTGGCGGCCATGCATCAGGTGGGGCTGGTGCACCGCGGCATCTGCCCGGAGAACATCCGGGTGCTGGAAAACGGCCGGGCACGCCTGACGGGTTACGCTACCGTAGGTCTGCGCACAGCGGGCAGCGGCCTGCACGAGCAGCTGTACGAGGGCTACTCGGCACCGGAGCAGTATTCCACCACCGAATTTGAGGGCCGCTACACCGACGAATACAGCCTTGCCGCCGTGGTCTACCGGATGGTCTGCGGGCAGAGCCCTGTTCCTGCGGCACAGCGGCTGGTGTCGGACTCCAACCCCCGCGCCCGCACGCTGGAACGGACGGTGCCGGAGTATGTTTCGGATGTGCTCTGGATGGGCCTGCAGCTCAGGCCTGCCGAGCGCATCCAGACCGTGCCCCAGCTGTTCCGGGCACTGAGCAGCCAGGAGTATACCACGGAGCTTACCCGGACCCTGCAGCAGGCCGCCCCGCGCCCTCAGTCCACCGAGGAAGAGGAGCAGAAAAAGCATATCCTCAGCCTGCGCAACCTGCTGGCGGCCATCCTGATCCTGCTGGCCATCCTGACGCTGCTCATCGTGTGGGGGCTGGTGAATCAGGGGCTGCACACCGCAAAGCCTGCGGAATCCACCCCGGCCTCCGAACCGGCCAGCTCGCTGGTGGCAGAGCCGGTGAATCTGGCCCCGGATTTTGTGGGGATGGACTACGATTCGCAGGTGCGCAACAACCACAGCTATGCCGGAGATTACCTGTTCTATGTGACCATGGAATACAGTGATACTGTGGAAAAGGGCAAGATCATCCGTCAGACCCCCGAAGCCGGAGAGGTCATCGAAAAGGGCAGCACCATCGATCTGGTGGTCAGCCGCGGCCCGCAGATGGTTGAAATGCCCAACGTGGCAGGCTTTACCCGGGACGGCGCGGAGCAGCAGCTGGCGCAGGTGGGGCTGAATGCGAGCTTCTATCCCATTTATAACGATGGCTCCTATGTTTCGGGCTGTGTGGCCTATTGCAGCGAGGAGCCCGGTGCCATGGTGGAGGTCGGCTCGACCATCATCGTCTATATGGCGGCAGAGGTCGAGGCCGAGGTGCCCGCCACCCCGCCCGAGACCACAACTCCTTCCGCCGGTGCCACACCGTCTGCCGGGCAGACGGAGCCGCCGACCGGTGGGGCCGGTACCGAATACGATACGAATTGACGCAAAGCGGCCTGCCGGAGAGGGCGGGCCGCTTTTTTGATACAGGTCGATATCCACAGGAAAAGCCAGAGCGGAAGCCCCATGGAGGAAGCTTCCGCTCTGGCTTGTTTAGGATAGGAAAGAGAATGGTTCAGTAATGGCCGGGATGCGGGCTTACAGGTTGGTGTAGCCCATGAGGTAGCGGTCTACCTCAGCGGCGCAGTCGCGGCCCTCGCGCAGGCCCCAGACCACAAGGCTCTGGCCCCGGCGCATATCGCCGCAGGCGAACACCTTGTCCACGTTGGTGCGGAAATGGTCGGTGTCCACACAGCCGCGGCCGGTCAGGCTGACACCGAAGGCATCGGCCACATAGCTCTCACAGCCCACGAAACCGGCGGCAATGAAGGCCAGGTCACAGTTGTAGGTGAACTCCTCGCCGGTGGGCACCATGTTGGTGCGGCCGGTCTCGGGGTCACGCTCGGGCTTGAGGTAGGAGATGACGGCAGCGGTCAGGCTGCCTGCACCGTCCTTGAGGAATTCTTTGACCGTGGTCTGGTAGACACGGGGGTCCTTGCCGAACTTAGCCATGCACTCGGTCTGGCCGTAGTCCACCTTGAGCACCCGGGGCCACTCGGGCCAGGGGTTGCCGGCGGCACGCTCCCTGGGAGGCTGCGGCATCATTTCCAGAGCCACCAGATCAGTGCAGCCTTGCCGCAGGGCCGTGCCCTGGCAGTCGTTGCCGGTGTCGCCGCCGCCGATGACCAGAACGTTCTTGCCCTTGGCATCAATGGCCCTGCCGTCGGTAAATTTGCTGTCCAGCAGGCTCTTTGTCACGCTGGTGAGGTAATCCACGGCAAAATGCACGCCATTGGCATCCCGGCCCGGAACATTCAGGTCACGGGCCTTTTTGGCACCGCAGCAGAGCACCACAGCATCGTAGCTGTTCAGGATGCTCCCGGCATCCACGGCACCGCCCACATCCATGCTGGTGCGGAACTCCACGCCCTCGGCCTGCATGATCCTGATGCGGCGCTCGATGACGGATTTGTCCAGCTTCATGTTGGGGATGCCGTACATCAACAGGCCGCCCACGCGGTCGGCGCGCTCAAACACGGTGACCGCGTGGCCCCGGATGTTCAGGTACTCGGCCACCGAAAGACCGGCCGGGCCGCTGCCGATGATGGCCACGCTCTTGCCGGTGCGGGCCGGGGGAGGGGCGGCGTGGAGCCAGCCCTTGGCGTAGCCCGTTTCCACGATGGCGTGCTCGTTCTCGCGCACGGTCACGCTGCTGCCGGTCACGTCACCGCAGGTGCAGGCGGCCTCGCACAGGGCGGGACAGACCCGGCTGGTGAACTCCGGGAAGCGGTTGGTGGCGCGCAGGCGGTGGAGCGCCAGCTCCCACTTGCCCTGATAGACCAGGTCGTTCCACTCGGGGATCAGGTTGTTCAGCGGGCAGCCCGATGCCATGCCGCCGATCATCATGCCGGCCTGGCAGAAGGGCACGCCGCAGTCCATGCAGCGGGCGGCCTGGGTCTGCTGCTCCTCGCGGGAGAGCCAGACGTGAAACTCGTTGAAATTTTCAATGCGCTCCAGCGGCGGGACATCCGTGCTGGTCTTGCGCGTGTAATCCATAAATCCAGTGATCTTGCCCATGATCCAGCCCTCCTTACTTCTTCTTCTGCACAGCGTAGAATGCTTCGATCTGTGCCTGTTCGCCGTCCAGGCCGCGCTCCTCCATGGAAGCGATGACCCGGAGCATCCGGTCGTAATCGTAGGGGAGGACTTTCTTGAACTTGGGCAGGTACTCGCTGAAGTTGTCCAGGATCTCCTTGCCGCGGGGGGAGCCGGTGGCTTCCACATGCTCGCGGATGAGCTCCTTCAGGGCGGCAACATCGTACTTGTGCTCCACAGGCTCCAGGCTCACGGTCTCCTTGTTGACCCGCTGGTAGAAATCCCAGTTCTCGTCCAGAACGTAGGCCACGCCGCCGGTCATGCCGGCTGCGAAGTTCTTGCCGGTCTGGCCCAGGACCACGACAGTGCCGCCGGTCATGTACTCACAGCCGTGGTCGCCTACGCCCTCCACAACGGCGGTCGCGCCGCTGTTGCGGACGCAGAAGCGCTCACCGGCCACGCCGGAGACGAAGGCCTTGCCGCTGGTGGCACCGTAAAGGGCCACGTTGCCGGTGATGATATTTTCCTCAGGCTTGTAGCCGATGCCCTCGGGCGGGCGGACGATGATCTTACCGCCGGACAGGCCCTTGCCCATGTAGTCGTTGCAGTCGCCGGTCAGGCTGAGGGTCAGGCCCTTGGGGATGAACGCGCCAAAGCTCTGGCCACCTGCGCCGATGCACTCGGCGGTGTAGACATCGTCGGGCAGGGAGCTGCCGTACTTGCGGGTGATCTCGCTGCCAAAGATGGCACCCAGGGCGCGGTCGGTGTTGGAGACCTCCAGCCGGACGCTCTGGGGTGCCTTGCTGCCCAGCTTGAACTTCTTCATCAGCACCTTCATGTCGAGGGTGTTCTCAAGGTGGAAGTCATAGGTGTCGGCAGGCACAAAGTGGACGTTGCTGTTTGCAATGGCCGGGTTGTGCAGGATGCAGTCCAGATTCATCTTGGCGGCACGGCTGCCGGCAGCACTGGGCTTGACATGGAGCAGGTCGGTGCGGCCCACCAGCTCGTCGATGGTGCGCACGCCCAGCTTGGCCATGTACTCCCGCAGCTCCTGCGCCACAAAGGTCAGGTAGTTGATGATATACTCGGGCTTGCCCTTGAACCGCTTGCGCAGCTCGGGGTTCTGGGTGCAGATGCCCATGGGGCAGGTGTCCAGGTTGCAGACACGCATCATCACGCAGCCTTCGCACATCAGCAGGGAGGTGCCGAAGCCGAACTCCTCAGCGCCCAGCATACAGCTGATGGCAACATCGCGGCCGGAGAGCAGCTTGGAATCGCTCTCAATGCGGACGCGGCTGCGCAGGCCGTTCAGGATCAGGGTCTGGTGGGTCTCGGCGATGCCCAGCTCCCAGGGCAGGCCCGCATTCTTGATGGAGGTGCGGGGGGCTGCACCGGTGCCGCCGTCGTAACCGGAGACAAGGATGACCTGTGCGCCGCCCTTGGCAACACCGGCGGCAATGGTGCCGACACCGGCCTCGCTGACCAGCTTCACGTTGATGTTGGCGTGGCGGTTGGCGTTCTTCAGGTCATAGATCAGCTCGGCCAGATCCTCGATGGAGTAGATATCGTGGTGGGGCGGGGGAGAGATCAGGCCCACGCCGGTGGTGCTGTGGCGGGTCTTGGCGATCCAGGGGTAGACCTTGGCACCGGGCAGGTTGCCGCCCTCGCCGGGCTTTGCGCCCTGTGCCAGTTTGATCTGGATCTCCTCGGCGGAGACCAGATACTTGCTGGTCACGCCGAAGCGGGCCGAGGCTACCTGCTTGATCTTGGAGTTGCTCTCGCTCTGGTAGCGTTCCTCGGGTTCGCCGCCCTCGCCGGTGTTGCTCCGGCCGCCCAGACGATTCAGGGCGATGGCGATGGTCTCGTGGGCCTCGCTGCTCAGGGCACCGTAGCTCATGGCAGCGGCCTTGAACCGCTTGACGATGGAGCTGACAGGCTCCACCTCCTCAAGGGGAATGCCGCCGTTGGGGTCATAGCTGAAGTCCAGCAGGCTGCGCAGGTGCACGCCCTCGGCACCCATGTTGTCCACGGTGCGGGTGAAGTCTTTGAAGGCCTTGTAGTCGCCCGTGAAGCAGGCTTTCTGGAACAGATGGATGGTCTGCGGGGTGAAGAGGTGCTCTTCCTTGCCGCTGCGGAACTTGTGAGCGCCGCCGTCGGCCAGCTCCATGTTGATATCCAGACCCAGCGGGTCAAAGGCGGCGTTGTGGGCAGCTTCCACATCCGCCTGAATGTCCTCCAGACCGATGCCGCCCACACGGCTGACCGTGCCGGTGAAGTACTTGTCGATGACATCCTTGGAGATGCCGACCGCCTCAAAGATCTGGCTGCTCTGGTAGCTCTGGATGGTGGAGATGCCCATTTTGGAGGCGATCTTCACGATGCCGTTCAGCACAGCCTTGTTGTAGTCATCCACGGCGGCGTAGTAATCCTTGTCCAGCAGACCCTCGTCGATGAGCTGGGCAATGGTATCGTGGGCCAGATAGGGGTTGACGGCGCAGGCACCGTAGCCCAGCAGGGTGGCAAAGTGGTGCACCTCGTGGGGCTCGGCGCTCTCAAGGATGAGGGCCATGGCTGTGCTCTTCTTGGTACGGATGAGGTACTGGGACACGGCAGAAACGGCCAGCAGGCTGGGGATGGAAACATGGTACTCGTCGATGTCACGGTCAGAGAGGATGATGATGTTGGCACCGTCCTTGTAGGCGCGGTCCACCTCCAGGAATACGCGGTCGATGGCCTTTTCCAGGCTGGTGTTCTTATAGTAATTGATGGACACCGTGGCGGTCTTGAAGCCGGGCACGTTCATGTGCTTGATCTTGAGCAGATCGGTGCTGGTCAGGATGGGGTTCTGCACCTTGAGCACCTTGCAGTTCTCGGGCTTGTCCTCCAGCAGGTTGCCGTGGGCACCCACATAGACGCTGGTGGAGGTGACCACCTTCTCACGGATGGCATCGATGGGCGGGTTGGTGACCTGTGCGAACCGCTGCTTGAAGTAGTTGAACAGCGGGGGGTGCTGGTCACTCAGGACAGCCAGCGGGGTGTCGGTGCCCATGGCTCCGGAAGGCTCGGCACCGGCCCGGGCCATGGGCAGGATCAGCTCCTTGATTTCCTCGTATTTGTAGCCAAAGACCTTCTGCAGGCGGGTCAGCTCCTCGCCGGTGTAGCTGGGGACTTTGATGTTGGGAATCTTCAGGTCCTTCAGCCGGACCAGATTCCGGTCGATCCACTCGCCGTAGGGCTCGCGGCTGGCGTAGTATTCCTTCAGCTTCTCGTCATCCACGACCTCGCCCTTGACGGTATCCACCAGCAGCATCTTGCCGGGGCGCAGGCGGTCTTTCATCAGGATGTTGTCGGGGGCGCAGGGCAGCACGCCCACCTCAGAGGACAGGATCATCCGGCCGTCCTTGGTGATATAGTAGCGGCTGGGGCGCAGACCATTGCGGTCCAGCACCGCGCCCACCACATCGCCGTCGGAGAAGAGGATGGCGGCAGGGCCGTCCCAGGGCTCCAGCATGGTGGCGTAATACTGGTAGAAATCGCGCTTTTTCTGGCTGATGTTCTTGTTGTTCTCCCAGGGCTCGGGGATGGTGATCATCACCGCCAAGGGCAGATCCATGCCGTTCATCACCATGAACTCCAGCGCGTTGTCCAGCATGGCGGAGTCCGAGCCGGAGGTGTTGATGATGGGCAGGATCTTGTTCATGTCGTCCTGCAGGATGGGGCTCTCGATGCTCTCCTCACGGGCCAGCATGGCATCGGTGTTGCCCTTGATGGTGTTGATCTCGCCGTTGTGCAGGATGAACCGGTTGGGGTGGGCACGCATCCAGCTGGGGTTGGTGTTGGTAGAAAAGCGGCTGTGCACCATGCCGATGGCGGACTCGTAATCCTCGTCCTGCAGGTCAAGGTAGAACAGGCGCAGATCGTGCACCAGGAACATGCCCTTGTAGACGATGGTGCGGCTGGACAGGCTGGGCACATAGGTGCCATTGCTGGCCTGCTCGAACACCCGGCGGATGATGTAGAGCCTGCGGTCAAAATCAATGCCCCTGCTCACACGGGCAGGCTTTTTGATGAAGCACTGCCAGATGGAGGGCATACAGTCCCGGGCCTTCTGGCCCACGGCATCGGGGTCTACCGGCACCCTGCGCCATGCCAGAAACTCAAGCCCCTCCTTGCGGGTGACCAGCTCAAACAGCTTCATGGCCTGTGCCCGCAGGTGCTCGTTCTGGGGGAAGAAGAACATGCCGACACCGTATTCCCGCTCGTTGCCCAGGCTGATGTTCAGCTCATCGGCCACCTTGGAAAAGAACTTGTGGCTGATCTGCAGCATGATGCCCACGCCGTCGCCGGTCTTGCCCTCGGCATCCTTGCCGGCGCGGTGCTCCAGCCGTTCCACGATGCTCAGGGCATCGCTGACCGTCTGATGGCTCTTGCGGCCCTTGATGTCCACCACCGCGCCGATGCCGCAGGCATCGTGCTCGAACTGAGGGTCATACAGGCCAAGAGGCGTGGCGTTTTCCGTAAATTGATCCATTGCCTTTCCCATCCTTATCTCTCAAAATATCCTCCGGGCCGCGGCACATTCCGCAGCCGATCTTGCACAGAAAACAAAAAAGCGCCCCAGAAGGGTATAGAATACCCTTCTGGAACGCCTTTGTTCCGATAGCTTTATTATAATGATTCGTGAAGATTGTTCAAGTGGGAGGTGCAACAAACTTTAGTACACCAAAGCCCGCACTTCTTGTGCGCTTTGATGGAATGATGAACGCATTTCATCAAAACCTTGAAAAAACCGCCGCATCCGGCTACCGGTCTGGGGCAGGGGATGCGGCGGTTTGCGTATGATTGCGGGGCGTTTCTGTCCTTAGTGCTTTGCGGCGCGCTGTTTGCGGTCGAAGAACCACCCGCATACCAACAGACCGATGCCAAAGATCAGAAGCACGGCAGCCAGCCAATCGGTGGTACCGGTCTGGATCAGGGTCACGGTCGTGGTGTTCTGCGTGGGCGTTTCCTCCGGCTGGGCCAACGACGCGGACGTGTCAGTCTGAGCCGGTTCCTCCGCAGGCAGCTCGCCGGGGGCCTCTGTTTCCTCGGTTTCCTCGGTTTCCTCGGGGATCTCGGGTTCCTCAGGCTCCTCGGGGGTCTCCGGCCCCTCAGGCTCCTCGGGGATCTCGGGGGTCTCCGGGGTCTCCGGGGTCTCCGGGGTCTCCGGGTCTACGGGAACGACCGGAACATAGGGGGTGTCCGGGCTGTTCTTCAGGTTGGTAAAGACGACCTTGGCGGTGTCGTTCTGGGGCACAACGCCGGTCTCTGCAGGGTTGAGATTCAGCAGGGTCCAGCCGTCCTGAGCGGTTTCGGTGATGGTATAGCCGATGCCTGCGGGCAGGTTCGAGAGCGTGATGCTCTCGCCGCTTTTCAGGGTGAAGGATGCCTTGCCGTTTTTGAACGGGACACCGCACCATTTGTCGTCGATCGTGGTGATGGTATCATCGTCCAGCGTGAGCTCAAAGGTGAACGCGGTGTCATAGTCGCTCGGCAGCAGTTCCCCGAGCGTCTCTTTGCAGACGGTCAGGCTGCCGATGCTGCCGTGTGCGGCCTTGAGGGACAGGGGGCCGGTGTAAGAATTGACGGGTGCGACGAGAACTATGTGCAGATCCGCTTCGTCCCCGTGGGCGTTCCAGCGGGTGGTTTCATAGTCGTCATACCAGCCGGTAATGAAATCATAGCAGTCCGGCTCGCCATCCAGCTCCCAGCCGCGGCCGGTGGGGCCAAAGGTAATGGTGGCAGTCGCACCGTTCTCGATGTCGTCACCGCCTTTTGCTGCATGGTTGTTGTACAGCTGCACGTCATCCGAAAGAGTTGCTTCGCCATAGTTTCGGAGACCGCCGCCGTAGCCATACAAATCGTTAGTGGTGTTATAACGGACACAGCCGGAGAGCAGAGTCAACTTTGAATTCTCAACATTGACAACGCCACTCTCTTTGTTGTACTCGACCTGCAGGTCGACGCCGTTTTCTACAGTAAACGTTCCCTTGTTGTTAAAAATACCGTAGTAGCCATTATTGCAGGCAGAAACGATTGCGCCGGTTTCAACGGTGAAAATACCGCCGTCATTGTAAATACCGTGTCCTCCGTTACCGTCGGCAGAAATAACCGCACCGCTCTGAATTGTAAAGTAGTCATCCGCAGGGGTGTCGAAGTTGTCGTAGACGGTGTTGAAGATGCCGCAGGACCTATTATTGTTTGCAGTGACATGTGCGCCGCCCTCAATGAGGAAAAAGCCTGTTGCTACTGACAGATCGCCACCGCCTGCATAGTTGTAGATGCCATACAGATTGTTGTTTGCGGAGACATTGGCACCGCTTTTAATGGTAGTACGAGCATCAAAACTATTTGCAAAGCCAAGCTGGCTGTTGCCATCAACGATGACGGTTGCACCGCTTTCAATGTTCAGAATCCATTCGTTTAAAAGACCGGCCAGACCAACATTGTTGCAGGCATAGACGTATGCACCAGATTCAATGGTCAGTTTGCCTTCGTAGGTGGAATCATCGTAATGTTCAGCGTGCACAACTAATCCGCCAGCACAGCCGGGGTCACTTGCACCGTTGCGCTCACAGAAGACCTTCGCACCGCCGCAGATCACACTTTCTGCGCCGACGCCGAGACCACCGACACCGTTGTCAGAAGCAATCAAAGTGGAATCGCCATCTACTTCAAGTTCACCGGCAAAAACACCAAAGCCATAGGAACCACCGGTGTTGTTTTCGGTTGCTTTGATCGTAGAAGAAAGCAGCGTCACTTTGCCGTCATAGCAGGCAAGACCAAAACCGTAACCATGACAACCGTTCTTCTCCAGCACGACTTCGGAAGAAGTCAATGTTAAGTCCAGCGGGTCGATCAACAGACCAGCGTGGTAGCAACCGGTAACTTCCAAATAAGAACTATTGATCTCGATTTTGCCTTCGTTAGGATCATAATTGGTTTGCTCAGCATAAATGCCACTCGCATCATAACCGTTGAAATCGCGGATCACAGCGTATGTGCCGTTATCCAGATACAGGTTACTTCCGCGCTCCATGTAGAGACCGGCACCGTTGGCATTAGGAGTATCCGAAATCAATTCGAAGTTGACGTCATCCAAACGCAAGTTTGTGCTGGTGATCAGGTTGGCCGCGCCGCCATTCTGATTGGGATGGATATGCGCATAAATGTGCAGCGTGAGATTCTCAAACGTAATGTTACTGCCGCTTGCATAGATGCCAATCCCTTTCAGCGTCAGCTTGTGGGTACCGCCGCCGGAAATGGTCAGGGTCTTGTTATCGAACGTAAGACCTTCATCCAGCTCAATGTTCTTCAGCAGGTCGATCTGGTCGCCAGGTATCGCCATGCTGATCGCCTCGTCCAGTGTAGAGTAGTAAATATCGCCGATCTTGCACACAGGCGGGGCTGTGGTGCTGCCGGTGTCGTCCGCAGGGGCATCGTCATCCGATTCCTCGTCAGGAATTTTGGGGGTGAGATTCACTGTGGGCCGGTCATCCGCTGCTGCTTTATCGCGGTCCGCGTCCGCAGGGTCATCGCCACCCGATTCCTCGTCAGGAGTTTTGGGGGTGAGATTCACTGTGGGCCGGTCATCCGCTGCTGCTTTATCGCGGTCCGCGTCCGCAGGGTCATCGCCACCCGATTCCTTGTCAAGAGTTTTGGGGGTGGGATTCCCTGCGGGCAGGTCATCCGTTGCTTCATCGCGGTCCGCATCCGCAAGGTCATCGTCACCCGGTCCCTTGTCAAGAGTTTTTTTGGGGGGGGGGGGGTGGGATTCCCTGCGGGCAGGTCATCCGCTGGTGCTTCATCGTTGTCCGCATCCGCAAGGCTTTTCTCCGAGCCCGTCTCCAAAAGGTCGGGAACAGGAGGTTCCTGTTCCTGCAAATCATCAAGGGAGTAGGGGACGGTGGAAAGGTCACTCCAGTCCAGAATGGTGCCGTCCGAATCCGTGATGGTGGGGGCGGGGCTCAGTGCAAGTACACTCAGCGGCAGAACATGAAGCAGCAATCCGATGGTAAGTATCACTACGAACCATCTCTTTTTCATGGTTTTTTTCCTCCTCTTTCTAAAATATAGTACATTTTGTGTACTGCTAATATAGTAGCATCGGATGTTCGGAAATACAAGAGGTTCAAACGAATTTGAAACCGAAAGATCCAAATTTTTGAAGCGGCGGGGAACCGCGCCGGAGTTTCTCCGGAAAATGATTCCTGCACAGGAGTGAAAGCTTGTCCCTACGCCGGAAATTCCCAGAAATTATGAAAAAGTTTCGACACAAGAAAAACTCCCGGGAAATCCCGGGAGTATAGCAGAAACGAAGCAAGAAATTCCCTGCGGCGGCAGTCAGCGTCCCAGAATGGCCCGCAGGTCCTCTTCCGGGGTCGTGACAGCCATCAGGTTGTAGCGCCGCTGAAGCTCCTGCACGACCCCCGGAGAGAGAAAGGCCGGGAGGGTGGGGCCGAGGCGGATGTTCCGGATGCCCAAAGCCAGCAGGGCGATCAGGATGCAGACTGCCTTCTGCTCGAACCAGCAGAGCACCAGCGAGAGCGGCAGGTCGTTGACGGTGCAGCCGAACGCATCGGCCAGAGCCAGTGCGATCCGGATGGCGCTGTATGCGTCGTTGCACTGGCCCACATCGAGGATGCGGGGCAGGCCAGTGCCGGGCACTGTGCCCAGAGGCAGATCGTTCAGCCGGAATTTTCCGCAGGCAAGGGTCAAAATGACCGTATCCGGCGGTGTCAGCCGGGCAAACTCGGTATAGTAGCGGCGGGAAGGCCGGGTGCCGTCGCAGCCGCCCACCAGGAAGAAATGGCGGATCTGCCCGCTTTTCACGGCCGCAACGATCTCATTGGCGTGGGAGAGCACAGCGCTCCGCGCAAAGCCGGTGGTGACCGTTTTGCCGCCGTTCATGCCCGGGATGATGGTATCCTCCGGGTAGCCGCCCAGTTCCAGCGCTTTCTGGATGACAGGGGTGAAGTCCCGGTCCTCCCCGATGTGCGGCACCCCGGGATAGGAGACCACCGAGGTGGTAAAGACCCGGTCGGCGTAGCTGGGGCGCAGCGGCATGATACAGTTTGTGGTGAAGAGGATGGGGGCGGGGATGTCCTCAAACTCCGACTGCTGGTTCTGCCAGGCGGTGCCGAAATTTCCCTTGAGGTGCGAATAGCGCTTTTTCAGCTCCGGATAACCGTGGGCGGGCAGGAGTTCCGAGTGGGTATAAACGTTGATGCCCTTGCCCTCGGTCTGGGCCAAAAGCTGCTGGGTGTCGTAAAGGTCGTGGCCGGAAATGACGATGAAAGGCCCTTTCTCGATGGTCAGAGGGACTTCTGTCGGTTCCGGTTCGCCAAAGGCACCGGTGTTGGCATGATCCAGCAGTTCCATGGTGCGGAAGCTGGCTTCTCCGGTCCTTTGCACCAGGAGCCAAAGCTCCTCCATGGATAGCCCCGAGGTGCCCACTGCCTTCAGGGCGGTACAGTAAAATTTGTCCAGCTCCGGGTCGATGCGGCCCAGCACCCGAGCATGATAGTTATAAGCGGCCATGCCCCGCAGGCTGAACAGCACAAAGCATTTCAGGCTTCGCACATCAGGGTCAGGCTCCTGCCAGAGCTGCTGCATATCATAGTCCTCGGCAATGCCCGGACAGGCGGCGTGGATCTTCTCGATCAGCTGCCCGACGGTGTGCTCGTCAAAATTTACATTGGTGATGGTGGTGAACAGCCCCTGCATCAGCAGCAAAGCCTGCTCCGGAGCCGGAGCACGGCCTTCGCCAATGAGCTGCTCCGCATACCGGATCAGGGCACCGGTCAGCCGGTCCTGCGCCGCTGCGGTCGGAGCCGATTTCCCGCACACACCTGCCCGACCGGTACAGGCAGTCCCGTTGGCCGCCTGCTCACATTGGAAACAAAACATCTGCTCATCCATAAAAATACTCCCTTCGCTTTCTGGCAAAGGGAGTATGGACAACGGACAGAGGAAATATGCAGGAAAAAAAAGGGCCGCACCCCTTCGGATGCGGCCCTCTGAAAAGGAATGCTTAGTAGGTGATGCCCTGTGCCATCATGGCGGTGGCCACCTTCAGGAAACCGGCGCAGTTTGCACCGACCATCAGGTTGCCCTCGGAACCGGCAGCAACGGAAGCATCGTAGGAAGCGTGGAAGATGCCCTCCATGATGCCCTTCAGCTTGGCATCCACTTCCTCAAAGCTCCAGCTCAGACGCTCGGAGTTCTGGCTCATCTCCAGACCGGAGGTGGCCACGCCGCCGGCGTTGGCTGCCTTTGCGGGTCCGTACAGGACACCGTTGGACAGGTAGACCTCGATGGCCTCGGGCGTGCTGGGCATGTTTGCGCCCTCGCAGACAACGGTGCAGCCGTTCTTGACCAGAGCCTCAGCGGACTCCTTGTTGATCTCATTCTGGGTTGCGCAGGGCAGGGCGATGTCGCAGGGGACAGTCCAGACCTTGGAGCAGTCGGCAACGTAGGTTACACCGGCGTGGGTCTCGGCATACTCCTTGATGCGGCCGCGGCGCACTTCCTTCAGCTCCTTGACGTAAGCCAGATCAATGCCGTTGGGGTCGTAGACGTAGCCGTTGGAATCGGACATGGTAACGACCTTTGCGCCCAGAGACTGGGCCTTCTGGCAGGCATAGATGGCAACATTGCCGGAGCCGGAGATGACCACGGTCTTGCCGGCAAAGCTGTCGTTGCGCATACACTTCAGAGCCTCGGCGGTGAAGTAGCACAGGCCGTAGCCGGTGGCCTCGGTACGGGCCAGAGAGCCGCCGAAGGTCAGGCCCTTGCCGGTGAGCATACCGCCCTGGAAGCTGTTGGTCAGGCGCTTGTACTGGCCGAACATGTAGCCAACCTCGCGGCCGCCGACACCGATATCACCGGCGGGGCAGTCCACGAACTGGCCGATGTGGCGGTACAGCTCGGTCATAAAGCTCTGGCAGAAGCGCATGACTTCCATGTCGCTCTTGCCGTGGGGGTCAAAGTCAGAGCCGCCCTTGCCGCCGCCCATGGGCAGGGTGGTCAGGCTGTTCTTGAAGGTCTGCTCGAAGCCGAGGAACTTCAGGATGCCCTGATTGACAGAAGGATGGAAGCGCAGGCCGCCCTTGTAGGGGCCGATGGCGCTGTTGAACTGGACGCGGTAGCCGCGGTTCACCTGGACCTTGCCCTGATCATCGACCCAGGGCACACGGAAGGTGATGATGCGCTCGGGCTCGACCAGACGCTCGATCAGGCCGGCCTTCTCGTACTCGGGATGCTTCTCCACCACGGGCTGGATGCTCTCCAGCACCTCGCGGACAGCCTGCAGGAACTCAGGCTCATTGGCATTGCGCTGTGCAAGGCCATCGTAAACGCGCTTCAGGTATTCATTCGTCAGCATAATAGAATACTCCTTTTCCCATGATTTACAATCGCTCTGCCCACTATCACAGAGCGCTTTATCATTATAAAGCTTTGTGCGGCGATTTACAAGAGAGGAAATCGGAAAATGTTTCAGTGAAGCCAAAATAAAAATGAATCCGCTTCACAGTGTCAGTGCCCGGCAGCGCTGGGGATCTCCTGCAGCTCAAAGCGGTATTCCTGCGCGGCATCGGGGTATTTTGCCTTATCCACGGGGCTGAGGAACATGGCAAGGGGCCGCAGCCAGAGCCCGCCGTCCCCGTAGAGCTTGCGGTAGACCACAAAGGGCTCCCCCGTTTCGGAATCGTTGGCAACGGCCTCCACCAGATAAAAGTCGCCCTTGAAGTGCCGGTACACCCGGCCGATCTTGAGTTCGTTCGGCATTTGCGTTCTCCTTTACATTCCAGCCAAAATGGCATTCACGGCAGTCACAAAGGGCTCCATATCCTCAAACAGGACTTCGACAATGATGCTCCAGTTGATACCGTCGTAGTCATGCACCAGCCGGTGGCGCAGCCCGGCGACCATATTCCAGGGCTGCTCCGGATAAGAGGCCTTGAACTCCGGACTGAGCTGGTAGACCTGTTCTCCGATGTTATAGAGCGGGGTCGTGACGGCCCACTGGGAAAATTCGTCCTCGAGCAGAAGCTCTGGCGTGATGCCGCGTTTGTGCATCTCAAATTTCAGGCTTTCCCATGTGGCAACGATCTTTTTCAGGCGCTCCTTGTCCGATCTCTTCATGCGATCTTGACCCCCTCCCGCATGATGCTTTCATAGAAGGGAGTGCCGGTGTTGACCTCCCGGATCTCAAAGGCATCCACGTCCTTCTGGGTGCGCTGGCGCAGCTCCTCCCCGAAAGCAAAGATGTCCCTTGCCCGGAAGTTAGCACCGCCCACCACGATCACATCGATATCCGAAGCGGCAGTGGCTTCTCCCCGGGCGTAGGAGCCGAACAGCAGGGCATACTCGGCGTGATATTTGTGCAGCAGCTCCCGGATGACCTGCTCGATCTCAGTGCGGGAAAGCGTGTTCATGCGGACACCTCCAATCGGAAATTCTCTACCAATATTGTACCATAGAATGCCGGAAATGCAAACAAAAATCCCCCGCAGGCGGCTGGCGCTGGCGGGGGACAGGTGCATGATTTACTTCTTCAGCAGCTTCTCGCAGGCATCGGCGGCACCCTCAAGGTACTGGCCGGGGTAGGCCTCGATCATGCCGGCATCGGAGCAGGCAGCCAGCTGGGGATCGATGGGGCACTTGGCCAGCACGGGCAGGCCGTGCTTTGCGGCCACCTCATCCACATGGCTCTCGCCGAACACGCTGATCTTCTTGCCGCAGTCGGGGCAGACGATGTAGCTCATGTTCTCCACGATGCCCAGCATGGGTACCTTCATCATCTCAGCCATGTTCACGGCCTTGGCTACGATCATGCTGACCAGCTCCTGGGGGCTGGCAACAACCACGATGCCGTCCACAGGCAGGCTCTGGAACACAGTCAGGGGCACGTCGCCGGTTCCCGGAGGCATGTCCACAAACAGGAAGTCCACGTCCTTCCAGACCACATCGGTCCAGAACTGCTTGACCGCACCGGCGATCACGGGGCCGCGCCACACAACGGGGTCCTCCTCGTTCTCAACCAGCAGGTTGATGCTCATCACATCAATGCCCATCCGGCTCTGGATGGGCCAGCAGCCTTTTTCATCGGCCATGGCACGGCCATGGATGCCGAACAGCTTGGGAATGGACGGGCCGGTGATGTCGGCATCCAGGATGCCGCAGTGGTAGCCCCGGCGGGCCATGGCGCAGGCCAGCAGGGCACTGGTCATGCTCTTGCCGACACCGCCTTTGCCCGAAACAACGCCGATGACCTTTTTCACGCTGCTGTTGGGGTTGGGGGCATCGTGCTCAGGTGCGGCGGTGCGGGAAGAACATGCTGCCCCGCAGGTGGAACAGTCATGGGTACATTCTTCGCTCATACTCTAACCTTTTCTCCTTTATCTTAATTAGACAGATCGTCTTGACCACCCCATATCATACCATAAAACCGGGTGGGAAACAACCCACAGAGGCGCTCATCTTCACAAGAGTGCATATTGCCCGGGAAAGGCCGCATACACTGAACCGAACGCCTGTGCGGGGAAAGGAGGAAGACCATGGGGCAGAGCTACCTGAAAAATGCCGCCCTCCTGACCGGGGCGGATGTCCTGCTGCGGCTGGCCGGGATGGGTCTGCGCATCTATCTGGCCAACGCCCTGGGCGGCGAGGGGATGGGGCTGTACCAGCTGGTGCTGGCGGTCTACGCGCTCTTTGTCACGCTGGCAACGGCGGGGGTCTCGGTGGCGGCCACCCGGCTGATGGCCGAGGAGCTGGCCCGGAGCCGGGCACAGGCGCGGGGGATGCTGGTGCGTCTGGCGGGCACGGGGCTGCTGCTGGGCGCGGCGGCCATGGCGGCGCAGTATGGGCTGGCCGGGGCTGCTGCCCGGTGGTGGCTGGGAGATGTGCGGGCGGCGGGCGCGCTGCGGGTGTCGGCCTTCGGGATGCCCTGGATGGCTCTCTCGGCTGTGCTGCGTGGGTTCTTTATCGCCCGGCGGCGGGTGGAGCCCAACGTGCTGAGCCAGCTGGTGGAGCAGAGCGTGCGCATCGGGATCATCTGGTACGCGCTGGAATGGGGGAGCGCGCAGGACGTGAGCGCCCGCTGCACGGCGGTGCTGGCCGCCACGGCGGTGAGCGAAGCGGTGTCGGCCTGCATCCTGCTGCTGTTTTACCGTGGGGAGGCGGTGCGTGCGTTCGGCGCAGAAAAGGCCCGACGGCCTGCGGACCCTGCCCGGCGGCTCTGGGAGATCCTGTGGCCGGTGGAGGGCGGGCGGTGCCTTGCCAGCGCCCTGCACACGGCGGAGAACATGCTGGTGCCCGCCTGCCTGACGGTCTGCCTGCTGGATGCCGGGGGCCGCAGCGCCGCGGTGGCCCAGTACGGCAGCCTGAAGGGGATGGCCCTGCCTCTGCTCACCTTTCCCTTTGGGCTGCTGGGGAGCCTTTCGGTGCTGCTGATGCCTGAGATCACCCAGGCCCACATCCGGGGCGAACGTGCCCGGCTGGGCTGCCTGCTGGACCGGATGCTCCGGTTGACGGGCTGCTTCTCGGCGCTGGCGGGGGCGCTGTTCTGGGTGTGGGGCGAGCCGCTGGCCCTGCTGCTCTACCACAGCCGGGAGGCCGGGTTCTATCTGCGGGTGCTGGGCCCGGCCATGCCGCTGATGTATCTGGAAAGCATGGTGGACGGTGCCATGAAGGGGATGGGGGAGCAGAAGGCCGTGTTCCGGTACAGCCTGTGGGACGCGGTGCTCCGCATTGCGGGGGTGCTGCTCCTCCTGCCCAGATGGGGGATGAAGGGCTTTTTGTGGGTGATCCTGCTGTCCAGTGCCTATACCTGCCAGATGAATACGGTCCGTCTGCTGCACGTCAGCGGGCTGCAGCCCAGGCTCTGGCGGTGGCTGGGGGCTCCGGCGCTGGCGGCACTGGTCTCAGCGGGGGCGGGCGAGGGCCTGCGCGCCTTGCTGGCGGGGTGGCTGAGCAGCGGGAGCACGCCCACCCGGCTGGCGGCGCTCTGCGCGGGCGGCTTTGGCATGGCGGCCGTCTGCCTTGCCGTGCAGTGGCCGCTGGGGCTGGGCGAAGAGGTGCAGGCCATCCTGCGGACGGAAAAATCCCGCAGGGAGCGGCAGAAAAGCCCGGAGAATCGGAATTGTTCTGGACACAGGGGGGAGAATTGAGTATAATACAATGGATATCATGGCGGAACAGGCGCATGGGGCTTTGGCCCCTGTGGCCGGCAACGCCGGGAAAAACGGGTGCGGACAGATCCCGCCCCGATGTAAAAGAGGATTTTTGTGAAGAAAACAGAGAAGCTTGTGCCGCAGGTGCTGCTGCGCCGGATGATCCTGGTGCTGCTGGACGCGGCCATCGTGATATTCAGCTTTTACTTTGCCCTGCTGCTCCGGGCCGACGGCGCGGTGGAGGCCAGCTGGTGGCCCCACAACCGTGCCCTGCTCTACCAGAATCTGCCCTGGATCGTGGCGCTCTACCTGCTCAGCTTTCTGGCGGGCGGGCTGTACCATGTGCTCTGGAAGTATGCCGGGGAGCGTGACCTCATCCGTCTGGGCGGCATGATCGCCGTGCCCACGGGGGTGGTCTATTTCGTGAACCATTTCTGCGTCCACGGCGTGCTGTTCGATTCCGCCAACGCCATGGCCGCTGTCCTCATCTTCCTGCTGGTGGGAGGCAGCCGTCTGGCATGGCGGCTCTTCCTGAACCATCCCATCGGCGAGCGGCTGCGGGGCGTGCCCAACAAGGACCCCAACCGCCCCGTGATGATCGTGGGCGCGGGCGAGGCCGGTGCCTGGGCCATCAATGTCTGCAAATCCAACAGCAGCTACGGCCACCCCGTTGTGGCGGTGGACGATGACCTGGTCAAGCAGGGACAGACCATCCACGGCGTGCCGGTCAAGGGCACGCTGGAGCAGATCCCCCAGCTCTGCACCCAGTACAACATCCACAACATCATCATTGCCATCCCCACCCTGCGGGGCAGCAGGCTGAACCATGTCATCGACCTCTGCGTTTCCACCCACTGCCCGGTGCAGATCCTGAGCGACCCCCAGCTGGTGGGCAGCAACGGCCCCCAGCAGGGTGCGTTCCGTGAGCTGAACACCGCCGATTTCCTCTCCCGTGACGAGGTCACGCTGGACAACGAGAAGATCTCCGGCTACCTCACCGGCAAGACCGTGCTGGTAACGGGCGGCGGCGGCTCCATTGGCAGTGAGCTCTGCCGCCAGGTGATGCGCTTCCGGCCCGGCAAGCTGCTGATCTTTGATATCTACGAGAACTGCGCCTACGAGCTGCTGATGGAGCTGCAGCAGAAGTACGGCCGCGACATCCCCGTGACCGTGCTGATCGGCTCCATCCGGGATAAAAAGAGGCTGGACGAGGTATTTGAGACCTACCACCCCACCGTGGTGTTCCATGCAGCGGCCCACAAGCATGTGCCGCTGATGGAGATCAGCCCCGCCGAAGCCGTGAAGAACAATGTGCTGGGTACCAAGAACCTGCTTACCAGCGCCAGCGAGCACGGCGTGGAGCGGTTCGTCCAGCTTTCCACCGACAAGGCGGTCAACCCCACCAGCGTGATGGGCTGCACCAAGCGGATCTGTGAGATGCTCATCCAGACCTTTGCGGGCAATACCGACATGAAGTGCGTGGCGGTCCGCTTTGGCAACGTGCTGGGCAGCCACGGCAGCGTGATCCCGCTGTTCGAGGCTCAGATCAAGAAGGGCGGCCCCGTCACCCTCACCGACCCCAACATCGAGCGCTACTTTATGACCATTCCCGAGGCGGCCCAGCTGGTGCTGCAGGCGGGCGCACTGGCCGAGGGCGGCAGCATCTATGTGCTGGACATGGGCGAGCCGGTCAAGATCATGGATCTGGCCAAGCAGCTCATCCGCTTTTACGGCTACGAGCCGGGCGTGAATATGGAGATCAAGATCGTGGGCCTGCGCCCGGGCGAGAAGCTCTACGAGGAGCTGATGATGGACGAGGAGCAGGGCAAGATGCGCCGCACCGAGCACAACAAGATCTTTGTGGCATCGCCCCGGGACATCGACCTGGCCGTGTTCTACCAGCAGCTGCAGGATCTTGCCGCTGCCGCCCAGCACAACGACGAGGGCGTGGTGGATCAGCTGGAAAAGATGATCCCCACCTTTACCCCCACCAGAAAGAACCTGAAGACCTGATGCTATTGCACCGGAAACTGCCGGTGACGCTATAAAAACGAGAGGGAAGTATATTATGGAAAAGAGACCGTTTCTGACCGAAGAGCAGGCCCAGGAGATCATCCAGGACGTGCCCACCCCGTTCCACGTCTACGACGAAAAGGGCATCCGTGAGAACGCCCGCCGCATCAACAAGGCCTTCAGCTGGAACAAGGGCTTCCGGGAGTATTTTGCCGTCAAGGCGCTGCCCAACCCCATCATCCTGCAGATCCTGAAGGAAGAGGGCTGCGGTGTGGACTGCTCCTCCCTGACCGAGCTGATGCTGAGCGAGGTCTGCGGCTTTACCGGTAGCGATATCATGTTCTCCTCCAACCAGACCCCCGTGGAGGACATGAAGAAGGCATACGAGCTGGGCGCATACATCAACCTGGACGATGCCACCATGGTGGACTTCCTGGACCGTGTGGCCGGGATCCCCGAGAACATCTTCTGCCGCTACAACCCGGGCGGGACCTTCCAGCTGGGCGAGAGCGAGGAGGGCTTCCAGGTCATGGACAAGCCCGGCGATGCCAAGTACGGCATGACCGAGGAGCAGATGATCGACAGCTACAAGAAGCTGATGGCAAAGGGCGCAAAGAACTTTGGCATCCATGCCTTCCTGGCCTCCAACACCATCTCCGATGCCTATTACCCTGAGCTGGCAGGCATCCTGTTCCAGCTGGCAGTCCGTGTGCAGAAGGCCACCGGTGCCCACATCGGCTACATCAACCTGTCCGGCGGCGTGGGCATCCCCTACCGCCCCGAACAGACCGAGAACGACATCATGGCCATTGGTGAGGGCGTGCGCCGGAAGTTTGAGGAGATCCTTGTGCCCGCAGGAATGGGCGATGTGGCCATCTTCACCGAGATGGGCCGCTTTACCACCGGCCCCTACGGTGCGCTGGTGGCAACTGCCATCCACGAAAAGCACATCTACAAGGAGTACATCGGTCTGGATGCCTGCGCTGCCAACCTGATGCGCCCCGCCATGTACGGCGCTTACCACCACATCACCGTGCTGGGCAAGGAGAACGCCCCCTGCGACCACAAGTACGATGTGGTCGGCGGCCTGTGCGAGAACAACGACAAGTTCGCCATTGACCGGATGCTGCCCAGGATCGACATCGGCGACCTGATCTACATCCACGACACCGGTGCCCACAGCTCCGCCATGGGCTACAACTACAACGGCAAGCTCCGCAGCGCCGAGGTCCTGCTCTGCGAGGACGGCTCTCACCGCCTCATCCGCCGCGCCGAGACCCCCCGCGACTACTTTGCAACGCTGGACTTCCTGCCCGCCATGAAGCCCCTGTTCGAGGGCTACGACGACTGAGTCCCCCTGAAAACCTGCGAGGTGTGATATGTTTTTTGGATTCCAGCTTACCTGCGGCCTGATGATGGTCTTTTACGGCTACTCGGTGATGAAGAATCCCCGTGTGTGGGGAGACCAGGGCCGTCAGGCAGTCAAGGCGGAGAATTTCCCGGAATACTGCCGCCAGAACGGCCTGTTCTTCCTGAAGGCGGGCCTGATCATGGCGCTCATCGGCGCGTTGGACGCACTGGTGAGCCTTTCCGGCGCGCTCTACGTCCTGCTGTATCTGTTCGGGCTGGCGTTCTCGTTCTATCCGCTGGTCAAATGGTGCCGCGAGAACGAGGGCTTCTCCTGGCCCTGGCCCCATGTGGAAAGCGAGAAGAAGCGGATCAAAAAGCTGCGCAGGGAGCAGGAACAGGAGCAGCAGGGCGGCTCTGAGAAAAAATAAGAGAGAACCGGAACGCGGCGCTCTCCCTGAAGAAGGGAGGGCGCTGCTTTTGTCTGCTGAAGTTTCGACCCTTGACAGCCGGAGCCGCAGAACCTATAATGAAATCACGATGACCCTCTTGAAACACATTTGGAGGTACAAAACCATGATCAACTATCCCAGGAATTATGCTCCTCTGGCGGAAGAGGAAATGGAGTACACCAGCGGCGGCCTGTCCATCAACTGGATGGCACTGGGCTCCACCGTTATGGGCCTGGCCACCAGTATGCTGGCCTACCTGAATGTCTCCAACATTGCCGGTGTGGCAGTCCAGCTGCAGAAGAAGGACCCCGAGAAGTACCCTGAGCCGGAAGGCACCATCAACGGCAACCTCATCATCGATTCCACCCTGACCTACTTCTCCAGCGTGGCAGGCATCGGCATGGGCCTGCTGAACATCGCTGCGGGCGTGGGCACCGTCTACCTGGGCATGAAGTCCGGTTCTTGAAAATTAGCACTGGACATTTGAGCCAAAACGTGGTATAATTCATCCTGCATTCGCGGGCATCGTACATCGGCTAGTATATCAGCCTTCCAAGCTGAGGAGGTGGGTTCGATTCCCATTGCCCGCTCCATGCAGAAAAAAGCCCTGAGTTCTCCGGAACTCGGGGCTTTTTTGCTGGGCAGAACCGCTCAGCCTCGCTTTGCACGGCAGTTCCCCTGACAGGGGAGCCGGGCGGTGTGCGGCTGTCGTTCTGCCGTGCCTGTCAGGAGAGGCGGCAGCCTGCAGGGATGACAGAGAGGTTTCAGACGGAGAGCTTGTTCACTTTACCTGTTTACTTTGAAGCGATTTTATAGTAAAATAAGGTGAATAAATCAGGGGCAGGGGAAACTTTGGCCTGATGAGAGAAATGATTTAGGTGGTGTATTGATATGGCATTGAAATATCAGCGGATCCTTCTGAAGATCAGCGGCGAGGCCCTGGGCGGCGAAAAGGGCACCGGCTTTGACGAGCCGACCATGGACGCGATCTGCGGCGGCGTGAAAAAGGCCCACGACCTGGGCGTGCAGATCGGCATCGTGGTGGGCGGCGGCAACTTCTGGCGCGGCCGTTCCAGCGGTAAGATGGAGCGCACCCTGGCCGACAAGATCGGAATGCTGGCGACCGTGATGAATGCGCTGGCCGTCTCCGACAAGCTGGAGCAGCTGGGCGTGGAGACCGAGGTGTTCACCTCCATCACCATGCCGCAGGTGGCCCCCGCCTTTACCCGCAAGGATGCCCTGAAGGCCATGGCAGACGGCAAGATCGCCATCTTCGGCGGCGGCACCGGCAACCCCTTCTTCTCCACCGATACCACCACGGCCCTGCGTGCTGTTGAGGTGAGCGCGGACATCATGTTCAAGGCCACCATGGTGGACGGCGTGTACGACAAGGACCCCCACAAGTACCCCGATGCCAAAAAGTACGACACCCTGACCTTTACCAAGGTGCTGGAGGATCGCCTGGCTGTGATGGACGGCACTGCCGCCACCCTCTGCCGCGACAACAAGCTCCCCATCCTGGTCTTTGACCTGGCCGACCCGGACAACATTGCAAAGGCCGTGCAGGGCGAGAACGTTGGCACCCTGGTCTACGAGGGCTGAGCATAGCCCACATCCCCGTACCATAGAATGGAACAGGCAGCAATCACAGCGCCTGTGCAGAACAATATATAACAGGAGAAAAGGACAATGAGCAGCAACACCAAGGCATTTGAAGAAAAGATGAAGAGCTCCGTGGAGCATCTGGACCGCGAGCTGGCCGCTGTGCGTGCAGGCCGCGCCAACCCCGCCGTTCTGGACAAGGTGAGCGTGGACTACTACGGTGCCCCCACTCCCATCCAGCAGGTGGCCTCTGTGGCCGTGAGCGAGGCCCGCACCCTGACCATCACCCCCTGGGACCGCACCCTGCTGCGCGCCATCAGCAAGGCCATCATGGCCAGCGATGTGGGCATCACCCCCATTGATGACGGCTCCACCATCCGCCTGAACTTCCCGGCCCCCACCGAGGAGCGCCGCAAGCAGCTGGCAAAGGAAGTTGCCAAGCTGGGCGAGGAGGCCAAGGTGGCCGTGCGCAATGTCCGCCGTGACGCTATGGACAAGGCCAAGGCCATGAAGAAGGCCGGTGAGCTGACCGAGGACACCCAGAAGACCATGGAAGAAGAGGTCCAGAAGCTGACCGACAAGTATATCAAGAACATCGACGCAGCCGTTGAGGAAAAGCAGAAGGAGATCATGTCCGTCTGATCGCCGCGGCGAAACGAAACGTGTGAGGTGCCGTGCGCTGGAACGAGTGCGCGGCACTTTTTGCCGGAACCGGGGCAGGGAACACCCCACCCCGCAAACGCAGGAGAATGATTATGAACCATCCCAAAGAATTTGCCGAGGGCCTTTCCATCGGCATCATCATGGACGGCAATGGCCGCTGGGCCAAGCAGCGGGGCCTGCCCCGCACCGCGGGCCACAAAAAGGGTGCCGCCGTATTTCAGGATATCGCCAACTACTGCGAGGAGCTGGGCGTTTCGTCCGTGACCTTCTACGCCTTCTCCACCGAGAACTGGAAGCGCCCGCTGGAAGAGGTCTCCGCCATTATGAAGCTGTTCGGCGAGTATCTGCTCAAGGGCTTCAACTATAAGGACCGCAACATCCGCATCAAGTTCCTGGGCGACCGGGCCGCGCTGGATGCAAAGCTCCAGAAGCTGATGAACGAGCTGGAGGAGGACTCCGCCGCCAAGACCGGCATGACCCTGAACATTGCCGTGAACTACGGCGGCCGCCCCGAGATCGTGCGGGCCGCCCGGCAGCTGGCCCAGCAGGTGGCAGAGGGCACCCTCAAGCCCGAGGACATCACCGAAGAGATGATGAGCGACCACATGTATACCGCCGGCCAGAAGGACCCGGATTTCATCCTGCGTCCCTCGGGCGAGAAGCGCCTTTCCAACTTCATGCTCTGGCAGGCCGCCTACGCCGAACTGGTGGAGATGGATGTGCTCTGGCCTGATTTCACCCGGGATGACCTGGATGCCGCCATCACGGAGTTCAACAAGCGCTCCCGCCGGTTTGGCGGCATCTGACCCTTGCAATTCCCAAAAGGAGAAATTTGAATGAAAACTCGTATCATAACCGCAATTGTGGGCATCCTCGTCCTGATCGGGGTGCTGTTCACCTTTGACACGCTGGTGTTCAATTTTGTCATTGCTGCCATCACCCTGATCGCCATCCACGAGGTCTTCAAGGCCCTGGGCTTTGGCAGAAAGGAATGGCCCATGTACGCCGTGTTCGTGCCCTACACCCTGCTGATCATGCTGTCCAGCTATCAGGTGTGGCGGCGGCTGGTCATGCCGGCCTCCTTTTTGATGGTGCTGTTCTTCGGCATCTATCTGGTGGTGCGCAACGCACAGGTGGATTTTGCAAAAGCCAGCGGTCTGGTGATGTTTTCCGGCATCGTGATCTTCTGCTTCTACTCCTTTATCCGTTTGAAGGAGCTGCTGCCGGTGGAGACCTACGGCTATGACGCGATGTTCTTTATTCTGCTCATCCTCTGCTTTGCCTGGGGCGGCGATACCTGCGCCTACTTTGCAGGCAGAGCCTTTGGCAAGCACAAACTCTGCCCCGTGGTCAGCCCCAAAAAGACCGTGGAGGGAGCCATTGGCGGCGTGCTGGGCACCATGGTGTTCGGCGTGGTCGCCACCGTCATCTACTCCATTGCGGCCAACCGGATGGAGGCGTTCACCCGCACCAACATCGGCGTTTCCATGTACCTGATCATTGCCCTGCTGGCCTGCGTGGCCGCTGTGCTGGGCATCTACGGCGACCTGTTCGCCAGCGTGGTCAAGCGCCAGTGCGGCATCAAGGATTATGGCACCATCTTCCCGGGCCACGGCGGCATTCTGGACCGCTTCGACAGCGTCATGTTCATTGCGCCGTTCGTCACCATGGTGGTCATTGCTGTTTTCTATCACTGAATGCAGGAGGTAGCTTATGTCTAAAAAAATCACGCTGCTGGGTTCTACCGGTTCCATCGGCACCCAGAGCCTGGATGTCATCCGTGCCCAGGGGTATGAGGTGTTCGGCCTTTCCGCCCACAGCCATGTGGAGAAGATCCTGGAGCAGATCGAGGAGTTCCACCCCCGGTATGTCTGCATGACCGACCCCGATGCCGCCGCCCGGCTGGACGCGGCGCTGGCGGGCCGTGCCAACGCCCCCCGGCTGCTGACCGGCCCCGAGGGCCTGAAGGAGCTGGCCGCCATGGACGGCCCCGATGTGGTGCTGAACAGTGTGGTGGGCATCGCCGGTCTGGGTGCCAGCCTGACCGCCATTGAGAGCGGCCACGATCTGGCCCTTGCCAACAAGGAGAGCCTTGTCACGGGCGGTCACCTGGTGACCCAGGCTGTGGCAAAGCACGGCGTGAAGCTGCTGCCTGTGGACAGCGAGCACTCCGCCATCTTCCAGTGCCTGCAGGACAAGGAGAGCGCCAAGAGCCTGACCAAGATCCTGCTTACGGCCTCCGGCGGCCCCTTCTTCGGCATGAAGACCGAAGAGCTGCGGGGCAAGACCAAGGCCGATGCCCTCAAGCACCCCAACTGGAACATGGGTGCCAAGATCACCATCGATTCTGCCACCCTGATGAACAAGGGCCTGGAGCTGATCGAGGCGGTCTGGCTGTTCGGCCTGCCCCCCGAGAAGATCCAGATCGTGGTGCAGCGCCAGAGCATTGTCCACTCTGCCGTGCAGTACAGCGATAACTCCATCATCGCCCAGCTGGGCGTGCCCGATATGCGCATCCCCATCCAGTACGCCCTGACCTACCCGGCCCGTGTGCCCGGTGTGGTGCCCGAGCTGGACTTTACCACCCTGAAGCTGCTGACCTTCGATGTGGCCGACGAGGAGACCTTCCGCTGCCTGGCTGCCTGCAAGAAGGCCATCAAGAAGGGCGGTCTGGGCCCCTGCGCCGCCAACGGTGCCAACGAGGAGGCAGTCAAGCTCTTCCTCGAGGATAAGATCGGCTTCCTCGATATCGGCCGTCTGGTGGAGGCTGTTGTGGACAGCGACAGCTTTGGCGGCGATTACACCCTGGCCGATGTGTATGAGTGCGACAAGATGGCCCGCGCCTTTGTGAGAGCGCACCTGTAAGGAGAACTGATGTCTTTTATTGTCACCTTTATTGCTGCGGTGTTCGTGTTCAGCGCCGTGATCGCCATCCATGAGTTCGGCCACTTCATGGTGGCAAAGCTCTGCGGTGTGCAGGTCAACGAGTTCTCCATCGGCATGGGGCCGGTGCTGTGCAGGCGGGTGCGCAAGGGCACCCAGTACAGCATCCGCGCCCTGCCCGTGGGCGGCTTTGTGGCGCTGGAAGGGGAGGAAAGCCCCGAGAGCAAGCAGGCGGAGGAACGGTCAAACCCCTCAGCCGCCGATGGCGGCAGCTCCCCTGATAGGGGAGCCCTTGGCATAGCGGAGACTTCCCCCGAGGAGGAAAAGCCTGCTGGTATTCCTCTGAATGAGGCCCCTGTCTGGCAGCGGGCCCTCATCATGCTGGCGGGTGCCGGGATGAACTTTGTGCTGGGCTTTGTGGTCATGGCCATCCTCATCACGGCCCAGAGCGAGCCCATCACCAGCAAGGTGCTCTATCAGGTGGAGGAAAACGCCCTCTGCGGCCAGACCGGCCTGCAGGCAGGGGATAAGATCCTTGCGGTGAACGACCGCCGCTGCTTTGTGGCAAACGATATCCTCTATGAGCTGATGCGCACTGAGGACTACACCGCCGATTTCACCGTTCTGCGGGACGGCAAAAAGGTGGAGCTGCCCGGTGTGCAGTTCGACACCTGGCAGGATGACAAGGGCGAGACCCACATGAGCCTGGGCTTTACGGTCTACGGCATCAGAAAAACACCGCTGAACGTGCTGAAAGAGGCGGGCAACAGTGTGCTCTACTACGGGCGCATCATCTTTGCCTCCCTCTCCGACCTGCTGCGGGGGCGGGAGAGCATCAACGACCTCTCCGGCCCGGTGGGCATCGTAACGGCCATCGGGCAGGCCGCCAGCTACGGCTGGCAGGACCTGCTGGAGCTGCTGGTGCTCATCACCGTGAATCTGGGCATCTTCAACCTGCTGCCCTTCCCGGCGCTGGACGGCGGCAAAGTGGTGTTCCTGCTCATTGAGGGCGTGACCGGCCATGCCGTGCCCGAAAAGATCCAGAGCGGCCTGACCGTGGCAGCCTTTGCGCTGCTGTTCGGGCTGATGATTTTTGCAACTTACAACGATATCCTCCGGCTCATTACCGGGGCAATGTGATACGGAAAGGAAAACGACCATGCGGCAGCTGAAACGAGAAGTAAAGATCGGCAATGTGACCATTGGCGGCAACAACCCCATTGCGGTGCAGACCATGCTGAATGTCCCCGTGGAGGACATTGAGGGCAACGTTGCCCAGGCAAAGCGCTGTGAGGCGGCGGGCTGCCAGATCCTGCGTGTGACCTGCCCCAGCGCGGCGGATGCCAAGTGCATCGAGGCCGTGAAGAACGCGGTGAACATCCCCATCGTGGCGGATATCCACTTTGACTACAAGGCAGCGCTGGCCTGCGCCGACGTTGGTGTGGACAAGATCCGCATCAACCCCGGCAACATCGGCGACGACGACCGGGTCAAGGCCGTGGTGCAGGCCTGCCAGCAGAAGAACATCCCCATCCGCATCGGCGTGAACGGCGGCAGCCTGGAAAAGCACATCCTGGCAAAGTACGGCGCGCCCGTGCCCGAGGCCATGGTGGAAAGCGCCCTGTACCATGTCCGCCTGCTGGAAAAGTTCGATTTCAACAACATCGTCATCTCCATCAAAAACTCCAACGTGCCCCGCATGATGGAGGCCTACCGCCAGCTGAGCGCTGTGACCGATTACCCCCTGCATGTGGGCGTGACCGAGGCCGGTACTTACCAGATGGGCCTGCTCAAGAGCGGCATGGGCATCGGCGGGATGCTGCTGGAGGGCATCGGCGATACCATCCGCGTCTCGCTGGCCGCCGAGCCTGAGAAGGAAGTGGAAGCAGGCTACAACATCCTGCGCGCCGTGGGCTTCCCCGTGGCTGGCCCCGAGGTCATCACCTGCCCCACCTGCGGCCGCACCCAGTACCCCTGCACCGAGATCGCCAACGAGGTGGAAAAGCGCCTGCAGGGCTATAAGAAATCCATCAAGGTGGCCGTGATGGGCTGCGTGGTCAACGGCCCCGGCGAGGCCCGCGAAGCCGATATCGGCATTGCAGGCGGCAAAGGCGAGGCTGTCCTCTTCATCCACGGCCAGCCCATCAAGAAGCTGACCGGGGATAATATCCTTGACCAGTTCATGGAGGAGATCTATAAGATCTGAGAGGAAATAAACCCCACCGTCATCCCTGCGGGATGCCACCGCCCCTAATAGGGGCGGCCTTGGCAAAGAGGCAGAGCTTTACGCCATGCCAAGGGCCCCCCTATTAGCGGGGGCTGGCACGCGAAGCGTGACTGGGGGGTTAAGCAGGGAGACCACTATGCCTTTGGAAAATAAACTGCACCTGACCGACGAGGCCGCGCTGGCCCGGGCTGAGGAAAAGATCAGCAAGACCAAAGCGCTGGAGCTTTACGACACCGGCCTGCTGGATGCCTTCCCGGTGGGGACATTTGCGGGCCTGCAAAAGATCCACGGCTATCTGTTCGGCGAGATCTACCCCTTTGCCGGGCAGATGCGCACCGTGAACATTGCCAAGGGCAGTTTCCGGTTCGCACCGGTCATGTATCTGGCTGCGGCGCTGGAAAGCATCGACCGGATGCCCCAGTCCACCTTTGATGAGATCATCGAGAAGTATGTGGAGATGAACGTTGCCCACCCCTTCCGGGAAGGCAATGGCCGCAGCACCCGCATTTGGCTGGATTGCATCCTGAAAAAGGAGCTGCATCAGGTCATTGACTGGAGCCGGGTGGATAAGAGCGATTATCTCCTTGCCATGGAACGCAGCCCTGTCAAGGATGTGGAAATCAAAGCCCTGCTCCGTGCAGCCCTCACAGACCGGATCACAGACCGGCTGGTCTATATGAAGGGCATCGACGCAAGCTATCATTATGAGGGCTATCACGTCTTTAGGACGGAAGATTTGTAAAGGAGTAACCCATCGTGACACCACTTGTATCTCAGCTATGGCCGCAGTTCATGGCGGACCCGGATTTCGCGGCCAGCTTCGGGCGCGTGATCGTGGAACATGCCCGGATGCTGCGGCAGGAGCGGCAGGTCGTTTTTACCCTGCGCAGTGCCGCCCCGCTGGACAAGGGGCTGTGCGCCCGGCTGCTGGCTTCCCTGCAGCCGGATTATGAGGGCTTTGAACTGAAGATCGACAACCTCTTTGGCTATGCCGCGCTGGACGAAGCCGCCCTGCGGGAGCTGATGGAGGAGATGAAGCGGGACGGCATCCCCATCAACGGCTTTCTGGACCGGTGCAGGATCACCATCACCGGCCAGAACATCACGGTGGGGGTCTGCCACGGCACCAAGTTTCTGCAGGAGATGGAGTTTGAGCGCCTGCTGGCGGACCGCGTTGCCGCCCACACCGGTGTCAGGCCCAAAGTTACCCTGACAAGCGCGGTGGGCGAGGCCGAACAGCGCCAGATGGAGGAAAAGCTGGAGCGCAAGATCGCCCCGCCGGTGGTCAAGTTCGAGAAAAAGAACACCGCCCCCTCCATCAAGGTGGAGGGCCTTGACCTGACCGACAAGCCTGTGACCATTTTCCACGGCAAGATGTTCACCCCCAAGAACCTCACCCCCCTCAAGGATCTGGGCGGCGAGGGCGGCAAGTGCGTGATCTGGGGCGACGTGTTCTTTACCGAGGTCAAGGGCAACTACCGCAAGATCTACACGGTGTCCATCACCGATTACACCGGCTCCATCAACCTGAAGATCCGCGCGCAGGAAGGGGAGGACTGCTCCAAGTGGGAGAACATCGCCAAGGGCACCACCCTGCTGGTGCGCGGCGACTGCACCTACGACAAGTACGAGCATGACTACATCGTTTACCCCTACGATGTCCTGTTCGTGGAGCGGAAAAAGCGGGAGGACAACGCCCCGGAAAAGCGGGTGGAGCTTCACCTGCATACCAAGCTGTCCAGCATGGATGCCTTCTGCGACCCGGGCGGCATCGTCAAGCTGGCCCACCGGATGGGCCACCCTGCCATTGCCATCACCGACCACGGTGTCTGTCAGGGCTACCCGGAGGCCATGCTGGCCACCGACGAGATCCACAAGAGCGACCCGGATTTCAAGCTGATCTACGGCTGCGAGGCCTACTTTGTGGATGATATGGTGCCCTGCGTCTACGGCGTGAAGGACCAGCCGCTGGACGGCGAGTTCTGCGTGTTCGACACCGAGACCACCGGCCTGGACCCCGGCGTGGAGTACCTGACCGAGATCGGCGCGGTGATCGTGCGGAACGGGGAAGTGGTGGAGGAGTTCGACACCTTTGTCAAGCCGGGCAAGCCCATCACCCCCAAGATCACCGAGCTGACCGGCATCACCAACGAGATGGTGGCCGATGCCCCCGGGGAGAAGGAAGCGCTGGAAGCCTTTCTCCGGTTCGCGGATGGCCGCATCCTGGTGGCCCACAATGCCCATGCGTTCGATATCCGCTTCCTGAAAGCCGCCGCCAAGCGCAGCGGCATTTCCTTTGAGCCGACCTATATCGACACCCTGACCATGGCACAGGCCATGTATCCGGGCCTGCACAACTACAAGCAGGGGACCATCAACAAGCATCTGGAGCTGCCCAGCTACGAGGCCCACCGCGCCTGCGAGGACTCCGCCGCGCTGGGCCGCATCTTCTGCGTCATGCTCAGTGACCTTGCCGAGAAAGAGGTCACCACCGTGGAGGGCATCAACACCGGTCTGGGCGGCAACCGGGAGGTGCTGAAAAAGAAGTACTTCCACCTCATCATTCTGGTCAAGAACCAGATGGGCCTGAAGAACCTGTACAAGATCGTGAGCGAGGCCCACGTCAACTACTTCTTCAAGAAGCCCCGTGTGCCCCGCAGCCTGCTGAACAAGTACCGCGACGGCCTGATCCTGACCAGCGCCTGTGAGGCGGGCGAGCTTTACCGTGCCGTTGTGGAGGGGCGCTCCTACGAGGAACTGAAGAAGATCGCCTCCTACTACGACGTGCTGGAGATCCAGCCCCTGGGCAACAACGAATATATGGTGCGGGACGGCAAGGTGGAGAGCGAGGAAGTCATCAAGGACTTCAACCGCACCATCATCCGGCTGGGCGAGGACCTGCACAAACCGGTCATCGCCACCGGCGACGTGCACTTTACCGAGCCGGAGGATGCCATCTACCGCACGGTGCTGCAGGCGGGCAACGGCTTCAAGGATGCGGACACCCAGCCCCCGCTGTTCTACCGCACCACTGAGGATATGCTGAAGCAGTTCAGCTACCTGCCCAAGGAAAAAGCCTACGAGATCGTGGTGACCAACCCCCGCAAGATCGCGGCCACCATCGACAACAACGTGCGGGCCATCCCCCGCGGCACCTACCCGCCCAGCATCGAGGGTGCGGAGCAGCAGCTGCGCGATGCCACCTGGGAACACGCCAGGCGGGATTACGGCGACCCCCTGCCCAAGATCGTGGAGGACCGCCTGAAAAAGGAGCTGGACTCCATCTGCGGCCACGGCTACGCGGTTCTGTACGTCATTGCCGTCAAGCTGGTGGCCTACTCCAACGCGGGCGGCTATCAGGTGGGCAGCCGTGGCTCGGTGGGCTCCTCCGCTGTGGCCCACTTCTCGGGCATTTCGGAGGTCAACAGCCTGCCGCCCCACTACCGCTGCCCCAAGTGCAAGTACAGTGAGTTCATCACCGACGGCAGCGTGGACGACGGTTTCGACCTGCCCGATAAGGACTGCCCCCACTGCGGCACCCGGATGCTGGTGGACGGCCACGACATCCCCTTTGAGACCTTTCTGGGCTTCTACGGCGACAAGGAGCCTGATATCGACCTGAACTTCTCGGGCGAGTATCAGTCCAACGTCCACCGCTACACCGAGGAGCTGTTCGGCAAGGCCAATGTGTTCAAGGCGGGCACGGTGTCCGGCATTCAGGACAAGACCGCCTACGGCTACGTCAAAAAGTATCTGGAAGCCCGCGGCCAGACCGTCAACCACGCTGAGGAGAACCGCCTGACCCTGGGCTGCACCGGTGTCAAGCGCACCACCGGCCAGCACCCCGGCGGCATGGTGGTTGTGCCCGATACCTACGAGATCTACGATTTCTGCCCCATCCAGCACCCGGCGGATGATGTGGCGGGCGGCCTGCTCACGACGCATTTCGAGTTCAAGTACCTCCACGATACCCTGCTCAAGCTGGACGAGCTGGGCCACGATATGCCCACCTTCTACAAGTATTTTGAGGAGTACACCGGCATCCCCGTGGACAGCATCCCCATGAACGACCCCCGGGTGTACAGCCTGCTCACCAGCCCGGAGGAGCTGGGCGTGACCCCGGAGCAGATCGACAGCCAGACCGGCACCTTCGGCATCCCGGAAATGGGCACCAACTTCGTGCGCGGAATGCTGGTGGAGGCCCGGCCCCGGAACTTCTCAGAGCTGATCCAGATCTCGGGCCTGTCCCACGGCACCGATGTCTGGACCGGCAACGCCGATGAGCTGATCCGCAGCGGCACCTGCACCATCGCGGAGGTCATCGGCTGCCGTGACAGCATCATGCTCTACCTGCTGCGCAAGGGGCTGGAGCCAAAGATGGCCTTTGATATCATGGAGGCGGTGCGTAAGGGCAAGGTGGCCAAGGGCGGCTTCAAGCCCGGCTGGGAGGAAGCCATGCGGGAGCACGAGGTGCCGGACTGGTACATCGAGTCCTGCCGCAAGATCAAGTATATGTTCCCCAAGGCCCACGCTGTGGCCTACCTGATGAGCGCCATCCGGCTGATGTGGTTCAAGCTCTACCGCCCGGCAGAGTTCTATGCCGTTTACTTCACCGTGCGCGGCGATGATATCGACTATGAGGCCGCTGTGGGCGGTGCGGCTGTGGCCCGCGCCCACATGGAAGCGGTGAAGCGCCGCCTGAAAGAGGAGAAGAACGCCAAGGACGAAGACGTGCTGGTCAGCCTGCAGCTGGTCAACGAGATGCTCTCCCGCGGGTATGCGTTCCTGCCCATCGAGCTGGGCAAGAGCCGCGGCAACAAGTATATCGTGGAGGATGGCAAGGTGCGCCTGCCCTTCTGTGCCCTGAAAGGCGTGGGCGGCACTGCCGCTGCCTCGCTGGAGCGGGCCACCATCAACGGGCAGGAGTATATCTCCGTGGAGGAACTCCAGCAGGCCACCGGCGTGACCAGCGCCGTGCTGGAAAGCCTGCGCACCGCCGGTGTGCTGGCAGACCTGCCCGAAAGCAGCCAGGTGAGCTTCTTCTGACCCCTTGACTTTTGGGGGAAGGCGGCATATAATAAAGGTGTGAATGAGAATGTGAACTCTTCACGGGTTCACCAAATGCAACAAGAAGCCCCTCCGGTATCCCTCAATACCGAAGGGGCTTCTTTTATAGTTAAGCTTCGTCTTTGGATAATCTCTCACCCACTGGCGGTTAAACCTCTCCGTCATCATCGCTTCGCTCGATGCCACCTCCCCTAGTAGGGGAGGCCTTGGCATAAGGTTTATTTTTCGCAATGATCGCCTGTCGGCTCCAAAACCGGCATCTGCCGCAAGGATAAGACTTTGCGCCAGCAGGGCCAACAGGAGCGAAGCGTCAGACCACGAAAACGCGACGGCCTGCCAAGGGCTCCCCTACTAGGGGAGCTGCCGAGCGATAGCGAAGGCTGAGAGGTTCAGCCCGCTTCCCTCGCAGGGCATTGGCCCCTTTACGCATCCTTTTCCATAGCGGCCAGCGGGGTCAGGTACTCCTTGCAGCACTCCTCATACATGAGGGAGTATTCCTTGCTGGGGTTGTGGTGCATCAGGCTCTTGAGGGTGTGGGAATCGTAGTCGTCGCCCTCGCTGGTGCCCACCAGACGGGCCGCCACATTGGAGCAGTGGTCGGAGATGCGCTCCACATTGTTCAGCACATCCAGGAACACCACGCCGGTATCAATGGAGCAGATGCCGTCCTTCAGGCGTTTGATGTGGCCGTCGCGGAGCTTCTCCACCAGAATGTCGATGACCTCTTCCAGCGGCTCCACCTGACGGGCCAGCGCGATGTCATCGTTCTCAAAGGCATCGTTGGTGCGGGTCAGGATCTGCTCCAGCGCGGAATCCAGCAGCTGCAGCTCGTTCTTGGCAATGTCGCTGAAGGAGGCCTCTTTCTCGTAGAGCTCCACAGCCTTTTCCTGAATGTTCACGGCGTAGTCGCCGATGCGCTCGAACTCGGTGACAAAGTTCAGCAGCTCGGTCACGGCGTGGCTCTCGTCGTCGCCCAGCTCCTGGTCAGTCATCTTGATGAGGTAGTTGGAGATCTCCACCTCCATCCGGTCGATGAGATTCTCCCGCACATTGATGGCGCTCACCACGTCCTCATCCATCTTGAGCAGCAGGGGAGTGGAGAGGCTGACGTTGCGGGCGGCACGGCGGGACATCTTGACCACGGCGCTCTTGGCCTGCTGCAGGGCCACGGCCGGGCTCTTGAACAGGCGCTCGTCCAGCACGGGCATACTCATCTCCTGTGCTTCCTCGGCACTGTTGGGCACGGTGAGCATGGCCAGCTTGGAGAGCACACTGCTGAAAGGCAGGAACAGCAGCATGGCCGCCACACTGGAAAGGGTGTGGATGTTTGCAATGGTGCTCTTGTTCATCACGTCGCCCCACACCGGGATGCCGATGGTGTACCGCACGGCGTAAATGGCAGCCAGCAGCACAAAGCTGCCGATGATGTTGAAATACAGGTGGATCAGGGCGGCGCGCTTGCCGTCCTTGGAGGAGCCGCCGATGGTCAGCAGCGGGGTAAAGGCGGTGCCGATGTGGGCACCCAGAATGATGGGGATGGCGCTGCCAAAGGTGACAAGGCCGGTGCTGGACAAGGCCTGCAGGATACCCACCGAGGCCGAGGAGGACTGGATGATGACGGTAACGACCATGCCCACCAGCACGCCCAGCATGGGGTTGGTCATGGTGACGAACAGCTCCTGAAAGGCTGCGCTCTCCCGCAGAGGGGACACGCCGGTGTCCATCAGGCTCATGCCCGTGAACAGGATGCCGAAGCCCAGCATGATCTGGCCGATGTTCTTCTTTTTGGCGTTGCGCAGGAACACATAAAAAATGCAGCCGACAAATGCCACCACCGGCGCAAACGTCTTGGGCTGGATGAGGGTCAGCAGAAGGCTGTCACCCGAGATATCCGCCATGCGGATGAGCTGGCCGGTGACCGTGGTACCAATGTTTGCACCCATGATGACACCCACCGACTGCGTCAGGGTCATAATGCCAGAGTTGACAAGGCCGACACAGATGACGACTGTGCCTGCGGAGGACTGGATCACGCCGGTGATGAGGGTGCCGAAAATGACACCCTTGATGGTGGAGGAGGTCAGCTTTTGCAGCACGCCCTGCATCTTGCCGCCCGCCAGCTTTTCCAGGCCGGCACCCATGATCGACATACCATAGAGGAACAGCGCAATACCGCCCAACAATGAGGTGATGTGTGTGATATCCATCTCGATACTCCTAAAAACTTCCTTTAGCTCTTAAAACAAACCAAGGACGGCCGCCCGGGGCTTCCTGCCCTGAACGCCGTCCTTTTTATTATAGCATTGAACTCCCCCGGACAACAAGCGTTATTTTACATGTTTTTTGCATTTTTACTGCATTTCCGCGCTGATCTGCGGTTTCGTAGACTGTTCTTTTCTTATATTTTACAGGTATTTTACATTTGAACTTTCCCCGCGCGCTCCTGGCACGTTTCCGGGAACTGCCGGGAACGCGTCATGCGGCCTCGTCCAGCTCCTCCATGGCCTCCCGCACCGTGTCCGCCGAGAAGAGGAACACCCCGCCCCGGGTATAAACCTCCACATGGCCGCCTACAGATCGGATCTCGTACTCACTCATGGTGTTCCCTCCTGTTCCTGCGGCCCGCCTCCGGGCCGCTCCTGTTTTGTTCGACAAGAGGAGTATACCAGATACAGGGTACGATAAGAGGGACTTTCAAACGTTCCGCTTGACATTTTTCATAATCCTGCATATAATGAAGATGACACCACATACGACACCACAAAGCAAACTGTATGCCCATTACGATACCCAAGCACGAACCGATCAAGAAAGTATATGTGGAAATGGTGCGTCAGATCGTAGAGAGTGAGGCGAAAAACGATGAAAACGCTGAATGAATATCTGGCTCTTCCGTATCGGATGGAGATTGTAGAGGACAGGGAAGAGGGCGGCTATGTTGTCTCCTATCCCGATCTGCCGGGGTGCCTGACCTGCGGCGAGACCATTGAAAGCGCTGTGGAGAATGCCCGGGATGCTAAGAGGGTCTGGCTGGAGGCCGCACTGGAAGAGGGCGTATCCATTCCGAAGCCGGACAGTCTGGAGGATTACTCCGGGCAGTTCAAGCTCCGCCTGCCCCGCAGCCTGCACCGCGCTCTGGCGGAGCACTCCCAGCGGGAAGGCATCAGCATGAATCAGTACTGCGTTTACCTGCTGGCAAAAAATGATGCCCTGCACGCAGGGTAAAAGGAAAGGTTTCCGGCCCCTCGCTCTGGTGAGCGGGGGCTTTTCTTATTTTCTCCCTCTTTTTTCGCATTTTTCGCGGGAAAAATCGCCGGAACATACTCGTTGACGGCACAACCAAAAGATGTTACACTTTGGGTAATAAAACAACGCTGTGTAATGCAAAAGAAAGAGGTGTTTCCATGAACGAAATGAAGGAAGCAGTGGGGAACTGGCGGGAGGCAAAGCAGTTCAGCCCGGCGGACGAGAACGATTTCCTGCGGTGGCTGGACAAGGCCGACACCGAGGAAAAGCTCTTTTCCCGGCTGACCTTCTGGTTTACCTTCCGGGGCCTGCCTGCGGACCAGAACCAGCGGTACCATCTGGTGCAGGAGCGGGCCCGGGAACTGCGGCTCTGGAACGGGCTGGAGCTCAAGCTCCGGCGCTGGCAGGACCGCGTGGCCGACGAGTACGAGCAGATCGGAAAGGAGGCGTTCGCGGCCCGCATCGGGGAGGACTACGCCAGTTACATCAACAGCCTGACCGACCCGGAGGCCGCCCCGCAGCAGGCTGCCCCGGAGCCGGAGACCGCAAAGCCTGCCGGGGCGCAGGCGTGGTCGGCGCGGGAGCTGTCGGAGATGGAGCTGCCGCCCATCCGCCATGTGGTGGAGGGCCTGCTGCCCATGGGCATGGGGGTGCTGGTGGCAAAGCCCAAGCTGGGCAAGAGCTGGATGGTGCTGGACCTCTGTCTTGCCGTGGCACAGGGGGAGCCGTTTCTGGGGTTCCCCACCCGGCAGCACGGCACGCTCTACCTCGCCCTGGAGGACGGCAAGAGCCGGATGCAGACCCGCCTGCGCCGCTTGCTGGAGGGCAGGCCCGCCCCCGCCAACATGCACGTCATGTTTCAGGCCCAGCGGCTGGGCGAGGGCCTGCTGGAAATGCTGGGGGAGTATCTGGATGCCAACCCGGACATCCACCTGGTCTGCATCGATACCTTATCCAAGATCAAGCCCAAGGCAAAGCCCTTTGAAAATGCCTACGATGCCGACTACGACTACATGGGCAGGCTGAAGGCCTTTGCCGACAGCCGGGGCATCTGCGTGCTGCTGGTGCACCACACCCGCAAGAGCAAGAACCCCGAGGACAGCTTCGACAACATCAACGGCTCCACCGGTATCCTGGGCGCGGCGGATTTCACCATCGTACTGGACAAGCAGAGCCGGATGGACGATGAAGCAGGCTTTCTGCTCACCGGCCGCGACATCGAGCAGTGCGAGCGGGTCATCCGCTTCGATAAGGCCCGCTGCCGCTGGGTCATGCAGGGCACGGCGGCCCAGCTGGCCGCGCAGCGCCGGGTGGCCGAGTATGAGGCAGAGCCCATCGTCAGGACCCTGCGGGTGCTCCTGCAGCAGGGGGATGGAACGTGGAGCGGCTACTCCAAGAACCTGATGGAGATGGGCCAGCGGTACGCCCATACCGAGCTGGCACCAAATCTGCAAATGCTTTCAAAGCGTATTCAGGAGCTGCAACCTATGCTTTGGGAACGAGATACCATTAGATATTGGTATAACAGCAATGGAAACGCTGGGAGAAAGCATAACTTTCGACAGGAACGAACCGATCACAATGCTTCGGTTCCAGTGTCTGCACAGTTATCGTTAAGACATAATTATCATTGATATCATTGGTTATCATTGATTGTCATTGACTGGTGGCAATGAAGAGCAATGATTTCAATGACTTCAATGATGAATGTTAGTATAACGAGAAAAAGCCCTGCGCAATGCCAAGGGCTCCCCCTTCGGGGGAGCTGGCAAAGCCGCAAGGCTTTGACTGAGAGGGTGAGGGCCTTACCCCCCCGCCGCGAGGCTGCCCTTGGGGCAGGCATCCGGGGCGCTCTGGGCCTTCCGGGCCTCGGTGCGGGCCTTGTCGTAGCAGTAGCGGATGATGGCCTGCCGCCGCACGATGCCGATAAAGATGCCCCGGTCGTCCACCACGGGCACAAAGTTCTGGTTCATGGCTGCTTCGATCAGCTGGTCCATGCTGGTGGTGACAGTCACGGCCTTGTAATCCCGCTTGTGGGCAAAGCTCGAGATGGGCACATCCTCGGCGGCTTCAATGTCCAGCCCGTGCTGCTGTTTCAGCCCCCAGAGGATATCCCCCTCGGTCAGGGTGCCCACATACTCGCCCCTGCGGTTGAGCACCGGAATGGATGCGTAGCGGTTGTTCTCCCATTTTTCCAGCGTCTGCCGCAGGGTGAAGTCATCGTAGACATACATCAGGTCCTGCTTGGGGGAAAGGAAAAACAAAATGTTCATCAAACAGCTCTCCAATCGTTATCCTATCGTAAACAGTGGTTCTGCCGTAAGGGCGCAGCTCCCGTTCCTCTGCTTTGATTTTAGCACTTTTCCACAGGCGGATAAAGTCAAAAATCATACTTTTTAGAATTTATTCACAGTCGCGCCCGGCCTTTTTGCAAAACATGCAGGAAAACCGTGCACAGGGCAGGGTTTTGTGGTATAATAGGAACACGAATCGGCTCACATTGCCCGCCCTTTGGAAATTGTGCTGTACACAGGGCGTGGGAAGTTGTATAATAAGGATACCGATTCCTTTCCCGGTATGCGGCGGGTTTGCCGCGGCAAGCCGGGCCACCCCAACAAGATTTCAAATAAAGGAGCAGAGCGACTATGATCACTTCCCGTTTCCCGCTGGGAGATGTCAGCTTTTCCGCCGAGTACTTCTCTACGCTGGTAGGCGAAGCAACCAAACAATGCTACGGCGTGGCCGCAATGACCCCCCGCGACCTGACCGACGTGGTCAGGAGCGTGGTGCGCGGCAGCGATTACTCTGAAAAGGGCGTTCGTGTCACACAGGAAGAGGGCCGTCTCGTGATCGAGCTGCACATTGCCGTCAGCTACGGGCTCAACATCTCCACCGCCGCGCGCAGCATCTCGCACCGCGTCAAGGACGAAGTGGAGCAGGCCACCGGCCTGAAGGTTGCCCGCGTGATCGTGTCGGTGGACGACGTGATCGCCTGATGGAACTTTTTATTAAGGAGTAAGGACAATGATTTCTGGTAAGATCCTGCGCGACGCGATCATCTCCGGCGCGAACAACATCAACAACCAGCGCTCCCGTGTGGACGAGCTGAACGTTTTCCCCGTGCCCGATGGCGACACCGGCACCAACATGGGCATGACGGTGGGTGCCTCCGTGGCAGAGCTGAACGCGCTGGACGACAACTGCACCGTGGGTGAGGCCGCCAAGACCGCTGCCTCCGCCATGCTGCGCGGTGCCCGCGGCAACTCCGGCGTGATCACCAGCCTGCTGTTCCGCGGCTTCTCCAAGGCGCTGGAAGGCAAGAAGGAAGCCGACACCGCCGACATCATCGCCGCCCTGAAAAAGGGCGTGGAGGGTGCCTACAAGGCCGTGATGAAGCCCACCGAGGGCACCATCCTGACCGTTGCCCGGGTGGCCAGCGAGGAAGCTGCCGCCTGTGGTGCCCAGGAGATCCCCGCCCTGTGGGACGTGGTGATGACCGCAGGCCAGAAGGCGCTGGAGGATACCCCCAACCTGCTGCCCGTGCTGAAAAAGGCCGGCGTTGTGGACGCAGGCGGCCAGGGCATTATGATCATCTTTGAGGGCATGGGCAAGGTGTTCCACGGCGAGCCCATGGTGGCCGGCGGCGAGGGCACCCCCAACAAGGCCAAGCTCTCCACCGAGAACGCAGGCAAGGGCGTGTTCACCGACGACCTGATGAAGGTGGAGGACATCAAGAACGGCTACTGCACCCAGTTCCTCATCAACAAGTACGAGGGCGCAAGCGCCGCAAAGATGCGCGCCTTTGCTGAATCCAACGGCGACAGCGTGGTCTGCATCGAGGATGACGATGTCATCAACCTGCATGTCCACACCGCTGACCCCGGCAAGATCCTGAGCGAGGCCATCAAGTACGGCTACCTGACCAACTTCAAGATCGAGAACATGCACGAGCAGTTCCTGGCCCGCCAGAAGCAGGGCAAGAGCCTGGAAAAGCAGGCCTCCGCTGAAAAGGCCCCCGCACAGGCCAGCGAGTTCGTTTACGCCGCAGTGGACCCCAGCCGTGACTACGGCTTTGTGGCCGTTGCCGCCGGTGAGGGCCTGAAGGCCGTGTTCACTGACCTGGCTGCGGACGCTGTCGTCTCCGGCGGCCAGACCATGAACCCCGCCACCGAGGACATCCTTGCCGCCATCCAGAGCGTGCCCGCCAAGACCGTGTTCGTGCTGCCCAACAACAAGAACATCATCATGGCAGCGGAGCAGGCTCAGAAGCTGGCCGACCGTCAGGTGATCGTTCTGCCCACCCGCACCGTGCCCATGGGCATCACCGCGCTGCTCAACTTCGACCCCTCCGCCAACGCTGAGACCAACACCATCAACATGATGGCCGCCGCCGACAAGGTCAGCACCGGCCTCATCACCTACGCCGCCCGCGACAGCGAGTTTGACGGCAAGCGGATCCGGAAGGGCGAGATCATGGCGCTGGAGAACGGCAAGATCGTTGCCACCTCCACCGACCTGACCAAGGCCACCTACCGCCTGGCCCGCAGCATGTGCAAGAAGGACTCCAGCTTTGTCACCATCATCTCCGGCTGCGATGTCTCCGACGAGGAGGCCGAGAAGCTGACCGAGATCGTCAAGGCAAAGTGCCCCAACCACGTTGAGGTCAGCCACATCCGCGGCGGCCAGCCCGTATACTATTATATGATCAGCGTGGAGTAAAATGCACTCCGGCTGAAACAGAACCGCAAAACAAACCCCCTGTACCAGACCATGGCACAGGGGATTTTTGATTGTTGATTTGCGATGGTTTGTCAAGTTCACGCTGGGGGCCGTAATCCGGACAGAACAGTTCACCCGCCCAGGTCCTCCAGCACCTCCTGCAGGGCGGCATCTCCCGTCACTGTCATGCCCTGCTTGACACGCAGTGCGTCGTTTTCTGGCAGGAGGTTGACGTAAATATCCGTCTGCCGGGCAAGGCGGGTGGGGGAGCCGTCCGGCCCGCAGGTGTAGACGGCTACCATACCGCCCTCGTCCCGGAGCAGGTATTGGGTGGGCTGGCCGGTGTCGGGCAGAGTCTGGGCCGCAAGGCTCGGCTCGGAGGGCACCGGCGTTTCGGCGGCGCTGTCCGCTCCCGGTGCAGGGGAGGGAAGCGCCAGCCGGGGCAGGGCCATCCAGAACAGGCTGAAGGCGATGGCAAAGGCGCACAGGGCGTAAAACAGGCAGAGAACTACTTTCCGCATGGAGAAAATCACTCCTTTCCAGCGGGTCTTTCCAGCGGTAGTATGCGCAAAAACGCCGCCCCTGAGACAGAAGTGCACAATTTTCACACCGGAATGCTGTACTTTACGGGGGGAAGTGTGCTATACTAGCAGTATCTGATTAGAAATAGGGTTCAGCCCCGACAGCGGGCTCGCCCTCTCCGTCAATGCTGGCGCATTGCCACCTCTCCCAAAGGGAGAGGCCTTGGCAGCACCCGGCAAAGTTTCCGATTTCGTCAGAAGCTCCCACTTTGGGGGAGCTGTCGAGCGAAGCGAGACTGAGAGGGTGAGGATGGCAGAGAGGATGAACTTGTCAGGAATAACCGTTTAAGCAGGTCAGGAGGCGATCCTTATCTCAAACGAATCGAGAAAGATCCACCGGGGCGCTGCACGCACGGACGTGCAGCCAATGGGGGGACGTAAAGTGAATGTGAGCAACAGCCGCAGGGAAGAGCCGCCCAAGCGCGGGCGTGCCCCCAGGGAGCCAAAGGAGCCCCGGGAAAAGGCGAAGCACCCCATCCTCAGGGCGCTGGGCCGCACGCTGGCCACCCTCATCTGCCTGGGCATCATGGTGTGCAGCCTGGCGGCAGTGGCGGCGGTGTACTACGCCGTGCAGGCCACGGCCAACGATGGCAACCTGCTGGACCTGGACAACATCGAGCTGAGCCAGTCCAGCACCGTGGTGGCCACCGACCCCGACACCGGCGCGCAGGTGGAGTATGCCACCCTGCGCTCCTCCAACAGCCACCGCGTCTGGGCAGACCTGGAACAGATCCCCACCAACCTGCAGTATGCGTTCATCTGCACCGAGGACAAGGATTTCTACAACGAGCCGGGCGTGAACTTCAAGCGCACCATCGGTGCCATGATCAACGAGTACCTGCTGCCCATTTACAGCTCCAAGCAGGGCGCTTCCACGCTGGAACAGCAGCTCATCAAGAACCTGACCAGCGACAAGAGCGCCAGCGGCGTGGAGGGTGCGCTGCGCAAGCTGCGCGAGATCTACCGCGCCCTCTGCCTGAGCCGTGCCTACTCCAAGGAGACCATTCTGGAGGCTTACCTGAACACCATCAGCTTCACCGGCACCATTCAGGGCGTTCAGACAGCGGCCAACGAGTATTTCAACAAGGACGTGAGCCAGCTCACCCTCTGGGAGTGCGCCACCATCGCGTCCATCACCAAGAACCCCACCAACTACAACCCCTATACCAACCCCGAGAACCTGATCCACCGCCGCAACTTCATCATGTATAATATGTGGCAGCAGGGCATCATCTCGGAGGAGGATTACCGCAACGGCGCGGCCCAGCCCCTTGTGCTGGCCGAGGAGGACACCAACAAGAAGACCTCCTCCGTGACCAGCTACTTCACCGATGCCCTCTTCACCGAGGTGGTCCGCGACATCATGGACAAGGAGGGCGTGGACGAATCCACGGCCCAGTCCATGCTCTACACCGGCGGCTATACCATCGAGGCCACCGTCAATCCCAAGATGCAGACGGCCATGGAGAACCTGATGCGCAACGAGGGCGACGCTTACTTCCCGGCCGGCTGGCATGAGGAAGAGGTGACCAGCATCTCGGACGATGACGTGCAGGTGATGAACGCCGACGGCACCCCCAAGACCCGCACCGGCGACGACGGCACCGTGTACTACTACCGCAATGTCCGCACCCAGGCGGCCATGGTCACGCTGGACTATGACGGCAATGTGCTGGCCATGGTGGGCGGTCTGGGCGAAAAGACCAAGAGCCTTTCCCTGAACCGTGCTTACAGTGTGACCCGGCAGACCGGCTCCACCATCAAGCCCATCGGCGCGTACGCGCTGGGCGTGGAGTACGGGCTGGTGAACTGGTCCACCATGCTCAACAACTCGCCCCTGTACCAGAAGCAGGACATGGTGATCCGGGATGAGGACTACTGCCGCAAAAACGGCCTGATGGGCCTTTCCGACAGTCAGCTCAAGGCCTACCCCAACGCATGGCGCAGCTGGCCCCGCAACTACGGCGGCAATTATGGCGACGGCAGCGACCTGCCCCTGTGGAACGGTCTGGCCCGCTCCCTGAACACCATCGCTATCCGGGTGGGCGACCTGGTGGGCGCAAGCAACATCTTCAACTTTGTCTACAACACCCTGCAGCTGACCACCCTGGACCCCGCCAACGACGTGGGCCTTGCCCAGATGGTCATGGGCAGCCAGACCCACGGCGTGACCCCCACGGCGCTGGCCGCTGCCTTCCAGATCTTCTATGACGGCGAGTACACCACCCCGCACCTGTACACCCGTGTGCTGGACCGGGACGGCAACATCTACCTGGAAAACAACGCCACCAGCTATCAGGCCCTGACCCCGCAGACAGCCTATATTATGAACCGTCTGCTCAAGAACGTGCTCTACTCCAACGTGGGCACCGCCAGCGGCCGCTACCCCAATTCCAACGGCATGGAGTCCTTTGGTAAGACCGGTACCGCCAGCGACGAAAAGGATCTTTGGTTCGTGGGCGGCACGCCCTACTACGTCACCGCTGTCTGGTGGGGCTACGACGCGCCTTACGATATGACCAACACCCTGGGCAAGAATCAGGCCAAGACCCGCACCTGTGTCATGGCGTGGAAGGCTTATATGGAGCAGGTGCAGGCAAACCTGCCCTATAAGGCATTCCCCACCAGCGACGGCGTGGTGGAGCGCGCCTACTGCACCCAGAGCGGCCTGCTGGCCGGGGCCAACTGCCCCAGCCGCGCCACCGGCTACTACCGTGCCGATGACCTGCCCGATACCTGCAACTACTCCCACAGCAGCGGCGTGGCCGCAGCCCAGAGCGCGGACACCGCCCCTGTTGTGGGCCAGGACACCACCGGGATGGATACGGATTGAACCGACGGCCGTCAGCAGCTGGTGGAGTCAAACCCCACCGTCATTGCTTCGCAATGCCACCGCCCCTAATAGGGGCGGCCTTGGCAAAGAGGGTGAGCTTTACGCCATGCCAAGGGCCCCCCTACTAGTGGGGGCTGTCGCCGCAGGCGACTGGGGGGTTAAAAGTCACACTTTTTCAATTCCGTTGCGACAGCTTGCCACTTCACGCTTCAAAACTGGATAATCTGACAAAAAAGCATCCGGTCTCTTGCAATGCAGGGGGCCGGATGCTATTATATTCCCTGTAAGAACACTTGTGTTTGTGAGGTGAACAAGTTGGAACGCCGTTTTTATCTGGTGGACGCGGAGGTCCTGCCTGAGGTCTTTCTGAAAGTGGTCAAGGCCAAGGAGCTTCTGGCAAGCGGGGAAGTGCGCAGCATCTCGGCTGCCACCCGCAGCGTGGACCTTTCGCGCAGTGCTTTTTATAAATATAAGGACTGCATCTTTGATTCCGAAAATGGCCGCGAGGTCGTGACCGTAATGGCAACGCTCCGGGATGAAACAGGCGCGCTGCAAAGCCTGCTGGCGGGCATCAGCGCCGCCGGGGCAAGCATCGTCACCATCAACCAGTCCACGCCGGAAAACGGCGCAGCGCTGGTTGCCGTTACCATCCGTACCGATACTATGCAGATGACCCCTGAGGAGCTGACGGAGCGGTTGAGCCGCCAGCGCATGGTGGTGGGCGTGCACTGCGGGTATAACCTGTAAGGGCACCAGAACAGTGAGGAAATAGGAACGAGGGTTGAACTATGGCAAAGATCGCGATTTTAGGCTTTGGCACGGTGGGCAGCGGCGTGTACGAGGTGCTGTGCCGCAACGCCGCCGGTGTTTCCCGCCGGGCCGGTGAGCCGGTGGAGGTCAAGTACATCCTTGACCCCAAGGATTTCTCCGCCCATCCGGCGGCAAACCTCTTCATCAAGAACTTCGATACCATTCTGGAAGACCCGGAGATCCGGGTGGTGGTGGAGACCATCGGCGGCACCCGCTTTGCATACCCCTATGTCAAGGCCTGCCTCGAGAGCGGCCGCAGCGTGTGCACCTCCAACAAGGAGATGGTGGCCACCTACGGCGCGGAGCTGCTGGCGCTGGCCAAGGCCCACAACTGTGCCTTCCTGTTCGAGGCCTCCGTGGGCGGCGGCACCCCCATCATCACCCCCATGCACCAGTGCCTGGCTGCCAACGTCATCACCGAGGTGGAGGGCATCGTGAACGGCACCACCAACTTCATGCTGACCAAGATGGTGCGGGAGAACCTGGGCTTTGACGAGGCCCTGAAGATCGCGCAGGAGCTGGGCTACGCCGAGACCAAGGACCCCGGCGACGATGTGGACGGCCGGGATGCCTGCCGCAAGATCGCCATCCTGTCCTCGCTGGTCTGCGGCCACCAGATCTACCCCCAGAACATCCCCACCCGGGGCATCCGGGACATCACCGTGGCCGATGTGGCTGCGGCGGAGCGTCTGAACTGCGTCATCAAGCTCATCGCGTGGATGAAGCGGGGCAACGACGGCAGCGTGGCCGCCGGTGTGGAGCCCTGCCTGGTGCCCAGGAGCCACCAGCTGGCCGGTGTGGACGATGTGTTCAACGCCGTGCTGGTCAAGGGCGATATGCTGGGTGACGTGGTGTTCTACGGCAAGGGCGCGGGCAAGCTGCCCACCGCCAGCGCCGTGGTGGCCGATGTGGTGGATGCCCTCAAGAACGGCTCCAAGGTCCACGACAGCCTGTTCTGGCAGCCTGCGGAGCCGGTGGAGGGGATGCTCACCGACCCGGCTCCCGCCGCATATTATGTGCGTGCAGCGGGCGTTGCTCCCGCCGTGGTGGAAGCCATCTACGGCAGGGGCCGTGTGGTGGATGAGCACTTTGACGGCTGCTCCTATCTGGTGGAGCAGGCCGACGCAAAGGCCATGGCCGAGGCAGCCCGCAAGGTGGAGACCGTGGGCGGCAGCGTGAAGCTGGTGCTGAAAAAGCTGCCCGAGGATGCATGAGAAAAGGGGACGGACGATGAAGATCAAAGTTTCTGTTCCGGCCACCAGCGCCAACGTAGGCTCCGGCTTCGACGCGCTGGGCCTGGCCGTGACCCTGTACAACACCGTGACCTTTGAGGAGAGTGACAGGCTGGACATCTCGGCGGCGGACGGCACCCGCATCCCCCGCAACGAGAGCAATCTGGTGTACCGCTCGGCCAAGGGCCTGTTCGACAAGGTGGGCAAGAAGATCCCGCCCCTGAAGATCGTGCAGACCAACCCCATCCCCATGGCCCGGGGCCTGGGTTCTTCCTCGGCCTGCATCATTGCGGGCCTGCTGGGCGCGAACCGGATGCTGGGCGATGTGCTCAACACCCAGGAGCTGCTGACGCTGGCCACGGCCATTGAGGGCCACCCCGACAACGTGGCCCCGGCCCTGCTGGGCGGTTTGACCAGCAGCGTCTTTGAGGACGGCGTGGTCTACTCCGTCAAGCGGGATGTGGACCAGAGCCTCTGCTTTGCGGCCATCGTGCCGGACTACAAGCTGCTGACGGAGGCCGCCCGCGCGGCCCTGCCCAAGCAGGTGGCCCACAAGGATGCCGTGTATAACCTTTCCCGGGCCGCGCTGGTGCCTGCCGCCTTCTGTGAGGGCCGGCATGACCTGCTGGGCATTGCCACCGAGGATAAGCTCCACCAGCCCTACCGGATGCCCCTGATGCCCGGTTCCCGGGAGGTGTTCGGGCTGGCAAAGCAGTGCGGGGCAAAGGCTGTGTATGTATCGGGTGCCGGTTCCACCGTGATGGCGGTGGCCGAGCGCGCGGAGGCTGAGCGCTTTTATGCCGGGCTGCGTGCCGGGCTGGAAACGCTGGAAGGCCTGGACGGATGTGAAGCATTTACACTGTTAGAGCTGGATGCAGATAATACCGGCGCAACTGTGGAATGATATAAATTGGGAGAAACTAGAGGAGAGTGACAAACTATGGCGTTGATCGTACAGAAGTTCGGCGGTTCTTCGGTGAAGGACCGGAACCGTATCTTCAACGTGGCCCGCATCGTGGCCAACACCCACAAGGCGGGCAATGACGTGGTGGTGGTGGTGTCTGCACAGGGCGACACCACCGACGACCTGATCGCAAAGGCTGCTGAGATCACCCACAACCCTTCGGCCCGTGAGATGGATATGCTGCTGGCCGCCGGTGAGGAGATCAGCATCGCGCTGCTGGCCATGGCCCTGAACGAGCTGGGCTGCCACGCCACCAGCCTGACAGGCTGGCAGGCGGGCTTCCGCACCGACCGTGCCTACACCAAGGCACGCATCACCCGCATGGAGACCGAGCGCATTTCCTCCGAGCTGGAGCGCAACCGCGTGGTGGTCGTGGCAGGCTTTCAGGGCCTGAACAAGCTGGATGATATCACCACCCTGGGCCGCGGCGGCTCTGATACCAGCGCCGTGGCCATTGCAGCGGCCCTGCACGCAGACCGCTGCCAGATCTACACCGATGTGGAAGGCGTTTACACCGCAGACCCCCGCAAGGTGCGCAACACCCGCAAGCTGGAAGAGATCACCTTTGACGAGATGCTGGAGCTGGCCTCTCTGGGTGCGCAGGTGCTGAACAACCGCAGCGTGGAGCTGGCAAAGAAGTATAATGTGGAGCTGGAAGTGCTGTCCAGCCTGAATCCCGTGCCCGGTACGGTGGTCAAGGAGGTTACAAAAGACATGGAAGGTATGCTGATCAAGGGTGTTGCAAAGGACACCGATGTTGCCGTTATCACGATCCTGAACGTTCCCGATGAGCCGGGCACCAGCTTCAAGATCTTTGGCCTGCTGGCCCAGAAGAACATCAACGTGGATATCATCCTGCAGTCCACTGGCCGCGACGGCAAGAAGGATATCTCCTTCACCTGCGCCGAGGGCGAGGCTGAGACCGCCATGCGCGTGCTCAAGGAGAGCGGCAAGTTCAAGGATGCCACCTGCGACGAGACCTGCGCAAAGGTCTCCATCGTGGGTGCCGGTATGCAGAGCCACAGCGGCGTTGCCTCCAAGATGTTCGAGGCCCTGTCCAACAACAACATCAACATCAAGATGATCTCCACCAGTGAGATCAAGATCTCCTGCATCATTGCCCGTGACGACGCTGACAAGGCGGTCAGCGCCATCCACGATATGCTGTTTGACTAATTCAGAGGGGCTGGCAACAGCCCCTTTTTTGCAAAAGCGAGGGGAAGTATTATGTTGGAATCGATCAAATGCAGCACCTCGGGTGCATACTACCTGCGGGGGCAGTGGGTGCCCGCCGATGCGCAGGCTCCTGCGGCACTGGCAGCCGCGGGCGTGACTGCGGAGCAGGCCGGCCAGGCCTACAAGGGCACCATGGCCTACGGCATCCTCACCGCCCACAACACCAGCGGCAGCGACCGGGATCTCCGGATCAAGTTCGATGCCATGGCAAGCCACGACATCACCTTTGTGGGCATCATCCAGACGGCCCGCGCCTCGGGGCTGGAAAAGTTCCCCATCCCCTATGTGCTGACCAACTGCCACAACAGCCTGTGCGCTGTGGGCGGCACCATCAACGAGGATGACCACCGCTTCGGCCTGTCCGCTGCCAAAAAGTACGGCGGCATCTTTGTGCCGCCCCACATGGCGGTCATCCACCAGTACATGCGCGAGCGCTTCGCGGGCTGCGGCAAAATGATCCTTGGCTCCGATTCCCACACCCGCTACGGCGCACTGGGCACCATGGCCATCGGCGAGGGCGGCGGCGAGCTGGCAAAGCAGCTGCTGGGCCGCACCTACGATGTGGCCCGCCCCGGCGTGGTGGCCATCTGCCTGACCGGCGCTCTGCCCGCAGGCTGCGGCCCCCACGATGTGGCCATTGCACTGGTGGGCGAGCTGTTCAAGAGCGGCTATGTCAAGAACAAGGTCATGGAGTTTGTGGGCCCCGGCATTGCCTCCCTGCGGCAGGACACCCGCAACGCCATTGATGCCATGACCACCGAGACCACCTGCCTTTCCTCCATCTGGGAGACCGATGAAAAGACCCGGCAGTTCCTCACGGTCCATGGCAGGGCAGGGGACTACAAGCCCCTGCACCCGGCAGAGCTGGCCTATTACGACGGCGTGGTGAGCGTGGACCTTTCCAGGATCCGGCCCATGATCGCCCTGCCCATGCACCCCTCCAACGCCTTTCCCATCGAGGAGCTGAACGCCAACCTCAAGGACATCCTCCACGAATGCGAGGAGAACGTCCAGAAGCTGGTGGGCCGTTCTGACGTGAAGCTGGATCTGTGCAGCAAGATCGAAAACGGCAGGCTCCGGGTGGATCAGGGAGTCATCGCAGGCTGCGCGGGCGGCCTGTTCGACAGCATCTACGAGGCCGCTTCCATCCTCAAGGGCCATACCGGCGGCTGCGGGGATTACGCCCTCAGCGTCTACCCCGGCAGCCAGCCCATTATGATGGAGCTGAACCGCACCGGCGTGCTCACCGACCTGATGGCCAGCGGTGCCACCATCCGCACGGCCTTCTGCGGCCCCTGCTTCGGCGCGGGCGATGTGCCCGCCAACGGGGCGCTGTCCATCCGCCACACCACCCGCAACTTCCCCAGCCGCGAGGGCTCCAAGCCCGGCAGCGGCCAGCTGGCAGGCGTGGCCCTGATGGATGCCCGCAGCATTGCCGCCACCACGGCCAACGGCGGCATCCTGACCCCCGCAACGGAGGTGGATTACGACCCCACCGTGCCCGAATATCACTACGACCCCTCCAGCTACGAGGCCCGGGTGTATCAGGGCTTTGGCCACGGCGATTACGATGCCCTGCTCAAGCTGGGCCCCAACATCAAGGACTGGCCCGAGATCGCCCCGCTGGGCGACAACCTGCTGCTGAAGGTGGCCTCCTACATCACCGACCCCGTCACCACCACGGACGAGCTCATCCCCTCGGGTGAGACCTCTTCCTACCGCTCCAACCCCCTGGGTCTGGCTGAGTTCACCCTCAGCCGCAAGGACCCCGCCTATGTGGGGCGCGCCAAGGCCGTGCAGGCCGAGGAAGCCGCCCGCCGGGCAGGGCAGGGGGATGCCGCCCTGCTGGCAAAGATCCGTGCCGTGCCTGGCTGCGAGGCCCTGACCTGGGACGATGTACAGCTGGCCTCCACCATTTTTGCCGTCAAGCCCGGCGACGGCTCCGCCCGTGAGCAGGCCGCCAGCTGCCAGCGCGTGCTGGGGGCCGGGGCCAACATCGTCAACGAGTACGCCACCAAGCGTTACCGCTCCAACCTCATCAACTGGGGCATGCTGCCCTTCCAGCTCAACGGCGCGGCTCCCTTTGGCCTGGGGGATTACATCCTCATCCCCCATGTCCGGGAAGCCCTTAAGGGCGATCTGCAGAACATCCCTGCCTATGTGCTGGGTGAGGAAGTGAAGCCCTTTGCCCTCTATATGGCACCCCTGACCTCCGATGAGCGGGAGATTCTGGCAGATGGGTGTCTGATCAATTATTATAAGCATTAAATAAAGCTCCCCGGGACTAAACCCCTCAGTCACGCTCCGCGTGCCAGCCCCCCTAATAGTGGGGCCCTTGGCATGGCGCAAAGCTCTGCCTCTTTGCCAAGGCCGCCCCTATTAGGGGCGGTGGCATTGCGAAGCAATGACGGTGGGGTTTGACTCCGGCAGTCGCTTACGGCTCAACCCCCCAGTCGCCTGCGGCGACAGCCCCCCTAATAGTGGGGCCCTTGGCATGGCGTAAAGCTCTGCCTCTTTGCCAAGGCCGCCCCTATTAGGGGCGGTGGCATTGCGAAGCAATGACGGTGGGGTTTCATCCGTTTTATTCTCAGGAGGTTCCATTCCATGCCCGGCGATCTACACAACCACACCACCTATTCCGATGGCTCCGTGCCCGTGGCCCGGCTGCCCCTGATGGCAGCCCGGGTGGGGCTGGATGCCATGGCCATCTCTGACCACGATACACTGCGCAGCGTGCAGTATGCCTACGACCACCCGGTGCAGGATGGGGTAAAGCTCATCCCGGCCACCGAGCTCACCGGCTACGATTACGAGCGCCAGCACCGGGTCCACCTGCTGGCCTACTGGCCTGACCCCGAGAGCGAGGCCCTGCGCCGCCACTGCGATATCATGCGCCAGCGCCGCAACGAGTGCTGTTTGCAGAGCGCCCGGGAGCTGGAAGCCATCTTTCCCCAGTTCCGCACCGAGCAGGCGCTGGAATACGCCAGGGACAGCGGCGTGCTCTATAAGAGCGGCATCATGCAGGCGCTGCGGGAACTGGGCCTTGCCGACAGCATCTACGGCGAGCGCTACCATGAGCTGTTCGGCTGGAACCCGCGGGGCAGGGTGCTCCACTCGCCCGAGTACATCCCGGTGCGGGAGGTGCTGGCCACAGCCAGAGCCGCCGGTGCCGTAGTGGTGTTCGCCCATCCCACCGTGTACAAGAGTATGCCCCTGCTCCGGGAGCTGGTCAGGGAGGGGATGGTGGACGGCATCGAGATCGACCACCCCAGCAACAGCCCCGAGGACAAGGCCGAGTGTGCCGCCCTCTGTGGGCAGTATCACCTCATCCACACCGGCGGCACCGACTTCCACGGGGCCAATCACAAAAAGGTCTACCCCGTGGGCACCTGCACCACCCCCGATGACCAGATCGCGCGGATCGAGGAGCTGGCGAGGAAGAGAAAAAAGTAAACCGATTTGAGCATTCTTATGAGAACTGCCAAGGCCTCGCCCTTCGGGAGAGGTGGCATTGCGTCAGCAATGACGGAGAGGGTGAGTTCGGTAAAGTCCGTGAGCATCCTCACCCTCTCAGTCTCGCTTTGCTCGACAGCTCCCCCGAAGGGGGAGCCCTTGGCAAAGAGGGCAGGTTCCGCCTCTTGCAGGAACGTTGTTTTTGTAGTATACTGTGGGCAAGTCAAAAAGAGAGGATGTTTTCCATGAGCAAATCTTTCAGCTTCCCCAATGTGGGCACCTGTTCCAGGCAGACCAACATCGTGCTGAGCGATGACCACACCATCGAGTCCGTCGAGGTCATCGGCGGCTGCAACGGCAACCTCAAGGGCATCAGCCGCCTGCTCAAGGGCATGAAGGCTGAGGATGCCATCGCCCGCATGGAGGGTACCACCTGCGGCCCCCGCCCCACCAGCTGCCCCGACCAGATCGCCAAGAACCTGAAAAAGGCTCTGGCAGAACTGTAATCAGAACAGGCGAAACACCGCTCTGTCGTGCATTGCATGGCAGGGCGGTTTTTTGTTGTGTAGCGCGATCTATCCTCTCTGTAGGCTGCTGGCGATGTTAAACCCCACCGTCATTGCTTCGCAATGCCACCGCCCCTAATAGGGGCGGCCTTGGCAAAGAGGACGAGCTTTCCGCTATGCCAAGGGCCCCACTACTAGGGGGGCTGTCGCCGCAGGCGACTGGGGGGTTGAGCCCCAAAGCTTTGCCTTTGCGGCCTGACACAAATTGCTGTTTTTTTCGTGGAGGTTGAGCCTATACTTTGCTGTGTATGAAACAATACAGCAAGGAGCAGAGCATGAGCATTTGGGAAGCATTCGGCATGGGCAGACACAAGGGGTTTTCGCGGGAGGCAGGGCTGCTGCTGGACGAAGCCGTGGAGCTTGCGGGCAGCATGGGCTGTGCCCGGGCGGATACCGGGCACCTGCTGCTTGCCATGCTGCAGATCGACCGCGGCCCGGCGGGGCGGTTTCTGGCGGGCAAGAACATCACTGAGCCCGCCGTGCGCCGTCAGCTGGCCGAGGGCCGCACCAGCCCGGCCCGTCAGCTGGACAGAAAGGCGCTGGCCCCTGACCTGCGCCGGGCCATGGATTATGCCCTCATCGGGGCACAGAACGCCCACCTGCCCAAGGCGGAGCCGGAGCACCTGCTCTGTGCCATGCTGGAGGATACCGACTGCGCGGCGGGGGTGCTGCTGGCCTCCATGGGGGTGCAGCTGGCCGAGGCCGTGCGGGAGTGCCGCCAGATCTCGGGGCAGTTCATCCTGCCCGGCACGCCCCGGGCCAGCGCCATGCCCCGGGGCAGCCGCGCCAGCGATAAGTATTGCCGCGACCTGACCCGCCGCGCGGTGGACGGCGAGCTGGACCCGGTGTTCTGCCGGGATGCGGAGCTGGACCGGATGGTGGAGATCCTGTGCCGCCGCCAGAAGAACAACCCCTGTCTGGTGGGGGAGCCGGGCGTGGGCAAAACGGCCCTTGCCGAGGGCCTTGCCCAGCGCATCGCCAGCCGGAACGTGCCCCGGATGCTGCAGGGACGGCGGCTGCTGGCGCTGGATATGGCCAGCCTTGTGGCGGGCACCAAGTACCGGGGCGACTTTGAGGAGCGGTTCAAGACCCTTCTGGAGGAGCTTGTGCGGGACGGCAGCGCCATCCTGTTTGTGGACGAGTTCCACACCATCGTAGGAGCCGGCGCGGCAGAGGGGGCCATTGATGCCGCCAGCATCCTGAAGCCCGTGCTGGCCCGGGGGGAGCTGCAGCTCATCGGGGCCACCACCGATCAGGAGTTCCGCACCCATATCCAGAAAGATGCCGCACTGGAGCGCCGCTTTGGCCGGGTGCAGATCGAGGAGCCTACCCCGGCGCAGGCTGCGGCGATCCTGGAGGGGCTTGCCCCCCGCTACGAGCGGTACCACAGCGTGCATCTGCCGCCCGAGACACTGCGGGAGGCCGTGGAGCTCTCGGTGCGGTACCTGCCGGGGCGCTTCCTGCCCGATAAGGCCATCGACCTTGTGGACGAGGCCTGTGCCGCTGCCCGCATCCGCGCCGAGCGGGAGGGGAAAGCAGACCCCACCCTCACCCGGGAGGACATTGCCCGGGTGGTGGCGCAGGCCAGCGGCGTGCCCGTGGAGCGGGTGGGGGAGAAGGAGCGGGAACGGCTGGACAAGCTGGAATCCCGCCTCAACGCCGAGATCGTGGGCCAGCAGAAGGCCGTGGCGGCGGTGGCCGGGGCCATCCGGCGCAGCCGCACCGGGCTGGGGGAGCCGGGCCGCCCCATGGGGGCCATGCTCTTTCTGGGGCCCACCGGCGTGGGCAAGACCGCCCTTGCCAAGGCCCTTGCTGCCAGCTGGTTCGGCAGCGAGAAGGCCCTGCTCAAGTTCGATATGTCGGAGTATCAGGAGCAGCACACCACGGCCCGCCTGCTGGGCGCGCCTCCGGGCTACCTTGGCCACGATGAGGGCGGTCAGCTCACCGAAGCCGTCCGCCGCCGCCCGTACAGCGTGGTGCTCTTTGATGAGATCGAAAAGGCCCACCCGGACATCCAGAATATCCTGCTGCAGATCCTGGAGGACGGCCAGCTCACCGATGCCATGGGCCGCAAGGCCGATTTCCGCAATACCATCGTCCTGCTCACCTCCAACCTGGGAGCACGCTTTCTGGCCGGGCAGAGCGCCCCGCTGGGCTTTGCGGCGGGCAGCGAGGCCGTGTTCGAGAAGCAGTCGGCCCAGGCCATTGAAGAAGCCAAGAAGTGGTTCCGGCCCGAGCTGGTGGGGCGGCTGGATGAGCTCATCGTGTTCCGTCCCCTTGCAGAGGACAGCCTGTGTGCCATCGCCGAGAAGCTGCTGGGCCAGCTGGAAACCCGTGCCGCCCGCAATGGGTATCAGCTGACCCATACGCCCCGGGTGGGGGCAGTGCTGGCTGCAAGGGCGCGCTCGCCCTATGGGGCCCGGGAGCTGCGGCGGCAGGTGGACCGCGCTGTGGAACAGGCCCTCGCCAACCAGATCGCCTCCGGCACGGCCCACACCGGCCAGCACTGGACCGCCGACTGCACGGTGGATGGGTCGATCGTGTTGGAAGAGGGGGAAGCAGTAGAGCAAACCATCGGCTAAACCCCTCAGTCACGCTGCCCTTACAGATGCATTGGCTCCCCCTTCGGGGGAGCTGGCGAGCGAAGCGAGACTGAGAGGGTGAGCACGCTTCCCCCTTGCATCCTCCGGCGTTTTCGTTTATCATAGAGAAAGCGAAACGCCCCAAGGAGGAAACCATGCGCTATTTGTTTTTACTGAACCCCGCTGCGGGCAAGCAGGACTGCACTGTCCAGCTCATCCCGCAGATCAGAGCCGCTGCCGCCCGGGCCGGGTGGAGTGAGGCGGATTATACCATCCACACCACCGAATATGCGGGCCACGCCCGGGAGCTGGCCCGTGCCGCAGCCCAGGAGGCAGCGCAGGCCGGGGACAGTCTGCGCATCTGGACAGCGGGCGGTGACGGTACTTTCATGGAAGCCATGACCGGCGTGCAGGGCTTTTCCAACGCCGCCGTGGGCTGCCTGCCCTACGGCAGCGGCAACGACTTCCTGCGCACCTATGGCACTCGGGCAGAGTTCACCGACCTCGATGCCCAGCTGGCGGGCGGGGAAGTGACCATCGACCTGCTGGAGACCAGTCTGGGCCTGTCCGCCACCATCTGCGCGGCGGGTCTGGACGCGCAGGTGGCCTACGGCATCCCCAAGTTCCGGCGGATCCCCCTGTGCGGCGGCGAGATGTCCTACCTGCTCTCCATCGTGGAGCAGCTCTGCGGCCACATCGGCCGCAGGGTCACCTTTACCATCGACGACGAGGAATTGACCGTGGACTGCCTGATGTGTGCCATCTGCAATGGCCGGGCCTATGGCGGCGGCTTCCTTGCCGCCCCCGAGGCAGACCCCGCCGACGGCTGGCTGGACGTGATGATCGTCCGCAGGGTGGGGCGGCTGACCATTGCCAAGCTGCTGGGGATGTACAAGAGCGGCCGGCACTTTGTGAACGGCCAGCTCACCGAGGAGGCAAAGCCCTACTTCCTCTACCGCCGTGCCCGGCGGGTGGCGCTGCGCCCCGCCGATGGCCGCGGCCCCATCGTTGCCACCGCCGACGGCGAGTGCGCCCCCTGTGATGCGGTGGAGGCTGTCCTGCGCCCCCTGAGCGGCCGTATCCTCCTGCCTGCCCCGGCGTATGAGCGGTTTGTGGCGAAAAGAAGCAGTGTGGACGTAAAATAAGAAGATGTTTGGATGAAAAAGAGCAGTCTCTCCGGAAAAGAGAACTGCTCTTTTTTCGATGTAAGGATACTTTTTCGGGTGGTCACAAATTGTTCAAAAAGAAAAATCAAAAAGGTCTTGATTTTTCAGTTCAAGATGAGTACAATACACTTAGCACTCAGAGAAAAGGAGTGCTAAACAACCAAAGGCCCGGCAGAAACGGGCCGAAGGTGCCAAAAAAGTTTTCATTATATTTTATTATAGGAGGGCAAGAACTATGAAGATCATTCCTCTTGCAGACCGTGTTGTTATCAAGGCCGTTGAAGTCGAGGAGACCACCAAGGGCGGCCTCATCCTGACCGGCAGCGCCAAGGAGAAGCCCCAGGTGGCTGAGGTCGTGGCTGTTGGCCCCGGCGGCATCGTGGACGGCAACGAAGTCAAGATGACCGTGAAGGTTGGCGATAAGGTCCTGACCAGCAAGTACTCCGGTACTGAGGTCAAGGTGGACGGCGAGGAGTGCACCATCGTGCGTCAGGGCGATATCCTGGCCATCGTGGAGTAAGTTTCCCCTCTGAAATTGAAATTTGAGCTTTGAAGGAGCGATTTGATTATGGCAAAACAGATCAAGCAGGGCGAGGATGCCCGCAAGGCACTGTGTGCCGGTATTGATACCTTGGCAAATACCGTGAAGATCACCCTGGGCCCCAAGGGCCGCAATGTGGTGCTGGGCAAGAAGTTCGGCGCACCCGTCATCACCAACGATGGCGTGACCATTGCCAAGGAGATCGAGCTGAAGGACGAGTTCGAGAACATGGGCGCACAGCTGGTGCGTGAGGTCGCAACCAAGACCAACGATGCCGCAGGCGACGGCACCACCACCGCAACCGTTCTGGCACAGGCCATGGTCACTGAGGGTATGAAGAACGTTACCGCCGGTGCCAACCCCATGGATATCCGCCGCGGCATGAGCAAGGCTGTTGCCAAGGCCGTTGAGACCATCAAGGCCCACAGCCAGAAGGTCAAGGACAGCAACGATATCGCCCGCGTCGGCACCATTTCTGCCGGTGACCCCGAGATCGGCCGCCTGATCGCCGAGGCTATGGAGAAGGTCACCTCCGACGGTGTCATCACCATCGAGGAGAACAAGACCACCGCCGAGACCTACAACGAGATCGTGGAAGGTATGCAGTTTGACCGCGGCTACCTGACCCCCTATATGGTCACCGATACCGACAAGATGGAGGCTGTTCTGGACAACGCCGCCATCCTGATCACCGATAAGAAGATCAGCGTCATCCAGGATCTGGTCCCCCTGCTGGAGCAGGTCATGCAGAATGGCATGAAGCTGCTGATCGTGGCTGAGGACATCGAGGGCGAGGCTCTGTCCACCCTGATCGTCAACCGCCTGCGCGGCACCCTGAACGTCTGCGCTGTCAAGGCTCCCGGCTTTGGCGACCGCCGCAAGGAGATGCTGCAGGATATCGCTATCCTGACCGGCGGCACCGTTGTGTCCGCTGATCTGGGCTATGAGCTGAAGGACGCTACCGTCCAGATGCTGGGCCATGCCCGTCAGGTCAAGGTCACCAAGGAGAACACCACCATCGTGGGCGGCGCAGGCGATAAGGATGCCATTGCAGCCCGCATTGCACAGATCCGCAACCAGATCGAGGCTTCCACCAGCGATTTCGACCGCGAGAAGCTGCAGGAGCGCCTGGCAAAGCTGGCCGGCGGCGTTGCAGTCATCAAGGTCGGTGCTGCTACCGAGGTCGAGATGAAGGATAAGAAGCTGCGCATCGAGGACGCTCTGAACGCAACCAAGGCTGCTGTTCAGGAAGGCGTTGTCGCTGGCGGCGGCACTGCTCCCATCAACGCCATCCCCGCTGTGCGCGCCCTGTGCGACACGCTGGAAGGCGACGAGCGCACCGGTGCCAAGATCGTCCTGAAGGCTCTGGAGGCACCTCTGCGCCAGATCGCAAAGAACGCCGGTCTGGAGGGCAGCGTCATCATCGACAAGATCGTCTCTGCCAACAAGCCCAACTACGGCTTCGACGCTCAGAACGAGGTCTTTGTTGAGGATATGATCGCCGCCGGCATCGTTGACCCCACCAAGGTCACCCGTTCCGCTCTGGAGAACGCAGCATCCGTTGCTGAGATGGTGCTGACCACCGAGAGCCTGGTCGCTGACCTGCCCGAACCCCCCGCTGCTCCCGCAGCCGGTGGTGACATGGGCGGCATGGGCGGCATGTACTAATAACTGCCTAAAAACCGCATGAATCCTTGATTTTTGGAGCGCGCAAAAGCAGATTTATGCCAAACTTACGCCACTTACGCCAAAAATCAAAGCGCACTATAGGGTAACAAAATCGGCACTCGCTGAAAAGCGGGTGCCGATTTTTTGCGTCTAGGGGATTTGAAGACTCATGAAACCCACTGATGGATTCTGCGAGCGGCAGACTGTCAGCGGCTTTATTGTTGACGAAAAACAAAGGTAGGGATACAATAATAAAAAAGAATGTAAAACCGGAAGGGAGCGTGCCGCCATGGAAAATCAGAGGGATTTCTGCACAGAATGCCGCAGAGAAACGAGCTACACCCTGAAGAAAATCAAAATCAATCAGACCATCCGGGAAAAGGAGTATACTTTTGAGATCACGGCTGCTTTCTGTAACGAATGCGGCGGCGAAATGGGGATTCCCGGCCTGATGGACTATAACATAAAGGAGATCGACGAGCAGTACCATGCTATGCAGACATAAAACCACACCAGAAAACTGCCAAATGCTTTGTCGTGATTGTAATCTCAAAAAAGGTGCGCAGGAATAGATACCAATAGGTATTTGGAAAAATATAGCACTTACGAGGAGGAACTAATTGAAGAATATGTTTAATATCTACTATATCAATAACGAGAAAGCATCAGAAATTTCAATGTTATTTGATAATCAAATAGTAGAAAAAATCACTCGAATCAAGAATACAGAATTAGCAATGGCTGGCGATGGCGATGTTACCACGAGTGCTGCTTCCAAAATTCCTGTTATCGGACAGTATTTACCAAGCATAGATCTGAATGGAAATTTATCTCATAACAGGTCTAATCGAGTGGAAGATACTGTAAAAGTGGTAAGTTCTAAATCGACAATTCTTAAGCCCATTTATGAGAAAGCTAAAGAGGTACGTCGTTTAGATGATAGCAAGGTTGGTAACTTGGTGAAAATTAAGGACGTTTACCTTACCGTTGTAAATTCCGATGATGTGATGGCTACCAAAGCACTGATGAGTGGCTTGGTAAATCAGGTTCCTGTTGAGGGAATTGGTAATATGAACTTCACATCTCTTATGGAAGTTATGTTTAAGGGATCTGCATATGTTCTTTGTGGTGAACTTCCACATAGATTCGGTACTAATGAGCATATGATGCTCAAAATCCCTATGAGCGCTGAAAATGAGATGGAAAGCCAGTACAGTATTTCAGATATTGAGATTGGTAAAGTCACAGTGCTCGGTATTTATCGTGGAGAATTTGATCGTCGTGATGTTGAACGAAAAATCAATCGTATGATGGCACTGAATGATAGTGGAAAGAAGAACCAGCAGGAGACAAACGATATTCAAGATAGCGGTATGGATATTGAGGATGGCGTTCGAGAAGAAGATAAAAATGGTATTCGAAATATTTCTCTTGCGCAAGGAAAAGTTCATTACATTGATGTCATTGCCATTATTCAAGACATCAATATTTAGGTGATATCATGGACAGAGTAAGCATTTACGAATATGACAGAAAGAACAGAGAGCGTGTAGTTAAAGCGATTGAGGAAGCAGGTGGACAAATATTAAGTTGGTCTTTTTTTGCTAAGGATCAATCGAAATTTGAACTTCCACCAGGTACTCTTTCAGTCTTTATTGACTTATCTTCTTTGTTTTATAATGAAGATCGTGCAGACGCTCTCATCGCTCCAGCGGAGCTCTTGTTGAATATAATTCAACAAGAGCAATCCGTTGCACTGTATGTTATCATTGAACGCCAATACAGCAAACAAGTACGAGATTTACTGTATTATAAGATTGATGAAGTTCTTGACCTTGAGAATTTTCTTGAAATTGAAAAAGACCCAATTCAAAATATCGTTGATATTGATCAATCTGATTTTGAAAATGTTTTGGCCTATCTAAATCAAAATCTTTTTGGAAATGAGCTTTTCAAAAAACGTCTGAAAGAGGAATTGACGAAATATAGACTGTTTAACCGGATTGGGCAACAGCCGATTTTTTCCGTATTGATATGTGGTGCTTCCGGTATCGGTAAAACAGAAGTCGCAAGATTGCTTCATCAAAAGTTAGCCGCAGATGAACCTATGATAAAAATCAATTTCGGCAATTACAGTGCTCAAGATGCTCTTAACAGTTTGATTGGTAGCCCACGAGGTTATATAGGCAGTAATAAAGGTGAATTGCCCGACAAGCTTATGCGTAGCCGAAGCAAGGTAATTCTTATAGATGAGTTTGAAAAAGCAAGTAAGGCTGTTTATAACTTTTTCTTACAGTTGCTTGAAGAAGGAAAATTCACAGATTCTTTGGGACGTGAATATGACTTAGAAAAATACATCATAATTTTTACTTCCAATATGCCTAAAGAACGAATAGGTGAATTTTTGCCACCGGAACTGCGTTCAAGATTTAGTTATAAATGTGCATTTTGGCCGCTTTCCACACAAGAAAAAGAACAATATGTAGCTTTTAAGAGCGAGCACTATTTAGAAAAAATCAAACATGAGTGTCCTGGGCTTGACAGCACGTTACAGGCTTCAGATATAATAGATATTGATGTTTCACGCTATTCTAATATGCGTGATATCAATAGTGAAATAATGCGTCAAATTACCGACGCATTGTATGCGCAGATCGTTAAGTAGAAACAAAATATCAGCCGAGCAGCTAACCACTGCCCGGCTGATGCTAAATTATGCGAAAATCAATTCTGCGTTGATGAATTCCTCCGCACGGTTGCGGATGTTGTTCATGGCTCCGATCCATGCAAGTTGATTCTGTGCTTTCAGAGACTCGTTAATTCCCTCTTTCTCTGCCAGCTGCGTTACAAGCAAGTCGAGCTTATTTCGAGCCTAAGTATCAATGTCAGAGAGATAGCCGTACAGCTTGCCGCTGAGAACCAGATCAGAGTAGATAATAGGACGGTATTCTCTGAGGTACTGCTGGTGCTTTCTGCCCCAGATACCGATGGTGTGTACTTCTTCCTCTGGGATGACCAGACACGGCAGATAGTATTCTCCATGTAGCTCATACCAAAGACCGTTGCTGTTATCGTAAATGTATTTTTCCATATTGCAAACCTCTATGTATCATTTATTTACAGTAGTATCGAGTGGCTTTGAGGTGAATCAGCTAGCGGAGGTTGCGTTGTAGCCAGTGGCTACAGAATTCTTAGAGACGCTGCGGATAGCTTAAAATGCGTGGAATATGTGGATGAAAAGCGCACTATCAGTGCATATTATCATGAGAAATTAAGGTCTGGCGCTCGAATGGCAATGATGTAATGATTGTCGAAAAAATGAGAAGCCATATTACGACGATTAACAGACTATATGTCCAATTGGAACGTATTATTCATGGGAATCATAGCGAAGATGCGCAGAAATGCTTTAGAGAAGTAACAAAAGCCGCAGATTGTGCGATAAATTTGTGCTATTTCTTTGAAAACTGGAAAGAAAAAGATATCACAGACAATAAGTATGTTACTGACTACTATAAGAAATATAAGTCTGCGCTTTGGGCAAGAGCAATGTTTTTAAACATTCAAGAAAGTAAATTAAACATGATTCTATATAAAAATATGAGTTTAGATGAAATTCGCAAAGAGTTGAATCCGGAGAAAAAAGATAACGAGAACTAACGGATAATAGACGGCAAACAGCCGCCCAGCATGACCATAATGGTCAACTGCTGGGCGGCTGTTGTTATGCTTATGTCTATACTTACGCCAGATGGAGTTTCTCTTTCAGCGCATCCTGAAGGACGCCGGAGAAGTTGATGTGTGCCGCTTCGGCGGCATCATTGAGCCAGCCGGGAATGGAAAGGGTTTTCTTTACGGGTCTGTACCGCTTTTCGTATTCTTCCATATCGAAAGGCACCATCACCACAAAATCTTCCGGGTCAACGTGGAGTGCAGAAGGGACAGAAGGCTCCGGACAGATTTTGCAATCTTCCAGCATAAGGCCAATAGCATCCTGTGCCATGCGGACAGCTTCGTCCATGGTGTCGCCTTGGGTGAAGCACCCCTCAATATCGGGAATCTCAACAGAGTACCCGGTTTCTTCCGGGTGAAAAATTGCAGGATAGAAAATAGCGTTCATAATGTGACCTCACCTTTATAATTTAACAAACAATCAATGTACCTTTACTTAACAGGCCTACATTATTGGTTGGAAATTGTAGAATAGTCTATGCAGTGCTTCGCAGTTTCAGAATATGAAGTCTACAATCATCATATTCTTACTTTTTGAGTCCGGCTAATTTGAGAATATTATTCTCGGTACCGGGCTTCAGATCCTTTGCGTGAAATGGAACGACAGTGGTTTTGTTGGTAGTTGGGTTATGGTACTTGTAGTGTGACCCATTTGCACTGACTAAAACAAAGCCGTTCTGCTCCAGCAAGCGAATCATTTGCTTGGGAGTCATCGGCATGGCGAGTGCCCCTCCTTTCCTTCAGGATTATATCTTTATTGTATACGTACTTTACGTATTTGTCAAGAGGCGAAATAAGCCGCCCAGCGACCTTACGGTCTCGCTGGGCGGCTTATTTTTTGCGTTTCCAGAGCAAATATTCTTCGTAGCGGTGCATCTCGTTCTGCTCTTCTTCGGTCAGGCGCTGGCGCTGCTTGCGGGCTTCGTCCGAGGGGTCGATGTCGGTCAGGCCCAGAAGGTAGTCGGCGGAGGTGCCGTAGAGCTTGCAGATGGCAAGCAGCACATTGCTGAAGGGGTAGCTTTTTCCCTGTTCCCACGCACGGACAGACCAAACGGAAATACCAAGTTTGTCCGCAAGAGTCTGCTGTGTGTCATCATTTAGTTTGCGGAGTTCTGCCAATCGTTCCCCAAGCATAGCTTGACCACCTTTCCTTACTACTAGTATATGAATCACTCCTACTTTTGACGAAAAGTGGCTGTACAATACTAGACAAGGCAAAAAGTAGCTGTATAATACTAGTATAAGGTGGAACTAGTACAAAAATACTACTTCCGCCGCAACGCTAAGGCAAAGCGAGGGAATCCCCGTTGGAACAACTGATTGACTTTCACGCACCGGAAGTACAGGCGGTGCTGGATACGCTACTAAAAGACCGCTCTACCGGTAAAAACATCATCTGGGCAACCGACCCGCCGGAAGAACTGCAAACGGTAATGTACGAGCCGGTGACGGATAGATCGCCGATCACCGCGCAGCAGCTCCGGCTGACCCACTACGAGGTGGTGCTGCCCCGGATGATGAAGCAGACCGACACCCAGCAGCAGCGTACCCGCAAAAAGGGTGAAGTATTCTCGCCCGCATGGGTCTGCAACAAGATGAACAACGCACTGGATGCCGACTGGTTCGGTGCGCTGGGGGCAGAGGAGAGCGCCGGGCAGTTCACGGTGGAGCTGCCCCAAGGCTGGCAGACGGTGGAAACGCCGGTGCAGTTTCCGGTTTGCAAGGGCAGGACTCCGGCATGGGTGCAGTATGTGCAGAGCCGCCGCTTGGAGGTGACCTGCGGCGAAGCCCCCTTTCTGGCGTCCCGGTACGATGCCGCCACCGGCGAGATGATCCCGGTAGCCCGGCGCATTGGCGTTCTGGACCGCAAGCTGCGTGTGGTAAGCGAGAACGCTGCCACAGAGGACGAGTGGCGCAAATATGCCACCCATGCGGTGCAGTCTACCTACGGCTATGAGTATCAGGGAGATAACCTTTTGCTGGCACGGGTCAACCTGTTGCTGACCTATGCAGAGCACTTGCAAGCTCGCTGGCAGCGCAAACCCACAGAAGAAGAGCTGCTGCCCATCGCAAACATCATCAGTTGGAACCTGTGGCAGATGGACGGCTTGCACCTCTCTGTGCCCGGCGGCAAGCCCCAGCCGGAGGCAGAACAGCTTGACCTGTTCTCCATGCTCGGGGCGGCAGAGGAGCAGCCGCCTACGGTATCTTGTAAAGTGAAAAACTGGCGCAAGGGCAGCCATGGAACGACCCAGAACTTTGAAACCATTCAGGAAGGGAGTACCAGCATGAAGTTTGATTATGTCATCGGAAACCCGCCGTATCAGATAAGTGATGGCGGTGCCGGCGTAAGTGCAACGCCTATCTATAATCGTTTTATCGAAGCAATCAAGACTACACATCCCGGCGCAATTTGCTTGATTATTCCTGCAAAATGGTACTCCGGCGGTAAAGGACTGGATAAGTTCAGAGAGGAAATGCTAGGAGATAGACATATTTCAACATTGGTTGATTATTCTAATTCGCTAGATGTTTTTCCGAATGTAGATGTTGCAGGTGGCGTTTGCTACTTTGTCTGGAAAGAAGCATATAACGGTAAGTGCAAGTATACAAACTATCGTAATGGAAAAGCTACAACAGCATACAGAGATTTGAATGAGTTTCAAACATTTATTCGCTATCCGGTTGCATCCGAAATAGTCAAAAAAGTAAAAGAAGATGGAGAATTAACACTGGATAAAGTGGTTTCCAGCAGAAAACCATTTGGACTTGCAACAACAGCAAAGCCAATGAAAACCGGTGATGTTATACTACGATATAATGGAGGACGTGGCCCATATAAAAGAACCGAAATAAGGGTTGGAACAGAAATGATTGACCAATGGAAAATTATCATTTCTCGTCTTACGGCAGAACACGCAGGACAACCAGCCAAGGATGGAAAGTACCGTGTCCTTTCGACGATGGAACTTTTGAAGCCGGGAGAAATATGTTCCGAAACGTATCTTGTGGCAGGAGCATTTGATTCAAAAGAAGAAGCAACCAACTATATGGATTACTTAAAGACGCAATTTGTTCGATTTCTTATCTTACAAATTGCAATGACGCAGCAGTTAAGCAAAGCGTCATTTGCATTTGTTCCTTGTCAGGATTTTACAAGAAAATGGACAGACAAACAACTGTTTGAAAAATATGGTTTGTCTAGTGAAGAAGTAAACTATATTCAAGGAATGATAAAGGAGATGGCATAATGGCTGGCATAACCCTGCGCACTGCCCGGCAGGTGGTGCCCATGATCTACGCCTATACCACCCCGGAAATTGCCCGGCACAACGGCTGGACGAAGATTGGCTACACCGAGCAGTCGGTGGACAAGCGCCTGAAACAGCAGACCCACACCGCCGATGTGCTGTACCATGAGGAGTGGCGGGGCAATGCCGTCTACGATGACGGCAGCGGCGAGGTGTTCACCGACCACGATTTCCACGCCTACCTCCGCAAGCTGAACGTGGAGAACGACCGTAAAAACGAGTGGTTCCATTTGGATGGGCAGCAGTCCCGGCGGTATTTTCAGGATTTCCGCATGAACCGGGGCCGGGTGCAGCTGGATGCCGCCATCGCCTACACCCTGCGGGAAGAACAGGCAAGGGCTGTCCATGACACCAAGACCTATTACCAGAGCCACCCCGGCGGGGAATACCTCTGGAACGCCAAGCCCCGCTTTGGCAAGACCCTTTCCGTCTACGACTTCTGCAAGCAGGTCGATGCACAGACGGTGCTCATCGTCACCAACCGCCCTGCCATCGCCAATAGCTGGTACAGCGACTATGTGCGCTTTCTGGGCAGGGAGTCCGGCTATCTGTTCGTCAGCCATGTGGATGCCCTTGCCGGGCAGCCCCATGTGCTGGACGAGCAGGGATATCTGGATGCCGCCGCACAGGGCGAGGAACTGTATAAGCGCATCGAGTTTGTCAGCCTGCAGGACATGAAAGGCTCAAAGTATTTCGGGGGCGAGTACGACAAGCTGCGCCACCTGACCGAGCTGAACTGGGATGTGTTGGTCATCGACGAAGCCCATGAGGGCGTGGACACCTACAAGACCGACCTTGCCTTTGACCGCATCCGCTGCAAGTTCACGCTGCACCTGTCCGGCACGCCCTTCAAGGCGCTGGCGAACGACAAGTTTGCCGGGGATGCCATCTTCAACTGGACCTACGCCGACGAGCAGGCAGCCAAGCGGAGCTGGCAGGGCGCACCGGGGCAGCAGAACCCCTACGCCAACCTCCCCATGCTCAACCTCTACACCTACCAGATGTCCGAGATCATCCGGGACGAAATTCAGCAGGGCGTGGAGATCGACGGCGAAACGCAGGAATTTGCCTTTGACCTGAACGAGTTCTTTAAGGTGAAGCCCAGCGGCAGCTTTGAGCACGACGCCGAGGTAGACCGCTTTCTGGATGCTATGACCACCCAGAACAAGTTTCCGTTTTCCACCCCGGAGTTGCGTGCCGAACTGAAGCACACCTTCTGGCTGCTGAACCGGGTGGACAGTGCCAGAGCACTGGCGAAAAAGCTGCAGGCGCACCCGGTGTTTCGGGACTATGAGGTGATCCTTGCCGCCGGTGACGGCAAGCTGGACGACACGGACGAGAACCAGAAGAGCTTTGACCGGGTAAAAGCCGCCATCGCCCACCACGAAAAGACCATCACCCTGTCGGTGGGGCAGCTCACCACCGGTGTCACCATCCCGGAATGGTCGGCGGTGCTGATGCTCTCCAACCTGAAAAGCCCGGCGCTGTATATGCAAGCGGCGTTCCGTGCCCAAAACCCCAGCCTTTTCCACGAAAACGGCACTTTCCGCCGCAAAGAGAACGCCTATGTGTTCGATTTTGACCCCGCCCGCACCCTGCTGATCTACGAGCGGTTCGCCAACGACCTTTCACAGGACACCGCCAGCGGCAAGGGCGACACCGAGGAGCGCAAGGCGCATATCCAGACCCTGCTCAACTTTTTCCCGGTCATCGGCGAGGACGAGGAAGGGGAGATGATCCCGCTGGATGCGGAGAAAGTCCTCAGCATCCCCCGGAAGATCAAGTCCAAAGAAGTGGTGCGGATGGGCTTTCAGAGCAATTTCCTGTTCCAGAACATTTCCAACGTGTTCAGTGCGCCGCAGGAGGTGCTGGACATTCTGCAAAACTTCCAGCCCGTCAGCGAGGCAAAGGCAAAGCCCATCCAAATCACTCCGGACACCGGTGCAGACCTCTCCCTGAACGACAAGGGCGAGGTGGATTTGGACGAGGGCTACGTCATCGGCAAGGCAGCGGATGTGTTCGGCGAAAAAATTTACGAGAGCACCCCGGCGCTGGACACCGCCCTGCAAGACCTGACCGATGCCCCTGCTCCTGCCAAAGAAGAGCATCTGGAACCCCTGAAAAAGAGCATCACCAAGGAGATCATCACCCCCATGGTGGAGCAGGCAAAGCAGGAGTATGGGCGGGACCTGAAGCTGTCCGACCAGAAGCGGTTTGAGAGCACCGCCAAAGCCAAGATGGACGTGGCGGTGAACAAGGTGGTGGACAACTACCGCATCGACCAGAGCCAGCTGGAGATCCAGCGCACCCAGCAGCTGCAAAGCTGCACCACCGCCCAGCAGCGTCAGCAGGTGAACCGGGAGTTTGACGCCAAGCAGCAACAGAGCACCGCCGCCCTGATGGAGACGTTGCAATCCACCATCCAGCAGACGGCGCAGGAGATGCAGCAGACCATCGTTCGCACTGTGGAGACCAACCAGAAGGAGCAGGAGAAAAAGGGCTACGAGGACACCGTCCGTGACCATCTCCGGGGCTTTTCCCGCACCATCCCGTCCTTCCTTATGGCCTACGGCGACGAGGGCGTGACGCTGGCGAACTTTGACCAGATCATCCCGGACAAGGTCTTTCAGGAGGTCACCAGCATCACGTTGGAACAGTTCCGCTTCTTGCGGGACGGCGGTCCCTACCTCAACCAAGCCACCGGCAAGGAGGAACACTTTGCCGGTCATTTGTTCGACCCCGTGGTGTTTGACGACTCGGTGAAGGAATTTCTGAACCTGAAGGTCAAACTGGCGGATTACTTTGACGAGAGCCGCACCGAGGATATCTTCGACTACATCCCGCCCCAGAAAACCAACCAGATCTTCACCCCCAAGTGGGTGGTGAAAAAGATGGTGGACCTGCTGGAACAGGAAAATCCCGGCTGCTTCGATGACCCCGGCAAGACCTTCCTGGACCCCTACATGAAGTCCGGCCTGTACATTACGGAAATCGTCAAGCGCCTTTACCGCAGCGAGAAGATGCGGCAAGCCTTCCCAGACGATAACGCCCGGCTGGAGCATATCTTTGCCCAGCAGGTCTATGGGCTTGCCCCGACAGAGATTATCTACCGCATTGCCATCAGCTATATTCTGGGCTTTGCAAAGGATCACGGCATCACTGCCCACCATATCCGTCAGGCGGATACGCTGGAATTTGCCAAGGCGGGTACTATGGAAAGGGAACTGGATAAGATCTTCAGAGATTGAGAAAATAGAATACAGCATAAACCAAGGGCGGCTGTCTGCATGGGTGCAGATGGTCGCCTTTTTGTGCTATACGATTACGAAAACGGACGAATTTGTCAGTTCTCGTTACATCGGAGCCGGACGAGATGTCCGTTCAGGACAGCTTGCCCGGAGCAAGAGTGCAGAGGTGCGGGTCGCCAGTGGCGACCTCAAAAGGCCACTGGCCTTTTGAAGCACCGACCGAGCCGACAGGCGAGACCAGCTCTTTGAAGGGAGTCAAGGGGGAACGCCTTGCCCAGTGATATGATGCTGTGCGTCATATCCTACCGGGTATTATCTGGCGCAAAATGGCGGCAGATCCAGCAGCTCCGCTGCTGCGCACTCTCCCGGCAAGCTGTTGAAATGAAAGAAGCTCCTGCTAAACCTTATACCAAAATCAGGAAAAAGTAATCAAAACGGGTTCACTTAGGGGGACAATAATAGGCCTACGAAGCCCACGACTTTTGCAATTTCAGGTGCTATGATAATTACAGAGATGCAGCATCTTAATGATTCCCCGCAAAGAAAGAATAGGGATGCAACAAGAAATGGGAACGATGCTTCCTACTTTCACCGAAAATTAGGAACTCTCAGTTCCTGTTCGATTCCAAGTTTCTCTGTTATACTTTTCTTGCAGAGCGAAAGCAAACTCTTCTAAGCGGAAAGCGACAAACGCCATGATCTCCCACTGAGGGAAGGAGCGGTAGGTCACTTTCTTTGCAGTATAACAAACACATAAATCCTTTTTTGAAAGGACTACCTCTCGATTCCGAGAGAAGATTTCAAGACTTGATCTTGAAATGCATGACCCTTTGCTTGGAAGAATTGTATTACTCTTGTGATCTAATAGCATGAGTGACCGTACACAAAAATACAGGAAAAGAGGGATGTCTATCTGAAATTAACACGACACAATGGACGAGCCGGAACCCACGGCACCTATAACCCCAAGCACAATGACCGCAGTTTCAACCTTTCCAACAGCGAGCACATTGACCCGGAACGAGCCAAGGGCAACATCTACTGGGATTGCTTCCACGGTTTCCGTTCGGCTCTCGACCCACAAGACCCGGACGATCTGGCGGCGACCTTCTCGGATGTAGAACGGCAATTCTACGAGACCCACTACACGGCCTTCATCGAAAGCCAGAACGAGCGCAACGCCAAGATCCGGCACACAGAGCGCAACCGCTCCATTCCCGACCTGCTGTCCAGCCGCAAGACCTGCCCGGAGGAGACCATCTACCAACTTGGAACGCTGGATGAACACGCTTCGGCAGAGGACTTGCTGAGCGTCGTCACAGAGTTCATCGAGGAGTTCAAGGCCAAGTATGGCGACCACGTTCATGTGCTGGACTGGGCACTGCATCTGGATGAGAGCACACCCCATATCCATGAGCGTCATGTGTTCGACTGCGAGAACAAGCACGGAGAGGTCGCACCCCAGCAGGAAAAGGCGCTGGAAGCGCTGGGCTTCGACCTGCCCGACCCGGACAAGCCCCTCAGCCGCCGCAACAACCGCAAAATCACCTT
>ERZ1673693.221-NODE-221-length-79606-cov-74.284560_pt1 | contig 79606 bp, 61 predicted proteins | sample MGYA00580223_ERZ1673693 | MGnify/ENA primary metagenome ERZ1673693 (study PRJEB41218, sample SAMN15661741) | gut metagenome | host: Homo sapiens | place: Canada: London | collected 2015-08-20/2019-03-30 | study: EMG produced TPA metagenomics assembly of...
CGCACTACGTTCGGGACGTAGGGGTCGGGCGTTCGAGTCGCCTCATTCCGACACACAAGGCTTGACTTCCAATAAGTTAAGCCTTTTTTGTTCCGTTATTGTTCCGCCAAATCTGCAATAAATAAAAATAATAGGTATTTCTGCCTGGGTTTACCCTCTTTCTCACTATCTTTGCATCAAATGCCATCGGAAGTGTCCGGCATGGCTTTTAAATCCAATTAGGAGTGCTGGAGAAATCCTCACTCCTTTTCCATCACCCCATCCACAATATACTTAGAAGCATTTTCCGTAATCATCATACGTGCGTAAATGTGATTTCTGCCAATAGTACATTATACTATCCGATTTCTGCCGGAAGGAGTTCCAGCAGACGAAAGCCAAAGTGCAAAAGCTTGTAAGGTGGTGGTCTTGTCAAAAGTATATTATTCATAATTTTTTATTTACGTATTTTCTAAGTAGTTTAATTATATCATCTTTGGTTTTAATGATTTCATCTTTTGAAAATAATAATCTTTCCAAACCATCAACACGCTGTTTTAGAGCCTCTATTTCGGCTTTCTCTGTACCGTACACGTTAATATTATAGATGTTGCCTACATCCGTATATACTGAACGATTATTTCCCAAAATAGAGCCGAAGTTTTTCCCCGTAGTCAAGTCACTTACTGGGGTTACATTGTATCCTGACATAATTTTCTTATTATCTCTTTATTTCTTTTGTGGTGGGATGTCCATTTGACAGACACCACCACCGGGTTAATTATCCTATCTTTATCAAATTTGCTTTCTTGAAACATCTGAACTCTCCTCGTTCTGTATCGAAGTAAGTTTGTACGGTGTCACTCTTTTTACGGTTGTCTGTACCTTTGCTATCAGGCAGCAAACTATCTTTGAGCGTTCCGTATGCTTCACGTATTGATCCGTCCACCTTTTGAAAGTAGAACTTTACTATTCTTTCTTTCATGGCTGCTCTTAACTTGATGTTTGTCCAAGCGGTTTTTAAAGCTTCCGACATCGTGTAACCGTTTCTCTTAACCATTTGCCAAGCAAGGCACATTACCTCGCTTATTTGGCTTCTAAATGCGTTTGACATAATCTATTATTTTAGTAGTTATACATTATCTTTTCCCAGTAATCTATCTCAACCTCAAAAGAAGCTACACACTCAGCTTTACTTTCTTCGTACATGGCAAATACTTCTTCTTCACTCATTGATAATACCTGTTGGTATTCTCTGCACATCTGGTTTAAATCTTCTTTTGTCATAAGACTTATATCGTTTAACATTATTATTACGATGCAAATATATTGTACTATAATATATTTACAAAATAAATAGAACGAAAATATCATGTAAAATAATATATTTAACCTTTATTTATATTTTTATTCGATATAACATAGTATATTTGTACTATAATCTAAAACGATATAATATGGAACTAAGAATTAAAGATGTATTAAAGGAAAAGAGAGTGACTGTTGTATCACTTGCAGGAATGATAGGGATAACTCAGCCAAATATGAGTAATATTGTCAATGGTAAATCTACACCGTCTCTTGAAACTTTGGAAAAGATAGCTAATGCTTTGGGGATTGATATTACAGAACTGTTTGAGCAGCCAAAGACTGACACAGTTTCTCTTACTTGTCCCCATTGCGGTAAGAATATCAACATTAAAGTAGATTGATTATGACTACAAATGAAATAGATAAGTTAAGCCTTATAAAAGCTCATGCTTTATTTGAAACTGGAGATATAGACCGTATCGAGGTGGGAACCGTAAAAGGGCTATGCGAGATACACCGCTATCTGTTTAATGACTTGTATAACTTTGCCGGGAAGGTACGCACTTTGAATATAGCAAAAGGGAATTTCCGCTTTGCTAACTGCATGTATCTTGATGTGATGCTTCCGGTTATAGAGAATATGCCTGAAACAACGTTTGAAGAAATCATTGCCAAATACGTTGAAATGAATGTCGCACATCCTTTTATGGAAGGCAATGGCAGAGCCACCCGTATTTGGCTTGATATGATATTGAAGAAGCGGTTACAAAAGGTTATAGACTGGCAAAACGTGGATAAGGTTCTGTATTTACAAGCAATGGAAAGAAGCCCTATCAATGATTTAGAATTACGTACATTATTACATCAAGGGTTGACTGATAAGGTGAATGATAGAGAAGTAATATTTAAGGGTATTACCCAATCATATTATTACGAGGGGTACGAACCCCAATAATACATTGTCATTATATTTTTCTATTAGATACAAGATGAATAAAAATATCGACCTCAAATATTCTGCCACAAGTTTTTCAGATACAAAAGTTACCAAATATTTAGAGGAATTAAAAAGCAGAATTACAATCAATAACCGTACAAGGTCACTCATGTTTATTAAATATGGGAAATTGAACGTATTAAATGAACTTAAGTCTATCATTTCAGAAATTTGTGACTGTCTAATCATTGGAAATGGACAAGCTGCTATTACATTAACAAATCATTTATTTGAAAACAGTTTAAAACAAACTTTGATAACATGGGATTCACAAGGGAAACAATTTGATGTTTCTAAACGATTAGATGAAGTTTTTAAAAATGAAGTAGAGACTTATGATGACAAGGATATAGAGCCCAATATTAATAAATGTAAAAGCAAAGGATTAGTCACTAAAGATGAAGCAAAAAGACTAATAGAATTAAAAAACATATTTAGAAATCCTTTTTCTCATGCTTCTTATTCAAAGCTATTTAAGGATGCTTCTACAACTATATATTCAGGTGGTCTAGAAAATCCGGCAGACATAAAAGAAGAAACCGTAGATATCTCTAAAACGCCATTTCTTTATTTATTAGCTCAAGAACAGTTTGCCCAAAAGAATGCTTTTCTTTATTTCCTTGAAATATATGAATTCATAGATAAAATGGATCAAAAATTATTGGAATTATATCCAGAAGTGAAAGAAATTGTATTACAACGAAGTAAAAAATTGTAGTTTAGATATAGCAAAGGAACAATTATCGTAAACGAACAATAAGATTATAAGATAAATTTTGTATAGTAATTGATATACTTTATATATGATTAATGAAAAAGGAGGTTATAATGAATATAGAGGATCTTCAGTCTATAATGATTGACAGTTATCAAGTTGGATATATGGAAGCCATAAAATCTTATGAACCGTCACAAGATAGTATCAGATTAAGAGAGGTGAAAAAGTGGTTGAAAATGATGAAAATAGACTTGAAACGGTTTAATGTACTTGTTCAGAAAGATCTTATCAAACCATTTCGTAAAGGTCAAGGTAAGAACTCACCTCTTTACTTTTCAAAAACGGAAATTAAGCAGGCTCTTTCAGTTGCTAATGTTAGCAGAATACTTGCAAGAGATAAAGTTAAATCAGCAATTAAAAAGAACGATTGGAATATTTAGAAGACCTCATATCTGTCGGATACAAGGTCTTTAATTATGAATTGTTAATTTCTATCAATGTCGTTTTGGAGCTTATAGCTGTTATAACTTATCCATTATCCTAAAAACGCTTCGCTCCACAGTGGCTATATCTTTCCGTCCGCTCAAAAGGTTTTCGGCGGAAATGTATAGAGATAATCTTATATTCTACCTTCCGGGCTTGGGTTTGGCTCGCAAAATCTGACAGATATTTTACTGAACATACGATTTCTACCTATTGCATAAGAGGTAGAACGCAAATAATACACATGATATATCTCTGTTCCTAATGTTGGTACGTTTATTGTAACCTCTTCATTTGATATTTCTGTAATAAAATCCTTGTATTTTGATATGTAATCAGATTGTGACGTCCCTTCAATGGTAAATGTAAGTGTTAACTCACGTTCATCTACTTTCCTGTTATTATAAATAACCCTTTTCCCATGTTCCAACCGGGATTTGTTTTCAATAACTTCTTTCATAGGGGAAGGAGCATATAATGCTTCTATAAATGAATTCCCCATCCTTACGCCCCATGTGGCATAAGCGTCTTTCCCATTAATAAAAAGTTCTCCTACCATGTCTTACTATTTTCTTTTATTATCTCTAATGAATTCATTATCTTTGGATTATCTTTGGATATTTTCCCTACATTTGTTGTCATTTCCCCTACATTCCCCCAACCCTCTATTTGGGCATCCTGTATTTGGAAAACTGTATTTTTTAATTCAGATACGGCCAAAGCAATAGCATCAAGTTGTGATGTCGGGAAATTTATATTCACCTGCGATCGGTAACTTTCCATTGTAATATCTTTTGATTGCTGTGCCAAATCCGGGATTTCTGTATTTGATGCAATATCATCATATATTCTCCTTAGCCAGTCATTAGTTATTATTGATTGTTGTTTGATCTCTTCACCAGCAATCTGCAAGGCAGTAAAGCGCCCGTTAAGTTCCGTAGCGGTGTCTTGTGACATAGTTTCAAATCCTCCCCTTGTAGCTTCCTGCTGTTGTGATGCTTCCGGCTTGAATATGTCAAAACCTTTATCCTTAGCAACCTGTTGATATTCTTCTAATAAACGATTTGCCAATCCTTGTTGGGTTACTGCATCATCTACAAGGGTGTTGAGAATACCCGTCCACTTGTTGAACTTCTGTTCGTCTGACAAACCAGTGTTCTGCATTACATTCATCATCTCTTTTTGAGCCTTTTCCATTAATGGAGCGAGGGTAACGGAGTAAACCATCTGTTTAGCCAGCGTTTCAAGCATATCTGAAACTGAATCAATGAAAGATTGAGCTGCATCCGTACCATTTGAAAAAGCGTTTACTAGTGCATCCGTCATAGATTCTCCCAAACTGCCAAATATACCAGTCATGTAATCATTCAGTTCATTATAGGCATCCTCAGCTTGTTGTGCAAGGTTTATAATATTTTGTAAGGCCGATTTACTTTCATCAGACATTGTGCGAGTGTTGATAATGGTTTCAGCCAGACTTTTATCAAACTTTCCATTAGAATCTATTAGTTGAGGGTACACGTCAAGAATAGAGGAATAAATATCCTTTCCTTTACCCCAGCCAAACAAACCAGTTTTTTTGTGCCCGGTCTTTATCTCAATATTGGCAAGTCCAGCATAAGCCTTTTTGAGTTTCTCCTGCGGGTTGGAGGTTCCAAAGAAATTTTTTAGCAAAGCATCTATGGATTGATTTTTCTTCTGTTCTGTACTTCCGATCAACTCTTCATTTAAATCGGAAACAGCCTCTTTCATTACCCTAACGGCATTTATTGCTTTTGCGTATGAATCTGTTCCGAAGATGGATACAGCTTTTTTGTATTCCAAGTTTTGCTGCATCAAAAGAAGATTATATTCTCTCTGCTGGGATATAGTCTCATTCATTATCTCTTTCAAAGCTGCTTTGTGCCTAGCATTAGCGGCAAATGCTTTTCCTATCAAGTTCATGGCTTCACCGATTGTCGCACCAATGCCGCCAATCATACCACCTTTGGCGAAACCCTCTCCGATATTAGAAACGGTGCTCATTAGCTGTTGCATACCGCTTAACGCATCTGCGACCACTGTTTGTCCCATTTCATCAAACATATTGGCAAGTTCACCAGCCGCCTCCGATGCAGTACTACTGATTGTTCCAATCGCACCGGAAATTTCTTTAAAGTTTTTAGCTCCTTTAAGCTCTGCAAATCCTTTTTTGAATGTAGTGAAGATACTTTCCCATTTGCTATTATTCCCTTCTTCATTCGTTCCTAACAGCTTATCGAGAGCCTTTTTCAATTTCTCCAATTCAGTTGGGCTTTTCTCAATAGCTTTCAACTGTTCGGGGGAAATGAAAGTAATTCCTTTGGTATCTCCATTACCGGAAAGATACTCACGTAATTGTTTAGCTTGTGATATTAGGTTTTGCAATGCACCGAAAGACATAGAGGAAACATCACCAAACAATAATTTAAAGAAATCATTGTCTTTAGTAGCTGCTTCCGCCTGTGTGTCATTAATCAGCTGGATACCTTCTTTGATTTTATCCTGCGCTACTTTGATTGCCCGGTCTATTTCTTCTGCATTGGCATCTGTGCGTTTGGATTGAAGGTAAGCAATTTCTTCATTACCTTGTTTCTCGATAGCTGTTCTTTGTGCATCATAGTCTCGGTATTTCTCCAACAACTTAGTTAACAAGGCCTGCGTATCCTTCTCCAGCTTTTGGTATGCAAGGGAGTATTCTTTATCAAATTGATCTCGCTGTTTCGGGGTCAGAGAAGTAATAGTAGGAGTGAATTGCAGGTTTTTCATTTTAAAGTCCGGATTTTCTTTTTCCCACTGTTTACGCTCTTCATTCTGTAATTTTTGAATGAGTTCCCGCTCTTCTTTCTGAATTTCCTGATAGCGTTTGTCATAGTTGAGGCGTATTTGAGCCAGTTCCTTTTCTGATCCTTCTTCCAGTAAGTCTATCTCCTTTTGTCTGATACTTATTTCAGATTGCACTATGGTATCTTTGATTTCCTGCGAGGCCTTTTCTATTTCTTTAGACTGTGCATAAGCATCAATATAATTAGCAGCAGAAATTTTATCCTTTTCCCCGGTGATGGCTTTCAGCTTGGCTTGTTCTGCCTTGATTTCATTCTCTATACGCTTGTATTCTTCTGGGTCGGTAGCTTTCTTCAACGCTTCTTGTTTCAAGCTTATGGCGGCCTCTATGGCTTCTACAGAACCGTCAATCATGGTTTGGGTAGTCTTTATGCCGATAGCCTCTAAGGTTTTTCGCTCTTCTTCGGAGAACTGTGCATATTTCATTACAAGTTCAGTACCGGATTGTATAAATTCATCGGCTTGTTTTTGCGCTTCCAATTTATTAGGATTATCGTATTCCACCGTCTGCCATGTGCTTGATTTGAACAAGTCAATGACATTGGTTGCTGTGCTGTATCTGTGAGTGATCTTGTCTGGCATGGCTTCCGTTTCCATCATCTTTTGTATGGCTTTCTTGTATTCTTCCGCTGCAAGTTCCATCGTTGCCGCAGCTTTGGCACGTTGCAAAAGCCCCATGATGAAAGCATCTTTATCTTTGTTGAAAAGCCTTTCCGCTTCTGCCGCATTATTCACTGAAACACCCATGCTGTTAATAGCGTCTTTATTTTCTATGATGAATTTCTTTTGCGCATCAATATCACCTCCTAATTTTTTCCAACTTATTGATAGGCGTTCCAATGTGGCGATAACAGTTCCGGAAGTTTCTCCGACCTTGTTCCGAAAATCTTCCGTTGCTTGATATGTTTCCGATAGTGTTTTCTTGGCTTTGAAAAGAGAACCGGCCCATGAAATGATCTCTTTTCCATAAATAGAAAATGCTGTTACTCCGGCTACTAAAGCTGTTTGCCAACTGAATAAAGAAGAAACAAGTTGTTTCCATACGGGTGTTGCGTTTTTTCCTTCTGCTATGAGGTTTTTATATTCAACCCTCGCCCGTTTCAATTCATCAGCTAATATCGGTAAGTTATTTGATATTGCCAAAAAGAATGTATTTATACCTACAGCTAAAGACGGTAACTCCCTTGCGACCTGCTGCACCTGCATGCTAAGTCCATTCCAGCCGGAAGCATAATTTCCGACATTCCTTTGAAACCTCATGGAAGCCTGCTCGGCTTCTGAAAGCTCTGTTGTAACAGCTTGAATATTTGCTATCAACTCCTTACCGTATGCCCCTTTGCGTTGGGTTCTGCCCAAAGAATCGTATAAAGCATTAAGATTACTCAGCTGTGCCCTTAAGGCTTTAATAGAACCTTCTTGTAAGTCTTGTACCTTTTTAGTGTTTACATATTCTTTCTGTAACGCCCTGAGTCCTTCAAGTTCTATCTTTCTTTGTGCATTGATAGTGGCGATTTCATTTACTTTCCCTTGCCCGGCAACTGACTTCCTTTGAGCCTCGGACATGGACAACCATTCTTTTGTCAGTCTCTTTGACTGCTTTTCAAGTTCTGCCAATGAATCGGCTTCCGCTTTGAAATTTTCCGTTGCACTTTTTGTTTCTTCGGTTTGTTTGCGGGTTTGCTTCACGAGATCATCTACTTTTGCCGTCTCCTTTGCTATTAACTGCACCTTTGAAAGCATTGATTCAAACTTCGAATACTCTTCTTTCAATTTCTCAAGCTGCTTCTGCAACGTTTTAAATTGTGGAGAATTAGAGGGCATTTTTTCAATTGCCTTTTTCAGTTTGTCTATCTCTTTGCGGGTCTGTAATATTTTCTGTACATCCGCTTCAAATGTAAATTTTAATCCTGCCATTTTTATTTTAATTTATCATTAAATTTCGCCTCAGCATGTAAGGCGGCACCACTTAACACATTAAATCCTTTGGACTCAACGAATGAAGCATAAGGCATACCGTCTGCCAAAATAAGTCCGTTTTGCGGCTTTTCTCCATTATTGATAAAATCCTCAGTTTCTTTTCTCGCTTCCGCATGATTACCATCTGCCGGGACTTCCATTTTTATTATTTTCCCGTCTTTAACCACCGCATAACCTGGAGCGTTCCGAAGGTTATGTGTATGGTTTTTATACTCTCCGTTCTCTTTGGCAAACTGTACCGCATTAAGTCCTATATCAGCAACGGCATCCCAAAGATCACCCTCCCATTTATCGACTGCATCAAAGCCGGATATATCTTTCTCTACTTTCATTTTGGGTTTGCCGTTAATCGGGAAATATTGTTTGATAAAGCAGACAACCTTTTGAAAGATAGTAGAATATCTTCATATAAAGTTTGTAGAACCTCAACAAGTTCGTTATTACTCCCTTTGAACAATTCTTTGGAAATAGACAAATCCCCTTTAGTAAGAACAGATAACATTTGAGACAATGTTTCTTTGTCCTTACTATTGAATATTTGTTCAAGAGTACCTTCTTGGGGTAATTCTCCTAATATATCACATGCCAAAATGATATTTTTCATACTTGGTGACTGCATCTCATAGACACGTCCACCGATAATAAAAGCTCTAATCATGATTTTTTCTATCTTTTTTATTTTCCCATTGTTCCTTAAATTCCAAGTAAGTATTAACTATAGGCAACTCTTTCCCATATTTGATGTAGTTATAGATGTTTTCATCAAATATGCAATCCTCAACTGGAATTCCTAATAAATTTGCATATTCTATCAAGACCTCATCTTCTAAAGGATTATAACTAATAGCTTTCTTGGGATTAAGCTTACATCTGAAAATAGCTTGTTGTTGCTTCTCTGTACCTACCCAAAAATTTATTGGGATACTCATTTTTTCGCTTGATTCAAAATCAAGTAGATTATCTATTTTTTCTTCCTTAGTCATTTTTGCTTTCTATTTTTTAGTTCTTCGACTCTTTCGGCAACACGATCTATTACATTTTCCGGAAAGTCTAACAATAATTCACGAATTTCCTGCATTTCTTTTTCTAAAAGTTCTTCAGGTGAAACACTTTGTACCTTAGGTGTAACGTACTGAAGCAAGTTACTTATAGTTCTCACACGTTCCCCTGCATCCAACTTTGTTAAATCTTCCTCAAACTGTTGGCGGTTGCCGTCAATGATGGAAGCTATCCACTCCTTGACAGTTCCCGTTACTTTATTGGGCGTTCCTTTAGTTCTACCGCCCAACCTTCCTTTTCCGTCACCTTTTTTTCTACCCATTTTACTACTTTAGTTTGATTTAGAAAAGCCGGATAGCCTATCCGAATGGCAAGCCTATCCGGAATAAAATTATCTCGCTCGCATCCAAAGCCCATCAGGATGACAATCCACCACCGTTTCCGGGTACGATTACCATTTCATCATTTGGAAGTATGGTAAGGATACCACGAGCACCGAAAGCGGAACACTTGTATTTGTCTGCCATGTCACCCAACTTCTTTACCTCATCCAGTACTTTTAAGGCTTGTTTATAAACCTCGATTTGTTCCGGTTTATCAATGTACAGGTTGCTTGCTTCATTCAGAATGATTTCTCCCTGCTTGTCAAGTTCGATGCTCTTTGCATCATCCACGTAGAAACATTCAATTGGTATAAAGCGGAAATCCGACATTGTACTTTTAGCCTTTGTTGCCATTATCAAAAAGTCCTTTAGTAACTTTTCGGCTAATTCCTCGTTGCTTCTTTTGACTGCCGGAAGTTGATAGCCGTTTAAAAGCTGTTCTTTGAGTTTTTCTCTTACTTTGGTTTCTGTTTCATTTCCACCTGAAAGAATGTCTCTCAATACATCGGAATCGAGTGTTAAGCCTACTTCTCCCATCTTCTCATTAGTGAGTGTTTTTCTCAACTGCCTAATAGCAAAATAAAAATTAGAACTTAGTTGATTATTGTAATCTTCTGCGATTAAGATACGTTCCTGTTTCATCTTATGCCTCCCCATGTAATTAGATTTCTACGAATTTCTGCTTCTTCTCGTTCTTTTCTGTCGGAAAGGACTTTCTTAGTACCAGTATGAATCATGTCGGCAACTTTCTCATTGTCCGTTTTTTCCGGTTTAGGCGATTCAGTTTTCAAAAAACTCTTCATACCGTCAGTCACTGATTTCATTGAATCGATGACTGCTTTTGCGATTTCTTCTTCTTTCATAAATTTTTAAATTAAAATTGTTAATAAATATTCAATTATACAATATTGGATTTATACCTACAAAGGTAAATTCTCCGTTAGGACTTACCCTTATCCATTCCGGTACACCGCCAAACAGCTCTTTAAACTTAGCTTGGCCGATAGTGTTTTCTGCCATGTCTTCAACTGATTTGTAACCGTTGGCTTTGGCAAAATATTCATCTACCTTAATTTCTATAATTCCGCTACCGTCTTTCCATAAACGAAAAGTGATAGGCATCCCTTGAAACTCCCATTGTACAATATCGTAACGGTCTGTTCGCTCTATAATCTTTTTGTACTCCATATCTTTAATTGTTAAACAGTTGTTTTTGCTCGTTTACTTCCAAGATTGCAAACTCAATGCGGGGGCAATACTTATCCAAATGCTTTTCCGCTTCAATCTGATAGCAAAGTTTATCATCAGTGATTGCATTTGCCATTTGCAGACAATCAAGGAGCGTTTTTAAGCTATTATCTAAATCAAAACGAGGAGAACTATGCCACACTCGGACAAATAAGCGGAAACGGCTTGAAATGCGCTTATTTTTGTATGTTTTGCATTGTTTTATGAAGTTGCGTTCATAAGCTCGTATCACTTCATCTTTGATAATGCGTTTTGCACCACCTTTGCCCGGTACACTCATGTAATGATTAGCTTTTGCCACTATCTGGCCGTATATGGTTTCTATTATCATAATCAAAAGGGATTATCATCTTTACTTTCGGTCAATGGCAAAATTGGTCTTTCGTTTAACTCGTAGAAATGAGTAGTAGCAGCATTAAAGCCAGCAATAAACTTGAATACTCCTATATTCCTGCCTTTGGCAATATCAATAAGCGCCGTCCCATTCGGATTAGTTGACTGAAACGGTTCTGGATAACGTTTATTATAAACTTCTGGACGATACAGCAATATTGTTATGTCGGCAGCTTCGTTTATCTGTCCTGATCCTCGCAGTCTATTAACGCTCGGAATAGGATTTGAATTATCACGAGATAATTGCGACAATGCCAGTATCCAAATATTGAACTCCTTGGCTATATTCTTTAATCGCCTGGCAGCTTCTGCAATAGCTTCTTCTACATTAGAACTCTTTTTATTGATTGTTAATATTTGCAGATAATCAATTACAACTCCCTCGATATGATATTTGATTACCATTGATCGGATAGAGGATAGAATTGTTTCAATATTAGAAGTGCTACGATCGTCAAAGTAAATACCTAACTTGGAAAGCGTAGATACCGTTTTATCGAAATTTTTAATTTGCTCATCGGTCAATTTCTCATTTGTTAATACCGAAATGGGGATTCCTGATTCGATAGCGGTAAGTCTTGTCATTAACTGGGAACCACTCATTTCCATAGAATAGAAAGCAATGTTTGCCCCGCCTTTCGTTGCTGATAACGTAATAGCATTGGCGAAAGCTGTTTTCCCTTGACTGGATTCTGCAGCGCAAATAATCAAATTAGATGGTTGAAAACCTCCTTTTTCGTCTATCTCATGAAATCCGGTTAATGTACCGGGAATACTTACACTATTTAAGTTATCATTTACTCGCTGATTAACTTCAATCATGTAATCAAAAGCTGTACGAACATGGTTTTCCAAACTTCCGAATATAGAAGCTAACTTATCATTGGCACTCTGAATTACATCTTCAATATCTTCTGTTTCATTAGCACCGTTAGCAACAAGATATTGCCCTATGTCATAAAGGCTCCTGCGTTTTTCCAATTCATTAAGTCGGCAAGCATACTGTATTAGGTCGAATGTATGATTCTGTGTGATAGAGGCTATGTCATACGGTTGAAACTCAACTTTGCGTTTTTTTAATTCAGGCATAATACTTACTATATCAGCCCGGTCGCCATGATCGGTAATTGCAAGGATAGCGCAATATACTTCTCTATGAAAATCAAAATAGAAGCTATTGGGAGTTAGTAACTCTCTTACTTGATGAATGGCATTACGTTCGACTAATAATGTACCAAGTACACATAACTCACACTCTTTGTCATGTAGATAGTGATTATCATTTTTCATTGCTCCTCCTTTCCCATGTACGTAACCGTTTGGTAATATCCCATGTCTTTTGCATCTCAAACTTCATTTTTGTTTTTGATGGATTAGGTTCACTCCAATAATCAAAGAAAGCGAAAACCATATCTTTTCCATATCTCTCTACGAAAGGGATTAATTCATTTTTGAACTTTTCAGTTCGGTCGAAAAGAGAAAGAATTTTCTCTTTTACTATTTTCTCTTTATTATTATCATTATCATTATCATTCTTATTAGGTTGTACTTCGGTTGTACTTTGGTTAACTTTTGGTTGTACTTCGGTTGTACTTTTAGAGAAACGATTGTTTTTATTTCCTTTAGGAGCACCACCCTTACACCCATTATTGTATCGTTGCCAGTTTGCATCAATAATAGGGCGTATGATGGAAAATAAAGCTTTTGGAAAGCCTGTAAGTTCCGGTTCTTTCATATCAAGACTGTAATCAGAAATGGCTTCATACATGATTAGCTTATCTGCGTCAGACAGTTCGTTCATGCTTTCCTTAAAGCTCCGGTAAAAAATAAACGTATCTCTTTGTTTACTCTCACTCATTAGCCCCTCCTTTCTCTGCCAACCAATATAGTTTGCAGCCGTTAGACAACCTACAATCTTCTATCTTCCAACCCTCTTTATGGCGAAGGACGGAAATAGTCTTACGGGCGTCATTGAAGCCCACCAAAGCGTTTAGTTGTTTGGCGGTAAACTTGTCGCCGGATAAGAAAAGTTTGCGTACTGATTGGATAAGTCGTGCGGAATCAGTACTTTTGTCGGCATAATCGTGCATAAGATATTTGGAGTTGTTCTGTTGATTTTTCATAGGGCAGCTCCTTTCTTATTTAGATACTCTTTTCAAAGCATCATTAATATCCTTGTCTGTGTAATAGACACGTGTACCAATTCTCCGGGCATTGATTATCCCGGCTTTCGTCCATGCATCTAAGGTAGGCAATGAAACTTGCAGCCTCTTAGCTGCATCCTTACGTTTATTAAGTCCGTCTTTGGGACTTTCTCCTACTTTGGGAGTAGGTTCTATTATATCAGCCAGCTTCTTGTCAAGTAAGCGGCTCATCATGCTTTCAAGATCATTCATCGTTGCACCTTGAATAAGCATTGCATTGGGAGATAAAGAAATTGCATCCATAAGTTACTTATTTTTAGTTCTTATGGATGCAAAATTGGCTGTTCTTATGCTCTTTATCTATACCGTATATAAAATGGTATATAATTCAGTTGTCTATTTTTATGCGTTTTTCTTCTTTTGGGAAAGCATTCGCACTTGAATTATTGTTTTTAAGCTGTGTTTCGATTGTAGATAACTTTGTTTTAGCAAAACAACTGAAGTTTTCTTTCAGAAATATTGCTATATCTGGAATAGAGTTTACTAAATATCCCCTATTCTTAGCCTGCCTAAGCATGTCGGTCAATACATTGCTTTGCCCTTCCCATTTCAAGATTATTTTCTCTTCTTTCTTGTGCAGGTACTCATTATTCTTTTCAGATTTTATACTATCTCCAAAGATATCGAGCCGTAATGGCATAGCGGTAGAGGTAGAATGAAATACGGCCTCTACAACACTTTGCAAATCTATGTTATAATCAGCACAAAGTGTACCTACACCATATAGGAATTTACAACATTCATCAATTATCCATGCAACAATAGGGAAAGCCTTATGCATTCCCATTTCGTCCTTTTGTTCGTAATCTTCTATTTCTTCATCAGACATAAAATTACGGTAGGCAAATATACCGTACGTATTATCAGATTGAATAGCTTCGTACAAGGGATAACTGTTAGGCATAAGAAAGTTAAAAGAGGAACGAATAATTTTTTTGATTAAGGCTATTCGTTGTATTTCATCAATATTTAAAAACTGTGATTCTAACAGTGAGACAAAATAGTCTCCATCATGCCCATTTTCTTCACTAAATATATCGGGAGATTCTTCATATTTATCAGTCAAAAACTCGCAAGCATCATTAAAAGTATATCTGCTTCCATCCTCTTTTGCGACCATGCCATAAATATCTCCATCCACCCACCCCAGTTCCTCCGTCATACCATCGCCAATCATTAATCCATCTTCTGAATAAACCTCTTTTGATTTATCGTAGGAAATTCTATAATATCTTGACAACAAATCAAGTGCGCTACAAGCATCTTCTATAAAATCAAATATCTCTTTCATATTTACATCACTTTTAATAAATTACCATTCTTTTGCCAGTGCATCATTAGCATCTTCGCATGTTCTTCTTTAGTCACTTTGATATATTTCAGAAAGCTACTTTCTGTTTTATGTCCGGTTATCTGCATGATTGAAATTGAAGGGAATCCAGATTTATACAGATTAGTCGCAAAACTTCTCCGGGCTGTATGAGATGAAACGAGTTGCCACTTTTCATAAACAGTAGTTTGCTTCTTCCCTCCTTTAGTTATTGATTTCATCACATGTTCCGTTAACCCGGCTTCCCTGCATACATCTTTCAAATTATCGTTGAATTTCTGATTGCTTATATTACCTGGAAGATTACCGTTATACTTCTCCCAAATACGTAAGAATACCGGATGCAAGGGGATGGTTACAAACTCATTCGTTTTCTGTTGTTGAATGGTTATCATCCCGTCTTTTATATTTTCTTCTCTTATACGGGTGAAGTCAGAGAACCGCAACCCAGTCCAGCAACCAACAAGAAATAAATCTCGTGTTCGCTCCAACCGGGCAGAATGTGAAAAGTCAAAACGTGCGAGTATATCTAATTCATCTTCACTCAATGCTATCGCCTGACTTTCTTCTGATACATTTTTGAATAGTTGGTATTTTGTGTTATCTGTCAGTTCTTGTTCATTGGCAGCTTTCATCACAGCTTTAAGACTTACTGTCTTGTGCCAAATAGTATTGGTACTCAAACCAAGCTCTTGTAGGAAAGCAACAAAGTCATTAAAGAAAGACTGATTTATACTTCGGAACTCCAGTCGTATTTTCCTATTCTTCTCGTATTCTTGAATGTAGTAATAGGTACGGACATACTCACGTTTTGTTTTATAGTCGATAGTCTGACCGCCTCTACGTGGGCTTACCCTTGTATCACATAACCGGATAAACTCCTCAAAGAACGAATGAAAATCATGTGCGGGCGCCACTTTCTTTCCGAAGTGAATATCAAGAAAATTTCTAAGGCTGTCTTTAGTAATTGGTTCACCTCTTGTCGTTGCTTCCGCAATGAAAGAACTTATTTTTCCTTCAATACTTTTAAGAGCTGCATTAATCTCGTCCTTATTGGCACAATACTTTGAGTTTTTAACACATTCTTTCTTTTCATCCCAAAACAAAGGTTCAATTTTTAATGGTGTGGCATACATGAGCTTTTCATTTCTACCAAAGCGGGAAGTTATGTATATGGTTTGCTCATTGCCGGCATCCATATCACGGATGAGAAATTTTATATTTGCCATATTCTTCACTTTTAAATCCAAAAGCAAAGATACATGATTAGCGGAACAATTCCTACATTTGTTCCGTTTTTGTTCCGCAAAATCTTTATTTTATTTGTTTTATCTTTATTTATCTTTGTTGATATCATTTTTATAATACACTGACAAACATACAATTTACACAAACAACAGCAAAATATAAGAAAAAGAGGAAAAGCAGGTTGCAAGTCGCCTCATTCCGACAATAAAAAAACGACAAGCTGTATAATACAGCTTGTCGTTTTTTTATTCCAACTGAGTCAATATTCATTCTCCGCATCAGTCTCCCTGCCAAAAGAACGATATTCCAATGGAGTGAAACCGGTACGCTTCTTAAATGAGGCAAAAAAATGTTCGGTGGATTTATAAGCAAGCATAAAAGAAATCTCTTTGACGGACTGAGAGGTACTAAGCAATAATTGTTTAGCTTTCCGCAATTTCAATTCTTGGAAATATTTGGCAGGAGCATAACCGGTATAGTCCCTAAACACCTTCCTGAACCAAGAATAACTAATATTTAGCCTCATAGCCAATTCTTCCGGATCAATATTATTAAAGACATTTTCATTCATAATAATCTTAGCCTGCTCTATTTTCTGATCAATATCGCCTATCTCAAAAATCTTATTCTTAGAAACAGACAGTATCATCCCCATCATATGCAAAACGATACCGGCAAGATATTGCTGGGAAGATATTTTATCGGCCTCCGCAATCTCCAAAGCCCGGGAAAAAAGAGATACCAGTTCTTCGTTCAAACCGACTTCAAGCACCTGGTTATCCTTAGACAAGAAACCATTTTTCATCAGATTGTCAATAACAGGTCCTTCGAAACCTATATAATATTCATTCCAACCGGTCTGCCGATAAGGGTGATAAGTATGCCATTGACCGGGGAAAAGAACTATCAAACGACCTCTGCATAGTGGTTTCTCCGGTGTATTCTCCGAACTAAACACCCCTCGGCCTTTTGTTATATAGACAAACTGATATTCACGTAGGACACGCCCTTTCTGTGTGTTAAAAAAATAACCCGAGGGATGATTTCTTAAAGGATAGGGAGAATTCGGCTGAATGGACTGAAACCCCACAGTATTCACCCACAGGCCATACTTCCGGTCCATATCATTTACAATAAGATACTTGAATTCTACTCCTAAATCATTGTAGTCCTTAATCATAATGTGTACACTTCATAGTAGGTGCTTGACAAAAATAGAAAATATTTATGAAAGAAGAGGCATTTATGAAATCTTTAATAAAAAAAACACAATAGAAAACGAAGGTAGCCACCAAAGCGGTATGTGCAAGACAAGGGTTTGTTAAAATATAAGCCTCCCATAAATCGTATAATTATTTATAGGAGGCTTTGCTGTAAAATTGTATACAGTTACTGCCTTAATATAACGTGAGTCCGATATAAATTAAAAAGCCTTACGGTATAATTCTTCAATTTCCTCGACAGAAGTGGAACGAGGATTACCCCCTGTACAAACATCATTGAAAGCGTCAATAGCCAATTGATGCAAGTCTTCTTCTCTCACATTGATTTCATGCAGCTTTTGAGGAATACCGATACTCAACGATAAGTTCCGGACTGCCTCCACTGCTGCACGCACACCTTCAAGCTCGGTCATGCCATCCGTATTCACTCCCATAGCTTTAGCTATATTGATATATTTCGGAGCAGCCGGAGATTCTGCATTATATTCCATTACATACGGCAAAAGTAATGCATTGGCAACACCATGCGGAGTGTCATAATGAGCTCCCAACGGATGCGCCATTGAATGAACGATGCCCAAACCGACATTACTGAATCCCATGCCGGCAATATATTGTGCTTGAGACATAGCTTCGCGGGCAACCACATCATTACCATTATCGACAGCCGCTTTCAAATTGGCAGCAATCATTTCAATAGCCTTCAGTTCAAACATATCCGACATAGCCCAAGCCCCCGGAGTTATGTAGCTTTCGATAGCATGCGTCAAGGCATCCATACCTGTTGCCGCCGTCAGACCCTTCGGCATAGAATACATCAATTCAGGATCTACAATTGCCACAGCCGGAATATCATTGGGGTCTACACAAACCATCTTCTTCTTTGCATCTTCATCAATTATCACATAATTAATAGTGACCTCAGCCGCAGTTCCTGCCGTTGTGGGCAAAGCAAAAGTCGGAACAGCCTTATAGCGGGTTGCAGCCACACCTTCCAGCGATTTCACATCTGCAAAATCCGGATTATTCACTACAATGCCAATGCCTTTTGCCGTATCAATGGAAGAGCCTCCACCCAAAGCCACAATAAAATCAGCACCCGATGCCTTAAAAGCATCCACACCTTTCTGTACATTAGCAATAGTGGGATTAGCTTTTACATCGCAGAAAAGCTCATAAGGAATATGATTCTTCTCAAAAACTTCAATAATCTTATCTGCTACCTTGAATTTAATCAAGTCCTTGTCTGTCACAAAAAATGCTTTCTTGAAACCTCTGCGCATAGCTTCCACCGCGATTGTCTCGCGACAGCCTGCTCCAAAATAAGAGGTTTCGTTCAATATCATCCTATACATAATTATGCTCTACTTTTATTTAGGTAAATTAAAAGCCTTAGTCATCTCTTTCATCTGCTCCCGACTCATACCATCCGGTTCGAAGCCCATGTTCTTGGAAGCAATGTAAATCAACGCAGATTTATTCAATACATCTATCTGGTCGAAAGCAGACATTATATCTACATCCACTGCAAAAACCCCATGCTTTTCCCACATGGCTACATCATAATCACTCAAAGCCTCGATAGTAGCATCGGCCAATTTCACAGAACTCGGCAACTCGTAAGGAATCATTTCCAAGCCACGTGGACAGAAGGCTTTTGTTTCCGGAATCATGCTCCAAAGCAAATTAGTAGCCACATCTTTTTCCATGAACTTCTTATTGTGGGTCATAGCAATAAGCTCAATAGGATGCGTATGCAAAGACGCTCTATAAGGAGAACCCTTTCCAATCAGATAATTATGAACCGCAAGATGGGAAGGCAACTCCGATGTCGGCATCACCGGTTTATCGGCAATAATCACATAACTGGAACAATCGTCCAGAATACGAATTACCGAGCCATTCTCCATGGGCCAGCGCGCTAAATCGCGCATGCGCATCTGAGTCCCTTTACAATAGAAATAACATCCCTTCAGAAAAGGAAGTTTTTTCCCTATTTGCTTCACCTCACTGATAGCCGGAAGGCTTCTGATTTCATCATCTATATATTCCGTAATATTCAGAGTTATATTACCTCCATTACGTTCCGCCCACCCTTTTTGCCAAAGGTAACCAGCCACTTCTGCCACCTGATTGACTTCACGAGCCAAGGCAGGACGATTTTCAAGAATTGATTTCATGTCTTTTATTTTTAATGATTATATTTTATATCATTTTATGCTTGCGCCATTGCCACTACAATAATGGAAGTGACAAGAATCACCAATCCCAGCAACAACACACCAATGGTACGAGATCCACACCCTTTCCACTCTTTCAGCAAGATTCCCCAAACATTGCTGAATGTCACATTCAACGACATCAGTATGCTCCAGGAAAAAGCAAGCAATATCGGACTGCCGCCCAAAAAGCTCTTGCCCATTTCCAGTCCAAAGAATTGTGAATACCACAGAACACCGGCAAGGGCACAGAACAAAAGGTTATTTATAAATGTATTCCCCTTAACCGACAAATATTCCTTACCGGTCTTGTTTTTTACATTCTGCTGAATACAATAAACCGCATTGGTAAAGAAGCCTCCCAGGGTAACCAGAAAGATAACAGGAAGCCCGGCATACAACGGAGCAACACCACCCGCCAATGCCGCATCTTTAATAGGTGTTCCGGCATCCAGCCCAAGAGCAAAGCATGCACTCATCACACCCGCCAGCAAAGCGACCAGCAACCCCTTTGTCAATGCGAAGTCCTTTACTGCCGCCTTTTTTTCCTCTTCACTCATATTCTTGGAGCGCAAACTGCCGGCATAACCAATAACCGCAATTCCCGCCAAAGTAATACAGACACCAATAAGGAGCATCAACCCGTCGCCATGCAACAAATCCTTTCCGGCAAACAAAGCAGGAAACAGAGTTCCAAAACCGGCACAAGTGCCCAAAGCGATACTTTGCCCCAAAGCGACACCCAGATAGCGCATACTCAATCCGAACGTCAGGCCACCTACTCCCCAAAGGACGCCATAAATAATGGCCGGCAATGCGCCACCGGTTCCCCAGAGTTCAATCAGATTGCTGCCAGCCGGAATGGCAAGCAAGGCTCCCAACAACGGAAAAACAAGCCAGGCAAAAACACCCTGTATCAACCAGAAGCTTTCCCAAGACCAACCTTTAACTTTATTGATAGGCACATATGAACTGCTTTGTCCAAAACTGCCAATAGCGATGATCAACAATCCTATTAGTGTATTCATAATAATCAACGGTTAATATTCGACAAGTAATAAGAGTAGCGGGCAAAGGTCTACTTTCCCCGCCAAGCACTCTCACTAACTCTACTTGGTTCAGTTACGTTTTGATGTAACTTCAACTTCATATTTCTCTATCTCAGGTATAAACTCTTCGCCTACCGGAACATTATTCTTCAAGCAGAACATATCCCAAACAGCATTCCAAGGCAGGGCCTTTGCCTCTTCCAACAAAGCCAGGCGCTGGAAACCCCGACCGGCGGCTTCATACTCACGAAGCTTGGCCAATGGCTCCAACAACGCACGCAACATACACTTTTGCGCAGCACGAGTACCGATGACATAAGCGCCAATACGATTAATGGAAGCATCGAAATAGTCGAGACCAATATGTACGCGATCCAAAGCATTGCAACGAACAATCTCTTGGAAGAGTTCCAATGTAGGATCATCCATAATAGTCACATGGTCGGAATCCCAACGTATCGGCCGGCTGACATGAAGCATCAATTCCGGAACGAACAACAACATAGACGATACTTTGTCTGCGGCACTTTCCGTCGGGTGAAAATGTCCCGTATCGATAGTGATGAGTTTCTGATGTTGCACGCTATATCCCACACAGAACTCATTAGAACCTACCGTATAGCTTTCCAAGCCGATGCCGAACACTTTAGACTCCAGACAATCCTTCATGTTTTTATACTCCGTAGCAAAAATCCGGTCGAGAGAGTCCTTAAACAGTTCGCGATATTTCATACGATTAACCGTAACATCTTTGCTGCCATCGTGCACCCAAAGGTTCATGATACAGGGATCCCCTTGTCTGCGTCCCATTTCCTCTGCAATGGCACGGCAACGCTTGGTATGCTCGATCCAGAAATCACGAATGCCCTTATCGGGGTTAGACAAAGACAGGTTACCGCTTTTCGGATGCGAGAAAGACGTTGAGTTGAAATCCAGCTTCATGCCATTTTCAGCAGCCCATTGCATCCAACTCTCAAAATGTTTCACTTCTACCTGGTCGCGGTCGACAAACGCACCGTCAAAGTCACCATAAATCTCGTGCAGATTCAAGCGATGCTTACCCGGGATATAAGAAGCGGCTTTCAAGATGTCATTACGCAGTTCTTCCATGTTACGGGCCTTACCCGGATAATTTCCTGTCGTTTGGATACCACCGGTCAATGAGCCACCCGACTCAAACCCGATAACATCATCGGCCTGCCAACAATGCATGGATATCGCCACCTTCTGGAGTTGCTCCATCACTTTTTCTACATCCACACCCAAAGCCGCATAGCGTTCTTTGGCTACCTCATAGGCTTTTGTTATCAATTCTTCTTTCATGATACTGATTTTTTTAATTATAATTTAATTGTTGGTTATCATTGTCATCTGCTTAAAGTGCAAGTACGCAGCATCCCACATTTCCGTATCTTCCGGATAGAAAGTTTTTAAAGGGATGGAGCCGTTGATGAGCCGGCGCATGGAGGAAATGTCTTTTGCCGTTCCGGCTGTTAATGCCTGAATCATGACGTTGCCGATTGCGGTCGCCTCAGAAGGACCTGCAACAACAGGAATACCAATTGCATTAGCGGTCCATTGATTCAACAAATCATTACGGCTTCCGCCGCCAATCACATGAAGGGTTTCTACCTGACAAGGAGAAAGGGTACGAAGATTGTCCAATACTTGACGGTAGCGCAAAGCAAGGCTTTCGAATATGCAGCGTACTACCTGCCCTCTCGTTTGCGGAACAGGCTGGCGATGATCCGAGCAGTAGTTCTTTATGGCCTGTTCCATATCGGCCGGATTGGCAAACAGAGCATCATCCGGATTGATCAGACTACGAAAAGGCTCACTTGCATTTGCTTCGGATATGAGCTCCGGATAAGAAGTTTCCCCCCATGCAGTGCGGCAACGTTCCAACAGCCACATTCCGCAGATGTTCTTCAATAGACGAATCGTTCCTTCCACACCGCCTTCATTGGTGAAGTTCAGAGCCTCTGTTTCCTCTGTAATAACCGGAGCATCCGTCTCCACTCCCATCAGCGACCAGGTGCCGCTACTTAAATAAGCGAAATTACGATTTACGGCAGGGACTGAAGCAACTGCCGAGGCTGTGTCATGCCCTGCCACAGCTATTACGGGTATAGCGCCAAGCCCGGTCATGGTCTGTACTTCTTTTGTCAATACACCGACTTTGTCTCCCGGATAGACGAAGCGGCCGAAATTGGATCTTGTAAGACCTATTTCATACAGTAAAGCATCTTCAAACTTACGGGTTTTCGCATTGATCAACTGTGCAGTACTTGCAATGGTATACTCTGTCACCATTTCACCGGTCAGCATATAACTCAAAGCATCCGGTATGAAAAGCAGTTTATCGGCAGCAGCCAATGCACTGTCATCATTACGCCTCAATGTATCAAGCTGGAACAAGGAGTTGAAATTCATTACTTGGATGCCCGTCCACTCATAAACCTGTTTACGGGGAACTTTCCTAAAGAATATGTCAGATGCTCCGACGGTATGAGGATCTCTATAAGAATAGGGCTGACGAATGAAATCTCCATCTTTCCCCACACAGACAAAATCCACTCCCCATGTATCAATGCCGATAGAGGTAATCTCAACATCACCCCTTTGAGCGACTATTTTCAGCCCTTCGATAATATTCCGGTAAAGTTCATAGATATCCCAGTAGAAATGTCCGCCGGTTTCAATCAAACGATTCGGGAAACGGTTTACGTCTTCCATTTCCAATCCCTCCGGCGTGAAGGTTCCCAAGATAGTACGGCCACTGGTAGCGCCCAAATCGACCGCAAAAAAACATTGTTTCATGGTAATTAGTTTTAGTCACTGTTTCATAATACAAAAATAGGGGAATCACCCCCCTATTCCTTGTACTTATTTTGACTGAAAGGATGTCAGATTTGATAATCCATCTCCTCCCCCAATTACCACATTCGGTTTCTTATTCCACAGCCTTGATGTGTAAAGAAAACTAATCGCCTAATTTCACCAGTTCCACCCCTTCGCCCAAGGCCCGGCAATACTTACCGCATTTCTTACGGCGTTCAGGAATGAACTGCACGCGAACAGCTTTCACTTGCTCCCTGCTGACCTCTTCGGGCGTATCCACTCCGTTGCCCGCACAGCTCAGTTTGTAATAGAAAGAGCCAAGCCCGTCCAGATGGACACTGTTGCCGTTCTCCATAAAGAACGACATGACTTCGGGCAATGAACGGATCACCGCATGCACATCCGCAGGCGTAACCGTACACCTCCGGCTGATGGCTTCTCCCAAATCCTGCGTATTGACTGTGTGTTTGTTGACACATGCGCGGGGAAACCATTTGTATTTCCCGCCTACTTTGGCGCGACTCTTTTTATAAAACATACTGACTTTATTTTAGAAGGTGAATAACTTCCTCAGGCTGCCTGCCTGAAGTTGCTACAAAGATAGAATTAAAAGGCTTATAATATGCAATTAATAGGCTTTTAATTCTATATTATAAGCCTTTTAATTGTATTTCACTCATAGCCTCATCACAGATAGCCCTACGGACAAGCCTGCCACCCCCTACCGAGAAGCAGGTCCGCCCATGCATACATATACCATTGTTTTTACAATTATTGCATATTAAAGAATAAAAAAATCCCATTTTCGTATATTCTTTCCAAAATATTCCCTACTTTTGCACCGTTCTAAGAATAATTATACAGAAACATGAAAAAGAAAGCTAATCGGTTAGATGCCATCAAAATGATCATCTCAAGCAAAGAAATCAGCTCACAAGAAGAACTGTTACAAGCTTTAGGGAAAGAAGGCTTTGAACTGACTCAAGCCACCTTGTCACGCGACTTAAAACAACTGAAAGTAGCCAAAGCTGCCAATATGAACGGGAAATATGTATATGTACTGCCCAACAACATCATGTACAAACGCAACAACGCCCAAAGCGCAAGCGAAATGCTGATGACCAGCGGATTCGTCTCACTCCATTTCTCCAAGAATATTGCCGTTATCCGCACCCGCCCCGGCTACGCCAGCAGCATGGCCTACGACATTGACAATCGCGAATGCCCTGCCATACTGGGCACGATTGCCGGAGACGACACGATTATGATGGTCCTGCATGAAGCTGCATCCCATGAAGAGGTACGCGTGTTTCTGTCACAAATCATTCCCAACATGGAGTAAGTCAGTATAACTATAATATAACGAAATAAAAGAAATGGATTCGAAACAAATTGATGTGATGGTGGCTGATGCCTCACATGAGGTTTATGTGGACAAGATTTTGGATACCATCCGAGAAGCAGCCAAAGTACGTGGAACCGGTATAGCAGAGCGTACCCATGAATATGTAGCTACTAAAATGAAAGAAGGGAAAGCCATTATAGCTTTATGCGGAGAAGAGTTTGCCGGCTTCACCTATATAGAAAGCTGGGGAAACAAGCAGTATGTAGCAACATCAGGACTTATTGTGCACCCTGAATATCGTGGCTTGGGACTGGCCAAACGCATTAAGACGGCATCTTTCCGCCTGGCACGCCTGCGATGGCCTAAAGCCAAGATTTTCAGTCTGACCAGTGGAGCAGCCGTCATGAAAATGAATACCGAATTAGGCTATGTACCTGTTACGTTCAATGAACTGACAGACGACGAGTCTTTCTGGAAAGGTTGTGAAGGCTGCATCAACCACGATATATTAGTAGCCAAAAACCGGAAGTTCTGCATTTGTACAGCAATGCTCTACGACCCGAAATTACACGAAGAAGATAAAATATAAATAAATATGGAAGCAAAGAAGAAAAAAGTAGTAGTCGCATTCAGTGGTGGTCTGGACACCTCATTCACAGTTATGTACCTGGCAAAAGAGAAAGGATACGAAGTGTATGCGGCTTGTGCCAATACCGGCGGTTTCAGCCCTGAACAGTTGAAAACGAACGAAGAAAACGCCTACAAGCTGGGCGCCGTAAAATATATCACTTTAGACGTAACACAGGAGTATTACGAAAAGAGTTTGAAATACATGGTATTCGGCAATGTATTGCGTAACGGCACTTATCCTATATCCGTAAGTTCCGAGCGTATCTTCCAAGCACTGGCCATTGCACGCTATGCCAACGAAATCGGAGCCGATGCCATTGCACATGGTTCAACCGGTGCAGGCAACGACCAGATACGTTTCGACATGACTTTCCTCGTCATGGCTCCGGGTGTGGAAATCATCACCCTGACACGCGACATGGCATTGAGCCGTCAGGAAGAGATAGACTACCTGAACAAACATGGTTTCGCAGCCGACTTCGCCAAACTGAAATATTCCTATAATGTAGGTTTGTGGGGCACCTCCATTTGCGGCGGCGAGATTCTGGATTCCGCACAGGGACTTCCGGAAAGCGCCTACCTGAAACATTGCACCAAAGAGGGCAGCGAACAGTTGCGCCTCACCTTTGAGAAAGGTGAACTTAAGGCCGTCAACGACGAAACATTCGACGATCCCATCAAGGCTATTCAGAAAGTAGAGGAAATCGGTGCGGCCTACGGCATCGGACGCGATATGCACGTAGGCGACACGATTATCGGCATTAAAGGTCGTGTGGGTTTTGAAGCCGCCGCTCCCATGCTGATTATCGGTGCGCACAAGTTCCTCGAGAAATACACATTGAGCAAATGGCAGCAATACTGGAAAGACCAGGTAGCCAACTGGTACGGCATGTTCCTGCACGAAAGCCAGTATCTGGAACCGGTAATGCGCGACATCGAGGCCATGCTGGAATCTTCACAACGCAACGTAAACGGTACGGCAATTCTCGAACTCCACCCGCTTTGTTTCTCTACGGTAGGCGTGGAAAGCGAAGACGACCTTGTGAAGAACAAATTCGGCGAATACGGCGAAATGCAGAAGGGATGGACTGCGGAAGATGCCAAGGGCTTCATCAAGGTGACCTCTACCGCACTGCGTGCCTATTATTCAAATCATAAAGACGAAAAAATCTAAATGATGAACGGGAAACAAAAATTGACACGCCCGCGAAACGGAAGAATGTTGTCCGGCGTATGCGCAGGACTGGCAGACTTTTTCGGGCTTGACGTATCATTAGTGCGCATCATTTATGTTTTCGCAACAGTCTTTACTGCATTTGCAGGCATACTCATATACATCATATTATTAATTATAATACCAGAAGAACCCAATAGATATTATCAACATGATTAAAGTAGGAATCATCGGCGGAGCCGGATACACAGCAGGCGAATTGATACGCCTGTTATTAAATCACCCGGAAGCAGAAATCGTATTCATCAACAGCTCAAGCAACGCCGGCAACAAAATTACCGACGTACACGAAGGACTGTACGGCGAAACAGATTTAGTATTCACCGACGAACTGCCGTTGGACGAGATTGATGTGCTCTTTTTCTGTACGGCACATGGCGACACCAAGAAATTCATGGAAAGCCACAACGTACCGGAAGATTTAAAGATAATCGACCTCTCCATGGACTACCGCATCAAAAGCGACGACCATGACTTTATTTACGGGCTCCCCGAACTCAACCGCCGGGCCACCTGTACGGCAAAACATGTTGCCAACCCCGGATGCTTCGCCACCTGTATCCAGCTGGGACTGCTTCCACTTGCCAAGCATCTGATGCTGAACGGCGACATTATGGTGAATGCCATCACCGGCAGCACCGGTGCAGGCGTCAAGCCGGGAGCAACGAGCCACTTCAGCTGGCGCAACAACAACATGAGTGTGTACAAAGCCTTCGAGCACCAGCATGTGCCCGAAATCAAGCAGTCGCTCAAACAGCTCCAAAACAGTTTTGATTCGGACATTGATTTCATACCTTATCGCGGCGATTTTCCTCGTGGCATTTTTACCACTATCGTGATAAAAACCAAAGTTGCGTTGGAAGAGATTGTCCGCATGTACGAAGAATACTATGCCAAAGACTCCTTTACGCATATCGTCGACAAGAACATCGATTTGAAGCAAGTTGTCAACACCAACAAGTGCCTTATCCATCTGGAAAAGCATGGCGACAAACTTCTTGTCATCTCCTGCATAGACAACTTGCTGAAAGGAGCCAGCGGACAAGCGGTACATAATATGAACCTGATGTTCAACTTAGAAGAAACCGTAGGCTTACGATTAAAGCCGAGTGCTTTTTAATGATAACTCAGGCTATCTGCCATATTCTGCTTTATTACGAAGAATTTCAGCAAATAGAAGATGCTATTGCCAGAGAAAAGGAACTGAAAGGATGGAGTAGAAGTAAGAAAGATACTTTAATTAAAGAAAAGAATTCTACATTAGAAGATTTATGTAAGTATCTGCAATGGAATGGATAAGAGAGTAAATGCTTTGCTTGAAATACCAAATGGTCTTAGTTATATTATCAGTAATAACTTGATTGATACAATCTTTAAACAAAGAAGAAAATGAATTTATTCGACGTATACCCCCTTTTTGACATTAACATTGTCAAAGGAAAAGGCTGCCACGTATGGGACGATAAAGGTACGGAATACCTCGACCTCTACGGCGGACATGCAGTAATCTCTATCGGACATGCACATCCGCATTACGTAGAGATGATCAGCAAGCAAGTGGCCACACTTGGATTCTATTCCAACTCAGTCATCAACAAGCTGCAACAACAAGTGGCAGAACGGTTGGGAAAGGTCTGCGGCTACGACGATTACTCCCTGTTCCTTATCAACAGCGGAGCCGAAGCCAACGAGAATGCGCTGAAGCTCGCCTCGTTCTACAACGGACGGACACGCGTGGTATCTTTCTCAAAGGCTTTTCATGGGCGCACCTCATTGGCCGTAGAGGTTACCAACAATCCCAAAATCATCGCTCCCATCAACGACTGCGGACACGTCACCTATCTTCCGCTGAACGATATAGAGTCCATGAAATCCGAACTGGCAAAAGGCGATGTGTGTGCAGTGATCATCGAAGGCATTCAGGGAGTGGGCGGCATACAGTTGCCAACCGATGAATTTATGCAAGCCCTGCGTGAAACCTGTACAAAGCACAATACCATACTGATTCTGGACGAAATTCAGAGTGGCTACGGACGTAGCGGCAAATTCTTTGCCCATCAGCACAACGGCATCCAAGCCGACATAATCACCGTAGCCAAAGGCATAGGCAACGGCTTCCCGATGGCAGGCGTACTTATCAGTCCGATGTTCACCCCTGTCTATGGACAGCTTGGAACAACTTTCGGTGGAAATCATCTGGCTTGCAGCGCAGCACTTGCCGTACTGGATGTTATCGAGCAGGAAGGACTTGTGGCCAATGCAGCCAAAGTAGGCGCGTACTTACTGGAAGAACTGAAGAAATTCCCGCAAATCAAAGAAGTACGCGGACGCGGCTTGATGATCGGTCTCGAATTTGAAGAACCCATCAAAGAACTGCGTTTGAAGTTACTGAAAGAGCAGCATGTGTTCACCGGCGTCAGTGGAACAAACGTACTCCGCCTCTTGCCGCCCTTGTGCCTCAGCATGGACGAAGCAGACCTCTTCCTGGAACGTTTTAAGAAAGTACTTTGATATTTGAAGAATAATCAGCCGACAAAAGAGACGACCGAAAGAAGAATACCTTCCTGTTTCGGTCGTTTTTTATAGAAAATCTTTACCTTTGCCTAAAGACAACATTTTAAATTACAAAACGATATGAAAACAGCAATTATCGGTGCAGGAAATATGGGCGGGTCCATTGCCCGCGGTTTGGCTAAAGGAACCATCATTCCGGCCAACGACATCATTGTTTCTAATCCCACGCAACATAAATTGGATGTTCTGAAGGCAGAGTTTCCCGCTTTACAGACTACCCGCGATAATCAAGAAGCCGTTACGGGTGCTGAACTCATTATACTTGCCGTCAAGCCATGGCTGATAAAACCTGTCGTAAGCGAACTTAAACTGAAAAGTAAACAGATACTTATTTCCGTAGCAGCCGGCATACCTTTTGAGGAGTTGGCACACTATGTGGCAGACAAGGAGATGACAATGTTCCGTCTTATCCCCAATACCGCAATCAGCGAAATGGAGAGTATGACACTCATTGCAAGCCGCAATGCCAGCAAGGAACAAGAACAACTGTTACTCGACATTTTCAATCAAATGGGGCTTGCCATGCTGATCCCTGAAGATAAAATCGCAGCGGCCACCGCCATGACTTCCTGCGGCATAGCCTATGTGCTGAAATATATCCAAGCAGCTATGCAAGCCGGAATAGAGATGGGTATTTATCCCAAAGACGGGATGCGCATGGTGGCCCAGTCTCTGAAAGGAGCCGCCGAACTGATACTGAACAATGATACACATCCCAGCATAGAGATTGATAAAGTGTGTACCCCTGGCGGAATTACAATTAAAGGCATTAATGAACTGGAACGGCAAGGATTCCCCTCAGCCATTATCAATGCCATAAAAGCAAGTAAATAATAAAAATAATCACTTAATACTAACCACATGGACGAACAAATTAAACAAATAGCCGAACGTCTGCAAGGATTGCGTGAGGTATTGGAATTGACAGCCAAAGACATCGCCCGCGATTGCGATATTTCGGAAGAAGAATATCGGCTTGCAGAAACGGGAGAATTTGACATCTCCGTAAGTATGCTGCAGAAAATAGCCCGTCGTTACGGCGTTGCCCTGGATGCACTGATGTTTGGCGAAGAGCCGAAAATGAGCAGTTACTTCCTTACTCGTGCCGGGAAGGGAACCAGCATTGAGCGTACCAAGGCCTACAAGTACCAATCGTTGGCCGCCGGTTTCATGAACCGCAACGCCGACCCGTTCATCGTCACCGTCGAACCCAAACCGAACGACGAACCGATACACTACAACAGTCACTCCGGACAAGAGTTCAACCTGGTTCTGGAAGGACGCATGATGCTGAGTATCGACGGCAAAGACTTAATCCTGAACGAGGGAGACAGCTTGTATTTCAACTCCAAACTGCCACATGGCATGAAAGCGTTGGACGGAAAGAAAGTACGCTTCCTTGCTGTAATCATGTAACAACATAAATGAAGAATGGAGAACGAAGAATGAAGAATGAGCTGTACGCTTATGCCGTACATCAGGTTCTTAATTCTCAATTTCCAATTCTTAATTCCTAAAGTTATGATAGAAAGATTTTTATCACAAACGTCCTTTACATCTCAAGAGGACTTTATCAAGAATTTAAAGATTAACGTACCGGAGAATTTCAACTTTGGCTATGACGTAGTCGATGCCTGGTCTGCAGAACAGCCAGACAAACCTGCATTGCTCTGGACCAATGACAAAGGAGAACATATCCAGTTCTCATTTGCCGACATGAAACGTTATACAGATATGACAGCCTCCTATTTCCAAAGCCTCGGCATTGGACATGGTGATATGGTAATGCTGATTCTCAAACGCCGTTATGAATTCTGGTTCAGTATCATCGCACTGCACAAATTGGGCGCAGTCGTTATTCCCGCCACACACCTGCTTACTCAAAAGGATATTATATATCGTTGCAATGCCGCAGACATCAAAATGATTGTCTGTGCAGGTGAAAGTGTCATTACCGACCACATCACCGCTGCCATGCCAAGTTCTCCGAGTGTAAAGAAACTGGTCAGCGTAGGTCCGGAAATACCCGAAGGATTTGAGGACTTTCATAAAGGCATAGCCAATGCCGCTCCTTTCACAAAGCCGGAACACCCCAACAAGAACGACGACATCTCTTTGATGTATTTCACCAGCGGCACTACCGGCGAACCGAAAATGGTTGCCCACGACTTCACCTATCCACTGGGGCATATCGTAACAGGAAGTTTTTGGCATAATCTGCACGAAAACAGCCTGCACCTCACCATTGCCGATACAGGCTGGGGAAAAGCCGTATGGGGAAAACTATACGGACAATGGATAGCCGGAGCCAATATCTTTGTATATGACCATGAAAAGTTTACTCCCGCCGATATTCTGAAAAAGATACAGGACTATCACGTCACCTCACTTTGTGCACCACCCACTATCTTCCGGTTCTTAATTCACGAGGACCTGACGAAGTATAACCTTTCTTCTTTGCAATACTGTACCATTGCCGGCGAAGCATTGAATCCTGCCGTATTCGATACATTCAAGAAGTTGACGGGTATCAAACTAATGGAAGGCTTCGGACAGACTGAGACAACTCTTACCGTAGCCACCATGCCATGGATGAAACCCAAACCGGGCAGCATGGGATTGCCTAATCCCCAATACGATGTCGACCTGATAGATTATGACGGCCGTTCCGTAGAAGCCGGTGAGCAAGGACAGATTGTAATTCGTACCGACAAAGGCAAACCGCTTGGCCTGTTCAAAGAATATTATCGTGATGCCAACCGCACCCACGAGGCTTGGCACGATAACATCTACTATACCGGTGACGTCGCCTGGAAAGACGAGGACGGCTATCTCTGGTTTGTAGGACGTGCCGACGACGTTATTAAAAGCAGTGGTTACCGCATCGGCCCATTCGAAGTGGAAAGCGCCCTGATGACACATCCGGCAGTCATAGAATGTGCCATTACCGGAGTTCCCGATGAAATTCGAGGTCAAGTTGTAAAAGCAACCATCGTATTATCCAAAGAGTACAAGAACCGCGCCGGTGAAGAGCTGGTTAAGGAGTTGCAGAACCATGTTAAAAAAGTAACCGCTCCTTACAAATACCCGCGCGTTATAGAATTTGTAGAGGAACTTCCTAAAACTATCAGCGGTAAAATCCGTCGTGTGGAAATCCGGAAGAATGACGAGAAATAATCGTTCCTGAACAAAACACAAAAGAACCGGAACAGGTAAAAGGGGCTATGCATTATAAATAGGCATAGTTCCTTTTGTCCTTGTAGATAAAGCATCCCTTTTTCTCACTGTACTTCATAAATAACACAGATGATAAATTATAACTTTACCAATATTGGTTCTTATGTAAACAAAAAGATTATATTTGCATAAAAATCAGATTTTACAAAAAGTCAGATAACCAATGAAGAACAGCACAACATTATGAGTAGCAAAATACAGACAGGAAAAGATATACTTCTCTTGATAATTATACTATTCCTCTCTGACAATATACATGCACAAAATAATTATATCCACCGACTCGGCATTGAAGGCCGACCAGGATATATATTCCCTACCAGCTCTTTCTTGCGGGGAGAAAACAATATGCATAAAAGGCTGAGTTCTGCCTACTCGGCTCATTTGAAATATTCCTTCCAGCTACAGCCGGGCAGTACTGCAGACCGAATATACGGAAGTTCGTACCAAGGCATAGGATTAGGATATTTCGACTTCGGCAACGACAAAGAAATAGGGACTCCTATTGCCCTCTACGCATTTCAGGGAGCACGTATTGCCAAACTCACTCCCCGCCTATCGCTCAACTACGAATGGGGATTTGGAGCCTCCTTCGGCTGGAAACCTTATAATTATCTCAACAACCCCAACAATACCGTCATAGGGACTAAAATTAATGCATACCTTAGTGCCGGAATTCATTTTGATTGGATACTCTCTCCTCTATTCGACCTTAACATCGGGGCAACCGCAGTGCATTTTTCCAACGGCAATACCCGATATCCCAATACCGGCCTGAACACAGTAGATTTCAAAATCGGAATAATATATAATTTCAATCGGAATATAAACGATGTATTACAACCGTCACAACAAATTCCGAGCCCGGCCTTTCCCAAACATGTCAGCTACGACCTCACAGTGTTTGGTTCATGGCGAAGAAAAGCCGTCGATGTTCCAGGCGGGCAAGTTCCTGCACCGGGAAAATACGCCGTAGCAGGGTTTTGTCTTGCTCCCATGTATAATTTTGGATATAAATTCCGCGCAGGAGTATCATTAGACGGTGTATATGACGCCGGTGCCAATATTTATGCCAAAGATTACATTACTCCTCTTAATGGTGGAAATGAAGAGGAAGCTTTTGGCATCCCACCATTACGTAAGCAACTTTCTTTGGGTGTCTCAGCACGCGGAGAATGGGTAATGCCCTACTTCACCGTTGGCATAGGTTTCGGAGCCAACATCCTGCATGGAGGAGGAGACCTCCAATCTTTCTATCAGATATTAGCGCTCAAAATAGATATATCTCACGACACTTTCCTACATATCGGATATAATCTTAAAGATTTCCACGAGCCCAACTATCTGATGTTAGGCGTAGGCTACCGGTTCAATAATAAACGTCCCCGACTGTATCATTAATGACTTTTACCACTTACATCACAAAGACTCCTTATTACTCAAAATAAACAGCTTTAGCATGAACTCATCAATACAGTTCACGACCTATCTATTCACGACCAATAGACTGAATATTCTTTATTATTAGAAAAATCCTTAATTCAAGTAACTACATACCATTTTTACTAAGTTTTGTTACTTAAATGATTTTTTTTAGACATTCGTTTTTTTCTATTCTGTGAAAGTCTGAACTATTTCTGCAACCATAACTATAATATATTCAAATCCAGCTTGATTCAAACCGGATAGGGCAAGGGATATTCTCTCTTTAAGGAATATCCCTATACAACCTAACCATTAGAAACCACCATTACGGTGTATCCGCTCTTATTGTACAGCAGGTGTAACTTCCAAATCTAACGAGCTTAAGTCCATATCTCGCGAGGAATTACCATACAATATTTGATATTTACCAGGAAAAACTTTCAGACCATCTACATCCGCGTTATAATAAGCAAAAGATTCAGGTTCGAGTGTGATTCTCACTTTTTCACTTTTACCCGCTTTTATCTCTTGACGCACATAACCTTTGAGTGATTTGATAGGAGCATCAGGATTAGTCAGACTTTTTACATAGACCTGCACAACTTCAGCACCATCCATTTTGCCGACATTGGTTAATGGAATAGTGATTTCCACTTTCTCCCCAGCTTTGATTGAACTGGAAGAGAGTAATGCCTCGCCAAATTCAAAGTCTGTATAACTCAACCCATAACCAAACGCATATTGGGGTTCACCCTTAAAATAGCGATAAGTGCGGTTTTCCATGCTGTAATCGGTAAATTCAGGTAACTGTTCTGTTGATTTGTAGAATGTCACAGGGAGCTTTCCGGAAGGGTTATAATCACCAAACAGCACATCAGCCACAGCCGTTCCTCCTTCTTGCCCCGGATACCAGGCTTGCAAAAGCGCATCGTATGCATAATCAATGTCAGCCAATGCTATGGCACTACCGGAACAGTTTACATAGATTACTGGTTTACCGGTCTCGTGCATCGCTTTCAAGAAACGCTTTTGTACATCAGGCAATTCAATTTTCGCACGTTCATGTCCTTCACCTTCTTGTGTGGGGGTGATACCACCTACATATATAATGGCCTCAACATCTTTAATTTTCTCTTTCAGCTCCTCAAATACCGCCAGTTTTCGTTCATACATATCAACAGAAAGGTGTGAGACACTCCCTTCTTTACCAGATTTATAATCAAGAGCAATCTGATAAGTTTCGCCTTCTTTTACTTGAAGCGTATAAATGGAACCACGTCTGCCCTTCATCGACTCTGTGAACTCTCGGCGTTGCGCTTCTGTAAGATTCATCCCAGGAGTATATTTAAACGACAATTCCTTGGGAACATATTCACCTATCTTTTTATTATTCACCTTTAACACATAACTATCTCCCCGAACAGAGAAACAAAGTGTACCGGTGAAATCAGGAACATATGTTCCTGAATATTTGGCGCTGAAATCCGAAGCGGGCACATCTTTCCCAAATCCATATCCTCCTTCTGTACGGAAATTTATCACTTCTGCATGACTTGTGTTGATGATTTCTCCTGAAAAGTCGGGTTTGGCATAATATTGGGCCAAAAAGCCTTTTTGACCATCATGATTTACCAGATGCATTTGAGGTATTTGCAAATAATCTGAATCAATCTCACTCCCGCGTTCAGAGATGATACGAGTATTGGGCAACTTATTTTTGAGACCTTGCAGAATGGTGATACAATGGGTCGGTGAACCGCTGTAATTGCCACGCATCATAATGGAATCATTGATATTGGGACCAACTACGGCAATGGATTTGATGTTTTTATCCAATGGCAGTATGTTACCTTCATTTTTCAATAGAACCTGTGATTCGTGAGCCATTTTCAAAGCATGATCCCGATGCTCTTGACAGTCAATCACACTGCCCGGTATCGTAGAGTAAGGCACATACTTGGCCGGATCCAGCAATCCTAGACGAAAGCGTTCAGTCAAGATACGACGCAAAGATACGTCTAAATCTTGTTCCTTGATAATACCTTTCTCTACGGCTTCTATCAATGCATTGTAGCTTCGCCCACATTCCAAGTCTGTACCAGTCAATACGGCATCCGCACTGGCTGCTGCTGCATCCGGATGTGTTTCATGACGGCCTTTCACATAAAAGTCATTGATGGCGTCGCAGTCACTTACTACCATTCCATCAAACCCCCAGCGATTACGTAGGATGTCTACCAACAAACGATTGCTGGCGCAACATGGTTCACCTTCATAAGCGCTGTATGCACACATCACTTCACGTACATTGCCTTTGACTACCAATGTTTCGAAAGCGGGAAGATAAGTTTCCCACAAGTCGCGCATCGAAACCACAGCATTGAACTCGTGACGTAATGGCTCTGGCCCACTATGCACACCGTAATGTTTGGCGCAAGCATGTGTCTTATAATAATGTTCATCATCGCCTTGCATTCCCAGCACGACGTTTAAGCCCATTCTTGACATCAGAAAAGGGTCCTCTCCATAAGTTTCTTGCCCGCGTCCCCAACGAGGATCTCGAAATATATTGATATTGGGAGCCCAAAAAGTAAGATTAGGAATCGCTGAAACGTATGGCCCTATATCTCCATCAAGTGGTAAGGTGTTATAACGTGCACGTGCTTCGTCAGACACCATTGTATAGGTAGTCAGTTGTGAAGAATCGTCAAAAGTTGCGGCTAATGCAATGGATTGAGGAAATACTGTAACCCCACCCGCTATCAGACCATGGCAAGCTTCTCCCCACCAGTTATAAGCAGGGATGCCTAACCGCTCGATAGCCAATGAACGATTAATCATCATACTGACTTTCTCTTGAAGAGTAAGCAATGACATCAAATTGTCAACTCGTTCTTCTACTTTTAGTTTAGGGTTTTGAAACGGATACTGATACTTCTCTGCTTCTGAGCATGCTGTCCATAAAAAGAGTGTCATCACACTGCACAGCAAGATGTTTTTCTTTGTCATGTTACTTTTGTGTGTTTTAATTAAGTGAAAACAAATAGGTTATTGTAAGCAAATAAAAATAAAAAGTATGACATTACAAAGCAATAGGCGAAAAAGTTAGGGTAATATTATATTGATTAAACATTTTTCGCATCATGCTACATATAAGAGGCTCATTAGTAGATGAGAAACTTGATAATTACATCGGATATTACAACGTCCTATTCATGTCAATCTACCTTTCGAGCAAAAATTCTCATTGGACGAGTTTTATTCTTGTTTGCTGTACGAAATAACTCAGTAGCAGGATAAATGGGAAAAGTATCATCATTAACCAAAGTAGCAGCAAAGATGACAATATCCTTATTATCGGGCAGTACTACCTCTGTAACCTTAGCAGGCAAGTCAATGGCTAATTTGAACATATAGGTAAATTCATAAGGGTGGTCGCCCCCGCTTGAATGACGATGGGTACCCACATAAGCCACTTCAGAGTCTTTCAGATAGCCTTCCGTATGTCCTGTGTGCCCCCATTGCCCGATAAAGCCGGTATAAGAAGGTACAACGACTTCCTGTTCGGACTTACCGACACGAAATACTCCCTGCACATCTTTCTCGGCAGCCGCCGCAAGAATATAAAGGCGATTGTAATCATGATCCGTAGGCAATTTCAAAATATTACCTTTGCAGACCATACCATTAAATTCTTCATGAGTTTCCAGCTTAAAAGGTATTCCATGCACATCTATCTCAGCCGGAATCAGTTCGGCAGCGTAAGAATAGCCAGACTCAAAGTCTGCTGCAGTTTTAAACTCATTCCAACTAAAACACTTCTTATCATAAGTAAGAAGTAACGGTTTAGTAACCATTTGCGCTTTTCGCTCGGAAGCAAAACGTACCTTGTAGGTTTTGATACTATTGGGATTGATAAACACTTTTAAACAGTTCCCACTAAAATCCGCCTTATTAATAGTTTTTTCTGTACCGTCTGCTTCTACAGCCGCCACGATATTATCAGCAAAAACAATTGAAGCTTCTTGCGCCAGCTTGCCTCCCGTCTCATATACACGTACTACATATTCATCCGAACTTTCAGCTTTCTTTAACGCCTTGATAAGAACATTCCGATTATCTGAGAAAGCTAAAGAATATTTTCTCCCTAATTCACCACTATGCTTTTCAGTAGCAAATGCTTTGATACGCTGATTTAGCGACTCCGCTTCCTCACGAATCTGTACTACATCCAAAGCGCCTGCATGACCGATCAAACTGTAAGTAAAAGTATGATAGCCAAAATCCTGACAATTTTGATAAGCATAGTGTTCTTTTGTTTTCGGTGTATGTAGCAAAGTAAGACGCAAAGTGTTATTATCAGGTTTATCCCAGCCATACTTACTGTCATTCATTACAGAAACTCCATAAGAACCATTGCTATCTGTCAAGTCCGCCCAATATTGAGCATATACTTCGTAGGCAGTCGGAGTATTATTGCCTCTCTGCACACTACCCACCCCCAAATCATAAGTCGCTTTCTCGTTATCCAAATTGAAAGGGAACTCTGCTTTCAATAAAGAATTGGCAGACTGCCAGTCTATTTCATTAATGAAATCTATTCGATGTGCCAGCGCACCTTCATATAAATGAATATATTGACGAAAAAAAGAACCACCATGAGACTTCTCCACACAGAGAGTCTTACGTAATTCACCATTCTCGCACAAAGTCATCTTCACATTGCTAGTAATAGAAATTGGAGTTCTGTCTATAGTCTTCTTTAGTACCTCCCATGCGGGCCAAGAAAGCGATTCATTTTCTGTAAAGAGAGCCAAACGAATAGCTTTGCCAGCTTTCACTAATTCTTTGTTATTTTTCTTGTCGAACAGCGAAACTATATCACCATTTTCGTCTAGCATCAATTTATAAAATGAATTTTCAATGTTCGTGGCTTCAGTAATAGCCATTTCTTTTTCACTTCCTGCAAGACGCACATCATAAACCACATACCCCACAGCGGGAACAGTGGCTTCCACCAATAGCTGTACGTTTCCATCAGTATATGAAACTAGCTGTGAATTCACCTTTTTACCTTGTTCATCGTACACAGTCACCTCTTTTGGGAAATGGGGAGCCTCTATCTCTATACTCACGATATCGGTAGTCTCAAAACCAGAAGCATTATAGAACACTATAGGAACCCCCTTAACTTGAGTGTCAAGATTGTTTGCCACGCTTTTCACAGCATGAGTGAGAATACCGGAAAATTGTTTCAATGAAAGTAACTCATCATTCCAAGAAAATTCATAAGCACGAGGAATGCTAGTGCCTGTTAAGTCATCATGAAACTGATGGAAAATAAAGCGTTGCCAAGATTCCGTCAGGCTCTTTCCTGGATATTCCGCAGTTCCAAGCAAGGCAGCAGCCACAGAAGCTCGCTCTGCAGCATCTCCTAAAAGTTCATTTTGACGGTTATAAAGTTTCATGGCAGCCTGTGAAGTATAACAACCTGTACCATGAACATCCATCAACAGTTCACCATCGAATACCGGAAGTTCAGGGTGGATATCATATGGCTGATATGATTTGAACAGTTGGTCACTCGTAGCACTGATAATTTCTAACGATCCTTCTCCCTTAATACCCTTTTCCACAGAAGCAACAGAAGCAATAGTGGGAGAACCACCCATATCACCTGTTCCGTAATAGCGGTAAACTGTATTTAATGGAGTACGTTTGGAATAGTCTAATAGTGTCTTATTGTTGGAAAGGTCCTCATTATTCCAGCGGTGACCATAATAATATCCATGGGCTAACATAATGGAAGCACCATCTATACCTTTCCACAAACCTATGGTGAAAGGATGCTTGCTTTCACCATAGAAAGGATTCATACGCCAATCTAGTTTCTGTGAAGAGAAACCTATCAACCCACAATGAGAAGCTACAGTAGGAAGTGTCCAGCCAAAACCAAAACAGTCGGGCAAAAAGATATCGGAACTTTCTATGCCTAACTCTTTACGATAAAATTCCTGCCCCAACATAATATTACGAATAAATGACTCAGTAGAAGGAACCAAGGTATCGGTTGCATCCCAACTAGCTCCGCTCACATGCCAGCGTCCTGCTTTCACAAAGGCCTTCATCAATTCGTATTCACGAGGATAATACTCCTTCATCCAAGCGTATTTTACCCCACCTTCAAAATTAAAAATATAGTTGGGATATCGATTCAAAAGAAATAGATTTTGGTTCAAAGTGTTCCAAATATACTCTTTGATAGTAGTTTGAATGTCCCAGTTCCATTGCGTGTCCAAGTGTGCATCTGCCACCGCATACACCTTCGCTTTCTTCGCTATCATGGTTTGAGCTGACAATTGTCCGCCTATAACAACTGACAACACAGTTCCTGCTATCAAACAGATTCTCTTAGCCAGTATTCGCTTTATTTTCATAGTTATATATATAATTAATCAAAAACAAATGAAATTATCAGCAAGTACAATGCGGATAGCAATAATCCAATTAATGTACTACATTTCTTCATTAACCCTCTTTTGTCAGAAGCGTTCACGAGACTACACAATCACCCCACAGGGGAATTTCACTATTTTTTATAGTCAATCCATACTTTCATGCTACCAGCCTCCATATTATCCCATGCGTAGTAAGGAATTAGGGTAAATGTCTTTTTTCCATCTTTGGCAGTAATTTGCTGAAAACCATTCAAAAGATTCACATTAAAATCAGTCTTAAATGATGTCTTTGGAGAAATATAGATCCCTTCAATTGTGTCTTTGTTTTGAGCATCCTCAATACAATACACCAATGGACCACGCTGAATAGCACGCTTTCCTATATTCTGCTTCACCCTGGCATCAGATTTCACAACTTCTACTGGCATATCAAAATCCAATTCTATATTATCGCCTGAGTTCCAATCGGCTATCACTACATATCCCTTATCAATCCTCAGTTTTTTAACTTTCTTTCCATTAATGAATAAATTATATTTTTTACACCATCCTGGGATACGCAAACGCAACTCCTTATTGATTTCTTCATCTGCATTGATCGTAAATTTAATTCTTCCATTCCAAGGATATTTCGTTTCTTCTTTCATAGTTACTTGGACTCCATCCACATTTACTTCTGCCACATTGCCAATATAGAGATTCACCCAAATAGCATTATCAGAAATACCGTAAATATAGTTACCAATGGAAGGGAGAAAGCGTGATAATTGACTCGGACAACAAGCACAACCGTACCATGGAAGACGATGATGGTCTCCCTTAGATTCAAGAGGATTCACATAAAAGAAACGATCACCATTGAGAGAAATACCAGCTAATGCACCATTATACATGGAACGTTCCAATACATCAATATATTTAGAATCACCAGTGAACTGATTCATACGATGATTCCACAATACCATACCAACCGACGCACAAGTTTCGCAATAAGCTTCTAAATTAGGAAGATCATAGTCCTCAGTAAAACCTTCGTTGTGACGTGATGAACCTATACCACCCGTTATATACATATTCCGTTCCACAACGTCAGTCCATAATCTATTAAGCGCATCAATATATTGAGGATTGTGTTTTATTGCAGCTACATCAGCCATACCACAATATAGGTACATACAACGTACAGCATGACCACCAATACTTTCCATTTCCGAAACAGGAACTTCATCTTGATAATACGATTTATCCCAATTACTATTATCCCCCTTAGTACCATAACCATGCCCGCGTTGTTCCAATAGCCAATTAGCGAAATCCACGTATTTGGATTCCCCCGTTGTTTGCGCCAATTTTACAAGGGCTAATTCTATTTCTTCATGTCCAGGCACCCAATGGCGTTTATCTGGCCCGAAAAGTGTCATCATGTGGTCCACCATATGTGTAGACACATTCAATAACGTGCGTTTTCCCGTAGCTTTATAATATGCCACAGCTGCTTCAATCATATGACCTGCACAATACATTTCATGCTTGTCCATATTTGTCCAACGTTTATCCAACCCTGTAAGGGTATAAAAAGTGTTGATATATCCATCTGGAAGTTGGGCTGCAGCCATTTTGTTTATCCATTCATCTGCCTTTTTCTCCAGTTCTGGATTAGGATTATTGATTAGCGAGTAGGCAATGCCTTCCAAAGCTTTATAAACATCCGAATCATCATAAAAAATACCTGAATGCTTTCCTGAATTTTTTGCTGCATTCTCAAAGTTTCGTATCCGCCCAGTTTTATTTTCTATTTGATCTATACAAACAGGTAGTGTATTAGTGACATGCTTTTTCAGGCGAGGAGACCAAAAATCATCCTGTATACGAACTTGAGAAAAATCCACCTGATTAATCATTTTTGTTTGCGCAAAAAGTGTTGTGTCACCACCTGTATAGCATATTAATGCCATACCACAAACAAAAATTGTTTTAGTAACTTGTTTCATCTTTATAAGATTTAATATTTATTGTTTTTCAAATTAGAATCCTGCATACTCAAACCAAGAGAATGTCGCTTTTCGTTTACTTACTTCTCCATTACTGGAAGCATACATACCTACATACGGACCGATAAAACCACGAGCTACATTCGTGCTACAAACAGTTGCATCCATTTCTTCACAGAGCGCACGCATATTCTCATTTGTTTCACCATAGTAAAAAGCATATTTCAACCCATCACCCTGAATAGAAAGAATGACATTGTCTGCTCTATACGGAACATGAGCTAATATGGCTTCTTTCCCATTTTTCACTTGAATCAACCTCAGTTCACGAGGAGTATCTCCTTTACCCACTATAGTCAAACGATAATGGAAACGATCATTTTGCATAATTACCATACCGGCCTCCTCATTGGATTTGGTTGGATTGAATTGCATGGCACAAGCTGTGTAAAACTTATGATGTTCCACACGACGAGCAATCAAAGAGGGATTCACCAACTCACTCACACGCTGAGGCCGCAGGTTAATTTGAAGCTTAGAATCTTTTAACTCATACCATTTTTCAAAAGGAGTACGCAAGAAATTCCAGCAATAAGCTAACGATTGCCCATTAAATTCATCCCTATTATCAGGCTTTATTACCGGACATTCAGGAAGCTTAGGAAATTGTTCTTCCATGAGCACCCTTCCTACTCCTGGATTAAAAATGGGTTGCTCCCCCTGGAACTCTACAGGAGTTAAAAAAGTTTCACGACCCAGCATATTAAACCCATTTACAGGTCTCACCCCAAGCATCACACTATACCAATCTCCATTTTGGGTTTGTACCAGATCAGCATGCCCTATTGTAGTAATATCAATATCATTACCCAAATGGCGATGCGTCAGTACCGGATTACAAATAAACGGAGTATATGGACCAACAATATTGTCTGCAGTAAAAACGGACACTGCATGATTCTCCCACGTACCACCTTCAGCAATCATCAAATAGTATTTCCCTTTAATTTTATATATATGTGGCGCTTCAGCATAAGGACTATTGATAGCATATCCACTTGAAACAATATGCCGTTCACCAATAAATTGTCCTGTTGACGGATCGAGTTGTTGCACATAAATACGATCTTCAGCCGGATAACGACGAGGCGGTATTTTATTATCTCCATTGATGCTGCCACAGTACCACATGGTCCCATCTTCATCAAAGAAAAGAGAAGGATCAATACCAGGTGCATCCTTAATAAAGATTGGTTCCGAGTAAGGTCCTTCAGGAGAGTCTGCAGTTACAAAAAAATTGCCTCCACATCCTGTAGCTGTACAAATCACGTAATATGTACCTTGATGATAACGAATGGTAGGTGCCCATAATCCATTCGACGCTTTCAAACCATCTTTCATTTGTAGTTGGGAAGGACGGTCAAGCACATGTCCTATCTGCTCCCAGTTTACCAAATCCTTACTATGAAAGATAGGTAAACCCGGAAACCATTCAAATGAAGAAGTTACCATGTAATAGTCATTCTCCACCCTACAAATAGAAGGATCAGGATGAAACCCTGGAAGAATAGGATTCTTAAACGTTTTTTGCGCAGATACATTAAACGAAAAAATTAGTAGGAGCAATGCAAGACACATACGTGCCCAATTTGTTTTATTCATCTTAGTCTATTTATTTAAAAGTTAATTCATTATTCAAATACAATTTCATTCTGTCAGGTTATTGCTGCTCCCTGATTGCTTTATAAATTCTTTAGGAAGCATGCCAAAATGTTGATGAAAACACTTTGTGAAATAGGATGCACTAGTAAATCCGGTAAGCGATGCTATCTCATTAACCCTATAACCACTTTCACACAATAAAGAGGCAGCACGTTTTAACCGTTGTAATCTAATATAATCATTAGGTGTAAGGTCCGTCACCCCCTTTATTTTTCGGTGTAAACTTGAGCGACTCATATTCATTTTTTCTGTCAGTACATCCACACTGAATTGCGTATTATCTATGTTCTTTTCGATAATCTCATTCATTTTCTTCAAAAATAACTCATCTGTTTTTGTAAGTGCTACAACATTTGCTTCAATGAAAGGACGTTTGTAGAATAATTCTTTAATGGACTTTCGATTCATAAGCAGATTTTGAATTTGTGCCATAAGATATTCTAAAGAAAACGGTTTTTCAATATAGGCATCTGCTCCCAATTCCAATCCATTTATACGACTCTCCAAATCAGATTTAGCACTTAATAAAATAACAGGAATATGGCTATACTCTACAGTCTCCTTGATATTTTTGAGCAACTCCATACCATCCATATTGGGCATCATAATGTCACTTACAACAATGTCTATATCAAATTCCTTAAGCACCTTCAATGCCTCCAAACCATCAGCAGCTCTATATACATCGTATTTATCCATCAAACGTTTTGATATAAAGTCCTGCATCTCCAAATTGTCTTCAACAATCAACATAGCCGGCTTCTCTGAAAACTTCACATTTGTTATACTAATAGACTCTTCATCTTTCAGTTCAATATCATCTGTTCTTATTTGATGAAAGCATGGTAAGTTCAGCACAAACCGATTCCGTTCTATACATGTGGTATCAAGTATCAGTGAACCTCCATGTAATTGTGCCAAAGAACGCGCCAATGGCAAACCCAAACCTCTCCCAGAACTTATCGGCCCTTGAGATGAGACTTGCACAAATGGTTCGAAAATGGCTTCTCTCATTGTTGGTTCAATCAACTCTCCATCATTTTCAACAATAACACAAAAACTATTATTTGCTACAGTGGTTAATTCTACTTTTATTTCTGAGAGAGAATACTTTGAAGCATTTGTAAATAGATTACTTATAATTTTTGTAAATGCTTCCAAGTCTACATCAGCAAACAAAGAGTCTTCAGGTAGTAATAATGAAAACTCACGTTCATGTTGTTCACTCGGTAGCTTAAAACGCCTATAAATAGACTTAAGTAATAAATTTATATCAGTGCGTTCAAAATTCAATTGTACTCTTTTTGTTTCTACTCGCTGAAAATCAAGCAACTGATAAGTAAGTGAAAGCAAACGCTCCGTATTTCTCATCATAATATCCAATGTTTCTTGCGTATTCTTATCCAATGATTTGTTACGCATAATATATTCCAGCGGAGTCTTTATTAAAGTAAGCGGAGTTTTTATCTCATGTGCTATATTAGTAATAAATTCCAATTTGGCATGATAAGATTCACGTTCCTTTTCATGCTCTAATTCTTGCATTAATTTCTGATGCTTTTTATTCACTTTCTGCTGATTATAGGACATGAGAAGCACAATTAATGCAAGTATCAATATGCAATAAATAGTATATGCCCACACACTTTTCCACCAAGGACTATGTATCTGTATAGTAAGTGAACGAGCTTCCTGCCACTGCCCTACACTGTTTTTAGACTTTATTTGTAATATGTACTTACCCGGACGTAAATCAGAATATGAAATACGCTGCACATCCGTGTAAGACCAGTCCTTATCAAGACCTTCTAATCTCACACAACAAGCATCGTTTGTCGTTGCCGCATACTTCAATACCGCAAAATCAAAACTAATAAAGTTTTGGTCATATTCCAATTCTAACTCATTTGTATGAATAATAGAATGCTTCAAAGGCGAATCTGCTCTAGGAATAACTTCTTTATTGTTAATTTGAAACCCTGTTAGATAAACAGTTGGGAAGCTTAAATCATCTTTAATATTGAGAGGGTCAATAACAACCAAACCTCCAATGGTTCCAAAGTAAAGCTTTCCACGACTGTCTTTATATGCAGAGTTATAATTAAATTGATTAGAAATTAATCCTTCACTTTTAGTAAATACCCGAATATTACCAGACAAAGGATTAAGCCGCACTAAGCCACGATTAGTTCCTACCCAAATATCCCCAAAGTCATCTTGAATTGGGCTGAAAGCTGTATAATCTGGGAAACCATCCTCAATAGTATAGTGAGAAAATTGCTTGTCATCAGGATTATAACATAATAAGCCATATCCAATTGTACCCATCCACAACCAGCCATCTTTATCTTCATAAACATCCACAACTTTATTAATCCAATGTCCAGTTTGCCTTTGAATCTCAGAAATAAAATCAACTCTTTTTGAATCAAAAGTATAACATACAAGTCCTCCACCTACTGAGGCAAGCCAAATATTACCATGACGATCTTCACAAATATTATGTACGTACATGTTAGAAAAGCCGTTTATCCGCGTAAATGTCCCTTCCTTAGGACTGAACCAATATAGTCCACCTTGCGTGCATATCCAAATACGGCCTTTTGTATCTTGATAAATAGCATAAATTGAATTTTGTACATTGTAGCGTTCGTCTGATATATAATATCTTTTCACCGCTCCAGTATTAAGATTATAAATATTGAGTCCACCAGAATATACCCCCACATAAAGTTCATCATCAATTACACATAATCCATGAACATTATAGTGCTCCAAGTGAGCGCTAACAGGAATAATACTTTTTTCTTGTGAATTGAAGTAATTCAAACCAGCATCTTCTGTTCCAATCCAAAGATTACCCATGGAGTCAGATCTGATTTCTCTTACAACCCTTCCTTTAAGAGATGTTTTAGTCGCTATTGGATAGTATGACTCAATATACCTATTTTCATTGATGGACATATAATTGATACCACCAAAATAAGTACCAACCCATAGTCCATTATCGCTATCACGATAGACAGCATAAATAGCATTGTCAGAAAGCGAACGCTTATCAAAATAGTCATTTACACATTTTGATGCTTTCTTTTGTATTTCATCATAAAGATACAATCCTGTTTCTGTTGCCAACCAAAGCCCATTATCACTTATTTGTATATCATGTACATAAAGAGGCTCTTCTACACTTTCTCCTATTTTCAAACATTGAACGGTTTTGTCATTTAAATCGTATCTCACCACACCTGAATATTGAAAGCCCATATAAATATAATGTCCATTACCAGTTATCACCTGCATACCATCATTCTCGGCATTGAGGCAGTCTATTTTAACAGCATGATAATTTCCTGTTGTATAATCAAGTTGTATCAAACATTCTTTATCACCGCCAATCCAAACATTATCGTCATTATCAATCCACATAGCTGTAGCAGTAACTTTTGATACCCCAACTTTTAAATTTGCAAAGGAATAAAATTGGCACCTACAAGTTTGGGGATCATAACTATATATGCCTTCATCCTTTTCCAAAAAGAACAAGACTCCTTTTGTATTTGCCTTTACTGACAGAATCATCCCCTTTGGACTACGTCCCTCCACTGTTTTGATCTGTACCTGCCTTAAAGAATCTCCTTGAGTATCATAACAAAGGATACCTTGAGCACCCATCCAAAGTGTACTGTCTGGAGCCAAGCATAGTGAAAAAATACTATTTATACCTTGCGAATTATTTGGAGAACATTCACTCTTATAAACTTTCACTTTGTTACCGTCGTAACGGTTCAGGCCATCGCGTGTAGCAAACCACATAAATCCATACGCATCCTGTATAATGGCAGTAATATCATTGTGAGACAAACCATCATCCATAGTAAGATGTGAAAAATGATATTGCCGTACATCTGCATTTAGTGTAGCGCTCAAAATCATTACCAAGCCCATTAAACAGATACGTATGATTTTCATATTTATAAACTCTATTTATTAATATAATAAGTGGTAGATTCCTAAACTTACTTCACGAACTCATTAATTTTTAAATTCATACCTCCTTCAACAGAAATAGGCTTTCCTTGTACAGTACAACCTGTGATGTTTACATTGCGAACACAGTACTGTGCATCCTTTCCTAATATTTGCGATTCTACTCCATCCATATCTGATAATATATGTATATTTTTAACTTCTACTCCATCAATTGTGCTATTTCCAGTACATTCACGCCAGCTTTTATTTGTAATTTCAAAATCAATTAATCTAGGAGCCTCATTTCCTGGAAATTCGAAGCTTTCAATATAAAAATTCTCAAATCGTACTTTCTCAATATGAGTGGAGTCAAATGCATTGATTACCATTGCTCTTTTACATTTCATGACATCAATATTACTAAATGTAATATTACTAAATTTCTTCACACAAGTCTCAGTACCAATCTTCGCTGCAGCTGAGTTGCTCATAGTTAAAATCCTGTCAAACAAAATATTTTCAGTTGTCCAAACCCGTTCATTGTCCAGCCCCTTAACTACCACGTTATCATCACCTGCATGAATAACTGCGTTTATGAGTGAACAGTCTTTCGACGAATCGAAATCAATTCCATCTGTATTGGTCCAATTTCTCACAGGACGATTATTCAACACCTTAAGATTTCTAAAATGTACCTGCTCTGAACGATACACACGAGTATTCCAAAAAGTAGGATCGCGAAGTACAACACCATCAAAAACAATATCCTTACAGTTAGAAGCATAAACTAAATAAAATTCACGCGCACCATTTTTACGCAATCCACTCCAACCGGCTCCATCTATTGTACCATATCCCAATATACGAAAATGGTCCACACTATCTATACGAATTAAACATTTCTCCTGGTAGTCATTAGGATTAACACTACCCATAAGCAACGCATCATCTGCCAAAAATAGCGAAAGATTACTACGCATATTAAGCTGCCCGGTTCGGTAAATGCCTTTAGGGAAATACAATACGCCACCTTTTTTTGCGGTTTCATCAATGGCCTGCTGTATCTTCTCAGTACAAAGCGTATTTCCTGTACTGTCTATATCATAATCTTTTATATTCACAAAAGTCTGATTCTTAAGCTCAGCCTGATAGTCTATAAATGGATTAATAAGCAGATAAAGGTCCTCCATGTTATTAATTTTTACCACAAAAAAGCCTGGCCCATCTACAGTAAAAGTCAACTCATTTCCAACTACCTCACCTTGAATACCTTTTCTTAATGGGCTTATGCGATAACTTTGGATATCCTCCTGAACTGTCACCACAATCTTCATACTTGCCTTTCCATTACAAACGACTTGTGTGTAATGAATAGGAATATCCAATTTTGCCATTTTCTCAACAGCCGCTTTCACTCCATTAACACTTACACAGAACTCTTTACTAAGCGGCTCATCGCCTAATGCCGGAAGTAAACGAGGTTCATTGACTGGTTCACAGGCAATGAACAGAAAACCAGCAATAATTATACTAAACAGTGTTTTTACATATTTATTCATCTTTTTCTACTTTAAAAATGGATATAGATTGTACTATTACTCACAGAACAGGTTACCCACATATTTCACATTACTGCATTCTTTTAAATTGATAAATTTGTTCTTACCAAGCATAGGCATTACACAATTCCTTAACAGCACCCCATCAGTTCGGAATACATCAACAACAGGGGCATCCTTAGAAGTAACATTACCTATCAAATTATCGAGTACTATTTGATTACCACACGTTATATTAAATGACGATTTTTCATTTACATTCAGTAATTCTATATTACGCAGAGTCAAATTCTTCACATAATTGGCTTCTAATCCTCGTTTACATACCATGCGAATATCCTCTAGCACAATGAACTGTGGAGGAGCTTCGGCCAATCCTATAATATTAATAGCCTGCTCTACATTCGTCCCGATAATGTCTTTGAAACGAATATTTTTGAAGAACGGGGTTGATTCTGTTACCGGATAAATTTTCCCGCTAACCCCTTCGTAGCCCATATCAATCGAAATACCTTCACGCAGGTTTTCCATGATAATTCCACTTGCAAAGATATTCTCTACTGTTCCACCTCGTCCACGTCCAGTCTTCACACGTAAGCCACGTAATGTTCCTTTGAAAACGCAGTTCATAACTGTGACATTTTTTATTCCTCCTGACATTTCACTACCTATTCCCACTGCACTACGTCCATGAGCAAACGTACAATTTGATATGACAATATTCTCACAAGGAATACCTTTCTTGCGTCCATGCTCATTGTAACCAGACTTCAATGTTATACAGTCATCACCACAATCTATATAACAGTTTGATATCCTCACCCCGTTACAACAGTCTGGATCAATGCCATCTGTATTAGGTGATTCATAAGGCTGAATAATAGAAATGCCATCAATAATAACATTTCGGCAATACACTGGGTGTACTGTCCATGAGGGAGAGTTAGTTATAGTCAAATCTGCAATTTTCACATTCTCACAACGGTATAAATTAATCATACGCGGACGTGGATATTTTAACGGTGAACCTTCGGGATTTTCCGGTTCACGTTCCCGGATACCTGCAGCTGTACGCATTTTGTCAGTTTCCCAAAAGGCATCCCACCATGCTTTTCCCTGTCCGTCAATTCGTCCACGACCAGTGATTGTCACATTCTTTAAATCATGTCCTGTAAAAAGTGAAGCATATACTTTTCGTTCAATACCTTCCCAGGATCCGTTTATAATAGGTGTGTTTGCTATATCATTGCTAAAGTAAATTGTAGCCCCCGAACAGACCTCAAACTCAATATTACTTCTCAAGAATAAAGGACCACTTACATAATCTCCTGCAGGTACAATAACCTTTCCACCTCCTCTATCAGAAGCAGTATCTATGGCCTTTTGGAACGCCTCCGTACACAGTGTATGATTTCCAATAGCTCCATAGTCATTCACATTGAAATATTGCCCTAACATCATCAGTGGCATCATGCTACAAATCAGAAATAAGTATGCTTTCTTCATAAATTATATATTATTTCATTTTTACTCATTGTCCATGTTTACAACATCTTAATTCAATCGGTCCCAACACGCCTGATGGAACGCTGTCCCAAAGCTTAGCACTAAAATTACGATATGCAACGTCCACCAAAAAAAACGTTTGCCATTTCACATCGTTACGGTCCATCCATATCATTCTATTTGCATCAAGGTTACGCACCTCAATACGAAGTCGATTGTTTTTCTTTTTAAGCAAGGAAGCATTAATATTCAGATCAAACGGTACTGCCCATAGTTCCCCAACATATTGATTGTTTATCCAAACTTTAGCTGTCTCACGAACATCGCCTAAAGCAAGCTGATAATTATCACATTTCACATCAGGGAGATTGAAAGTTGTCTCATATACTCCTATACCACTAAAATACTGAGCCATAGTATCTGGAGCCTCAGTCCAACTCCCTATAGCAGTGGTATGATAAGATGCAGGTACTTGTGGTTTTCCCTCTTTGAAAGATACTTTCCAATCACCATCTATACGGAAAGAGGCAATTGCATTATGATAATTCCATATAGGAGCATTGTTATCTGCAAATAGTTTGATAAAGCAGGATTCCCCCGGCTTTAATTGTAAATAAACTCCCTTATTTGATATTCTAGCCATCCCCTCTTCACCTGTCAACGGATTATAAAGCGTTATATTCTCTGTAGTTCTACCGAGTTTAATCCAGCCTTCTTCAAACTCATTACTTTGATTAGCAACAAAGTAAATTATGCCTTGTTTATTCCGCATACGTATGAATTCCAAATTTTGGGTGCCAAATTTCTCTTGTATCACACCAGAACGTTTAATAGCATTGCAAAACTGAGCATCCACTTGGACATTATTATAACCTTTCATCTCATCCAACAATGAATAAAATTCTTTACGCTGTTTTTCAGATACATAATAACCTGGAATGTCACGAGGCATTCTATATGCAAAAACAATTTGAACGCCTTTCTCTGCAAACTGTCTGAGTTGACGTAGCGTTGAAAGTGGCATACGCTTACAACAAGGCACAACAATAGTAGTGTAAGCAGATTTTCCTGGTGTTACGATTTTACCATTAACTGCATCTGACATAATAATCTGCCTATCGGATATATAATCAAAATCAAAACCTTCACGTTTCATTGTACGTGCAATATCACCTATGTCCTGACGGTAGAACCAAGTATCAGGATTGTGTATGGTAAACATCTTTAATTTACTGCGTCCATCTTCATCGTCCGATTCTGTCCAAAAGTCATGCATAGGTACATACAGTAGTACCTCATTATCTGTTAAACTATTCTGTAACAGATGTTGGCAGCGCGCGACATAGAGTGAAAAGTTCGGAATTGTTTCCTTGAAAGCACTGGTTATTCCAAAATTAGCTGCAGGATAAAACCTCCATCCTGGAAAATCTATTTCTTTGGGTGAATAAGCACCACAAGTCAACATTATATGGTTGATTCCACTTATATACAACTCATCAATTTGCGGTTTTACCTGTGATAATGCCACCTTAAAATGATCACCCAACCAAGTAGCTGTTTCTGATGACGTGAGAGACTTACCCATTACGTGCGATGCAGATGAAGCAAATTTTAATAGCATCTTATCTGGGCGACCAAAAGACTTTTCGTTATATACTTTGTCAATCCGCACATTCTTTATATTCAGTGGACTGGCACCAAACGATTCAGTTTGAGGGATATCTGAAGCCCCATATAAATCGAGCCAATTAGCCGGAGTTCCATGAGCTTGTTCCACAGTTTTTACTCCATGACTATTCGCCCACTCATGCCATACTTTCACAAAATTATCCAATAGAAGATCAGACACTGTTTCACGATAATCACATAATACTCTACGCGCTTCATCACTTTTGTTCGAAGGATCAAGTAAGTAAAGTACTTTTCTTAAATCATAACCTCGACGTATTTTGAATTCATCTAGCAATACAGGAGTATAATCAGCTCCATAAACCTCGTATGAGTCATTGAAAGTTGAGCGCAAGTCTGACCGTGATTGAAACAGAGCATCAAATCTTTTCAAATATTGATGGACCGTATTTTTATCAAAATGATCTATTACCAATCCCTCGCCTCCCAATCCTGAACGTTTCGTCCGTTGTCCGGTAGGACAAGAAAATAAAGCATATACATCATATTTTTTTGCAGGAAATGTGTAAGTCAATATACCATTTTTATTGATATGCTGGGTAAGTTCTATATATTCTCCATCAGCAGAGTAAGCACTTAGTACCTGAATTTCACCTTTGCCCAATGTATCTACTTGAATATTTACTTTCTCTTTAGGCATTGCTGTAAATACGCGAGTCACAACCGAATATTTAGCACCCATTTCAGGGGTAACATTAGGTCCTCCAAAAGGCCAAGCAGAAGTTAGTGATGCATCAATTGCCAACCCGTTGTTTTTAAAACTAGTAGCAGTATAATTCAACATTTTAATCCAGTCTTGACTCATAAAGGGAATAAACTTCTCTTTATAATCATCAACCCCATATGTGGCTGCAATGCTGGCACCACCATAGCCCATTTCTTTAAACTGCTGCAGATGCCAATCTAACCCTGTACAATCCACTGCGCTACCTAACCAATACCACCAAAGCCATGGACGTTCGGTTGCAGTAAAATCAGAAAGCTTTTGCTTCAATTCTTGTGCTTGTATAGAAAAGCTTTGAAAGAGCAATGAGATTACTATACTCTTCAAAAACCAACCTTTTATTTTATTATTCATTTTGTTTGTATATTAATCATTACCTATTAAATATATATCACCTACCAATCCTGATTCTTCTAACTGCCAATCAGTGGTATTATAATCACCACGCTTTGGGTCACTAATATAACATTCTTTCCATTTAATATGGTGGCGATCCATACCTATTATTTTATTAGTAGCTATATTTTTCACTTTTATTTCTATTTTATTATTTTTCCGCTTTAAAAGCTTAGCATCAAAATCCAATAAATAAGGAACACACCAAGTTCTTCCTATTGATTTTCCATTGATAAACACTTCAGCCATATCACGAACATCAGAGAATTTCAACCGTAATTTTGTAGAGTTCTCTAAACCTTTTGGTAAATCAAATGCCAATTTGTAACATCCCACTCCATTATAATAACAATGTGTGCTGTCACCCAACTCAGTCCAACTACGCAGCTTAGTTGTTGTTAAAGTAGCAGGAGAATTCTTCTCCTCTCCAAAAGAAATAGTCCACTCCCCTTTTAACTGATATTTTTTTCCTATGTATTCATTGTAAGCTTCTGCTTTTTGTATTCTATTATCAGCAAAGATTATAATTGATTCTCCAGGCAACAATTGAATTCGTATTTCACAATTACGTCCCTCCCTTTCTGTTGCAGAAAGTTTATAAAAATCACCAGTGAGTGGATTGTAAGCTGTTAAGTTTTTGTACTTAGCATCAAGCATAATATTACCATAATTGAATCTACTATCTTGATTAGCCACAAAATATATTTTTCCTCCTTTGTAACTTTTACGAATAAAATCCAGTCCTACAGTAGTAAATCCTACTTTGGGAATTTCAAGTTTCTGTAAAATTGAATCAACATCCTCTGTAATAAACACTTGGGGGACACTTCTCATGGTTTCACGAAGATTGTTAAGTATCAGCAGTCTCTCACTCACTTTATGAAGTCCTGGAACATCAAGAGGCATAGAACTATCAAATATAACAGAAACACCACTTTTAGCTAACTGCAACAATTTAGTCATAGTTTCAATAGGTATACGCTTACATGCTGGAATTACTACGGCTTTATATAGATGTCCACCTTGACTTTTAATCATTCCATTATCCACAGTCATGCCTTGTAACAATTTATCAGACACATAATCAAACTGATAACCAGCATCTTTTAAATTACGACCAGTCACAGCAAATGGCCAATCAAATCCCCATTTGGTAGTAAGATGGTCCATCATGGTGAGTACTCCCAAGTCTTCTTTTGTTTCACTAAAGTAATCAGATACAGGATAATAAAGTAATATATCATTATCATTTTCAGACTGCTGTAGTACATTCTGTACCCTTGAGACATAAAGGCTAAAATCAGGCATATAGTCCATCAATGATGATCGAGGACCAAAGTCCGGAGCCGGATAGAATACCCAGCCAGGATATTCTGAATCTAAAGGTGTATTAGTGGAACTTATGAGATGTATATGGTTTATACCTGCCACAAAAAGCTTATCCACCTCGGGTTTTACTTGAGAGAGAGCAGTACGAAAATGATTAGTCAACCATGTAGCTGTCTCACTCGAAACCAGTCGATTTCCCATAAGGTTTGCACCCGATGAAGCAAATTTCATATGTAATACATCAGGCCTTTTATAAGGAACTCGTCGTGTATCCTCATCCACTCGCACTTTATCTATATTAAAGCAGCTGGGACCAAACGATTCGCACTGAGGGATGTCTGCAGCAGCATACATATCCAAAACATTTGAAGGACTTCCATGGGCCTGTTCCATAGTAAGCAAAAGATTCTCATTACTCCAATGAGTCCATTCCTTGGTAAAATTATCCAGAATCAAATCTGCCATCGTAGCACGATAGTCACAAAGGAACCTTTCGTGAAGCTCACCTTGCTGCTTATCAAACAAGAGAGAGAGATACGGCTTTGGAGAATACCCACGTCTTTTCTCAAACTCTGAAATAAATGTAGTAGTATAGTCGGCACCGTATACCTCATATGAGTCATTGAATACCGCCCGAATACCTTTCATGCGTATCAGATCTTTTTCAAAATCTTTTAAATAGTTACGTAATGCATCTCTGTCAAAGTTATCTAAAACAAGTCCTTCTCCCCCTGGAGAAGAACGTTTAACATGTTGGTTAGTATATCCTCCCATTACTGTTTCTATTCGCCATTTCCCTTTTGGAAGCGATATTTTCAATTTACCACTTGCACTGACATGAGAAGTCAGATCACGATATTCGCCATCATCTGAGAAAGCTGATACAGCAATAATATATTCATTATCTTTATCATCTATTAAGAACTTATCAATTATCCCATTCGACTCAAAACTCAATGAGCGTTTTAAAAATTTGGCCCCATCTTGTTTTACAACCTGTTTACCTCCAAACGGCCATGCAGAAGAAAGTGCCAAATCGACCTTCATATTCAGCCGTTTAGCATTCTTCAATGTATGGTTCACCATATTATACCACTCATCACTCCTATACGTTAATTGCTTGTCCTCGTATCCTTCCACACCATACGTAGCTATAATTACCACACCACCATATCCAGCTTTTGCATATGCATCCATATGCTTATCAATTAGGTCTTCTGTTACCGCATTTCCTAGCCAAAACCACCACACCCAAGGACGTGCTTCAGCACTGTATTGGCGTGCGTCGTCATTATTCTGAATTTCACCAGCTTGTAATGCTATGCACCAAACAATACTCAGAATGAAATATAAGAGGAACTTTTTCATTAGTATTTTTATTTTCTCAGTAAACAAACAATCTTTATACCACCCAATGGAAGCTAAAGAAAAAACTAATACAATATTAAATAATAACAATAAGGAAGCATCAATGTATATATACAGGCATTGATGCCTCCCCATAACTATTCAATAATCCTAATTATACACACTTATTTCAAAATCCACATAACATCATCTACATCATCCGAACCATCGTACTGCCGTTTGATCGCTTCTTTCACATTAGCTTCATTTGTTTGGTATTCAGCCCTTGGATACCTCCACCTCACAGGAACCTTACCGCTAGGATTACTCATATTACTACCAATCTGATATGCAGGAACTCCTGTACGACGCATATTATAGAAAGGCTCCCAGCCTGAATTATTGAAGAACGAAATGTATTTCTGATTAAGGATTTGCTCTAAATCGTTGTTGTAAGCAACCGCAGGACTATTGATATAGTCAGAAATAACAGCTTCATCAAGATTGTAAGATTCCATAGAAGCCCGTATACCTGCTTTGTAATAAGCATCGGCATCACCTTCAATCCAACCTAAATTGATAGCCTCGGCAATATTAAAACACTGTTCTGAATAACCTAACAAAATCATAGGCTCCCCTACAGGTGTACAATAATATTCACGATTGAAAGTTGAGGCCTGTTCACGTGTTGCATAAATAGCATCGTAGAGATCGTTCGAGTTCACTCCACCATACTCATTCACATCAAAGTTTGAATTATCAGGATTAGCATCCTGTGCAACTTTTGTACGTTCGGCAATCACAGAAATACGTGGATCGTTATATTTCTTAATCAAGTCATAATAAGTATTTCCAATTCTATAATAATCAACATTAGCTTTCAAATAGAACCACAGATAACGATTATCTTCGATATCGTACCAACGGTAAGTAACATTATCTGTATTTGAACTGAAGAGCGGATATTTTGTGGGATTATTCACAATCTCTGCAAATTGTTCTTTGATTTTTAAATCGGCATCATCAGAACGTTTACTCAAATTGATTAATGTACGAAGCCTTAAAGCATTCACAGCCTTTTGCCATTGTGCTACATCCCCATTAAAAATGAGGTCTCCACTACCTAATGAAACTTTCTCTTGTGCAGCCTGTGCCAAGATGGAATTGGCTTCTTCCAGCATGCTCAAGCAATTTTGAAACACCTGTTTTTGAGTATCGTATTTAGGGGTAAAATTAGCTTCAGACTGTCCTTTCATTGCCTCAGTCATAGGTACATCACCCATCTGCATAGTCATGTCAATATAATTCCAAGCCTTAAAGAAGTTCCCTACCCCTTTGTATGCAGGGGAGTTTACACGATCAGCCTCAAATTCCATTGCTTCTACATCACGCATGATATGGTAAGTTAATCCTGCCTCTCCTCCCAAATAACCTTGGAACTCAAGATCACCCTGTTGAGCTGATATAGATGCGATGTATTGTGACCAACCACATTGTACCCCAATCAAGGGGCGATAACATCCTAAGGTATTTTTAATAATTGTATTAAGAAGCAAAGTAGGAGGCACCTGCCCTTGAGAGGCCGAATTAGGATTATTCTCATATTCAGAGAATGGTTGACATGCAGAAAGCATGAACACGCCTGCCACCAAAGCTGCGAATTTATTTTTTAGTATTTTCATAATTGTTGTTTTTTACTTTTATCCATTTAGAATGTTACGTTCACATTAAATCCGATATTGCGGAATGAAGGAGTTTGCAGGTTATCCCACACTGTATTCTCATTATACTGATCAGGGTCTACTAATCCAGATTTAGTAATTAGGAAAAGGTTACGACCTACCAAAGAAACACTAGCTCCTTTAATAGGAGTTTTTGTCAAATGTTTAGTGAGATCATAAGTGAGCGATACTTCACGCAGTTTCAAGAATGAACGATCAACCAACACACACTCATCTATACCATAATATCCTTTAGAATTCTGCACATAATCAAAATAATTAGTTGGAATATCATTAGGAGCAAACTTACGCGTGTCACTAATAACATTACCTTCTCCATCGCGTTTCAACTCACCCGATACAACTTTTACGCCTTCTGCAATGTATTCTTTACCAGCATACCAGTTTTGGCGCTCTTGATCATCAATATCAAGTGAACGCCCACCAGCCCACATATATCTGTTATATTGGCTAAGCATCTTACCACCAATACAGGCATCAAACGAGAAGTTCAGTGATACTGGGCCATATGACATATTGTTACTGAAGCCAACCATCAAATCATTATTAGAATATCCCAGTTTTTGTTTGATATTATCCTTTTGAATATTTCCATTATCACCTATAATCACCTGCCCTGCATACTCGCTATTTTCCGGAGCATACATTATGGCTGAACCATAAATAGCATCCATACGATCACCAACTTTTAACTCACCGTATTGCGTTTGCCCTTCAGGTAATTCATGTAAATAGTTGCGATAAGAAGAAAGATTCAATACAAGATCCCAATTAAAACCTCTTTCATTTCTAAAAGGAGAAGCGGTAATTGAAAGTTCCCAACCTTTACGTAATGTTTTCAATCCATTCAAACAATAAGCTCCATACCCCGATGTTTCTGAAATGGGTTGATTGTAAGTCTGTGGACCATCAATAAAATAAAAATAAGTTGCGTCAAAACCTAAACGGTTGTTAAACAAACGAAGTTCGCCACCTACTTCATAACCAGTACTATAAGAAGGTTTGATGTCTTTAGAGTAAATAATTTCAGGAGAAGTCAAACCTAAATTGTTATTCCAGGTACCAGTTTCACTATACACAGGTGAAAAGTAATAAGGAGAGAAAGCACTACCCACACGAGCATAAGAGCCTCTTAACTTTAAGTAGCTAATAAATTCAGGCATAGGAATATATTCTGATACTACTGTAGAAAGCTGTGCAGATGGATACAAATAACTATTTTTACCAAAAGTAGGAATAGTAGATGACCATTGGTTACGAGCCGTCAGATTTAACATCAAATAGTTTTTCCAACCTAAATCCAAATATCCATAAACCGCATACTCAGCCAACTCACGCTTACTACTGGTAGGGGTAGTCGGTTTCATTGAATTTGATAAAGTGTAAATACCAGGAACAGCCAAGCCGTCAGTTTCAGCATAGTGTGAAGCGTCATTATATTGACGTGCATTAAATCCAAGCATTGCACCTACATCAAATATACCTAATTTCTTATCATATTTAGCAATCAAGTCTGTTAAAATCTGAAAATCATTTTTGTAGCTTTGAGAATAATTTCCGTTGCGATTATATGCAGTAGAATAGGCTGTACGATAATCCTCCATTAGCTGATTCATGTTTACACCTGTACGCAAAGTTATGTTCAATTCGTTAGTTACATCATATTTCAATGATGCACTGCCGTATGCTGTATTCTTGTGATAGCCATGCAAATTTTCATATAAAATGAAATAAGGATTGTTATAATCGAATGAACCATTGTCGTAACCAGGCCCAATATCAAAATTACGTTGCTGCAAACCTTCCAAGCCAGGAGCCCAATAATTACGTAAATCGCGTACATCCACATTAGCACCGGCCCAAAGAATCATAGAGTAAATAGGACTGTTCCGACCATATCCCACAGATGGGAAGTTTGGTGAATCAATCTTATTATAATTAATATTGGCATCAAAACGCAATTTTTTGGAGAATTGTATACCACCGCTCATATTCACAGTATAACTGTTCAATTTAGTATTTTCAAACACACCCTTTTGATGCATTTCACTTAAAGATATACGGAAATCTCCTTTATCAAATTTCGTTTCCACACTTATATTATTGTTTGTCACCACCCCTGTACGCAACATATTTTTTAAATTATCCTTACCGCGTGGAATCCAAGGTATAGCAATTCTGTTGCCATCGGCATCATAAGGGCTATTCCATTGTGGAAGTAACCTACCATCGAGTTCCGGCCCCCATGCTCCCCAAAATTCATCGGTACTATTACCCACACGATATTGACCTTGATAACCTGTTCCATATTTTTTCTGGTAAGATGGATTTGCAATCATACCTGTGTCGAATCCAGTGGATGAGTTTACTGAAATTTTAACCGCCTCTTTAGCTTTCTTTGTGGTAATCTGAATCACACCATTCTGTCCCATCTGTCCGTAAAGGACAGCGGCAGCAGGGCCTTTTAATACGCACATACTCTCTATATCTTCAGGGGCAACCTCCCAAAACGTTGCACTTTCAACTGGTACTCCATCAATTACAACTACAGGAGCCACGCCACGCAAAAGGAGTGCAGGGGTATCAAAAAGGTTAGGAGAATTTGACACCTTGAGTCCAGCAATCTTGCCGGTTAGATTAGAAGCAGTATTAGCAGCCGGAATCTTGGTGAGCGCAGGAGCATCTAAATCTTGCACCGCATAACCCAACTTCTTTTTCTCTTTTTTGATACCTAAGGCAGTCACCACCACTTCATCTAAAACTTCGGTATCAGATTTTAATACTACATTGATGATTCTCCGTCCCTTCACCTGTTCAACAACAGGGACTAATCCCACAAATGAGAAGCGAAGTGTACTTTTATCATTTTCCACTCTCACTGAATACTTACCATCTATATCAGTAATCACCCCGTTTGTAGTACCCTCCACTTGTACAGTCGCACCAATAATAGATTCTCCTTTTTCATCAACCACCGTGCCTGTCACAGTTATGCTCCCATTCGTCTGAGCGAATGATACTGTTATACACATCAATAGTACAACAAAAAATATGCTAAATTGCCGAATTGTCTTATACATATGTTCACTATGTTTTTCTAAATTAAAAAAGTTTATTATTTACCAGCATCACGTACACAACGCACTTGCCAACCTTCATACTTATGAGTCCAACTAATACCACTATCACCTCCATCACCGCGGCGATGATAAAGTAACCAAGGATAGTTGGAATCACTAACATCAATAGACCACCAAGTTGTTTCACGTGCTCCTAAAGTATCCCAACCTTTCCATGTACCATCTCCATTGCGTCCTGAACAAGCCCAGCCATTCCAACCAGCAGAATTAGCATAGTGGTCATGCGCCAAAAGCCCATTCATGTAATTCATATCACCTGCAGCAAAATCTTCAGTGCTGGCTCCAATTGACTCTAGCAAAGTCATCAATTCGGCTTTACTGGGTACATGCCAGCCTTCAGGGGCAATACCTCGCTCATCTGCTACTGCATACCAATTATAAATGCCACCATACGCTTTTGCACTATGATCACTCACATTTTGATTGAAAGTATCTGCAGTCCACTGCCAATCAGCAGCTTCACCAAAAATCCAACTGAATGCGCCTACCATATCTGATCGACCAGCTTTATCAAATTCTGCATTATGATTCTTATCACAGTACAGAATTTCGTCTCCATTATTATAGTGTGTAGTTCTTAGATTCTCGGCTAGCCAATATTGGTCACCAATCTTCACTATTTTGTATTGATTACCATCATAATCCTTAACTGGCATATCGATTTGTATGTTCTCTGTATACAAAGTATTAGAACCCTCAACACGATACCCTCGAATATGGTAAGTATCACCAGAAAGTAATTTAGTGATTTCACCAACTACTACATTTCCACCTTTGCCGACAAACTTCTTGTCATTCATTGTAGGGTCTTTAGTACGTCCCATGACCAACCCATATTCTGAATATTTACTCACATCACCATTTATTACCATCATATAAACGACTTTAGTGTTGGTTACATCCACAAGACTAAGCACACAATCACCTCCTGTTGCCTGCGAAAGAGTAGATTCAAACAAAATCTCCGAATTAATATCAGTAGAAGTCATTCTTCCTTTGATTGACTCACCTGTTTCCTCCAAGTATAGATATCGACGAGTATTATCAGAATAGTAAATGGACAATCGTTCACCTCTCACATTCCACGTTCCATCTATGACTGCTCCTGTTGATGAGTTTTCTTTGAACAGTCCATTGGCTTCGAAAATCATCGTCTTGCCCAAAAGAGCTAAATCATTGGATGTACCATTCATAGCCCTGGTAACCAACCATGTACCCAAAATGCGTTCATCATTTATATTCGCTTCGGGGGCCGGCTGTTGAGTAACTTCGAATGTTTTGGCATAATTAGTAGGAAGTCCTTTACCGTTAATAGAAACAGTAGAGGTTCGAGGGGAACCTGTGACATTATCCTTAAACATAATACGTAAAGGAATCTGACGAGGAGGATTGCCACTAGCCACCTCATCCTCAAGCATTACAGCCCATCCATCAGCAGATGTCACTTCTAACTTCAGGTTAGTTTTAGCTTTTAGTTGAATGACATTCTCAAGCCCGTCTACTGTAATCGAAGTGGGCATATCCACAATTTCAAAACCATCAGGGTTAAGTTGCACAACTTCAATTTTGCGTTCAACCGAACCTGCTTTCACTGTTACTTCTGCCAAACGCTCCTCAATTTTTTCATTTTTTTCCACTATAATTTGAAAAGAAGAACTCCCTGCCGAACCGCCTTTTATAGTAGGCTTGCACCATTCGGCATTACTTTCCACTGTCCAATTAAAATTGGAATTAACTTCGATAGTTTCAGTAGCTCCTTCAGAAACTACATTTATTGTTTCCGATGATACCGTCATTTCATAAATAAAATCAGGTAATAGTTCATCATTGCTGCAAGCAGCAAAAAAAATAGTGAAACAATAGGCTACCATAAAGGTAAAAATAATGTTTTTCATACTTAACTTGTTTTTTTAACATTAACAGCTGTTTTTCTTCATCGCAAAATTATATAAAGAACCATTTCTAAACAAAATTCTACAAATTTATGATATAAAATGGCAGAATATCTCCATTTTGCATCTTCATACTTCACCACATAACAACAATTAGAATAGTGGCATTCAATATTAGACACCTATAAAGTTTCAGGTACCAATATCTATAAAGGAGTAGTTTTATCCCATAACACCCTAAGAATAAGAATATTGCAAAAGCATCAGATAATAAAAAATATGAAGCCAAGATAGAAAGCCCGCCTACACACAATTCATAACAACAACATTTTTATCAAGTCTAAAGTACCTATAGATCACCCATTACAAAGGCGACTACCACCTTAAGAAAAACACAAAGCATATGCCCTTAAAAAACGAATTCAAATTTCACCGCACTATAATCAACGAACAAGTTACTCATTCAGCACAACACACCATTCTGACACAATTTTATAAGTTTCTGACAGAGTAGTAATATTTTCTCATATACCACCTCAAAAGGTTATCTAACAATAATTTGTCAATATCGTGTAAAAATCTGCATCAACTTGGAACTACATACAATAAAGCATACCTTTGAATTGTAAAAAACATCAAATCATTTTATCCACAAACTTTATGAAACCAATAAAATCTTTGACTTTCGTACTAATAGTATTGTTTTTATCGGTATTTATTATACCACTTAGCCTAGCACAACCTCAAATGTCTGTGAACTATCGTAACAACCTTTACCCTCTTCAACGAAAACCTTATATACAGCTTCCAATAGGTAGTATCAAGCCAAAGGGATGGCTCAAAGAAATGCTTTTCAGACAACGTAATGGTATGTCTTCACAACTTGACAAACTCTATCCGGAAGTTATGGGCATCCGTAATGGCTGGTTGGGGGGTGACGGTGACCAATGGGAAAGAGGTCCATATTGGATAGATGGATTGTTACCCCTATCCTATCTCCTGGACGATGAAGAAATGAAACGCAAAATACAACCCTGGATAGAATGGGCTTTGAATAGTCAACGTAAAGACGGTTTTTTCGGTCCTTCACGCAACTACGAACCTGAGCCAGGGCTACAGCGTAACAACTCAGAAGATTGGTGGCCTCGCATGGTAATATTAAAGATCATGAAACAGCACTATGAGGCTACTGGAGATACAAGAGTTATTCCATTTCTTACCCGCTATTTCCGCTATCAATTACAAACTTTACCACAAAAGCCTTTAGGATATTGGACTTTTTGGGCAGAGTATCGAGCTTGCGACAATCTTCAGATTGTATATTGGCTTTATAATATAACGGGTGAATCATTTCTGTTAGAATTAGGCAAGCTACTACATAAGCAAAGCTATGATTATGTAGATATGTTCTTGCGACGTGATGACCTAACACGTATTAATACTATTCATGGTGTGAATTTAGCCCAAGGTATCAAAGAGCCAATCATATACTACCAACAAGATCCGGATTCTACCTATATACATGCTGTCAAGAAAGCATTCTCAGACATACGCAAATACCACGGGCAACCTCAAGGAATGTATGGAGCAGATGAAGCTTTACATGGTAATAAACCAACCCAAGGGACAGAATTATGTTCTATTGTAGAACTGATGTATTCATTAGAAAGCATGCTCGAAATTACAGGAGATATACAATTCGCCGATCATCTTGAAAAATTAGCATATAATGCTTTACCTACACATATCACGGATAACTTCATGGCACGTCAATATTTTCAGCAACCTAACCAAGTAATGCTCACACGTCACGAACACAATTTTGATATCAATCATTGCGAAACAGACATTGTGTATGGACTTCTAACCGGCTATCCTTGCTGTACCAGTAACTTTCACCAAGGTTGGCCTAAGTTTACACAAAATTTATGGTACGCCACAGCTGATAACGGCATAGCTGCACTGGTTTATGCCCCCTCCGAAGCAACTATAAAGGTAGGTCAAGGAGTAGATGTACATGTAACAGAAACTACCACATATCCCATGGGGAACAATATTATGTTCACTTTCAATTTTCCTAATTCCATAAACACATCCTGCTATTTCCCATTACATCTACGTATACCTACATGGTGTCAAGAAGCTGAAATAAAAATTAATGGTAAAACTATACAGCTATCAAACTCGCAGTCTGGTATCGAAGTTATAAAACGCGAGTGGCATGCAGGAGATCAACTTGAACTAATTCTACCCATGAAAGTATTTACTTCTGAATGGTATGAAAACTCAGTTGCAGTAGAACGCGGACCACTAGTTTACTCTTTAAAAATAGGCGAAAAATGGGTAAAGAAACAAATTAAGGACGATCCTGTACGTTTTGGAACAAGTTATAATGAAGTACTGCCTACCACTCCGTGGAACTATGGACTGATAGACTTCGACACTCTAAACTTTAGCAAAAACTTTATTGTAGTAGAATACCCCGAAAAAATGAAAGCCAAATATTTTTGGAATCAAGAGAGTGCCCCTATAGAGATCAAGGTCAAAGCAAAAAAAATACCTTCATGGACACTCTATAATGAAATGGCGGGTCCCCAACCATACAGCCGAATGATATACGGCATAAATAACGAAAAAGGTTCAGAAGAAGAAATTACCCTCATCCCATATGGATGTACTACACTACGTATTACCGAATTTCCTGTTTTGGGAAAATTCGACTAATGAACATTTTCCTAATATATAAACAACTCAAATAGCTTTTAATATTATGAAACGACTTATTAAATTCATGATGCTAGCATGTACGCTAACATTGGTAGCATGTAGCAATCAAGCTCCTTACCAAAACAAGTCCCTCTCCCCTACCGAACGAGCAGCAGACTTGGTAAGCCGGCTCACTTTAGAAGAAAAGATTACCTTAATGCAAAACAACTCATCAGCTGTGAAACGATTGGGAATCAAGCCTTATGAGTGGTGGAACGAAGCCCTACATGGAGTTGCTAGAAACGGACTAGCCACAGTCTACCCTCAAGCCATTGGCATGGGGGCTTCTTTCAATGACACATTACTTTACCAAGTATTCACGTCTATAAGTGATGAAGCACGTGTTAAATACCGTCAGGCTCGTGAAGCAGGCAACTACAAGCGATATACAGGGCTAACTTTTTGGACACCCAACATTAATATATTTCGTGACCCGCGTTGGGGACGTGGACAAGAAACCTATGGTGAAGACCCCTATCTTACCTCACGTATGGGATTATCAGTTGTTAATGGCCTACAAGGTCCCCAAAATACTAAATATAACAAAACACACGCCTGCGCTAAACATTATGCTGTACATTCTGGACCTGAATGGAATCGGCACAGCTTTAATGCTGAGAACATCAATCCACGCGATCTTTGGGAAACTTACCTACCTGCTTTTCAAGATTTAGTCATACAAGGAAATGTAAAGGAAGTCATGTGTGCATATAACCGTTTCGAAGGAGACCCTTGTTGCGGCAGTGATCGTTTGCTTATCAACATACTACGAAACGAATGGAACTATAAAGGCTTGGTAGTTAGCGATTGTGGAGCCATTGACAACTTCTATTTCAAAGGGCGGCATGAAACACATAAGAACAAAGCTGATGCATCAGCAGCTGCCGTATTAAGTGGCACTGACCTGGAATGTGGACGCTCGTATACCGGATTAATATCTGCTGTAAAAGAAGGGTTGATCAATGAGTCCGCTATAGACCAATCATTGTGTCGTCTCATGAAAGCACGTTTTGAGTTGGGTGAAATGGATGACACCACCCCGTGGGATCAGTTGCCAGACAGTCTGTTGTCGTGTCATGCACATCAGCAGTTGGCTCTACAAATGGCACGTGAGAGTATGACATTACTACAAAACCATAAAAATATATTACCATTAGACAAAGAAATGACAGTAGCACTCATTGGACCAAACGCTAATGACTCTGTGATGCAATGGGCCAACTACAACGGTTTTCCAGTCCACACCATTACCTTACTTGAAGGACTAACACAGTATTTACCTCAAGAAAGGTTAATTTATATTCCTCAAAAGAATATAGAAGTTCAGAAATATCCTTGGGTAAATTATTATCCAAACGACATACAGGCAGTTATTAACCAAGCAGCAAAAGCAGATGTAATCATATATGCAGGTGGTATATCCGCTTCATTGGAAGGTGAAGAAATGGATGTAGATGCAGAAGGATTCCGAGGAGGGGATCGTACCACTATCGAACTACCCAATGTACAACGCAAATTAGTAAAAGCCCTGAAAGCTACTGGCAAGCCAATAGTATTCGTGAATTTCTCAGGATGCGCTATGGGGTTGCAGCCCGAAAGCCAAATTTGCGATGCCATTCTACAAGCATGGTATCCAGGACAGGCTGGCGGCACCGCAATTGCAGAAGTACTATTTGGCGATTACAACCCTGCAGGTAGATTACCAATCACTTTTTATAAAAAAGACAACCAACTACCCGATTTTTAAGATTATAACATGCAAGGGCGTACATATCGCTATCTGAATTATGAACCACTATATCCTTTTGGTCACGGATTAAGCTACACTACTTTCTCCTATAGTACCCCTTTCATTGAGAATGGTAAACTTAAAGTGAAAGTAACGAACTCTGGAAATTATAACGGTGACGAGGTTATTCAACTTTATATAAAACGCTATGATGACCCCGATGGCCCTTTAAAAACCCTACGAGGGTTCCAACGTATTCACATTCCTGCTGGTCAAACATCTGAAGTTTCTTTCCCTCTCACATCCGATACCTTTACGTGGTGGGATAAAGATAGTAATACTGTACACCCTCTACAGGGAAGATACAAAATTTTAGTTGGTGGAACCTCAGAAGAAAGCCTATTGAAATCCATTGAGTATAAATACTCGCCCACGAAAAAAATATAAAGGAAATATATAAAAGAGGTCGAACAAAAGTCATTAACAGACAATTAGTTCGACCTTTTGTCCCATTATACAGTGGTTTAAATGCATTTATAAGAACTCCTTGATAGGAAAAATTCAGGATTGACACTATATCACAGTATAATAGTAAAAATTATTTAACAGATTTACAACTCTATATCGCAACGAAATCATAGATAAGAGAAAGGAAGATTAATTATTAAATTCGGTCATTTGACTATTTCAGAACAAATGTTATAAAAGCCGAATGGCAACCATCGTTATATTCCTCTATTAGCAACTAACCTAGGACTTGAATTTTACAGTATTTGTTACAATTTGGGTGTTGAATGCTCCAATTTGATAATACTTACTTGCGGATGCAATGTCTCATAGCCCAAACATAAGTTACATTCATATTTGCTTTTTTATCAAGTCACCGAAATATCCTAGAGACAAGCATTATTCGCCCACGCAATATTTAACTATTGGTAATCCCTCACTCTGAGCCTTACCGGATGCTAAAAATTGTCAAGCAATAGTTCGATGTTAGTGGCAAATAGGCTTTTGCTAAGCCTATTTGTAGCATGCTCAAGCTCATATTAGATTTTTTCCAAACAACTAATGAATAATGACTGTTCTTTTTCCAACAAATACAGAGCCTCAATCAGCTCGTATGAGAAATATGAATATTTCTATATATTAATCCATTTTAACTGGAAGGCATTGTCTTAAAATAAACTAATAGATATGAGCAGCACTCTACTCCCTTTTCAACAAAAATTTCTCTGGCTTATTCTTTTCTAGCAACCATTTTCTTAACGGTTCATCATAAAATCTTAAGCACAAAAAAGCTAATATAATACTGCCAATCATCACTATTAATACAATCTGCCAAGTTTCATATAAAGTATAAAGTTTATTAACAATAAGCCATGAATAAAACAGATACATTAAAGGATAATGAACAATATAAACGGGAAATGATATATCTCCCAAGAATTTACATACTTTAGTAGACATATTGTCAGTTGTCCTTCCAGAAGCTCCTAACCATATTAATATCGGGAATACTATTGCAATACATAACATTTCAAAAAGTCCATTGTAGTTTATTCCGTCACTATCTGCTATATATGGCACATGAAATAGAACAACCAATATTATCGAACAAGTCCAAAAGGCACCTCTCACTTTAATAGCTTTGAAATTACGCGCCATCAGCATACCTAAAGAAAAAGAAAATAGTGTACGTAAAAGTCCTCCTACTAAATTTACCACATCGAAAGTCCACCCGACTCCAATACAACCATACCCAACCACATCATAGATAGCAAAATATGCTAGACCAATCCCTAACAGGATAGTCCATATCGTTAAAACCTTATTAGAGAAACGGTGTATTAATACCGCATACACTATATTGGCAATATATTCAAAGAATAATGACCAACAGGGACCATTAAGCGGAAACATTTCTCCATTACCACGAACATCATATATACTTTTAGGAAGGATAGGTATAAAAAACAGCCCTAGCAATAACGAGCCTATTATGATATGAAATGGCACCTGTGTTCCATTCCATTGCATACGTCCCTGTATGCAATATGCAACAGTCCCAATCAGTGCCCCCATAATAACCATAGGGTGCAAACGAATAAGACGACGTTTGAGTAATCCATTGAAAGTAAACTTCTTGCCTATACGATCATCATAAGCATAACTAATCACGAAACCTGAAAGTATAAAGAAAAAATCCACTGCTAAATACCCATGATTTACTACTTCTACGATTATCCCCCCGGCGAAAGCATATCCTTCAAAAATATGATACCAAACAACCAACAAGGCTGCCACTCCTCGTAGCCCATCCAATAAAGCATAATGAGGTTTAGTATCCACAAATGTAAGCGAATTGTTATTTTTCACATTATCAAAACTTATACACCTTACCTCTTGCCACCAAATACTCCGCAATTAGCAAATTAAAAAATGAAATACGGACTTTCTACAACAGATATTCAGCAACAGTAATCGAATACTTTTTCAAATCAAACTCTAATCCTTCTACTCTTTTCTGTTGCCATATAGGAGCTACATCCTTATCGTCTTTACCGAAATACTCCCAGCACTGGACAATCTTGGCAGCAGCCTTATTAGGAATAATAAGATTTACATTTTCTTCTCTTTCTCCCTTATTAATGAAATATACAAATAACCGATTCTCATGCGGAGAATAACTAGCATAAGATATTATAGCCCCCATTGATTCGGATTTTATCATTTTGTCACCCATAAATTTATTCCAAATCAACAATGAATATCCAGTAGGATTGATATTTCCATTCGAATCAACGGCATCGTGATCAGTCTGAGGATATTCTTCATTATTCAGCCAACGAGTATTCCAAAAACATGAAAACTCTATCTGTGGCTCCAACAATAATTGACCGGTCATATCAAAATTCACAATAGCATGTCCCATATCGTTAGTTCCATGCCAAAGCCCAGCCCAATCAATTGTACCATACTCAGCAACTATCAATTTCCATTTATCAAGCTGTTCTTGTGTAGCATACTTATTCATAGCATTAAGTGCTGTTTGTGCCGGCCATATCAAGCAACGAGTAGTATCTCTATAACTCTCATATCCGGCATTGAAATCAAAAACGCCATAATTGCTTACACACAGACGGTCAATATAGTTTCCAGCTTTGTTTATAACTGTTTTGAAGAACTCGTCACTATCACCATTAGGAATAACCAAGATAGAAGGATCCACTGCCTTCATGGCTTTCGAAAAATCTATGATATCCTGAGCATAAATCTCAACCGTAGAGTTTTCATTATTCTTGTTCCAACTTTCATTTCCTATCATCCAATATCGTACATTGTACTTTTTCTTAATATTAGCATACTTCACCCATTCAGCAGCATGTTTAATTAAAGCTTCACGGCTAGAGACTCTTTCTCCCTTTCCAGGTTTACGCAAATAATTATCAGCAGCAATTACCAATACAGGTTCAGCTCCAACATCCCGGCAAACTTTCATGAATTCATCGAAATCCAAAGGGTCATAAACAAACTCTCCATCTTTAAAAACTCCGGGATAATCATCCAACCCAATTGTTCTCGCCAATGAAGTATGCGATTCTTCATAAGGCGGTATGCTGAAAAGATATAAATCCGATTTCTCACCACCCGGATATCGCAGATATTTTGTTCCTAGTTCTTTTACTACTTCTGTTACGTTCTTCTTTGCCTCAGGAAAACGCCCGCCATCCATTATAAAATTCAGATTAATTCCTACCGGATGCTTTGACACATCACTGACAATACTATCCGTATATACTGTAATAGTTATTGCATCACTCACTCTATGGCCACAAGAGGTAGATAAAAACAGAACTAAAGTTGCCGTTATCAGCAGATTCTTTTTCATGGTTTTATAGCTTAATTAATAGAATTGATTATTCAAATTCCCGATATGCTCCAAAGCGCGCCAAACGGTCTTCACCTAAATTATCCGGAATTATATATGAAGATTCTCCTAAAGCTTTGCATATTTGACGCCACATATCCGTACGATTATAAGTTTGATGTACTTTCTGAAATTTAATAGACAACAATAAGTCTTTAGCAGCTTTATATTGTTTTTTATCAATAAGTAGTTGTACCCGCCTTTCGGCAATCCATTCATCTGCAGAAGCATCAACTTTACTCAGCCATTCCTCGCGTTTAGCAAGAGTCCTACTCCCCAACTGACGCAACAATTTATCACGAGCTACAACCACCTGCGGATGCAGTGCCACCCATTCTTCGCTTATGGCATCATAAGTAGCTTCCGCTTTGGTATATTCTTTATTTATCTCATACAATCTTGCCAATAAAGCCTGCGCTAATCCCAAATTCACACTACTTAACCAAACAATAGCTTCTTTACTTCTTTCGCGTCCGGCCAACCATGCACCGTAATAATACTTCCAATAGTCTTGCTGATCTTTATTGCATTTTATAATAGCCCACTGAAAAGCATCATCTAGATTTTCCATTCCGGAAGGTGCCCAAAAAGTGGTTGTCGGATCTATTTGAGGAATATCCGTTCCATACTCAAAAGCATTGAGCAATGCAATCCAGGGAGCGATCTCATTCTCTCTTGCCCAGCCGAATAACGGCACTTCCGTTATCGGACGCAATGCAACTTCCGGCACAGAAAGTTTACAAATATCCATTCGTTTATCAGCAGGTATCCAAAACTCGGTATGCTCCCTGTATTCACCCGGCTGCAATTCCAGTTTTATAGACTGGTCGCTGATAGGTCCCCCTTGTAGTTCTGCATAAGTCTGTCTATTATTTGTACTGAGCAATGACCATTCTTTATCTTCCTTCACTCCATAACTCCATAACTTTATTCCCGGTGCACTTTGTTCGTCCGCAATATGATAAAGGCCATACCCCAATGAAGGAGTATAAGCGCCAAAAGCGTTTACATCTTTCGTCTTCCAGAAATACCCGGTCATTTCTGATATATCTTTTTCTTTTTTAGGTCCCTGTTTTTTCCAGTTTATTGTATCTAATGCAGAAGCATGTACCAATACTTCTCCTTGCGGAAAATTATATTCAGTATCAGGCATGCAAGGAATAGCAGCATTTGTCCACGACATCCAGGGATAGGCATTCGTACCCGGATTATGCATTCTGACACGTTGTGTCAGAAAGTGTTCTCCTGTCCCCAAAGAATATTCAACAGAAAATTGCATACCGTAATGCATCTCCCGCTCACCACAAGTAACATAAATCCGGTCAGTAGTCCGATCTATCTTATAACAAACTGACTCATTCTGAGTAGGGGTATGTGAAATAGGGAAGCTGACCTCTATACCGCCCGCCACAAAATAGAAACGTGGCAAAATACGTGTGTGGCGTACAAGATGTGGATTATACAAGACTTCTTTACCACTCCCTTTATGTATCATCGACATCACCTTACCACATAAGTCCGGACAAATTACAACTTTAATAAGTTCATTTTCAAGTGAAATCATTCGATAAGTTTTAGGAACCGGCCGATTGGAAGTCTCACTATAACTAACATACGGATAAACACCATCAGCATCCATAGCAGTCGGGACAGGTCCTACAGGAGTTAGCACATGAGTCAGAATTATTTCATTATATTCCTTGCATGTCACGGGAAATACCTCTTGAGCTAAGCAGACAATAGAAGAAGTGCTGATGCCCAATATTAGAATTACAAACTTCAGGTAAAAATCTATTTGTTTCATTTTCTATTCTTTTTTAACTTCCAATAGTAAAAGTTGCATAATATTCAGGAATAACCTGTATCTTATTCAGCCGACATAGCCCTCCTTTTGAGAAATCCAACCTGAGCCCTTCAGGTAAATCTTGCAGGTAAGTAGCATTAGCAAACAATTGTTGCAAGTAGAAATAGATGCCATCGCCCTGAACAGCTTCGGCATATCGCTTCAATCCTATCCGCCACGGGTTGCCATGATAGAAATTATCCGCCACCATCTCTCCATTAATAAATGCAGCACCTGTATCTCCGATATAATCAATAGAAAGAATAAGATCACTCACATCTCTGAAAGCACCTTCCGGCAAATGAACCAGAAAACGCCTCTCACTCGCCATGTGAACCTCGGGGAAAATGTGTACTCCTTTCTTGATAAATGATATCTCACTGCAATACTTCTTTTTACTGATCTTCGCAGAAGTTTCAGTTATAAAACGAACCGCAGGAAAAGCAACAACCTTCAATATGGTATCCGTAGATTGAATCCGTACTTTAGCATCTTCCTGCAGCACATCTGCGGAAGTTATCAGTAATTTCTCCTCCTTTTCCACCGTCACTTTACAGGCTGCTAAGGCTTGTTCCCGAGTTAAAGTTGTAATAAGAATCTCTTCCCCTGTTATAGATTTTAGTCTTACCGTGCTGTTAAATCCAGGTACTGGAATCAACTTTTTAGTCCCTCCTTTCACCGTATTCTCTGCGAATATATACTCCGGCTTCATTCCTTCGGGTGCAAAAAAGAAATAATGTTTCTTTCCTTCGGAAGTAATTCTTGCCAACGGTTGCAGGGTAGCCGACTTCAATAAGATACCATCTAAATCCATATTAAAAGGAAGAATTATATTGGCATTCTTGGCTACCGTTACGGTTCCCTCCTGTGGAAAACGAACCGTTTCACCGGCCAATTTCAAAGTAAGACTGACATCTCTCAGATCTTCACGTTTACAATGATCCTGGAAATTCGTAATAAAAACAAATCCAGCATTTTCTTTTTTACGCACTGCATATCTAAGGGTATGAGTATTTGAAGGAGTGATCGTATCACTGTTTTCCGGTAACACTACTCCCATAGGTGCCAGCAAATGACCGAAATCATTCACAAAATGATGAATAATGCGCAATGAATGATAAGAAGCGCGCGTATGTCCGAATTCTCCGATAGGAGCCTGAAAATCGTAAGACATCTTTGGCACCCCTGAAGGTTCATCACTAAAGAAACCCTTCTTTCCCTGAGGAGTAATTCCGCCATGATACATATAATAGCCTATGCCATTGGCGCCACTTCCTAACGAACGTACCATCAGTCCTTCACCTGCTTCGGCCGGAATGCGCGGCCTTCTGCCATAAGTCATCTGAATACCGACTCCCATTTCCGCACAGAAAGAAGGATAGCGGCATCCTTCATATCGTACCGGAGAGTAATCGGGAGTAGCGTGAATATCTCTGAATAAATAGAATGGAGACATACCTATATCCGCCCATGTCGGATAAGTATAAGCCGCCGTTACAGGAATAACTTCTTGGGGAATGATCGCAGCATTTCCCCACCCCGTAGCTGTATACAACGGAACTTCCATCCCATAAGACAGTGCTATCTCTTTCAACGTTTTCATGTGCTGATTACCGGCTTCAGGACTCTGGATATCCTGTTCTTGTACCGATACACCAAATTTGGTATTTTGCACATCATAATCAGCAACAGTATAGTCAATAGGCTGATCAGGGTAGCGAATAGCCCAGGGAGCAGCAGAGTGTTGCAACTCATTTTCCAATTGAATACCAATGATGCAACCACCATCTTTATAGAAAAATCCCTTCAGTTGAGAAGCAATGGCAGCATAAAGCCGATCTACATATTTCAAATATTCCCGATCATTGGTGCGAATCAGGAACGGGCGCCCATAAAGCCAATCCGGTATGCCCCCATTTCTGATTTCTCCGTGACAGAAAGGCCCTATACGAACAAGCGTTTTCATATTATGTTTCTGACAAAAAGAGATAAACTTCCGGAGATCCTTATCACCGTTCCAATCAAAAACACCTTCTGTTTCCTCGTGAATATTCCAGAAAACATAAGTGCAAATAACATTCACTCCTCCCGACTTAACCTTCAATATCTGTTCTTCCCACTGTTCATTTGGAATACGGGCATAATGTATCTCTCCCATAATAGGAATGAAAGGAGACTTATTTAATTCCATATAATAACTATTTACAGATATAGAACCTCCATCAGGAGCCACTCCACCCAAATCCAGATGACCGGTTTCTATTATTTTATCCGGTATATCCAGATTTATATGATATGCAGACTGCGCATTTACCTGGCAGTAATAACCACTTATACAACCAAGCAATGTCCACCAGAAAAGACTTTTTTTATTCATAGCCCTCATTTTGTTAAGGGTATCATATCAGTTATAATTTCTTTCAGCCGAAATATATCTACACTTACGGGAAGATTATATCCAACTGCCTCATAGTTTGCTGTTGCATCCTGAGGTACCCGAGGCTGTCGTTCTCCTTTTTGTCCGGCAGTTTCAGACCAAAATCGATTACCTTTATAAATCGCCATTCCTTTCGTTTCATCCCCGTGCAAATGTTCTATTCCTCCATTAGTCAGAATAAACGTATTATTCGCAAATTCCAATCCTGAAGAAAATCCTGTATTAAAAGAAATAGAATACCCCTGATTACTGATAATTAAATTATCGTGTACCTTAGTTTCACATAAAGGAACATCTTTATTATACGGATCACACCAAACATAAATACCCGCATGAGAATTCTTAATCCCGTCATTAATACTCACATTATAACGTACGATATTATTGTTCCATTCTGTTGCGCCGCCAAACTGAAACAAGCCATAGCCAGCCCCCTCATTATTCATAGCAAGATTATACTGCATTAACGAATTCGTTATTCCTCCGTCAAAATCAAATCCGCCTCCGTCTAATCCTTCCGGAGAAGTCTTGTTGTCATGCGAAAAACAATATTGAATAGTTAAACGATCTGATTCGTATCCCCAAATTCCAACCGGTCCATTTCCGGACCTCGGCATATCCCAACCATTCCCCATAGCCTCACAATACTCTATTGTTACATTGGTTGCATGGCCTACCAATATCCCGCTTCCGCTATGATTGTCCAAAATAGCAGGATTTCCAGCATTATTTTCGGCTACACAATGGCCTATATAAATATTATGCACAGATTTTGTTCCCCATTTACCAGTCACTTCAATACCGTTATAACCATTATCATGTACGTACGAATGAGTTATACGTACATCTCCTCCGCCAGTTACCCCAATGCCATTCATTTGATACCCGGAAGCTTCCACTCGATCAACCTCTATCAACCTCGAATTAACCACCTCTATGCCTGTCCCCGTATTGCCCTTTTTACGCCCCGAACCTTTCACCACTACATTCTTTACATGAATATTCTCACAGGCATCTATTACAATGGCAGAACTATGGACAGAATAAATATGTGAAACTCCCGTCCCGTATGAAGTGATAGTAAGCGGATTCTCAGATGTTGCCTTTACTCCCTTAACATGAATAGTTCCGGTTAATATCTGATTCCCTGCCAGATGAATACAATCACCCGGCAGAAATTTAACACCTTTCAAAGCATCCAAACTTTTAAACGGGGATTCCATACTACCATCAGCAACTTGACTATCGCTAAAAGAATCCACATAAAAATTTCGTATGCCGTTAGCCCAACCCGTTACACAGGTCAATAGCAATATAGAAAAAAATAACAATTTATTCATAACCACACTTCTTATTAGAAAACTTCTATTTCATCTAATGCAATCGAAGGCAAAGCATTCGGATAAGGGTAATCTTCGGGTAATTCAGTTTGCCCGTTTATCACAAGCTTCAAGTATCGTCCGTCTTTCTTTTCCGTCTTCACATAATTATGATAGATCTCTTTCTCTCCTTTGTATACAGGATATGAGAAGGTACTTTCTCCTATCTGCCGGAATTCCTTGCCATCTTTTGAAAGATAACATATCATAGACTTAGCCGGAAGCGTACTGTTTATAGGAGCAACCATAGTGCCGAAGCGAACTCCGGATACTGTTGTATTCTTCTTCAGATCAATCACAATTTCTACACCGGAAGCGATAGCTGCCCATTCGTAATTTGAGGGAGTAAAACCTTGCACACCATCCGTAAACAGAGTAGGCTTCACCGGATACCAATCCAAACTCCAGGCATCGGTGGAAAGTGTATAAGTACATCCCGTTGCTTTATTCACCAGAAAGTTCTTCACCGTCGGAGCTTCTAATATTTGATTATCTTTATCTGTCACCACAGCTTTCACACAAGTATTCTCTGTCAAATAAACCGGGCCTTCATAGATATCCGATTCCACCGTAGGTTCCGAACCATCCAATGTGTAGCGAATATCAGCATCAGGACATATAGTCTCAAGTGTAACCGCATACATTCCTTTTTCACTATCCCAACCTCCCTGAATACGAGGTCTGAAATATTCACGGCATGTATTGACATTCCTTTTCTGGAAAAAAGAAAACTCTTTCTTCAGATGAGAAATAAAAAGCTCCCGGTTTTTATTTCCAGGCTGGCTCCAAGCCACTTCTGCAATGGCAAGCAGGCGGGGAAATGCCATATATTCAAATTTCTCAATAGTAGCAACATATTCTCCCCATATATTTCCCTGAATCCCTATAATATGTTTAGCTTCTTCCGCAGTAAGTGCCTCTGGAATAGGTTCGTAATCATATACCTGTTCCAATGATATAAATCCCCCGATAGCTAAAGGAGCAAATTCCGGATTCTCCTGATAATAATCCAGATAACAATAAGTATTAGGAGTCATAATCACATTATTACCCAATTGAGCAGCCTTTATGCCTCCCGCTTCCCCTCTCCACGACATTACCGTAGCTTTCAGAGGAAGTCCTCCTTCCAGAACCTCATCCCAACCAATCAGCTTTCGTCCAAGACCTTCCGCAATCTTCTCAACCTGCTGAATAAAATAAGCATGAAGTTCAAACTCGTCTTTCAGATTTTCTTTCCTTATCAAAGCCTGGCAATCCTCACATTGCTTCCAGGATGTTTTAGGGCATTCATCACCGCCAATATGAATATATTCTCCGGGAAACAAGCTTGCAATTTCTGTAAGAATATCCTTTATAAACCGGAATGTCTGAGGTTTGGGACAATACACCTGATCAGAAATGCCAGCTCCTGCCATCAAATCAAGTGAAGAATGAAAACTACATGCATATTCCGGATAAACGCTCAAAGCCGCCAGGGCGTGCCCCGGCATTTCAATCTCAGGAACAATTGTAATTTGCCTGTCAGCTGCATATCTCACAATATCACGAATTTCATCTTGCGTATAGTATCCTGAATGTTCTTTTCCATCATAATGACGAGGATAATATTGATCCCAGGTGCCAATAGCCGAATTAGAACGTACAGAGCCTTTTTCGGTAAGACGCGGATATTTTTTTATCTCCAACCGCCATCCCTGATCATCGGTCAGATGCCAGTGAAAACGATTCAACTTATAATTAGCTGCTAGGTCAATAGCTTTTTTCACATCTTTCAAAGGTAAATAATAGCGCCCCGCATCGATCAAGAATCCCCGGTAAGAAAAACGAGGTGCATCTTTCACAAGGATGCAAGGAAGTAAAGTATGATTTTTATCTGCCAGAATCAACTGATTAACAGTGCGGAGAGCATAAAAAAAACCGGCAGGTGCAGATGCCTTAATTACCACTTTATTTGCAACAACAGAAAGTTCATATGCTTCTTCATTCAAGGATTTTTTATCTTGCAGTAATATGCCGGCCTTTTTAGACTTGTTTGCTTGCAACCTCAAACCATAGTCTCCCAACACTTGCTCCATAAAGTTATCAATTATCTGACTAAAGTTTCCCACCCCTTAAAACACCAACTTTTCTCATTTTCCTTTGTCTGTC